>Ga0126332_10000113_pt1 | contig 32045 bp, 20 predicted proteins | sample InaspJWI42metaG_FD_94482 | JGI IMG/M metagenome (GOLD analysis project Ga0126332, IMG submission 94482) | Marine gutless worms symbiont microbial communities from Oahu, Hawaii - Inanidrilus sp. 2 OAHU.JWI-42 metaG | ecosystem: Host-associated > Annelida > Digestive system > Unclassified...
AACAGATTTGCGACTGGTCTACGAACTCGGGGGATATACATCCCCCAATTAAGCCAAAGGTGTCAGTTATTCTTCCCAGAGGTAAGGTGTCCTGAATTTAGATGCCCCTGGGATATTGCATCATGTCATAGACCGAGGCTATCGAAAGAAAAGAGATATTCTCTAATGATACGGAACGCTGCGATTTCATTGATCGGCTGGTGGCTTTAGCAGAAGAAGGCGCTGCGGTAAGAGAACTTGGTTGTCCCGGTGCCGACGTTGTCCGATATTCAGGCATTACCATTTCCAGCGTGACACGGATTGCGACATCCTACAAGAAGCCTGATGTCGCTTATCTTAGCAGAAAGTTATGAACGTTCTGCAGGATGTCCCGAGAGCGCCGGTTTACCTGAGGCAGGAGCCCGGTGCGTTAGTAGCGCACGCCGCGTCGTAGATTCCGAGAATCGGAAGATCTGTGCGGGGGGCACCGAGCAATCGGCATTCCTACCGCGACCATTTTCGAATAAAATGGGAATCAGCTGTTTTAAGCCACCCCCCTCCGATATCCTGCTGGAGAGAGGCAGCTCTTGGTGATGTTGTTATTATGGAAACCAGATTTCTTCCACTTTATATTTTCCATTGTGAACACTGATGATTGAAACGCCTTTCATCGGTACCCCACTGGGTCGTGTATAACTGATTTCACCGGTGACGGCCTTGAATCCCATGGTGCCGGCAAGTGCTATGCGTAGAGCTTTGCCCTCGGTGGTTCCGGCTCGTTCGATGGCATGGGCAATCAGGCCGACAGCATCAAAGCCCAGGGCGGCAAATGCATTTTCGGGCGGACGGCCGTATTCTTTTTCATAGGCTTTGACAAAAGCCAGCACCTCGGGACGGTTATCTTCCCGATAGGTATGAGTGGAAAAATAGACGTCATTGGCCAGTTTGTCACCCGGCACGGTGGTTACGAGTTCGGTATCAAAACCGTCACCGCTCACAATCGGCAGAGTCAATCCGGCTTCGCGAATTTGTTTTACGGTCAGACCAGCCTCATTGGGAATAGCGGAAATAAATACAGCATCAGCTTTGGGGCTGGCGTTCTTCAACCGAGCGATCTGAGCCGAGAAGTCTTTGTCGCCCATCATAAAGAAATCTTCTAGAACCACGCTTGTCCCGAGTTCTTTGAGCCGTTGTTTATAGAACTTGGAAAGCGCCTTGGTAAAATCCATGGAATTGTCGGTCCAGACCACCACGTTTTTGGCCCTCAGCTTTTTGACGGTGTAATCGGCAATGGCAAAGGACTGATCATCGTCGCCGAAGGGGGTCATGAACATGTAATCTCCAACCCACTTGGGAAGCATGGGATGGGTCGCCCCTGAGGTCACAAAGGGAACGCCTTTTTGCTGAAACAACGGGGCGGCCGCCATAACAAAGGTGGTGTCTCCGTAACCTAAACCAGCTACCACTTTGTTGGCCAGCGCCCTTTTGGCACCGGTGGCCGCAGCTTTTTGATCCGTTTTGGTATCGATACCCATCACTTCAATTTGCTTGCCCAACAGCCCGCCTTTTTCATTGATCAGCTTGGCCTGCAGTTTAGCTCCGTTCAGCGCGGGCGCATCAATAGAAGACATACCGCCTGTCAGATTGTACAGGGCGCCCAGTTTAATCGTATCCGCTCCCAGCGCTGGAAACACCAATAGGAGCGACAACAATACACCCAATAAAGATAAACCCATTTTTATTCGCATAATCAACTCCTCCTTTCTTGCTTTAACTGGGGAATTTCCCCGTTTATCATGACCTGGTCCTGGCTGTTAGAAAGCCAGGCTCCCGACTGCCGAACAGACCTTGCGGCCTGAAAATTAATATCAGAATCAGAATCAACGCCATGAGAACTTCACCGATTCCGTAGGCATCAAGGCTTTCTTCCAAGGGTCGGAAGATTTCAGTGAGCACCGAGAAAATGACCGCTGCTATAAAGGCACCGGTAATACTGCCTGTTCCGCCCACCACCACCATGACCACAATATTAAAGGCCATGATCAATGAAAAGGACGTCGGAGTAATGGCCGTTACCAGATGCGCCCATAGCCCACCGGCCACACCCGCAAAAAAGGCGCCGATAACCAGCGCGGCGACGCGCGTCCGGAAAAGGTTCACACCCAAACACTGGGCGGCCATATCGTCCTCACGAATGGAGAGCATGCTGCGCCCATAGGACGAAAATTTTAATTTCCAGCTGACGTACACGGTGACCAACACCCAAGGGTAAACCCACCAAAGATTTGTAAAGGCCGGCAGTCCGTTCAAACCCAAAGGGCCGCGGGTGACGCTTTCCCAATTCATGATGAGCACCTGAACAATAATAAAAAACCCTAAAGTGGCAACCGCCAGATAATGCCCTCGCAACCGCAGTACCGGTAAACCAACCACCAGCGCAGTCAGTCCGGCACAAATGCCGCCGATAACCAGGGCTGGAAAAAAGGGCAGCTCTAAGTTAGCAAGCCATTGGGGCAGCTCCAAAAACATCGACTTGCGGGATACAGGGAAGGTGAGAAACGCCGTCACGTAACCCCCGATGGCCATGAATCCCGGATGTCCCAAGGAAAATAGCCCGGTAAAGCCGTTGGTGATATTTAAGCTGACGGCAAGAATAACGTATATCCCGATAAAATTAATTATGGAAAGAATATATTCATTAACCGTCGAGCGCACAAGAGCAACAAAACCAATCCCAAGCAGGATGAGGACCAAAAAAATCAGGCGGTTTCGATTCAGATTTATCAAGTACCTTCCTCCATTTTTTTCCCCAGAATTCCGTTTGGCAGAATCAATAGGATCAAAATGAGCGTAGAGAATACAAAAGCGTCGCGGAAAGCCGAATAGATTGGTGGTAGTAATCCCACAAAGAGCACTTCAGCCAGACCCAGAACGAATCCCCCGAGAATGGCTCCGGGGATGGACCCTACACCGCCGATTACCGCTGCCACAAATGATTTTAATCCTGGAACAAAGCCCAACAGCGGATCAATTTGACCGAATTTGCCGCCCCACATTAATCCGGCAATTCCGGCTAGAGCGCTGCCAATGGCAAAAGTTGCCATGATTGTACGGTTGATGTTGATACCCATCAGCCGGGCTACATCGATATTTTCCGCTGTTGCCCGCATGGCCATTCCGAGCCTGGTTTTATTTACCAGTAATATCAGGCCGGCTACAAGGATTAGAGTGGAAAGCATAATAACCAGATCAATCACGCGGAAGCTTACCGAACCGACATTAATGACTTTTTGCAAGTATTCCGGAAATGTGAAATTGCGGGGTTGAGCAGTCAAAAACAATACGCCTAAATTTTGAAGCATAATGGAGACGGCCAGCGAAGCTATGAATCCAGTGACCTGCGGCGCACCTCTCATCGGTCGGAAAGCTCCCTTTTCAATGATGATGCCGATGATGGCTCCTGAAACCAGAACGGCCAGCGCGACCAACGGGAAGGGTGCCCCTAAAGCCTGTAAAAGATATAGGGTGATAAAAGCACCAAGCATAACGACGTCCCCGTGAGCAAAATTAATCAGCCGGATTATCCCGTATATCATTGAAAAACCAATGGCAACCAAAGCATACATGCTGCCGAGTATAAGCCCGTTAACGATTTGCTGTGCAATGTATCCGCCGCTCATAATCTTATAATTTCAAAGTATGTTATCATTTTGGGAAGATGATTGCAGTTAAACCCCACCTAAATATGCACTGCGGACTTTCTCGTCCTTGGCCAGATCTTGGCTTGACCCGAACAAGGTCACCCTTCCAGTTTCAAGCACATAAGCTCGGTTAGCCAAATCAAGCGCCATGACCGCATTTTGCTCCACCAAAAGGACGGTAACTCCTTGAGCGTTAATTTGGCGCAGAATCTTAAATAAATTTTCTACAATGATGGGACCCAGTCCTAAAGATGGTTCATCTAAAATCAGCAGCCTGGGGCGACTCATCAGAGCACGCCCCACAGCCAGCATTTCCTGCTCTCCGCCAGACAGACTCCCGGCTGTTTGGCCAGACCTTTCTCCGAGGATTGGAAATATCCCACAGATTTGCTCATAATCCTTTAGAATTTCTTTTTTGTCTTTTCTCAGGTAGGCACCGACTAACAAATTTTCCCTTACAGACAGCCGGGAAAATATCCCACGGCCTTCCGGGCAATGGGAAATCCCTAAACTAACTATCTGTTCGGGAAGCAGACGGCTGATGTCGATATCCTCAGCGTCCAGGCGGGGATTGTAGATAATGCTTCCGGTTTTGGGCCGCAACAATCCGGAAATGGTCCGGAGCATCGAAGTTTTACCGGCCCCATTGGCTCCGATGAGTGCCACGATTTCTCCATGACCCACTTCTAGGCTGACTCCCTGCAGTACATAAGTCCGGTCCCGATAGACGTGGATGTCTTTCACCCTAAGCATGCCGCCCTCCGGTGTCGGATTGGCCAAGGTATGCGTCAATGACCCGCTGATCACGGCGGACATCGTCCGGTGCACCCAGGGTCAACTGGCGACCACGGTCAATCACCTGAATCCTCTGGCAAATGGTCATAATCAGTTTCATGTCATGTTCAACCAAGAAAATGGTGAGGCCATACTCATTATGAATGGTCCGCAGAATTTTCATAAGGTCATCGGTTTCGCTAAGGTTTAATCCGGCCGACGGTTCGTCCAGCATTAAAAGCTTGGGCAGCGTGGCCATGGCCCGGGCGATTTCAACCCTTCGTTGAGTCCCGTAAGGCAAATTCTTAACCGGTATGTCCCTGGCTGCTTTCAGATCAAATAGTTCCAGAAATTCAAAGGATCGGCGTTCCATCTCGTTTTCGGAATGTCTATAATCCGATGTATGAAATAGCGTTTTCCAGAAACCGCTTCCTTTACGCATATGAAAAGCAACCTTAACATTATCGATGACAGACAGCTCATTAAAGAGGCGGATATTCTGGAAAGTTCTGGCGATTCCTAAAGCGGCGTTTTGATCGGGTCGCTGACGGGTGATATCTTGACCGTCAAAGAATATGCGACCACGCGTAGGTTTGAACACCCCGGAAAGCAGATTAAATACCGTTGTTTTACCAGCGCCATTGGGGCCGATAAGGCCAATAAGTTCCCCAGTGCGGATCTCGACGCTGTAGTCGGCCAGGGCAACGATGCCACCGAATCGTTTTTCTAATCCTTCAACTCTCAACAATACTGAATTGGAGGAGGGCAATTTGAATTCTCCTGAGTGTGATAGCTGAAGTCACAAAAGATTGGTTTAATACGGAATTTAAAAGCCGTTCGCAAATTGGCCGAAAGACCTCAGACGCAATGCTCCCCTTGTTCTGGTTCTAGGCTCGTTTTATTCGCCTTCACCTGAATACCCTGTCCGCCGCAGGCGGACTGCAGGGATGAAAGGCATGGCGACCCGCCGAAGCTCATTAGAGCGAAGGCGGGTTAGGCTATGGCAAATTCCGCTTTGATACCCCGCAGCTTGCTGCGGGGAGCTTCATTGAGTTAGCTTAGAGCCGTGCAAGTTCCGCAAGAAACTCGTCGGTGGTGCGCTGGCGACAGTACCCCTTTATATGACTCAGTGATGTTTCGTGTCTTTCTCGTGAATAGGTAGCGCAAGCATCGTTGATTAGGGTAACCAGATACCCGAGATCACAGGCATCGCGCACCGCTGAGCTGATGCACTGGTCGGTTAGAAAACCGCTGATAATCAGAAAGTCAACACGGAGGTTTCTCAGAATATAATGAATATTGGTCGAGATGAACACGCTCGAAGACGTCTTCGGAAAAATCATTTCGTCTTCCAGCGGTTGTATCGTGTCCAGAACCCGGGCGTTCCATGAACCCTTAGGTACGTTAAAGCCGGTAATTTTATAGTCAAGGCTGCGATCCCGCCCATCTTTGGTCAGACTCTCAATCACGGTATACATGACCTCGATCCCCTTGTTGCGACAGGCTGACTGCAGGCGCTGCATATTAGGGAAGACCACTTTTTTTAGGCGATCGAAAAAGTAGGAATGTTTGTGCTCGGCTGCTTCGGGTGAAAGGCCCGCATCGACGTACTCCCCACCATCCGGTCGGGCATTGTAGTTTTGGACATCGATAAAGAGCAGAGCCGATCGGTCGGGTACGATAGGAATTTCCCGGCTAAGGGTATCAATCATAATTCAACGTCTCGGAATTTCTACAACTTGTTAGAAATATAGTGTTTTTTGTGGCCGCCCGCGTTGGTAAGCCACATGGAATGATGGATTAATGGAATGCTGGAATACTGGGTATGAAAAGCGGAAAAAGATCTATTCAACAAAAAAAGTTGAATCTCACCTTTATGATGATAGTCGTCAGATATCCATTTTCTGCTTTTGCCCCAAAAAATACGCCAATGTTACGAGCATATCAATACAATATTATGAGTTTTGATTCTTTTTTCTTTAGACCCATCATACCATTGTTCCAGAACCCATGATTCCACTATTCCAGCATTCCAACATTCTCCGCCTCCGGCGGATGAGCAAAGCGAACTAAGTTCAATCCTTTTAGCAATTTTGCAGGACGCATTATTGTATTAACGTCCTAAGCATTTTTTAACATAACGTTTGAAAAATGTAGCTCTTTCAGAGCAGTGAATACCATACTGGATTGTAACGGGACTGTTGCGTGTTCCGTGTTACGGGGTACGGGTCTTCAATAGGATGGGTCCTTTTTTTTAACGCGCAACCCGCAACCCGTAACTCGTAACAGCATCTTTCAATCCAAAACAATATTCTGCCTGAGATCGACGACAAATTGTCGATATGAAGTTATTAAGCGCCTGTTAGTACCGCTCCACCAGGAGGGCCACCTCTTCCTCTAAGCTCATGTCTTTAAGGGCCTCCCATTCCTTTTGACGTACCGCCGTGAAGGATTTGGCCAGAGGATCTCCGAGGGCTTCCAGTAAAGTATCGTCTTTGTGAAGCGCCTCAAGTGCTTCTCCAAGATTCTGGGGCAGCAATTCAATTCCTTTGACACGGCGTTCAGCTTCGGGGATGAGGCCGGGATCTATGGTGACCTCCTCAGGGAGTTCCAGCTTGCGCCGAAGCCCATCAAGGCCGGCGGCGATGAGTGCACCCAGGGCAAGATAAGGATTGGCAGTTGCGTCCGCAATCTTAAATTCAAAGCGGTTTGCCCGGGTTCCCTCCGGATTTTTACAAACGCGTATGGCGGCCTCCCGATTTTGGTGGCCCCAAACCCGGAACGCACCTGCCCAAAAATGAGGACGGATGCGCCGATAGGAGGTTTTGCTGGGAATGGTGATGGCGCACAATCCAGGCAGGTGGTCCAGTACACCGGCGATAAAGGCTCCCGCCTCACGGCTGATCCCGCTGGGTTGCTGTGAATCCCCGCCGATGGATTCCCCATTGCGCCACAGGCTAAAATTGAGGTGACAGCCCGAGCCCGCTTTGTCCTCCAAGATTTTAGGTAAGAACGAGGCTATCATACCGTGTCGAGTAGCCACTCCGCGAACCGTTTCACGATAAATGATTTGCTGATCAGCGGCACGCATGGCCGCGACGTAGCGGACGTTCATCTCTTGCTGCCCGGGGCCGGATTCGGGATAATAACCCTCTACCGCTACGCCCTGAGCGATGAGGGCGTCTGCAAGGTCATTAATGAATTTGCGATGTAGATTCATCGACCCTGTAGCGGAAAAAACGGTGTCATCGGCAGGTTCCAATGTGCCCTCAGTGTTCCTGCGCAGGAGGAAAAACTCATTTTCGAAGACAGCTTGAATGGACAGTCCTTTTTCAGCAAGCTTCTGTACCTGCGTGCGTAGAAATCCCCTTGGGCAGTGCTCCCATACTTTGCCGGTTTCGCTGATGATCATGTCGCTTAAAACTTGCGCTTGACCCTCGGCGTAAGGCAAAATGGTTAGGGTCGACCAGTCTGGCATAAGGCGCACTTCACCCACCGGACCCAGGCCGGTTTCAGGGACCACGACGTCATACATCACCGGCAGGGCTTGTTGGGCCATCGTAATGCCGACACCATTTTCAATATAGTCATCTAGATAGTTTATATGAGCGGCTTTGGCGCGAATCACATTGGCGTTGTCGCACCAGAGAATGCGAACGAACTTAATATTTGCATCTTTCAGCGCCTGTTTATGTGCCTCGTTCATGGTTTTCCTTTCAAATTGTGTTCCAAAAAAATATAGGCAAAGGCCACTTTTATGTCAAATAAAAATAGAATTTTAATCAAAGATGTTAATCCGTAAGGTTGGTTTGATATTCGTCTTACTAACTATTATTACCAAGCTTTATAGAAAAATACAAAACGATAATTAAAATGATTGAAAAATTTTATTTGTGGTGTTATTTTAAATTTAATAAGACATAATTTGTGATTGTTGGATTAAATATGATACGATTTACACAATAAAAGGGGTTTGTGATGCAAGTTGTAACTGCGTCGAGCAGAGGCCAAATCGTTATCCCGAAAGAAATTCGAAAACGATTGAATATTGTTGCAGGGAAAAGGTTGTCCGTTAAAGCTGAAGGAGATCATGTGCTCCTTACGCCGCTGCCGGATGATCCGGTGGAAGCCTTTTGTGGAATATTCAAAGAGAAATCTTCACTTACCAAGGCTTTAACTGAGCACCGCAAAAAGGATAAACGTCGTGAAGAGAAAAAGATTGCTGGATAGCTATGCGTTGTTAGCCTATCTAAATAAGGAAGTTGGCTTTGAGAAAGTACGCAATGTTTTGGCAAATGCTCAAAAATCCAGCCTTCCTATTTTGATGAATGAATTGAATGTCGGTGAAACCTATTACATTCTCTATCGAAAACGCGGCCATAAGCAGGCAGAATATTTTCTGGACACTGTTTTGGCAGGGCTACCCATTTCTATGATCTCAAATGATTTTAACGCAGTTATTTCTGCAGCTAATATAAAAGCTCGGCATGCGCTTTCCTTTGCAGATTGCTTTGCGGTCGCCACGGCCCAACGAGAAAATGCCGTTATCCTGACCGGTGATCCTGAATTCAAGAACGTAGAAAAAATTGTGAATATAGATTGGCTCACAAAATAAGCCATTTAGTTATTCAAATCACGAGATGAAAGTATTAATGCCCATATGAACGTCTCTGTTACCCGCGTCGATTAATAGTAAATTCACAAATATTGCGCTGTTATAAATGATACTTTAGGGTTGACTTATCTAATTGTCAATCACAGCAAAACCTCGAAGGACAAAGAGGTATTTAATTGAAAATTTTCTTTCTGACCCAGGCCGTTGACCGGGTCGCATCGCCTTTTTTGATTATCTCTCTAAGTTCGTTCATCGCATCCGGTTTCAGCAGTTTATCGATGCCTTTTAGAAACTCTATGCTTTCCCGCAGCGCAGCCTGCGCATCTTCTCTGTAGGGGTACTGGTCCATGGAGTACCAGCCCGTATATCCGGTTTCTTTAAGCCAGAAGAGCAGTTCCAGGTATTCGACGAAGTGAACCGAGCCCACAATCATGTCGTCATCCCAGAACCCGTAGTTGTCATTAAAATGAACGTGAAACAGCTTGTCGCCGTACATTTTGAGCATGACGACGGCTTCGGCCACATTTTCATAGGCCACCCAGGAATGGCCGACATCGATCGTTAGGCCGACATTGGGAAGGTCTATTTCTTTGGCTATCAGTAACGTATCCGCACAACGCGCCAGAAATGAGTGCGTTCGGGGCTCTTTTATTTTATATTCAAGCGCAAACTGAATATCCGGATATTGGCGACATACCGTCTGCAGGCTTTCGGCCAGCCATTGTCTTTGTTCGGTATAGTAAGACTGAAGAGGATAGTCGTAACCGTCCTGACCGGGCCAGATGTTAATCAAAGTGCAATTCATTTTAGAACATGCTCCCGGGTATAGATATGGGTGCGGATCACCGTAAACGTATCCGCATCGGCCACAGCAGTGTCAGCCTCGGGAGAATCAAAGTCTGCTTTCATTTCTTCAATCGAATCCCACCACAGTTCGGCAGTTCCATCAAACGGCAATTCACCTTCGATCTCCTGATAATCATCAATGGCGACATTGATGCGATAGCCTTTGAGATTCTGAAACTTCAACGTCAGCGGTGCATGGCCTTCGACCCAGCGTTTTTCAAATTCGGCGCGGCTCAAGCCGGACTTGGCCTTCAGTAAGGCAATCAGTTTTACGGGTTGAGACATAAGCTTCCTCCTTTGTTAGAAGGGTCTATAACCAAAGGAAGGCTAATTCATTGAGATGTCTTTCATTTTTAATTAATTTCGGAGTAATGGAGTACTGGAGTGATGGATAAAAGGTGGATGGCTATTTTTCAATACTCCCTAAGTCCCTAACTCCAGTACTCCAGAATCGTGACTCTCAATAATTTAGACAAACCTAAAATTATCTTTTTATTGGTTATAGCTCCGTTGTTATATAACATAATTAGCTTAACGTTACTTGCTTCGGTTAAAGTAAGCGCCTCACAAAGCTATTCAGTTATCAGCCTTTTAGGGCGCCAAGTGTCAGCCCCCTAACAAGATAACGTTGCAGCAATATCGAGAGCACTACTCCGGGAATAATGGCGATTACCCCAATGGCGGCAATCTCCCCCCACAGGATTTCATGTCCACCCACCAGACTCGGGACAATGATGGTCAACGTACGCACGGACCGGCGGGTTAGCAAAAGCGCAAACATGAACTCATTCCAGGCGAAAATAAAGGAAAATAACGTGACGACCATAAGTCCGGGCGCGATCAGTGGTAAGGCGATCCGCACAAAGGATCCCCAATACGTGCAGCCATCTATGAGAGCAGCCTCTTCGACACCTCTCGGGAGCTCCTCAAAAAATCCCTTCAGTAGCCAGATTACAAAAGGAAGGTTGAAGATCGTATTGGCGATAATAAGCGCCATGTGTGTATCCAGCAACCTGAGTTGTTTGAAGATGAGAAAAAGCGGCAAGGCGGAGGCTACCGGCGGGAACATACGAGTGGAAAGTATCCAGAAGGAAAGATTATCTCCCCCGATCCGAAATCGCGCCAGACTATAGGCCGCCGGCGCTCCGATTATCAGCGATACCAGAGCGGTTGCCGCGGCGATGATCAGACTGTCACGCAATCCTTGCAGGCCACCGCGCCCGTCCGGCGGAAAGGCCATCGCGTTAAAATAATTTCGCAGACTGAAATCTTTCGGGATGAAAACCGGCGGATATGAAAAGTATTCGGATTCCGTCTTAAAGGATGTCAGAAACATCCATGCGACCGGAAACATAAACATCATCAAAGCAATGGCCAGCACGCCGATAGTAACAAATTTTTGGAAACGAGACAGGCGTTGCATCTCAGCCTCCTTGACGTTGTTGCTTTAGTAATCTCAAAAAGATCTGGGCAATCACAATAATCACCACCAACTGCACAAAGGCCATTGCGGCTGTGTAGCCCAGACTGAAGAATTTGAATCCCTGCAGGTAGGTATAGAAACTGACGGTTTCAGTGACATTGCCGGGACCACCGCCGGTGACCAGATAGATGATATCAAACAATTTAAAACAATCCATGGCGCGTATCAGAATACCAATTACAACAAAAGGCAGCAACAGAGGAACGGTGATATACCAGAACGATTTCCAGGGTGTGGCACCGTCTACCCTGGCGGCTTCGTACAGCCCGGGAGAAATGGATTGCAGGCCCGCCAATACAATGAGCATTAAAAAAGGCGTCCATTGCCATATGTCGGTGAGCATCACAGCTGTGAGCGCGACTTTTGGATCGGCAATCCAGGCAAAGCCGCGCCATTTGCCAAAGGTTAATAGTTCAATCAAATAATTGAGCGGGCCAAATTGATCATGGTAGATCATGCGGAACTGAAACCCGGCCACGACCGGAGCGATCATGACCGGGATCAACAGTAATGACACCAACGGAGTACGCCAAGAGCGCAGGCGATTGAGAAGCAGCGCCAGCCCGGTTCCAAGACCCAGCTGAACCGCGACTCCGATACCCAATAATGTCGCCGTGACGCGCATAGAGGACCAAAACCGCTTATCCTTAAACAAGATCTCGCTAAAGTTCTGAAGTCCCACGAACTCAGACTCGGCACTGATCGTCAGCTCCCAGGACGAGAATGCCAGGCGAATCTCATAGAGCAACGGAAACACGGTAATGCCCAGCAGCGTCACCATGGCCGGAATTAGAAATAGAATCGGTATTCCACGCTTTCGCATCTTGGCCGCAACCGACAGTGTGAAAATGAATGATGTCTGCGTTAAGGCACCACTTTATGCCCCACTACTATTTGACCAGACCCAATGCCCGGTAAGCATCCAGCGCTTTGCGCCATAGCTCAATTTGCTTTTCACGATTCAGCTTTTTGGTGATGGATTCCCATTCCTCGGCCACGGCATCTAAGGCTTCCCGGGGTGTTTCCTGCCCTGCAAGTGCTTTGTTGACGTGCAGATCTAAAGAATCGGCATACTGGGCCGCACCGGGGATAAAGATTTCCGGATAGCCGTCTGCCATGGCAGCTTCTACCCCTTTCAGATATTCTTGAGCCTCGGCTTCACTGGCGAACATGGTGTAGGCCTGGGGATTGGTAAAATGAATCTTACGGTATGGATCCAAGCCGGTGAGTGCCGTTGACACGTTTTCCAAACTGCGGTTGTAACTGACGTGTTTGCTTACCCAATAGGCCGCTTCTTTATTTCTTGAATCGGCAGCCACTGCCACAACACGTCCGACGGGCATCAGAGAGCGATGGATCACTTCACCGCCGATCTTCCAACCCGGCACACGACCCACTCCGATTTTACCCGCAATCTCCGACTGGCTTGGATCGGCACCTTTTTTGGGTACGTCGGTCCACTGTACCACCATGGCAACGGTTCCCTTCAGAAAGGCATCTCTTAGTTCGTCGTAACCGTAAGCGCGAACATCGGGCGGGGCATTGTCGAGACTGTCTACAAAATTCTGTAAGGCCTTTACGGCATTGGGCGTATTGACCAGCGGTTTCATGTTTTCATCAAAGTATGGTTCACCAAAGGCTGCCCAGCGATCGACAAACCAGGCAAAACTGAATCCGCGCTTGGCAAACTCAGCTGTACCGTAGAAATTTCGGTCAAGCACCTTGCCGGCCAGTTTTTCACCCTTCTTACGCGTGAAAAACTCACCGATTTGCAACCAGTCATCCCAGGTCGCCGGCGGGTTCAGATCCTTGCCGTATTTGGCCTTAAAGGCGGCCTTTTCTTGCGGATGGTTAAACAGGTCCTTGCGATACATGAGCATGTGGACATCACCGTCTATCGGCAACGCATACACCTTGCCGCCGAATTTGCAGTACAGCTCCCAAAAAGGGGCCAGCACATCGGATGGGTTGGGATCCCAGACGTCCTTCGGACTTTCATTCATGTACTTATCCAAAGGCTCCAAATATCCGTTACCTGCAAAATCTCCAATGTAGGCGGGATAGAAAGTGACCACATCAAAGGCACCGGTACCGGCAATAAACTCGGTCTTCTCCTTTTCATAAACGCCCGCAAAAGGAACTTCAATAATTTGGATATTAATCCCTGCCTTTTGAAATTCGCTCTTCCAAAATTCATAAGGCTTCAGGTTGTGCCCTGCATCTCCAACCAGGTTGATGGTGACATTAGAAAATTTAGGGGGATATCCCCACTTAACCACATCCAGAGGCGGAGGCGCCTCGGCTGCCGGGACTGGGGCTGAGAGACTCAGTCCGAAAGCGACGAAAATAACAAGGGTGAGATAAAACAAACAGGTTCGTTTCATTGTTTTCCTCCTTTCTGTAATAATAGAAGCCAATTTATGCCCGATTACTACCTCCCTGAGATATAAAGTTACGGATTTATGACCCAAACGAAGGTAATCCATCGTAGGAGCTTTCAATTTCAATTAATTTTGGAGTACTGGAGTGTTGGAGTAATGACTAAATGATGGATGTCCTTTTTATTCAACACTCCAATACTCCATCACTCCAGTACCGAGACTTTCAAGAACTTTTGGCAACCTTAATATTACCTTTTTATTGGTCATAGTTCCGTAAAGTTTATACCCTCTGATGGACTAATGATTATTGATCCGCCTATATTGTGTCATATGGCGTTAAGTGAGGATATGATCAATATATTTGACTATTTTAGCGGCTGTCATCATTGAAGGGGCATCTGCGACCATATTATCTTCCTTTAAATTTATTAATCTTCAATACCTTCCAATAATTCCGGCAGCAGATCTTTGGCTTCGGGAAAACTGGTTTGAGTCCCCGATGCCTGAACACTAATGGCTGCAATGGCATTGGCACGCTTGATGGCATCTGTCAGCGGTTTTCCGGCTGCCAGAAAGAAGGCCAGACTGCCGACGAACGCATCCCCTGCTCCGGTAGTGTCTAAAGCCCTAACTGCCTCAACCGGTACGTGCTCGGTTGAATCACTGGTAACCAGTATACTGCCGCGCTCGCCCAAGGTAAGGATTACGGTTGCAGCGCCACGCTCAACAAGCACCTGCGCAGCGTTTTGAGCGTCTTCCAGCGTTTTTATCGAAATATCAGTGAGAAGTTCGGTTTCACTTTCGTTGGGGCAGAAAATGTCGCATAATTGATACAGTTCCTCAGGAAGCTCCGGCCGGGCCGGCGCAGGGTTGAATATGGTTTTGACGCCTTCTTGCCGGGCGAGGCGAAGCGCCGCCAGATTGATTTCAAGAGGTATCTCCAGCTGGCAGACCATCATCTGGGCAGCTGCGATAGCCGGGCGGGCAGCCTCGATGTCGTCTGGGGTCAAAAGATCGTTTGCGCCGGTAACGATGATGATCGAATTATGACCTTGCGGGTCGACGGCAATCGGCGCAACGCCGGAGAATGCCTGATCGGTGAAATGCACATGTTCCGTGTTGACGCCCCAGGATTCAAAATTTTTTAATGTATTTTCCCCAAAGACATCCTGCCCAAGTTTGGTTACCATGGTCACGTCGCCGCCCAGTTTGGCGGCCATAACCGCCTGGTTGGCTCCTTTGCCGCCAAATCCCATATGAAAGCGGCTTCCATGCAGCGTCTCGCCCAAACTTGGAAGCCTGGATACATAACTGATCAAATCCAGGTTGCATGCCCCGACGACGCAAACTTTTGGCCTATCCATGGCTAACCCTCCGCAATGATTTAAGAGACAAAAGACCGCAAACCTAATATTCGATTCTGCGCGATTTTTCTGCCATACCGGGAAATTAGCTGGCACAAATAAGAAAAAATGTCAACCTTTCACCAGTGCGCTTCACAGCCACCTCAAAGTAGACGCTATAACGTTCGTGCAGAAAGTGCTTTATGCAGATAAACTCCTTAAATAGATATCAAATGGAATTGTTACATCGAAGAAACTCTTGGGGAGCCAAATCAAACAGGTGTGACAGGCGGTCGAATTAAAAATGTTCAAACGGAAGAAACGGAAGCAAGTCCTTGTTCCGGATTCTTCATTGCCATGGGGCATAAAACAAGTATCGATTTATTCAGTGGAATTTTGGATTATGAAAAAAAAGCATTGCCATTGCAACACCCTGCAAAGTCACTATATTGTTTGTAAGTTGTCAGCGAATTTAAAGCTGTTATTCATTAAATAAGGAGAGTTGAAATCAGTTAACCTTATACATTGTATTTGGAGTGTTGACGATGACAGCAGACGTATCCGATAAATCTGAAAAACAAAAAGCTATTTCGACATTTGCCGGTGGCTGTTTCTGGTGTATGGCGCCGCCCTTTGATTCTGAACCGGGTGTACTCGAAACCGTAGTCGGCTACACCGGCGGTACGGTAGAAAATCCAACGTATGAACAGGTGTCGGCCGGCGGCACCGGCCATGTGGAGTCCATACAAGTTGTGTATGATCCAACGATCGTCAGCTATGAACGCTTGCTTGAAATTTTTTGGAAAAATATCGACCCGCTTGATCCAGACGGCCAATTTTGCGACAAAGGTTCACAATATCGTTCGGCCATCTTTTATCACAGCGCGGCACAAAAGGAGCTGGCCGAAGCGTCTAAGAAGGAAATCGCAGAAAACGGCTCTTTGCCCCGGCCCATTGTTACCGAGATTGTAGCTGCGTCAACTTTTTATACGGCCGAAGACTATCATCAAAATTACTACAAAAAAAATCCCATCCGCTACAAATTCTACCGTTATGCCTGTCGTCGAGATAACCGTTTAGCGGAACTATGGAAAACTAATTAAGCTTACTTTGGAGTCCTTTTTGCAGGTGAAAGAGTGAGTCAGGAAGGGTGCATTCCGGCAGGATCGTTATCATGCTACGGCAGTGGAAAGAAACCGCTATTTCGGGAGTAAAGCGTTTATTGATTTTTCAATGTGTTACTGTGGCCCGACCCCAGGACGGACTCTCTATTTTCAGACGCCCGTTTAATCGCTGCCGTCGCCCACCCCCAACTTCTTGGCGCCCCGGTCCAGCGTTTCAAACGCGGCATCGAATCTGCGCACCAGCTCCTCATACGGCTCTCGCCCCACGGAAACCCGGAGCAGGTATCGACTGACACCGAGTTTTTCGACCTCCTCCAACTCGTCGTAATGAGCCAAGATGGTATAGGGGCAACACAGGCTGAACGAGGTCCCCAGATTCGGTCCCTTACTGATCTCCAGCGCGTCGTAAAACCGTGGAGCCTGTACCGCTTCGTCTTTGAGGATCATCGAAAACAGTCCGCCGTATCCGGCTGCGCTGCGACGAAACTTGTCGTAGTTTTCGCGAGTGGTACTTTTGGGATAGTAGATGTGCTCGACCTCCTGCCTACCCTGCAGATACTCGCAAAGGCGTTCAGCCGTCTCGTTGATAGACCTCACACGCGGTTCGTAGCTGTTCGAGTATCGCTCGATCAGCACCGCATCATCCGCGAACAACAGGTCCTCGTACTCGAGGTCGAGCGCGCGACGAAACTCCGCATGATGGCGGCCATCGGCATTCAACACCACCGTCCCTCCCATCACATCCCCCGCACCGACAAAGAACTTGGTGAGGCTCGTGGTCAACACATCCACCGTAGGCAACAACGCCACGTTCACGCTGGTCCCGATCGTATCATCGGCGACGAGCAGAAAGTCGTAGCGGTTCGAGAGGGCGACCAATCGATCCACGTCCGGACTCCTCAGCAACGGATTCGACGGAAATTCGAAAAACAACCCTGAAACGGAACTCCCATCGAGATGGGTGACCAGGTCGTCAAGATCGTCCCCATCCCCCCGGGGGAAAAACCGTACCCCGCGGATTCCGAACTCCTCCTGGACTTTGAGCATATCCACATATGGAAAGCCAAACTGAACCGTCTGCCGTTCGGGCCAGACCCGATTCATGGCTCGCTGAACCGTGTAGATGGCCGCCATACCCGACGAAAACAGATAAACAGATTCCGCTTCGACGCCATTTTTTTTTGCGATACGTTCGCGAATCCGCGCCTTGGTATCCGAGGCAGAAGTCGCAGTTCGCCCCTCAACCGCCGCAGCGGCACGCCGCGATGAGACCCCCTCGCCCGTGTGTTGCCAATACTTCTTGCTGAGGCCGCGGGCCTGGTTGGGGAAACAAACCGCGTGTACGTCGCCCGCATGGGCGCCGAACGCGTGCACCGACCCTTCGATGCCCAGTTTGCCCCGCACATAGTCGACGCAACGCCGCGCCGCATTCTGAGACGGATACGCCTGGCAGAACTCCCCTTTCCCTGCGAATTTTTTCTCGCACGCCTCGAACAGCTTCACCACTCGAGGATGGTAAACAAACCGGGGATAGCCGGCCTCCAGGCGATCGACAACCTCGGGATCGCCTTCCTCGTAACCCACATTGTCGGCCCATCGTGGCAGGCAAACCGAGTTGGCGTGTTCCGACGCCGGAATCGCCTTGCCCAGATCCTCCGCCTTGCACAGCGGCGTCTCAATCAGAGCATCGACCGTCTTGGGATTGGCTTTCATAGTATGACTCTCGATTCATATTCCGGGGCTAAGGGTTCACGAAGAAATAAATTTACAATTTTAGGCGTTGAGGCGCCCGTCGGGCAAGGCGCGAAAACGCAGGAATATCGAGATATTCCGAGTTTTCGCAACGCAGCCAGACGGGATGCATCGGCGCATAAAATGTGAAGTTATTTTTGAGTGAGCCCTAAGGCGTCCAGTGCACTTGAGCAATCGTCAATGAGGTCGTCGATATGCTCGATACCGAGAGAAAAACGCACCAAACCGTCTGTGATGCCCACCTTCTCGCGTTCGACCTTGGGGATATCCGCATACAGAATGTCCACTCCGAACTTCTCGAAGACCCGGGCAAACAGTCGATAGGTGCGCCCGTAGATGTTCTCTTCGGCCAACACCATGTCGCCCTTTTTTAAGGTCGACACCACTGCGGTAATCGCCGCAACCCCACTTGAAAAGACGGTTGCGTACTTCGCCTTCTCAAGGGCCGCCAATGTTTGGCCAAGCCGAGTGAAATTGGGGTTCCCCGACCGGGTGTAATCGTAACCCTTCGTATTCCCCGGGCTCTCCTGCGCAAAGGTTGACGTTGCGTAGATCGGAGGGATCACAGCTCCGGTCTCTCGGTCAGGCTCCTGCCCCCGGTGGATCGCTTTGGTTTCGAATTTCATCGTCTCGATCCTTATGACAAACACCGAAGAACCTATGAAAATCCTCCGGTTTTGACCGTTGGCCACGGGGCGTGTGATGGATGTTGTCAGCAGTGATAGGCGGCAGGTCGATCACCGTGCAGCCGATATGGACAGGCGGGTCTTCATCGGCTACCTGGGCCTCTGCGTTGCGTATCGCTTGGGCACTAGGGTCGTTGGGGCCGAGCATCGGGTTTCCCTGTCGGGCTAGAGAGATAAGGTATTGCTTTTTCAACGCGGATCAATCGAAAAAGGTGAATTGTGTATCGGCTTCGGTTTCAGCTCAACATATTGAGGCGTCAATTAACCGAACATCATAAACATTCCGATAACAATAGCGGTTTTTATTGTCAACATTGATTTTTTGCGCTGGGGTTGCAATTTCAGGGCGATTTGAGCATAGCTCACCACTTTGCCTGCAGCTGGATTTTTTTAAAGGTAAGTTTCTGTCTTCGTTTTGAACGGACGTCCCCATATTTTCCTCATGTGACTGGTGATCTCTGTGGTGAAAACGATTTTGGTTTTATCTTAAGCGGGTGTTGTCGCGGATGAATTTCATGGCTTGGGGGGTGAAAAGAGGTTCGCCGCCTTCGATGAAGGCGTGTTTGAGGTGGAACTTGACGCTTTTTTCAATGGCTTCGGCGCGGGTGGAGGTTTTGCGGAGGACGCGGAAAAGTCTTTTGTGGAAAACGCTGCTGGCTTTGCTTTGATGATGGAGGCCGGGGGGAAGTCCGGGCACCACAAAGGTGAGGCCTTTGGTTTTGATGGTGAGAGACAAAACGTCATCGGGAGTCACGCCGATTTTTCGCATGTGGTCGATCACATCCACAGGAAGCATTTCGTGTTTACCGCCTTTGCCGCGCAGAATGCGCCCCACAGTCCTTTTCATGAGAGAGGTCTTGGCCCGGGTGGACATGGCGCGGATGCCGGCCAGCACGCGGGGCGAAAGACTTTTGAAACGTTCTGCGTCTTTGAATTTCACCTTATCAATGGAAAACCGTTCCCGCGTCAATTGACGGGGGCCATGAACGTTTTTGGGCATGCCTTGGCGTCTTTGTTTTCGCCATACCGCCACACCCAAATCATCAATTTGATCAAAGGTGACTTGTCTCTTTACAATTTTGTTGACTTGACCTCCGGCAATGGCCCCCAAACGACCTGTGGCCTGGTTGAGTCTTCGGCCTTGTTTTTGGCGCAGGCGTAGAGTCTTAAGTCGCGATACATTGCGGTTGATGTTGGCCACTTGTCCCACAGAAGTGTTGTGCACCAGGAAAGCTGATTTTTCTACAAAGTAGGATTGTCCCACCGCCACTTCAATGTTGTAGACAGGCACTTCTTTTTTCTCTGGCAGGGGACGCATGGTGACGGGCAACAATGGCCCTTCTTTGGTTCGGAGTTTGTCACCCTTTTTCAACTTGCCGGCAAAAATCCAACCTTTGCCTTCCACCCACACGGGATGACCAAAGGTGGTTTCAATGTCTTTGCCGTCCACGGTCAACATCACCAATTCATCACTGGTTCTTTGGAAGGTTTGCAGAACCGGTTGAAGGGATATTTCATCGGTTTTTTCATCCCAGGACCAGACATTTTCACCGACTTCAATATCTTCGATGGCTTTCAATCCCTCTTCTGTCCAAATCTGAGTCCCGGCAGCAAAACAGTTGTCCCCCAAGGCTGCGCTCATGCCCATGGCCCCTTCCACCAATGTGGGGGTTTGATAGGCCAAGGCCGCGGCTTGGGCGGCTTCGGCCGCGGCCAGCAGACGACCGCCACCCAAAGTGGCCAACTCCGAGGCCACGCCAAAAGCAATCCAGCCCGCTTCATTCATGTTTTCATCGGTCCAGCCCTGGTCTTGCACTTTGCCGTACAAGCCATAGGCACCGATGGCTTCTACGGAAAGTCCCAAGCCCACACCCGCAGCAATATAAGGAAAGGCACTTCCGCCGGCTGCAGAGGCGGCCAGGGCGGCCCCTGAAAAATAAAAACTGACAGGCAAGGCCAAGAGCATGGCGCCCGCGGCAACCATTTGATGTTGGGCGGCTTCCCGCATCCATTCGGCTTGGGTCAATTGAACGGCCACCGATTCTGTGGCGCGCCAGCTTTCGGTGCGGGAGCGGCGAAAACCACCACCCATGGCGTAGGTCATTTGATCAAAAGGTGAGGTGCGCATTTGGGAACCCAATTGTTTAAACGGTTCTTTACGCCGTGGATTGCCGGAAATGGCTGAGGCCCCTTGAATATAGTTGCGGACTTTGGAGCCTTTGATTTCGCCTTGAATAAAATGATGGCCACGGTCGGCCCCGTGCTGCAAGTAGAGGGACATGATGCCGTTGGACAAATCCTCCAGAACCACGTAGCCTATAGGCGGACGGTAGTTGGGATTCCAGTGGGAACCCATGCGGGCGGTGTAGACCAGGTCCGCCCCCGCGCCATAGACAAAAACCCGATCGGAAGGATCGTTTTGGGTGGGGTGGAATGTGTATTCCCGAATGAGGTCTTTGCCGAAATAACCGTAAAAAGTGGGGGCGTAGGTGATGTCGTCGTTGGACAAATTCAGGCCTTGGTAATCTTCGTAAATCAAGCGGTCCATGGCGTCGTAGAGAAAACGGTGGGTCACAACGCTGGTATTGGTGGCGGCGCCCAGGTAGTGATTGTCCCGGACAAAGACCTGGCGACCGAAGAGGTCGTATTCAATGTCGTATTTGTCCACGTTGGTTTCGTGATCGGAAATGCGTTTGGGTCCACCCAGAGGATTGAAGCGGATTTTGTAGAGTGAGGCTTCCAGTTCACTGGTCCTGGTGGGACTCACTGCAGCCAGGTGATCTCGGCGCAATTCACTCACACGCCAAATGCCGGCAATGTTGATGGCGTCAAAAGGTTTGCCCGCGCCTGGAAAACGAGGGAGAGGCGGTTGACTGAAACGGTATTCACGGGTGCCGCAGAGTCGTCTCAAACGGGAAGTGTCAAAAGCCCCGACGCGGTTTTCACATTGGAGCCCGGCCAATAGAGGATTCCCTTCATAAGCGTGGGTGACATCGGTGATGGCCCGTACACCCCAATCATAGGAACTGGTAAACACACCGGAGATGGTGGCGCCGATTTCCACTTTTTGTTCCTGGGCAATGCGTCCACCCACACGGCGGATGCGCCGGCGGACCACTGAAGGGGCCGCTTCATCATCTTCGGAACCGGCATAGCTGAGGTTAAGGGTTTCTTTTTCACGGCCCAGGGCATCGCGATAAATGCCGCTGAATTGAGAACCGAAGAGGCCGGTTTCTTCCACCACGTCCCAGCCCGCGGCGGACATGACCCGCACAGTTTGATCATTTCGGAAGCAAGAATCACCCGTTACCTCGGCCATGGCACGGCCACTGGCCACGCCTTGGATGCGGGCGCCGGCATCGTTGCTGCATTCTTGGGTGGGGTAATCCATGAGATTGTCGTCGGCGTTGGGGATCCAGCGGTTGTTGCCGGTGTCCCAACGCCAGGATACGTTGCGGTTCCAGATGACAGCGCCGTTGCGATACCACTGCCGGCTTTCCAATCGCTTATGGCCCAAGGTGTGTTCCACTTTGTAGCGTCGCAGCAGGCGGTCATAAGAATAATCGCTGGTGTGCTTGGCCACGGAACCGGCATCGAACCATTGCCGGCGCATCACATAATCCCCGGAACGCTTCAATTCAAAACGGTTGACCAGCATGCCGGCGGTTCCCGTGATGGTGTTGAGGCGCAGGGCATCGTCATAGCTAAAGGACAGGCTGACACGGTTGCGGCGGTGAATGTCGTCATCATAATGAAGGCTTTGGATTTTACCCAGAGCATTGAAGTCGGCCCGGACCACGTGATCATTGTCCAAACCTTGGGTGTTGCGGTCAAAAAAAAAAGTCCCTTCTTCCCGCACATGACCTAAGGTGTCTCGAATGGTCCAGACATTGGACACGGGGCCCTTGCGCGCAGAACTGCTGGAGCGGGGATCGTTGATTCTGTTTTGCGCCAGGGTCCGTTCACCCAAGCCATTGTAGCGATAAATTTTGGTCTCGTCCCAGGCGCTGATGCGGGGGGTGGACAAGTCCTTGGCCGAAAGGCGGGTGACATTGCCAAAAGCATCGTAGGAAAAAGTTTTTTCCATGATGTGTTGCCCCGCCAGGCTGAGGGTTTCTTTTTTCAAGCGACCCACACTGTCCCATTCGCGAATGTTCACCTCTTGATCCAAACCGTGGGGGTAAATACGCAAGGGGCGGCCCTCATGGTCCAGCACAAATTTACGGCGGGAGCGCCACTCCTGATCCAATGTCGTGGTTTCTTCAATCAGGTGTTTATCCCGGAAAGAGCGGTGAACCCCCCGCCGGCCGTCATTGGTCAGGGTCATTTCGAAATGGGGATTGCCATAATCATCATAGCGTGTTTCCGTCAGGCGAACGGCTTGACCCACATCGTTAAACACCTCTTCCACCCGCAGGCGACCCAAAGCGTCAAACCGGCGTTTGGTTTCTCGTTTTAAACCGTCCCGCACAATGTGGCGGTTGCCGTATTCATCGTAACGAAATTCCACGGTCATTGCCGGTTCACCCAAACCATGGTTTTGAATGTCCAAATGCCGGGTGGTTTGACGAAGGACGCGGGACTGTCCATCCAATTGAAAATCCACTTCTTTGACTACCTGGCCACCGGCGGTGGTGATGGACTCGGCACAAATGGCGCCGCTGTAATCGGCATAGCTCCGCTCCACTTTGTTGTTCACTTGTTCAGCGGCCACATTACCCAAAGGCCCGTATGTGTATTTGAACTGAACCGATTGACTGGCCCCGGCGCCATCGATCACGTGGACATGACGGGTGGTGATCTTGTTGCGGCCCACTTCGTCAAAGATAAATTCCAAGCGGCCCAACTCGGTATTTGTGTCGCAGGTGCCGGCATCCAGCTGATCGGCTTGGCGATTGCTGACGGCACCGTTGTCGCCTTTGGTGATGATGCGGCGGGGGCGGCCCATGTTGTCTCGGTTTTCGTAAAGGCTGCGGCGCAGGGCGGTGTAGCCGTGGGCTGCGGGTTTGCAACCATCGGGGTCATACAAAATGGATTCCTTCAATTCTCCAAAGTCATTGTAAAGACGACGGGACAGCACATTTTTGCCGGAATCCCCTTGCGCTCCGGGGGCGCTTAAGGCGGCCAGGCGTTGTTCGTTGTAAAACACCTGGGAGAAGTGGCCGCCGCTGTCGGGATTTAAACCTTGGGTACCATCATGGGACCGTTGGGAGGTGACCAGGCCGTCTTTGGTGTAGGTGCTGTTTTCAAAACGAAATGGGGCCCCGGTGGTTTTTACATCTTGGGCGGTGATTTGAGGTGACATCCAATTGGCATCGGCCAGGGCTTTCATGGCACAGGTGGGACCATTGTAAGAGGGCACTTGGGGGGGGCAGGCATTCATTAAAGCGCTGAGGGTGCGGAAACGTGTGGTGTCGCTGATGCCGCCGGCGGGGGTGATCAAAAGGACGGGGCGGTCCAGGCCGTCGTAGGCTGTGAAGGTGAAAGAATTGAAATCGGGATCCCGGTTGAGTTGTTTGGTACCGGTCAAGGTGGCAAAAGGGGCGCCGGAGTGTTGATACAAAATGCGGGTGACCTCGGACCAAGGGTTGGTGTTGGTGACCGGGCGGGACAAAAGGGAGCCGTCGAACATGTCCCGGGCGTCATTGATGATTTCCACCACTTGGCCGCGGTCGTTGTAGGTGTAGTGGGTCCAGGCGCCGTTTTGGTTGATGGAATAAAGACGGTCGGCTTGGTCATACACCCGGGATTCATTCCAGGTGTCGATGCCGCCGGTGGGCAAGGCTGTCGGATTGGCAGGGTCTGCAACCCATTCAACTGTCGAAGTATTATTACCCCGGTGATCATAGTCTTGGTGAATTTTCCGTTGAACAGGCACATCGCCGGTGCATTGTGCAGGGATGTCGCCGGTGGTGGTGGTTTCGCTCACCAAACCCAGCTTGGTGTAGGCCGTGCGGCCCGGGCCGGCGGAAGCCCCACCTCCGCTGGACACCCAATATTTATGGCTTCTTTCTTGAATGCTGTTGCTGCCGCTTTCTTCGCCGAAAACAGAACTGAGCACTTGGCCTCTCAGCAGGCGATCATCGGCCGTGGTGTTTTGTTGGGCACCATAATAGGTGTAGGTGGTGCGGTAATTGTGTTGGGTGCCATTGGGATCAGTCACCCGGGGATGTTTGACGCGGTACACGCGGCAGGTTTGCCCGGGAAGGGCAGGATCAAAAGAATAGTAAAAGGTAACGGTTTGGGCACCCGTGGGATCGGTGACGGTTTCCCGCAAAGGACAAGGACCCTGGTAAGCATAATTCCAGGTCCAGGGACGGCGGCCTGAACCACCGTTTTCAATGCGTTCGAGGATGTCCCCGCGGCTGTTGTATTTGGTTTCAGTGAATTCAGGCCCGGGGGGATCGGTCTTGGTCACACGGCCGGCCGCATCGTATTCAAAACGTGTGATGAGGTCTTGCAGGGGGGCAGCTGGGCCGGCCAAATTGTTGTTGTAGACTTCGGCCTTCACTTTGGAGGATTGAATCACTTTACCGGTGGTGGCTGAAGACACGATGTCTTGAAGAACATAGGTCCACTCGGTGCCGGCGGCGTCGGTCACTTTCGCGCCGGTGCTTGTGTAATCAATGGAGGTGAGTCCGCCATCTTGGGCAATGCTTTGGGCGGATTGGCCGCCGCCGGCGCCTGTCTCTTGCCTCTCCAGGATTTCACCGTTGTAATGGTTTTTCAGAATGGTGATTTGCCGACCGTCCATTTCCACAAAGACAAATTTCAAAAGATCATCAGAAGTGTAACCAAAGCCATGGCGCAAGCGAACAGAAGGATCAATGGGCGAAGGGTTGACGCTGGTGGACAGGCCCACGCGGGCATCAAAGCCTCGCACCACCGAAGCCAAACGACTGGGGTTTAATTGATGGGTGCGGTATTGGTATTTGATTTTACGACCCAATGGCAGAACAATTTCCGCCAGTTTAGGACCCGAACCCCTCATGCGCCAGTGGAGTTGACTCAAACGACCGTTGGTGTCCACCACCCCGGAGAGCACCGGCAAACCTGTGTTCCGATCCACGGGACCTTGGTAATGAAATTCCATGTGATGACCCGGGGCGCTGATGATGCGAATCAATTGTCCTTTACAGTTGAAGACCCGCTTTTGACCGCCGTATTCGGTCAAAATAAAAAAGCGTTCATCATTCAAGCCCACTTCAGGACGTTGGGGATCATAAAAGGGGTGAATGTCACCGGCATGGCCGCCCGCGGGTGGGGTCAGGGTGTAGCCCCTGAGGGTGCCGTTGTAACCCCGGGGGGATTGATAGGTCACCACCCGGGCGGAAATTCTTTTTTCCTCGAACTGACCAGTGCCAGCCTTGTAAAGATAAATACGGCTGTCGCCGCTTAAAGGGCCCGTGGTCACACCACCGCTTGTGGGATAGCGGAAAGTGTCCACCCGGCCATCGGCGTGAAGAGCCATGTTAAATCCACGGCCACTGGGTTCGATCGCGGTGGGGTTGGTGTCGGAGGTGATGGGCAAGAGCCATTGAATTAAATTCAAGCGCCAGCCCGGACCGAGTTCGGCACCTTCTTCCCGAGGGTTGAAAGATGGATCTGTGGAAGAGACGGAAGGTTCCCTGGGCGGAATGTAATGACGAGAAACCACAAAAGGAATATCAATGCCGGGGGTTTCGATGTCCACTTCGGTGGCCCAATAAGCCTTGGTGCCCAGGTCTACATTTTTGCCTACAAAAGAGGGAGCGTGGCGTGCGGGTTGATCGGACTCATCCAAGACTGGGCCGGGATGCCGTGGACTGCACACACGGAAGCCCCCACTGTCGGCACGACAAGGCAAACCCGTTCGGTCAAAGGTGAGGGCCAGTTCTTGTTCGGACCGATAATATGTGACCCCATCACGCCAAGACACTTTGACCATGGCGTTCGGGGAGGTCTTCCCCGTCACGTTAAAAGGTTGTCGGCCCGTCACACCGCTTAATTCGATTTCGCGAACACCGCCGGTCAGTTCAGCATCCCCTGAAATGATTTCCACTTTCACATCACCCGGTCGGGGAAGTGTAGCGGTGATGGTGCTTCTGTTGCCCACGGTGTTTTCAGATACCTCTAGGCGGTCTCCATCATAAGTCAAGGTCAGCACAGGGTAAGGCAAGCCCACTTCTGGGCAAGTGTGTTTGTAGCCATTGCGCACAAAGAAACGATGCCAGCCCCCCATGAGAGGATCGCCCGTGTCTCTAAAAACAGGATTGTAGACTTCGTTTTCTTGATCGCAGTGATAACCTTTTTTGTAACGCATTTCATAAGCCGTACAGCGGCCCGAGGTGGGATGATGGGCGATGCAATGGTTGGCGCTGTCCAAGATAGTTTCAGAGGTTTGTTTGCAGCGGGGTTGAACATTATAGAGTTGAACATCCACATTGGCCCGGCGTGTACTGGGCACCATCATGCCACTGATGTTGTTGGGCAGGAGACCCCCACCCCCTCTGACAATTTTGCGGGAGTTGATGGTGGGAATACGTCGAATGCCGGAGCGGCCCCGCCGATGGTCCCATTCATCCAAAAAGCGCATAAGACAATTGTTATCGGACATAGTTTCATAGTTGCGGCAACGGGAAAAATCTGTGAAAGGGTTTTTGTCATGGGGTTGCGCAAAAAATTCATAAGAGGCACAAGTGCCCGCGGTGTCCAGACAAGGGGTGATGGGGGTGATGGTTCGGCCATGGTCTTTGAAAGGCGCCCCCGCCCATTGGTTGGAAGGTTCGTACAGACGCAGAGCCACACCGTTTCCGTCCCTAAGGCTTAGCAAGCGGCCGTTGCCCACAGGGATGATCAGGGGTTCGCCCTGATGTTGGGGCCAGGCCCAGGATTCTTCCAGGTTGTCCTTTAAAGAAGCATTGTGCTTAAAGACGCGAAAAGAACCCAAACTGCTGTGAATGGAACGGCGTGTGTTGGCTCGGTCGATCAAAACGGCACTGCTCATCAAACCCCCAGGGTTGTGCAGGGTTAAATCCGGGTTGTTGGGCTCATCCAACTTGATCAACTTGCCCCCAAAGATCACACGACCTTGACCATCGGAAGTTAACGTGGGGGCGTGCAGATAACTGCCCGCTGAATGAAGACTGCCATTGGCCACAGCTGCCACTTTGTGACGATTTGCATCAGATCTTAAACTGTGGCCATCGGGTTTTAAAAGGATTTGTTCCAAGGCCAGGGGATTGTGGGGCCGAGCGCAAACCGTGGTGGGGGCAAAGGTTTGGGTGCAGTGGGTTTGATCGGGTTTGATCCCACGACAGGGACAGGTCCCTTCATCGGGAACCCCTGTGCAGACGCCGGGATTGAAAAGCCTGACCGCGGGATCATCGCAACAAAAACGATTGATGATGTCATCGGGGCAGCCTTCCCCATAGGCGGGATAAGGATGAGCGGGTGAACTTTTCCAGGTGGAGCATTCTTCTTTTTTGTCTGGCCAAACTGAACCCATCAAAATCACACGGACGTTGTCGGTCCCGTCTTTTTCCACCATCAAACGCCGTTCCGTGCGCAAAGGACCAAAACTGTGGATAGACAAAGCCGCATGGGGATTGTAATCCAAGTCCAAAGCCGCCACTTGCATAATCTCCATGGACAAATCTTTTTTAAAAGCACGCAATTGATAGCTGTCCAAGGTTTCATCGAAACAGGCCAAGGGGGCTTCCTGGCGGGTGACCACATAAACACTTTCATCGGGCCCAATGGCATAGTCCACCAAGTCGAGATCGTTAACAAGGGCGGGGGCTTCCCGCATTTCCAAATGATCGCCATTGTCGGGTACCCGACCTTCATACAGTACCCCATCAACTAATGAGGCGCTGTAAGCGTTTCCTTGCAGAATCCACACCAGGAAGCGATCATTCACAATGTTGGCCCGCACTTCCAGGGCTTCATAAGCAGTGGCAGGTTCCAACCACTTGCCCAAAAGGGACCACAACAGGTTGCCATTGCCGGGGGACACAGCAAAGAGTCCGGGACGCTCAATAATGTAATCGGCTCCTGTGGAACTGGACCCAAAATCATAAAAAGCTTTCACACTGCCCACCAAGATCACGGCGCCTCCGTCCAAGACCAGCATGTCTTGAAGAATGAAAGATGTTTGGTTGGGGCGAAAGGCCGGGTCCGAGGTGGGAATGGGAGGCGACAGGCGATCGAGAAATTGATTGGCGTTTAAAGTTTTTTTGCGGCTGACAGAGAGGGCGCCCCCAGTGGACAGGGTGGCCAGGTGGGTGCCCAAACGGTTTTCCCGATTGGGGGCGGGGGTGACTTCTTCTCTTTCGGACATGGCCAGGTAAGTGGTGCCGGGGGAGCCTGTGGCCACGGCTAGGGATTCCATTCCTTGGCCTTGGGGCAATCCGGTGAGGGTTAAACCGCAGGCTTCTGTTTGGCATGGGCCGCCGCAGTCGATGGGCCTCAAGAAAGAAGCGCTCGTCCCACTGGGTCTTACAATTTTATATTTCTCGGCAAATTGAAGGCCGGCCATGGGTTCATAGCGCAGCACACTGGCCTGGGACCAGCCGGGACCACTTTGGGGGGCGCGACGTCCAGGAATGCCTGTGCCGGATCCGCCACGTCCGCCGCCGCTGCCAGGGTCGGGCCGCGGCAAAGGAGGCGAGGCCACACCACCCGTGCTGCTGGGTACGGGAGGACCAATGCCAGGCAAAGGGCTGGCTCCCACTGTGATTAAAGTGGTGGCAATCCCCAAAGTGTGTCGGTGGGGTGGGGGTCCCAACAAACTGAGACGCACACTGTAATCTCCGCTGTTCCCAAAGGTGTGATTGGGGGAACCGTTGGTGCTGCTGGAGCCATCCCCAAAATCCCACTCCACGCTGTGATAGGTACCTGTTGAAATGTCTGTGAAGCTCACGTTGTGGGGGGCTGGGCCATAAGCGGGATCGGCGCTGATGCGGGCAATGGGTAAACCGATACCAGAAGGTGTGGCGAAAATCTCCAGTTGGGCCGTGTCTTCATGGTCCGGTGGGGGACGTGGCCCTTTAATGGTTAAAGTCACGGTGTAGCGGCCCGCTTGGTTGTAGATGTGTCTTTGCTGTTGGGCTTGGATTCTGTCTGTGGTGGTGAAAGGCGGCGTGCCGTCCCCGAATTCCCAAGTCCATTCGGTGATGGTGCCGCTGGAGTTGTCGGTCAAGTCCACGGTAAAGGGTTCGGGGCCAATCACACGCGGTGCGTTTATGGCCGCATGTAACGGAACCGCTTGAGCATTGATCACCACAGTGGTGCTGCTGGTTAAACCAAAAGCATCGGTGACGGTGAGGGTGGCGTTTAAGTTTCCCGCTTGAAAATAAGTGTGGGTGGGGGCGGTTTCGGTGGAGCTTTCGCCATCGCCAAAATCCCAGCTCGAAGTCATGGCGCCATTGCCCACAGAAAGATTGTCAAAGAACACCGTGAAGGGAACACTTCCACCGGAGGGTGAGGCCGTGGCGCTGGCCTGGGTTTGCACTTGACCCACGTTGAGGTTTTGGGTGGTGGTTTCTGTTCCTCCAGGTCCTGTTACACTGAGAACGATGGCATAGTTCCCCTGTTGTTGAAAAGTGTGGGACACTTGTTGACCGCTGCCGGTGTGACCATCCCCAAAATCCCATTGCCATTGTTGGGCATGGCCCGTGGCTTGTCCATTCAGTTGAGCCGTGAGCGGGGCCGGGCCTCCAGTGGAAGGTTGAACGGTAAAGCTGGGGGACAGAGGCGGCTCCACCACCACAACGGCATTATTCACATCGGCGTTTCCGATGGGGCCAAAGGCTTTCATTTCCACCCTATAGGTACCGGCCGCTGCATAACTGTGTTGCAGGGGCGAAAAAGTGGGGGCCGCCGGGTTGGGGGGAACAAGGGTTTCGTCATCGCCGTCTCCGAAGAAAATTTCCAGACGATCAATGGCGCCCGTTACCGTGGGGGTGAATTCCATATCGTAATGGCCGCTGGAAATGGCCTGAAAAGAAAAATTAACTGTGGGGGGCGTAATGCCCAAGTTTAGTACTTCAGAGCTGTCGCCATCTCCACCGGGACCCGTGGCTTTAAGGAGAACGGTGTAAGATCCATCGTTCTGATAACTGTGTGTGGGATTTTGCAGGGTGGACTGATTAAAATCGCCAAAGTCCCATTCCCAGGAGTAGACGGCCTCCACCGCGTTACCCGTGAATTGAACTTGATAGGGGGCGGAGCTGGTGTTGATTTGGTAGGTGAGGATGGGGGCCGGGGCACGGTGATCAACGTTCACGGTTTGGGTGCTGGTGTGAACGCCGCCGGGTCCTGTAGCGGTTAGGGCCACCCGATAAGAACCACCTTGTTGGTAAGGGTGATCGGGATTTTGCATAGTGGATGAAGAGCCGTCGCCAAAATCCCAGGCCCAGGCGTTGACGCTCCCCTGGCTTTGGTCTTGAAATTGAATGTGCTGCACATCGTTGGCCGATGCCGTGGCCAAAAAGTCTGAAACGGGTGGGGCATTTCCCACCACCACGGTTTGGGTTTCGAATGTCGTGCCTCCCGGGCCTGTGGTTTGAAGGGTGACGTTGTATGTCCCTTGTTGGCCATAGCGGTGACTGATCGAAGGTCCGTTGAGTTGAGACCCATCGCCCAAGTCCCACACCCAGCTGTGAATGGAAAGGGCCGGTGGAGCCCCCCCCAAAGGCGTTCCATAAACTTGGGCTTGGGGGCCTGTGAATTGTAGGGTTTGAATGTCTTGATGGTCGGGCCTAAAACTGAAATCCGCCGGCGGGGCCTCGTAAACAGTCACTCTTTGGCTCTTTTGATCCCTCAGACTGCCGCCATCTGTGACTTCCAATTCGACAACGTAAGATCCGGGGCGGCCATAAGTGTGGGTGGGGTTGGTGGTGGTGTCATCCGGCGTGTTGTCCCCAAAGTTCCATTTCCAGGTGCTGACAGGGCCGGTGGAGGCATCCCCAAATTGAATGTCCAAAGCGTTGCTGGGGCTGGCCGAAAAACGAAAGTCCGCGTTGATGGTGGGATTGCTACACCCATTGGACAACAACAAAAGGACTGACAATGTCAGTGGTAAAGAGCGATAAAGGATGATTTTTCTCAGCATAAATCAATCATATCGGGGAAATAAGAAAACGAGGAGAATTTGTGTTTCAGATTTTACACAAGGCGTCTAAAAAATAACATTAGATTGAAAAAGAAGATGTAAAGAAAAAAAATTTAGCGGTCAATCCTTGAACTGTGAATGTACAAGGTCAGGACACCTTACCTCTGGGAAGAATAACTGACACCTTTGGCTTAATTGGGGGATGTATATCCCCCGAGTTCGTAGACCAGTCGCAAATCTGTTCCGGGATATTTTTCTTCGGCAT
>Ga0126332_10000114_pt1 | contig 31892 bp, 27 predicted proteins | sample InaspJWI42metaG_FD_94482 | JGI IMG/M metagenome (GOLD analysis project Ga0126332, IMG submission 94482) | Marine gutless worms symbiont microbial communities from Oahu, Hawaii - Inanidrilus sp. 2 OAHU.JWI-42 metaG | ecosystem: Host-associated > Annelida > Digestive system > Unclassified...
CGGAGGCTTTATGAGCCAATTTTCACCAAATTTCAAATCGATTATGGCCTTTATCGTAATTATGTTATTAATTTTCAAATGGTTATGAATTTTTTCAATATTTTAATGGGACAGCAGTGATATGGAATCTGATTTTAAAGGGCCGCGTTTTCCCGGATGCCTTCTGAAGTCGTTGGGCTTTTCAGACCGGTTTTAGGGTTGCCGTTTGTCTTTTAAAATATGATTGGAAATCACCATCCGCTGAATCTCGGAGGTGCCCTCGTATATCGTAAAAACCCTGGCATCGCGGTAGAAGCGCTCCACCGGGTATTCCTTTATGAAACCGTAGCCGCCGTGCATCTGAATTGCTTTGGCGGTTACACGGTTGACCATTTCAGAAGCAAACAGTTTGGCGATCGATGCCTGCATCGAGTAGTTTTCACCCCTGTCTTTCATCGCCGCGGCGGAAAGCATGAGCTGACGGGCGGCTTCTATTTCCGTGGCCATGTCTGCGATTATCCAGCGCAGTCCCTGAAACTTTGAAATCAATCGGCCGAACTGCTCTCTTTCTTTGGTGTATTGAACCGCCGCATCAAAGGCTGCCTGGGCAACGCCGACCGATTGGGCCGAAATCCCGATGCGACCGCCGTCAAGTCCCTTCATGGCGATCTTGAATCCCTCGCCCTCGCTTCCCAGTCTGTCTTCCGCCGGTATTCGGCAATCCTCGAAGATCACATCCGCGGTGTCTGAAGCCCGCAGTCCCAGTTTATCTTCCAGAGCTCCGATGGACAGCCCGGGGGTTCCCTGGTTCACAATAAATGCGCTGATCCCTTTATGGCGCGCGGCCGCATCCGTTTTGGCGGTAACGATGATCAAGTCGGCATTTTTGGCGGTGGTAATAAATCGTTTGGTACCGTTTAAGATGTAAACGTCACCGTCCCTTTCGGCTTTGGTGCTCTGCCGGACGGGATCCGACCCGGCATGCGGCTCGGTGAGGGCAAAGGCCCCGATGATCTCACCGGGGGCCAGTCTTTTTAGATACTTTTGTTTCTGCTCTTCGGTGCCGTAGTTGAGAATACTTTCGCACACGATGGAGTTGTGCACCGACATCACAACCGCCGTTGAGGCGCAGGCATAAGCGATTTCCGCAAGCGCCAGCACATAGCTGATCGTATCCGCCCCGGATCCGTTGTATTCCGGCGGAACCATCATCCCCATGAACCCGAGCTCTGCCAGCTGCTGTATATTTTCGGCCGGAAATTTCTTGGTTTTATCACGCTCGGCAGCGGTCGGGGCGATGACATCCCGTGCAAATTCCCTGATCATGGATTGAATCATCAACTGCTCATCTGAAAGCTGTATCGACATATGCCACTCCTCCCGCTTATTCGGATCCGGTTGCTAAACCGGCGTATCCTGCATCATCCAATGGACGTCGACTGGAAGTTCGATCATAAGTTATCGAGATTACGGACCGTAAACAACCACTAAAAGCTCCGCATTTTCCTTACCGATATTTTTCATCTTGTGTCGGATGCCCGAATTGAAATGCAGTGAATCGCCGGATTTGAGTTTGTTGACATGCTCGCCGACGATGATTTCCATCTTGCCGGAAAGAACATACACGAATTCTTCACCCTCGTGCTGATAACCGACGCCTTTGTGGTCCTTGAGTGCATCGACCGTCACCTTAAAAGCTTTCAGGTGTTTATTCTCCGCCCCCGGGGTTAAGGTGGTGTAGGCGTAATTTTCCGTGCGTTTGGTGTACGCTTTGACACGCTTTTTTAAATTCGTCTCCTGTTCTCTGAGCAAATATCCGGAATCAAGCTCCAGTGCCCGCGAAATCTGCAATAGCGCACCGACCGGAGGGATTTGCTTGCCGGTTTCAATTTTCTTTAAATATTCTACCGTAAATCCGGTTTCATTGGCCAGTCTGTCGAAGCTCACTTTTTTCTGGGTCCTGGCCTTTTTGATCTTTTTCCCGACCGGGACAAGTTTTTGCGCTGTTTTTTTTGGCATGCGACCTCCTTGCAGGCAGTGGGGGCTCCTGCAGTATGTGATTTCAATTGCTTGGGGTGTCAGACCGTCACCTGAACCGCCCGGATCAATGATTTCGAGTTTTTTAGTTTTATATCATCCCCAACAAAACCTCGCAATCCCTTCTCTCTTTTTGAAATTCAAATTGCCGGCGGATCGGGTTATCTGTCCACTCCGCTTTATGAAAGGCGCATGCGCGATTTCCGCGTGACGACTATCTTCGCGGGAACCACCGAAATCCACTCGATTTACCCGGCTAGAGTTTATCATGCGCCATTTGACCAAACGTATGAAAACACTTTACACCGGCCGATTAATGCAGATATTATTCCTGAATGAACTTCCCCGCGGCAGGCCACGGGGTATCCATGAATGATACATTCTATCCTAACGCAGCAAGCTGCGGGGAATTAAATCCGGCAGATTTCGCAATCTCCAGCGCACATTCATTGGTGTCTGTGTAATCTGCTTGCCCAGTGAAATTCAAAGACCATTTCACCGGGGCCTGCCCTGTGAAATGCCTGCCCAATGAAATGCGAAGCCTATTTCATCGGGGCGTAGCCTATTTCTCTGGGGTGAAATCTGTGGATTAATGGCATGCACGGTGTAAGGCGTTGGAAGCTCACTTTTGACGGGCGGTAGATGAATCGTGCCGTGCGTTTTGCCGAATCCAATGCCCGACGGATTCGACCAGGACTGAATCGTTACTCAAAAATTAATGCCAACAAACATCCTCAAAAAAACCGTCGGCCGCAGCGATCCCAAAATAGCCAGTGAATTTATCGCGTTCTATTCCGGCCATTCCAAAACTAAAATCAAAGCTGCCATGAATAAAGGCGCAGCCTGGTTGAAGTCGAAAAGCGGCAAACGGCGGCGAATTCGGCGGGCAACGGCCAATCTTAATATCGGCGACCGGCTGGAATTATATTATGACGACAAACTGCTCGCCTCAGTCCCACCGCAGGCAAACTGTTTAAGTGATCAGCAATATTACAGCGTGTGGTATGAAACTGACGGCGGTGGCGCTGCAGTTCCGCTGCCCTTTTAAAAGACGCACCATGGTTTTCGATCTGAAACAATTGGCATGACACGCAAAGGAACGACTAACTACATTGAATCATAACCCGCTGTTCAATCGGCTGACCGATATAGAAGGTGTTAAGATAAAAAAAAGCGTAATCATGGCGCCCAATACGTCTTATCGGATCGGCGGCCCGGCAGGCATCTGGATCGTTCCCCGGTCGGAAAAGGCTGTGGGCCAAGTTCTGCAGGTTTTACATCGAGCACGTGTTCCGCTTTTCGTCCTGGGGTTGGGAACAAATATAATCGTGTCGGATAAAGGCTGGGATGGTGCGGTTGTTCACATCGGCCCCAATCTTGGCGGCTGGCATTTTGAAGGTAGACAGGCTGTTGCTCGGGCAGGAACCGGTCTGATGAACCTGATCCAGGCAACAGTGGCCGGCGGTCTGGCCGGAATGGAATCAATGGCGGGGATTCCCGGTAGTGTGGGGGGCGGTCTGCGGATGAACGCCGGGGCATTCGGCCAGGAAATAGCCTCGACCACGGTTTGGGTACGCGGCTTTTATCCGGACGGCACGCCGTTTAAAGCAGATCGTGACGCCATCGGTTTTGGTTATCGCACCGCCGCGCAGCTGCAGGATGTGATCATCACATCTGCTCGTTTTCGCTTTGCTTTTGACGATCCCGAAACACTGGCCGCCCGCATGGAAAAGGTTTTAAATCGGCGCAGGGCCAGACAGCCCCTCGATGTGCTGTCCTGCGGCAGTGTATTCAAGCGGCCCCCAAATCATTACGCCGGAAAACTCATAGCGATGGCCGGTCTTAAGGGCGAGCGGATCGGCGGTGCGATGGTCAGCCCCAAGCACGCCGGGTTTATCGTCAACACCGGCAGTGCAAGCGCAGCCGATGTTTTCAATCTGATCCGCAAGGTCGAAAGCACGATTTGGCACAAATCCGGTGTGCGGCTGGAGCGAGAAGTAAAGCTTGTCGGCGATTTTGGCCCAGCCGGTGGCGGCTGAGCCTCTCCCTCGCAGCCATCGGGGCCGACGGCGGCACCAAGTCCGATAATTGTAAATCACCGGATTCGACGCTTAAAGCACCAGGCTATCCCCGGGTTTCATCACCGAAACCTTGGCTGAAGTCTCACTTCGCACCCGCCGCGCCCAGTCATCAGGATCCTGGTTGATGACCTCAAACGTGTCGTAGTGGATCGGAATCACCTGATCCGGTTCGATCAGCTTAACCGCCCGCAGGGCATCATCGGGTCCCATGGTGAAATTATCACCGATCGGCACAATGGCCAGATCGATGCCTTCTTCACCGATAAGCTTCATGTCGTAAAACAGGCCGGTATCGCAGGCATGATACACTTTTTTGCCCTGGATGTAGAAGAGAAAACCGCAGGGGTTTCCACCATAACTGCCGTCGGGCAGCGCCGATCCGTGTTGGGCAATGGTCAGCTTGACGCGACCCCACGGGTAATCGAAGCCGCCGCCGATGTGCTGGGGATGCGCATTTTCAATGCCTTGGCCGACGATCCAGTTTTGAATTTCAAAAGTGGATATGATGGTCGCACCGGTTCTCTTGGCAATCGGCACCGCATCACCGACATGATCGCCGTGACCGTGGGAAATAAGAATGTAGTCGGCTTCGACCGAATCCGCCTGAATCGGTGCCAGCGGGTTGCCGGTCAGGAAAGGATCGGTTAAGAGCTTCGCATCACCGGTATCGATCAAAAAACATGCATGACTGTACCAGATAATTTTCACCGTCATGTTCGACCTCCTTTCGTAAATACCTGTTTACGCTCTATTAGGGTTCGATTATCGGTGAATAATGTCTTACTCCGGAATTAATATCAACAAAATTATGCTCCAAAACAGCGTCTTTAACGCCATTTAGGATGTTTCGCAATCCGGGCGCTGCAATAATCGAATGCCTTGAGAGCAGCACCTAAAAAATCGGTTCTCAACCTTTCTTCCTTGACGTACGGCATACGCTTCATTATAGTCCCTTTTTGGACTGAAAATGGGCTTTTTGATGCAAATCATTAGAGCATTATCATCGATTATCGAACGTTCGAGACACGTCATATGACCTATGTATCAACAAAATTGCGGTTCATACTTATTATTTCTTTCCTGTTTGTTCTCTCTTCGTGTTATCCCAGCAAAAAACTGACCGTCATCTCAACCGCCGCGCTGTTGGAAGATGTCGTCAATGCCAGCTCCCGGCAATCCGATCTAAAGACCATACGCGACGGGATGCCGGCCTATCTGATGCTGATGGACGGCATGATCGAAGCCTGGCCGGACAATGAACGTATCCTGCTCGCCGCCGCACAGGCCAATTCAGCCTATGCTTCAGCATTTCTGCAAAACGACGAAAAAGCTTACGCCCTTGAATTGTCTAGTAAAGCAATGCGATACGCTTTGAAAGCTTTTGAATTAAGGGCCTTTAAGAAACCGAAGACATCTTCTTTCGAGGAATTTGAAAAAGAACTGAGCCGGCTCGACCACAAACATGTACCCTACGTGTTCTGGGCTGCCGCCTGCTGGGGCAACTGGATCAGCTTAAATCTGAGCTCAATGGAAGCCCAGGCGCAGCTTCCCCGGGTAGAAATGATGATGAAAAGAGTTCTCGTACTCGATGAAAGCTATCATTACGGCGGGCCACATATTTTTATGGGCGTTTGGTTTGCATCCCGCCCGAAAATCGCCGGCGGCAATCTGGATACTGCCCGGCAACACTTTCAGAAAGCCATAGAACTGGGGCAGGAAAAGTTTTTGATGGCCAAGATCTATTATGCCGAATATTATGCTAAAAAAATATTCGACCAGGCACTTTTTACTTCAACTCTGAATGAGGTGCTGGAAACCCCCATCGATATTGTTCCCGAATTAACCCTGATAAACAGTGTGGCCCATCGCAAAGCGCAAGAAATGCTTATAGATGCCCAAGATTATTTTTAACAAGGAGAAGGGTGGATGAACATTGCTGCAGTGTCTAAAGTCGTCGGAATAGTTCTGCTCGCTGTATCGCTGCTTGTTTCCAACGCCTACGGGGCTCGAAAGCAGGTGATAAAAATTGCTACGCTCACCCCGGAAGGGAGCCCCTGGATGGATGTTTTTAACACGATCAATGCGGAAGTGATGGAAAAAACCGCCAAGCAGGTTCGATTCCGCGTCTATGCCGGTGGCGTCCTCGGCGATGAGCAAGACCTGATACGCAAGATGTATATTGGACAGATCCATGGTGCGGTGATCACCGCCTCGAGCCTGACAACCATATTCAACGAGATGGATGTGCTGCAGGTGCCGTTTCTGTTTCAGGGATATGATGAGGTGGATCATGTGCTGCATAAAATGGACGCCTTTTTTAAAAAGGGTCTTGAAGACAATGGTTACATATTGCTGGGCTGGTCGGAAGGCGGTTTTATTCGACTGATGTCCATTACCCCCATGGCTACACTCGACGACTTGAGAAAAGGCAAGATCTGGATCTGGGAAGAAGCCCCCATGGCAAAGGCCATCTTTAAGGAAGCGAAGGTTTCCGGCATCCCGCTTTCAGCACCCGATGTTCTCGTGGGCCTGCAGACCGGCCTGGTCGATGTGGTGTATGCGCCGCCGGCCGGTGCCATTTCCCTGCAATGGTTTACCAAAATTAAATATGTCACCGACGTTCATTTAATGTATCTTACCGGCAGCATCATCGTCAAAAAAGAGGTGTTCAATCGACTGTCTGCCGAGCATCAGGCGATTCTGGTCGATACTTTTCAGCGTCATATGGGTCGCTTCAGGGAAGTCGTTCGCAAAGGAAACCGCGATGCCCTGCAGGTGATGACCAACCATGGCATACAGCTGGTTAATGTTTCAAAAGATGAAATCGAAGAATTTAAAAAACTCTCAGAACGGGCTGTGCAGCAGCCGGGCAGCCGGCGATTTACGGATGCCGCCTTGAAGCAAATTTCAACTTATCTGCAAGAATATCGGAGAGACAATCAGTGATGGAGCACTGGGATCGCCTGGATCGATTCTTGGGCCGGATCGAGAAAACGTTGTTGGTTGTCCTGCTGGCAACGATGGTCCTAATGGCTTTTACGCAGATTGTGCTGCGTAATTTTTTTGAAACCGGCATCGCCTGGGGCGACGCGCTCGTACGCTATCTTGTCGTGTGGGTCGGCTTTATCGGCGCCGCTCTGGCCACCCGGGAAAGCAAGCACATCAACATCGATGTTTTTTCGCGCTGGCTGCCTGGCATCGGCAGAAATATCAATTGTGTCATCATCCATTTTTTTTCGTGTTTTATCTGCGGACTGCTGACATATGCGGCATGGATATTTGTGCGTAATGAATATCGAATGGGTTCTGTCGCTTTTCTTGATCTTCCCATCTGGATGTTTCAAATTGTTATTCCTGCTGCCTTTGGTTTGATGGCCTTACGCTACGCCCTTCGCACCTTCAAAGAATTGCTGATTATTATCGGGGCTGATTCGATCCCGAAACCTGAAAGAGACTGATGAATCTTGTTGTCTTCGCCATACTCATCCTGCTGATGCTGCTCGGCGCCCCGGTTTTTGTGGTCATTGCCGGTCTGGCGCTGCACTTATTTTATTACAGCGGTATCGATCTGTCGGCGGTAATCATCGAGATGCATCGGATGGCGACCACGCCGATGCTGGTTGCCATTCCCCTGTTTACCTTTGCAGGCTATGTACTATCGGAGAGCGGCGCGCCCAAACGGCTCATCCGGCTTTCGGATGCCGTTCTGGGTTGGCTGCCGGGTGGGCTCTCCATCATTGCCCTGGTTACCTGTGCCGTTTTTACCGCCCTGACCGGTGCAACCGGACTGACGATTATCGCCCTGGGCGGTCTTCTTCTACCGGCCATGATGAGAGGCCGATATCCCGAAAAATTCTCCCTGGGTCTGCTGACAACCTCCGGTACGCTGGGTCTGCTCTTTCCGCCGAGCCTTCCGCTGATCATCTACGCCATTGTGGGCAAGGTCCGGATCGACCAGCTCTTTATCGCAGGCATTCTGCCCGGAATTCTGCTGGTATTGCTGCTGTCGGTGTTCTGTGTATTTACGTCCGTCAAATCAGAAGTCCCCAAAACTCGCTTTCAGGCCGATGAAGTATTTAAAGCCCTGCGGGCGGCCGGCTGGGAGCTTCCTTTGCCGTTTATTGTGCTCGGCGGTATCTACACCGGGTATTTTGCCGTCAGTGAAGCTGCCGCTACCACCGCAGTGTATGTTCTTTTAATCGAAGTGCTTGTCTACAAAGACATCGGATGGACGCAGCTTCCGGAAATCATCAAAAAAAGCATGGTCCTCGTGGGTACCATTCTGATTATTTTCGGCGCGGCAATGAGTTTGACCAATTACCTGATCGATGAAATGATACCGATGCAGCTGCTCGATTTTTTCAAAACCCACGTTGAAAATCGGTATCTGTTTTTGATCGTGCTCAACTTGTTCCTGCTGGCAGCCGGATGCACTATGGGTATTTTTTCAGCCCTGGTGGTCGTTGTGCCCCTTCTTACTCCGATCGCCGACGCCTTTGCCATTCATCCAATTCATCTGGGAATTATCTTTTTGACCAATCTGGAAATCGGCGCCTCCCTACCGCCTCTTGGAATCAACCTTTTCATCGCCAGCATCCGGTTTTCCCGGCCGGTGCTGCGGCTTTATGCGGCCTCCGTGCCGTTTATTGTGATACTTCTGTTCGCTCTGGCACTCATCACTTATATCCCCTGGTTCAGTCTGGCTCTGATTGATTGATATTCGATATACGATTTTCGGCGCACGATATAGGAGGTGAAACCAGCGTTGGTTCATCTTAATCCCCTTATTACCGAGGTATGCTATGGGTGAATGGATCCCATTTGAAGAAGGCAAGTATTCCGTTGAGCAAGCTTTTTTGGTGGCACCGAACGATTCGGCAGTTGTTATGGAAAATCCTTATATCAAAATCTCAATGGGTCGGATGGGTAAAAAACGCTTGCAGGGCGTCTGCCAGATACGCAATATCCTGGTTATCGAATTGCTGGAGGATTCCGATGATCTTGATGTGATCCTGGATCTGGGCGGAGAATTCAAATACTACCTTAAAGCACCGGAAATACAGGGCGGCAAGGTTTTCGCTCCAGACGTTAAATCTTCGTTCCGGTTCATCCCCGGTAATCCGTGGCAAAAATTGTCTGTGGATGAATTCGACAGGCGGCTGTCTCGAATGTCAATTATTTCCGATTGAATCCGGGTGGAAGTTTTCTTTTACGCCGGCGTACCGATTGCGGTCGCTGGCTGAAATGAGGATCTCTTTTCTTTTCCGGACCGCTTTTTCGCAATTTGTTCTTTCGCTTGATATCGCCGTATTTTCCGAATCGACCCCCCACTCCATGTACCCCCTTATGATTACCGATCTCCAGTTTTTGTCAAAAAAAGTGTCAAAAAATGGACATTTTTTTATTCAAAATTGACAATATCGTTCTTAATTTTCCCACTCTCTTTCCATGAAACAGACTGCCGTTAACAGCTTGCACCTTAATCCGTTTCGCCAGCCAGCCATCGGATTTTTGGCATACAACTTGCTTTTTATTTCAGCTTTCATTCACGATTTACACTTCAAGACACCCAATGCCAACCATAACAGATCATCGAAAGGCAAATCGCGTCAATCATGTACAATCAGCACAACCCGTCTCAAATGCCCAAAACGGTCGATGAAGCCGCGGATCGGCTTATTGCCAATCTATCGATAATGGACCAGGAAATCTTATCTAAATTGGATGATGATGAATTCGACCGATTTTATGAAGCGGTTGCACCGTGCATTCTGGATGACTTTAATTTGTGGACCGGTAACGACCGCTTGCTGATATCCTGCTATGCAGTGGAAAAGAGAAATAATGGTGACGATGAGCCGGCGAGAATAATTTTAAAAAAAGTAAAACAAAAATTGCAGCACACGACCGGTATCGTTATCATTACCTGATCCGATTCCCAACCGACTTTATAGTGTTTCGATTCGCAACTACAGTGATGTATTTTCAGAGTCGTCGCCGGAAATTAGGCTGGGACAGAGCCTTGTACGCAATTTTTTAACCGATCACGATTGTCTCCGCCGCTTCCCACCAATTATTGATTCTGCTGGTAATCAAGGACTTGAAGTCAACCACCTCGACGAGATTAAAATCCGCATTGCCGGCATTTTTTATGGACGTACTGGCCAGCCAGCAGCGGTTGTTGAACAGTATGCAGCAATTATGGATGTTGGTATATCGCCGGAGCTCGACCGTACGTCCTTTCGAACGGAACGTTTTCAAGGCCCGAATGAAATTTTGATCGAGGTTTACCGCCTCTGTACTGGCCAGCAGTCGGATCGGCGATTTTACTTTGAGCAGACATTCAAAAGTTCCTGCGTCCAGGGTCGTATCGACCACTATTACTTCAGTTTTGGCACGGCTGAATAATTCTATTAAGTTTGACTTTGGCGTTGGGCTTTTGATTGCAGACGGCTGCCCGACTTTAGCCGCCTGTTTCGGCGCGTCGAGATAACGTTTGAGCTTCCGGAGCTGCGGAATCATCTGCTTGTGGTATAAATTGTCCTCCAGGGGCAGGTTTTCTATCGTATCCCGGCACCTTAGCAGCAGATCTTCAAGCAGGGCTTTCATAAATCGACGATTATTACCGGCATCAATGTTTGCGAGCAGTTTTTTGGCGAGTTTCATGTGGTCGGGCTTGGTGCCCGAATAGTCGAGGGTGATATTGTGCTGACTGCACAAATCCTCCAGTTCGTATTGACTGAAGTATTCATTAACGGCGTCGACAAGGGTTTTAATGTTCTCGGCAGCCATGGCAGTCCGTCTTTGGTTTCAGTAGAATTTCTCAACGAATTATGACCTGATACATTCACTAACAAATTTGGCGTAAAAAATCAAATAACTGTTTACCAGCCTGCAACCGACTGGATATCTTTGAAGCCATTTCCAGTCGTCATGCTATTGTTCGATGATGATCGCACCAGGCGCGCACTCGTCAGCCGCTTTTCTAACGAGATCCTCCAGATGTTCGGGCACTTCGTCCACAATGATTCTGGATATCACAAATTATTTGCAATCGATAAAAATGCATAATAAAAATACCGTTATTTATAATACAAACCAAACGTGAGGTTTTTTAATGAATTTTATAAATGGAATCACTTATAATTTTCGTGGGTTGCGATTCGCACTCAAAACACCCCGACTCTTGATGCTGGGTCTGGTGCGATTTGTCGTTGTCATTGTAATCACTGTCGTTTCCGCCGGTCTGGTTCTGTATTATCATCAGGATATTATGCAAATGATCTGGTCCAAACCGGACAGCGCCTGGATTGTATGGCTGTGGCATGCCGTCTCATGGCTTCTGACCTTCATGCTGGTCGGTTTGACAGCCATTGTGTCCTATCTTGTATCCCAGATCCTTTTCAGCGTATTCATAATGGACACCATGTCGCGGATTACCGAACGGCTGATATCCGAACAGATACAGGAGCCGGCAACTATGCCGCTACTGAAACAGTTTATTCACCTGGTTAAACAGGAAATCCCACGGACAACCATACCGGTGCTGGTGACGCTGCTGGTTATGATCATGGGCTGGGCCACACCTTTGGGACCGGTGCTGACGGTTTTCTCTTCGGCCGTGGCTGTCATATTTCTCACCTAGGACAATACCGATCTGGTACCTGCCAGGCGTCTTAGGCCATTTTCCAGTCGGTTTGGGTTCCTGCTGAAAAACCTGCCGTTTCACCTGGGCTTCGGTCTCTTATTCCTGATTCCCGGCTTAAACATCCTTTTTCTTTCCTTTGCCCCGGTGGGAGCAACCATCTACTACATCGAGCAGCACGACAAATAAGGATATCTTTACCGATTATATGTTCAAAATCTGAACGGCCCGCAGATCCAGGTCGAAGTAAAGGATTTCGGCTGTCATATGGAAGCGTATGTCAGCAAGGATGGCAGCATCATCAAACGCCTTTCTATCTGCGGTAGAGAAATCTCCGAGATCGGATAGCAAGCATCACCAGCTATCAAGCATGAATTATCGTCGGCGGCCTTAAAATATCCAGCGTACCAACAAATATAACAACAAGATCAAGACGCCGATACCGCCAAGAACAAATATCAGTTGAGCTTTAATCGAAAAATAATCTCGGCGCGGCCGCTCATATGACGCCCTGACTTCAGCGGCGATCTGTTCCAGTTCTGAACGAGACAGCCCTGTAACTTCCTCCAGAGCATCTAATGTAAGACCGGCATTTCGCCTGTGGTTTTGTTCCAAACTGCTATGGTCGGCACGCTCGAAGGCACGACGCCGGATTTCAGCCTGAATTTTCTTCTCCATTCTAACACTATTCATGATCGTTTAACCGCATGGTTATTTTTCGCCCCTTTGCCTCACCGTTTTAAGCGATTGTTGATTAATCGGGGTTCTATAATATTTTTAGGGACATTATTTCTTTTATCTTCTTTTTCAATTCTTCAGCAGCCGCATCCAGAATCTGCTTGCCGTGATCCGCTGTTGCCAGCCACGGGGCTGACTCCATGCGGCCGTCCGGAAAAACGGATTTCATTTCCTCCGCCGACAGCGGCCAGTAGTACTTCGGCTTGGCGACTTCCTGTTCATGCACGGCTTTATGCTTGAACTCGGAAGGGCGCAGGCAGCGCGTAATTGAAACTTCACCGGGCGTGGCGTGATGTCCTTCATTGTTCTCGAACAGGTCATTGCAAAGCTTCCGGACCCGGTCGGACGCATACCATGAAATCACGTCAAAGCAACAGGGGACATTATCGGCTTTGAGCTGCTGAAAGGCATCTTTCAGCGAGTTGATGTTTCCCCCGTGGCCGTTGACAAAAACAATTCGTTTAAAACCGTGGGTTGTCAAAGATCGGACAATATCGATTATCACCGCCACCATCGTGGAAGGATTTAAGGCAACGGTACCTTTAAACGCCATGTGGTGCGGAGAAACACCATAGCAGATTGTCGGCGCCACCATGATCTCCATGGATTCACCAACCGCGCGAGCCAGTGCCTCGGCCGCAATGAAATCGGTGCCGATCAGACCGTACGGACTATGCTGTTCGACCGAGCCGACTGGAACCAGGATTATATCTTGTTGTTGCAGATAACCTTCCACTTCCTTAAAAGACAAATTTTCAAGCAACATTTTCTTCTCCATCCGGGCAAGCTATAGTGATTGCCAAAAATATGTTTCGTTTAATTGGTACAGCGGCTTCTACTACTGTTGTATGGGCGGATTGAAACCGGTGGCAGCGCAAGTGCCAGTCGGCAGCGGGCAGTTTGACCCGATTTCAGCGAATCATGGGCAGATCGCCTCTGCCCTTGGTCGGCAGTTCCGAACGCCCCATCAGATAAATGTCTGCACAGCGGGCAGCTTCACGGCCCTCGGAGATAGCCCAGACGATCAGCGATTGCCCACGGTGGGCATCTCCGGCAGCGAAAATTCCCGGTATGCCGGACATGTAATTTTCGTCCGTACGGATATTCCCGCGCCCGTCTAGCTCCAACCCCAACCGGGCCACAATCGTATCCGGCTCAGGACCTGTAAATCCGAGCGCAAGGAGCACTAAATCGGCCGGCCATCGGCGTAGGGAGTCGTTGATCTCACGCATGTTCGTGTTTCCTTGACCGTCGATGACGAATTCAACATCGACCGTTATTAATTCCTCAATCCGGCCCTTTGACCCGCTGAATTCCTTGGTCAGGATACCCCATTGGCGCCGGCAGCCTTCTTCATGAGAGGTGCTGGTGCGCATTCTCATGGGCCAATAGGGCCAGGGTTGGTGACCCGGACGGTCCTGGGGCGGTTTGGGAAGAAGCTCAAAATTGGTGACCGATTTTGCCTGCTGCCGGTTGCAGGTACCGATACAGTCGCTGCCGGTATCACCACCACCGATAACCACCACATGTTTGTCTTTGGCTGTGATGGGGTCAAGGTGCAGTACACTCAAGTCATCGTCGGTCGTTTTGCGGTTCTGGCGGGTCAAAAAATCCATGGCAAAATGGATACCATCGAGCTGCCGAGCGGGTATCGACAGATCCCGCGGAATCGTGGCACCGGTACAGATTACCACGGCATCAAATTTTTCAAGGTCATCTGCGGTGATGTCCACCCCGGCATGTACACCGGGCTTGAACTGAACACCCTCTTGAGCCATCATGTCGAGGCGCCGGTCGAGCACCCGCTTTTCCAGCTTGAAATCCGGTATCCCATAGCGCAGAAGACCGCCGATGCGATCGGCGCGTTCGTACACCGTCACCGTATGCCCGGCACGATTCAGCTGCTGGGCGCAGGCCAGTCCGGCCGGACCGGACCCGATGATCGCCACCGATTTTCCGGTTCGCTCGTCTGGAGGCTCAGGCTTGATCCATCCCTGCGCAAAAGCATGCTCGATGATTTCTTTTTCGATCTGCTCTATTGTTACCGCCGGCTCATTGATAGCCAGCACGCAGGCTTCCTCACACGGAGCCGGGCAGAGCCGTCCGGTAAACTCCGGAAAGTTATTGGTCAACAAAAGCTGCCCCAAGGCATCCTGCCAGCGGTCCTGGTAAACAAAATCGTTCCAGTCCGGAATCAGGTTTCCCAGGGGACAGCCGGCAAGACAGGTCGGCACGCCGCAGTCCATGCAGCGGGCGGCTTGCTCTTTGAGCTTCGCCTTTGGAAACGGTTGATAGACCTCTTTAAAATCTTGAACCCGGTCTTGCACCGGGCGTTTTTCAGGAAGCTCGCGTTTGAATTCTTTGAACCCAGTTTTTTTTCCCACGTTTAAATCCTGTCTAATGATTTGCGAAATGACCTTTTACGAATACATCAACGAACCGAACTTTCACCCTTCTCCGCCATTTGCTGCAATGCCCGTTTGTAATCCACCGGCATGACCTTTACGAATTCGGTGATTATTTTTCCCCAGCTGTCCAACACTCGTTTGGCCACACGGCTATCGGTATAATGATGGTGATTTTCGACCATCCCGCGCAATTCTTCGATGTCTTGCGGCGCGGATAAATCTTCGAGGGCGACCATTTCGGTATTGCAGCGCAAGCGGCCGAAATCACCCGCCTCATCCAGAACATAAGCGGTTCCACCGCTCATACCGGCCGCAAAGTTGCGGCCGGTAGGTCCCAGTATCACGGCTCTGCCGCCGGTCATATATTCACACCCGTGATCGCCGACACCTTCGACAACCGCCTGGACGCCGCTGTTGCGCACACAGAACCGTTCACCGGCCACACCGCGAATATAGGCTTGCCCGCCGGTGGCGCCGTAAAAGGCGACGTTGCCGATGATGATGTTGTCCTCGGCCGCAAAAGTGCTGCCCTCCGGTGGACGGATGGTCAATTTGGCGCCGGATAGGCCCTTGCCAAAATAATCATTGGCTTCCCCCTGAATATGAACAGTGAGCCCCGGGGCACCGAAGGCGCAGAAGCTCTGGCCGGCGCTGCCGGCGGCTTGAATGACGATCGTATCCTCAGCCAATCCGTCTTGTCCGTATCGTTTGGATATTTCGTAGCTGAGCATTGTTCCGACGGTGCGCTGTACATTGCGAATCGGCAAGGTAAAGGCTACCGTTTCACCGTTTTCGAGTGCCGGTTGGCATTTGGCAATCAGCTGATGATCCAGGGCATCGTCAAGATCATGCTCCTGGTGCTGTGCGAAGCAGGTAGCCTCCATGGCCTCCGGCATCTCGGGTTGGTGCAGAATATTGGAAAAATCCAAACCCTGGGCTTTCCAGTGACCAAGGGCCTTGTCGACATCGAGCCGGTCGACCCGGCCGACCATCTCGGCGATAGTGCGAAAACCGAGCCGGGCCATTATCTGCCTGAGATCCTCGGCCATAAAAGTCATCAATTGGATCAGATGTTCGGGCTTTCCGGCAAATTTTTTGCGCAATTCCGGGTCCTGGGTGGCGATACCCACCGGACAGGTGTTCAGATGACACACCCGCATCATTACACAACCCAGGGCCACCAGCGAAATCGTTCCGAAACCGAATTCCTCGGCCCCTAAAAGGCAGGCGACGGCCACATCCCGTGCCGTCTTCAATTGACCGTCACATTCCAGCACAACGCGGCTGCGCAGCCCGTTTAAAACAAGCGTCTGCTGTGTTTCAGCCAGACCCAGCTCCCACGGCAGTCCGGCATGGCGAATGGCGGTCTGGGGCGAGGCACCGGTTCCGCCCGATTCCCCGCTGATGAGAATCAGGTCGGCTTTACCCTTGGCAACACCGGCTGCCACCGTTCCGACACCCACCTCGGATACCAGCTTGACGTTGATCCGGGCCCGCGGGTTGGCATTTTTCAGGTCGTGTATCAACTGGGCCAGATCTTCAATGGAGTATATGTCATGGTGGGGAGGCGGTGAGATCAACCCGACATAGGGGGTCGAATGGCGGGTTGCGGCAATCCAGGGATAAACTTTGAAACCCGGAAGCTGCCCTCCCTCACCGGGTTTGGCGCCCTGGGCCATTTTGATCTGCAGGTCCGTTGCATTGGCCAGATAGGCCCCCGTAACACCGAACCTGCCGGAAGCCACCTGCTTGATGGCGCTGTTGCGCCAGTCGCCGTTATCATCGGGCATATAGCGGTCCGGATCCTCACCCCCCTCACCGCTGTTGCTTTTGGCGCCGATGCGGTTCATGGCGATGGCCAGCGCTTCATGGGTTTCCTTGCTGATGGACCCGTAGGACATGGCGCCGGTTTTAAATCGCTTCACAATTTCAGCGGCCGATTCCACTTCGTCCAAAGGCACCGGCGCATCCGGCGGTTTTAAGGTGAACAGCCCGCGAATCAGACCTTCCTCCTGGTTTTGGCGATTGACCAGATCGGAAAATTCGTCCCAGGCATTGCGATCTCCCCGGCGAACCGCCTGTTGAAGCTTGGCAATCGTTATGGGATTATACTGATGAACTTCACCGTCACGGCGCCATTTATACTTACCGCCAAAATCCATGTGGGTGCTGGAAGGTATGTTTACAACCGGATAGGCATGCCGGTGTCGCCGGTGGACTTCTTCGGCAATCAAATGGATGTCCGCCCCGCTTATGCGCGATGGCGTTCCGTTAAAATACCGGTCGATGACCGACTCACTGAGTCCGACACATTCAAAAATCTGGGCGCCCCGGTAGCTTTGAAGCGTCGAAATGCCCATCTTGGACATGACTTTCAAGATTCCTTTATTGACGGCTTTAATATAATTGTGTTGCGCTGTTTCCGAATCCATCCCCATCAGCTCTCCACTTTTTACCATAGCCGTCAAGGTCGCATACACCAGATACGGATTAACGGCACCGGCTCCATAGCCGATCAGGCAACAAAAGTGGTGAATTTCCCGGGCTTCTCCGGTTTCAATCACGATGCCGCACCGGGTTCGAAGCCCCTGGCGGATCAGGTGATGATGCACCCCGGAGGTAGCCAGCAGGGACGGTATCGGCGCCAATGATTTATTTCCGCCACGATCGGAAAGAATCAAAATGGACGCACCTGCCTGCACAGCCTGCTCGGCCCTGCGGCAAAGCGCCTGGATGGCATGTTCCAAACCGCGGCCCTGCTCTTGAACGGGATAAAGCATGGGCAGGGTCTCCGCCTGCAGCTCTTTCACTTTGATGTTGCGAATCTGTTCTAGCCGGGCATCGGTCAAAATCGGATGATCCAGCTTGAACTGACGGCAATGCTGCGCTGTTTCCTGGAAAAGATCCTGTGCGGCACCGATAGTGGTCACCAGAGAGGTGACAAGCTCTTCACGGATGGCATCCAGCGGCGGATTGGTCACTTGAGCGAACAGCTGTTTGAAATAATCGAAAAGCAGCCGGGGTCGGCTGGACAAAATGGCCGGCGGGATATCGTCTCCCATGGAACCGACCGGTTCCTTTGCGTCTGTGGCCATGGGCGTCAGGATAACTCTCAAGTCCTCCGTGCTGTATCCGAAAGCCTGCTGTCGGGTAATCAGCGGCTGACGATCTTCGGACTCGGCCGATTCGAGCGGCGGAAGTCGATCGAAGGTTACCAGGTTTTGGTTCAACCACTGCCGATAGGGTTGACGGCTACATATCTCGCTTTTAATTTCATCATCATCGACAATACGCCCTTTTTCGATGTCGATCAAAAACATGCGACCGGGCTGCAGCCGGCCTTTGGCACGCACATTTGCCGGCTGGACATCCAGAACCCCTGCTTCTGAAGCCATAACCACAGTATCGTCGTGGGTGACCATGTAGCGCGACGGCCGGAGTCCGTTGCGATCCAACACGGCCCCGATGCAATTCCCATCGCTGAAAGCAATCGATGCCGGTCCGTCCCACGGCTCCATCAGGCATGCGTGATATTCGTAAAAGGCTCTTTTCTCATCGCGCATGGCCGCGTGGTTCTGCCAGGCTTCCGGAATCAGCATAGCAATCGCATGCGGCAAAGATCGACCGGTGTGGTAGAGCAGCTCAACAGCATTGTCCAATATGGCTGAATCGCTTCCACCGGGGGTGATAACGGGAAACAGTTTGGCCATGTCAGCGCCGAACAAATCTGATCGAAAAAGATGCTGGCGCGCATTCATCCAGTTAATATTGCCGCGCAGGGTGTTGATCTCGCCATTGTGGCATAGAAACCGGAACGGGTGGGCCAAGTCCCAAGTCGGAAACGTGTTGGTGCTGTAGCGCTGGTGAACCAGCGCCAGGGCACTGTCCAGATCCGGGTCGACCAGATCGGGATAAAATGGCTTGATTTGATCGGCCAGCAGCATGCCTTTGTACACCAGAGTCCGGCTGGAAAGGCTGGGAATGTGAAAAAATTGCGCCTGGGGCTTACCGGACTCTCGGACAAATCTTTCGATCACTTTACGGATAACGTACAGCTTGCGTTCAAAGAGCGCATCACTATCAACCCCGGCACCGCGGCCGATGAAAATCTGGTAGATCGCCGGTTCAAGCTGCCGGGCGAGCTCACCCAAGGATTCGCTGTTTACCGGAACCCGACGCCAGCCGATAAATTCCTGACCCTCTTCACGGACGACCTCCTCAAAACGGTCCATGCAGACCCGGCGCAGAGTCGCATCGGGCGGCAGAAAGACCAGACCGCATCCGTATTCTTTTTCGTCAGGGAGTTTGATCGACGCTTCGGCGCTGACTTTTGTAAGGAAGCCGTGGGGCATCTGCATCAAGATACCCGCGCCGTCGCCGGTGGTCTGGTCACACCCGCAGGCGCCGCGGTGGGTAAGGTTTACAAGAATCTTCAGCCCGTCCTGGATAATTGCGTGGGATCTGTGACCTTTAAGATGGCAAACCAGGCCCACACCGCAAGCATCGTGCTCAAAGCGTGGATCGTAAAGGCCCTGAGCTCGCGGCTGATAGGGGTATCGATTGAGATATTGTGTCTGCATGAGCTGTTCGATTTTCTATTAATTACAGGACTTTGGAGTTGTAACTAGATCCAATTTTAACTTTGCTCGACCCTTATACCGCAATAAGGATCGAATATCCAGCTCTTACATTGCCGGTGGCTGAAATTAGAGTTTTCCTACAAGCCGTATATATGAATCATGCGAATATGGTTTGATGAATTCATGGAATTTTCAATTCGGCCCGAATAAAGAGCAACGTTCGTGCCATATTAGTTAAATCTGACATATTCAATTCAACCTATTGAAACTATAACATATATATGATTTTAAACACCCGCCACAATTTATTAATAAATAACAATTATGTTGTAAATCATACAAAAATTAGCAGGTTTGTTATAATCTTTATATTTATATTTAGTTTCGTATTTTTATAAGGCAAGGATATGGGGATAAAATTGCAGGGAAACGGCGTAACCAAGGGGTAAAGGGAAGGGGAAATCCTTTCCAAATGAGAAAGGTTAGAGACTTAAAGAAATGATAAGACCCGATGGATTGAATTTTATAAAATTGTTTTTCACGCTTTTTCAGCCCTGACCAGCATGCGACTGGTCATGGTGCCGAATTCGCCTTGTTTTTGACGGCACATAAACTCCGTCTCAAAGCATACCCGTCCGAATCCGCTTGCATTCAACAGTTCAGAAATTTTCTCAGGACCGTAAAGACGGGTGCAATAGGTTCGATCGCGAATGCAGCCCCTATTTGAGGAAGTGACGACTTCCCGGCTATAGATAACATCGTCTTTGAGTTTGCGGGTGCGCATCACCTCGAGATCTTCACTCACCCGGTGCCGGATAAGCGGTTTGAATTTACGCAGTACGAAATCCCGGTCCGGTAAATCCAGAAACAATTCACCCCCGGGTGCAAGCAGACGAAAAGCTTCAGCGAGCATTTTGCAGTTTTCAGACTCGTCTTCGAAATACCCGAATGAACTGCCCATGATCAGAACCACCCGAAACGCCCGGCTGCGCAGTCCGGCCGACCGCGCATCACCGCGAATAAATGCGGTGTTGAGACCTTCATCCCGGGCGCGTTTTTTCCCCGCACCGGTCAGATAATCGGAGTAGTCGAGCAGAATAACTCTTAAAAATCCGCGCCGGGAAAGTTCCAGCGCATGACGTCCCTGCCCGCCGCACAGATCAAGTATCGGCGAGGATTTACTGAAACCGAACACCTTCTCCAGAAAATCCACCTCGCGACAGGTCAACCGGTCATCACAAACCGATCGCGCATCTGTCTGCAGATAGGTTTCATCAAACAGATCTTTCCACCAGTCATGCGCCACTTGCATAGTAAGAGCTAGGCTCCAATTTGATGGGCTCCGAAGCTGAATATGCCGTCAGCAGCCAGAATGGCCGGCGACCCGTTCCAGGGCTGGGATTTAGCGATCTCAAGCTCTTCGGGCTCGATGTCGATAATATGCTCCAGGTCTCCGGCCATCCACATGCTTTCAAGCGTCAAACAATCGGCCCAGATACCGGCACAGTAAACTTCCAGGGCTTTGATTTGCTCGAGAGTCAGTAACCGTGGTCTGAGACCGATTTTAACCGGCCCCAGCAGATAGGTAAATCGGTGATCCAGCGCCATCTGTTTTTGCAGTGACAGTGCTCGGTCGACAATTTGGTATTCCATATTCAGGATTGCATCATTTATGCGTCGGGTTGCGTCGCGAACACTCATATCAGTCTGCAATACAGCCATCGGCTGGAATCCCCCGCCGCTGCCGACATTGGTCGGCACATGTCCGAAACGGGCGACAAAACCCAACAATCCGCTGCCGTTGAAAAAACAGCGAAAATCGGTCTGCCTGCGCACCGCAACCACACGGCCTTTCTCGGCATTCAGCTCAGGCATATCCTCCGCCCACAGGTTTAGCGGAACCTTTTGCTGCACGATGTACTCGCCGGCAGCCAGGGCCAGTTGAATCGCATCATCGGCATCCGGATGGACGCCGCCGACCCGCACGCCATGACCCGAATATCCTCGCTCAGGTTTGAGCACCAGATTCTCCCAGTTGGCACGGGTCCATTCCACCAGGTCGCCGAGGTCTTCGCCATCCGGCCCCAAGGTCCGTCGCGGGTAAAAGCGCCGTGTCCAGGGGGTCCGTTCAACGGTTTCGCGGTGGAAACGTCGATTCACGGCGGGATCCGTGATGAGCTCAAAGACGCTTTTGACATTGATCGGCTCGGTTCCCCGCGGGTTGACAACCCGGCCTTCGCGCACTGCCTGCAGCAGCGGTGTAAGATCGTGCTTGCGATGCAGTTTCAAAAGAACATCCGTGTTAAAATCCATAAATATTACCGAAACCGGTTGCCCTTTCCAGCAACAACGCCCGTTTTCCAAAGCCAGCCCCTGGGGAGCCATCAGGGTACCATTTAGTCCGTCCACCGCGTTCAACTGCCGGGCAAGGTTACGGTTTTCAACCACATCCGCCAGAGTTTCTTCTTCCGCCACCACTGCGATAAGCCCGGTATTCGATCCTTCCCGATCACGGTGGGCTTTCACGAGCATCTCTACCAACCCGTGCACCGGCAGCAGCATCGGGTGATCAAAATCGAGCTCGAGACCGAAATCGACACTGCGGGAGAGCTCCTCGAACACGGCTTTGCCGATTTTCTGGGTAATGCGTTGGTAATCCCAACCTCCCGGACTGCCGAGGTTCCACTCCGAATGATAGCCGATGAATTGATCCCGTTTCAAACTGTTCCTCCAACTTTAAAAAATACATTTCCGGATCAAGCGCATCATCCACCTTAATTCCTGCCAGCAAATCGAAACCGATAAATTTACCCAATTTGGGGAGTACATATCTTGCGCCTCTAAATTCCCATCGCCTGCACAAGGACCTGCTCCAGATCCTGAAATCCGATTTCCCCCTGACCCAGCACGGTCGTTGCAAACTTATGCAAATCGTGTCGACCGAAGCGTTGAAACAGATCCATGAAACGCCGGGTACCGATGGTGTAACACAACTGATATCCCGGATTCAACGGGTATTTACGCACCACCGCCATGGCGTCTGGCGCAGGAACACCGGTCTTTGCCAGATTACGGGCGGCCGTCGGCAAATCCATTGTGCCGGTTTGCAGTCCCAGGTCGATTTTCCCCCGTATCGCCCGCCAGAGCCGGCGGCGGGCCAACAGCAGCCGCTCATCCGAACTACTGAAAAATCCGGTTAGCCGCAACAGCTCTTCGGCAAAACAGGCCCAGCCTTCATAAAAGAGCGGGCGTTCGATCACCCGGCGAATGGATCGGCTGTGACTCCAGCGGTATGAATCCAGAAGGTGATGTCCGGGATATGTTTCGTGGGCAGTCAGAATCCGATACTCGCGCTGATATCCTTTGTTCTCCTCTCCAGAATTTTTGGCGTTAATAACAAAAAACACGCCGCCCCCAGGGGGATGCCCGGGCGGAATGCTGTAGCTTGAAGCCGTGCGAGTGGCTGAAAGATACGGTGGTACCGGTGCTACCCGTACGGGGCATTGCCTGAAAAGTTCCATTGAGACCAGACCTTGTTCCAAACAGTGTCGGCCCAGCCGATCCATCTGATGTCGGTACAGCTCGAGAAGACCGCCGCTTCCGACCCTGGGCAGCGCAATACGCTTATACGCATCTTTCAGGACACCGGCATTCATCGCCCGTCCGGTGATGTCTTCAATAACGCCCTGGGTTTCCCTGATTTCCTGCTCAAGAAGGTTTTCGACCTCCGGGAAGTCTCCCCCGAGGCTCAAATGGGATTGGAAAATCCGGGATACCCGTTCCGCGGGTTGTAAAAAATCTTGGCGGGTAGGAATCCTGTGCAGGATGTCTTCAAATCGCTGCAGAGCATCCAGGGCCGGTTTCAAACCCGGCCAGCGGTTCGCGAGCAACAGCAAATAATCGCGTGTATCGGCCGCCATCTCCAGACCGAGATCGCGGAACAGAGCGGGAACATTTTTCAAGGCCCGGGCGGCCTGATCCAGAAATGCCGCCAGCCCGGCGATACGGTCGTCAACAGCTGCCGGGTCTCCGGTTTCAATCGCCGCTGCCAGTCCGACGCAGGCAACCGTCAGATGCCAGGTCGGCTGTGTTTCCCAGGACCTGATCTCAGCCAGCTGCTCGATCAGCGTGCGCACGGTGTCGCGCAAAAGCGACCCATCGATGCAGATGTCTCTTTCGGCCGCCGGTGCCTGCGATTGGAGGCGGTCTATTCTCTGGAGTTCTCTCTCATCGGCTGCCAGCTTTGTGACAACCTCTGCAACGGCGTCTGCGCAAAAACAATCCCATGTCTGCCAATGCCACGCCTGGGCTTGGACCTGAGGAAAATAGTAGAATTCATCGCTGGCCGCTGCAACGGGAAAATGGCGTGCAATCGTATCGAAAATACCGGCGGCGATCTTTTCAACACGCGCCGACTCAGAGGCTGGTATCATTTTCAGGACCCTTGGGATAATGGGTTTCATTTGTCAGTTCATAGCGTCGGTAGCACAAAAAAACGCTTATTGGCAACTCTTTGGATCCGGTACCCAAAGCATATCGTCGGCATGTTAACGCTTAAATGAGAGGATGGGCCCTGTTGAAAGCGTCAAGCAATGGTACGGGAACGAACACCAGCCGTTTTGGAAAAGAATCTAACCATAGACATCCATCTCAAGAGACTTTGCACGCTCGTATGATATCCTGCGCTCGCCTCTTCAAAGCCAACCCAAAAGACGCATCTGAGTCAAGCGCCCGCTGGACGCAAGCAAGCGTGTCGTAGTAAAGATCCCATCCCGCGCGTTCTCCTGCGAGCCGTTTTTTCAGCTCGCTGTCTGCTCCGCTGATAAAATCAATCGCCCTTGCAATGCGCCGGGCACCGCTGCGGATGAATTGCACTCCATCGAGCGGGTGCCCTTCCAGAAAGAAGGTGGCGGCTTTCAGGCCGAAGCGCAGGTAAGTGACAGTTATCGGAATCCGGGTGATGAAACAGCCTGTAAACGGGTCGAGCCTGGCCTTGATCCCGGATAAATCATCGGACAGCTCGGCGGCATAAGCCGTATAATACAGCAGGCGAATATAATCACCGATAAGCCGGCCCACAAAGGAGGCCTGTATGGCATCCGCGGCAAAAGCCTCCTTGTCGTGACGCATGATCAGACCGGCACGGTGAAGGTATGCCAATTGTGGAGTAGAGTCTGTTATAGTTGACATAATGTAGGCCTGATCCTCGGCCCGGCCGATAAATGACGGCGTAAAAGGCCGATGCCGGCGCAGGGCTTCGATGAGAATACCGTTGGTGCCGCCGGTAACGTGAATCCGCTGCAGACAGTTCGCATGGCCGTCGAGATCGTCGATACCATAGCGGGCCATCATCTCCGCTTCAGTGGAAAGCGCCTGGGGCAGCTGACTGAAAAAAATGTATTCGTCCGGCGAGAGCGGGCGATCAGGATACCGTACATCAGGCGTGAACAGGGAGCGGTGGATATCTCTTTCATTAACCAGCGCACCGGCAATCATACTGAGATCCACTGGTTTGCCCTCGGCATCCGTGCCGCAGGCACCCCACAACGGGGTCTGGAATAGCTCAAAAGCACTGCCCTGCGCCTGTTCGGTCAGATCCTGCTGGGGAAAAACCTGATCGAGATCTATTTTAAAAGTCGCTCTGATCTGCGGATCGATTAATATATGCCAGAATACAGCCATCGCCTTCAAAAAACTATAGTGACGGCCGTATTCGCCGTCCACACCGAATACAGCCAATAGCTTTTCCGAATCCGGCCTTCCTAAATAGCGATCGGCCGCGGGAGCGAGTAGCTCATCGATAATTTGCCGGGTTGCCACCTCCGTCACCAAAAAGACGTTCAGATTTGAAAATCCACCGGCCCGGGCCAGTTCTTCGGCTATATATTCCTGACCGATATCATGCAAACCGTCGTGTGTTACCGATACCGAAAGCAAACAGGTCATATTTTGCCTGTTGGATGCATTTCCCCGCCGGCGTTCAAACTCTAGGGCTTTATTAAGCCCACGCAGTCCATACAGAACTTCATTGTTTTGTGGGACGACACCGATCGGGATGGGGTGATCATACCAGTACAGCTGCGGCTCAGATGCTATTCGGTCAATCTTGCTCCGCAATTCATGCGGCAAATGCTCGCTGGAGCGACCGTCAGGCGGCACAGTTAGGAGGATATTCGATGTGAACAGAATCTCACGCGCCGGATCGGCGATTGGATCGGCATTCAACTCAGTTATGGATACGCGGCGTTTGGCACGCAAGGCAGCAACACGACTTGCCGATTCTTGCAGAATGCCGGATCCTTCAGGGAAAAAAACCGACCAGAATCGATCAGGCAGCACTCCCGGCGACAGGTATTCACAGCGACCAACATCGTCGCTGAGCGTTTTTAAGCGTAACGCGAAATCATCATCCTGCTGACAAGCAATATCGATCTCCTGCTGAATCCGCTTAATGCCGCTGTGGTAAAAAGCCGCCGTCGTCGACCACCGCGGCGAGTGCTTCATCTGAGATAGAAAATTATCAGCTCGGGCATAATCCGGGTGCCGGTTACCCGCAAGACAGATCAGGAAAGCCATGTTCAGTGCCCGAGCCGTTTGCGGATCATGACTGCGCTTTTCAGATTCTGAACCGGAAATTCTTGTAAACCGCAACCTGCCTCTTTCTGAAACCAGGCGCAGCAAATGGTGTACAATCGGCGCCAGCATCGTTTTCTCCACCCATTATGTGATTATCAATCAAAAGATAGGGGAACATGGTCCCCTTGACAGTCGCAGAGGCATAGAATCATAACCTGCTTTAGCAGTAACATCTTTGGATATCAATACGCCGGGAATGCTTTTCTATTGCAAGAAGGACAAAAACGAATCAAACTGGCTGGGATTCTCATGGGCAGGATTCACTATTGTTGCGATAATTTCGATGACAATGCTATGTGGTTAGCTTATGTGACCGGTGCCCACGGCGAAACTTGCCGAACCTGAACAACCGGTCGGCAGCCAAACAGGCCACCCGCTTGGAGGGAAAAAGAGCCGGCAAAGTAAATTGATCAAAAGGTTAGACGTTTTTTATCCCCTTGCCTGGTTTCAGTTGCAGGTGCTTATACCGGTCGGCAGAACGTATCTTTACCTCGCGAATTTGGGTTCCCTGCAGTACGCTGAAGGACACCTCAATCCCGGCCTTTCCCAGGGCCCAGATCTTGCGATAACAATCGGCAAGCCCCTGAACGGCTTTATTGTCCACTGTAAGAATAATATCGCCGGGTTGTATACCTGCGCGCTCGGCCGGCCCCCCCTTTGAGACGCGAATGACGATAACCCGCCCATGGGTTTCGTCCAGATGCACTCCCAGCCAGGGCCGCGGCGGCTTACCGCTTCTGCCGGATGTTTTCAGATAGTTTAATATCGGTTTGAGTAAATCGATCGGTACGAACATGTTGCAGGCTACCGTGCCGACGCCGGGCACCGCCAGCTGAGTAAATATCGAACCGATACCGACCAGCTGGCCATCACGTCCGATCAACGCCGCCCCGCCAAAGCCAGGATGCGGCGGTGCCGCATATATTGCGTTTTCGAGCATATATTCCCAGTAGCCGGTAAATTCACCCCGGGAGAGAACCCGGGCGCCCTGAACGGCTTCCGCCCCGCCATGGCCGACGACCAGCACCGGGTCCCCCTGGCTGATCTTCGACGATTCACCCAGTTCGATTGGCTTTACTTTGAGAGGTTTGCCGGTTTTCAATAGACCGAAACCGGTACCGTGGTCATAGCCGACGAACCTGGCGGGAACGCGATTTTCGGCTGCATCGATGACCTCGATAGTTTCAGCTTCCAAGATCAAATAGCCAATCGTAAGAACAAGGCCATTTGAATCAATAACCACACCATTTCCCTCCCGCTCGGTTCCAAGTGCACGGGCCGTAAGAGCATCGCCCGGAACGATCGATCGCACTTTTACGATAGCTTGCAGGATGTCATCCGGATTTAGAGCGGCCTCGACCTGATGTCCGCAGATAATAAAAGAAATAAGAAAGGCGCTTTGCAATAATCGTTTCATGGTTCGCCTCCCGGGCCCGCAAAAATTTGCCAAGCATAGATTCGAGCGCAACAATTAATAACCATTTGAAATCGCTGATCAGTGAGCGAATATATTTAGATCGCGGGGATATTCATCGTTTGCTGAGAAACCGTACGCAATATCGCGCCTGCAGAATCTGTTCAGCGGGTCACCTAAGATATTTTGTAATGATATTTGCCGCGGAGAAGAGTTGCCGGCGAAAACGATGGCATGCTGTATCGAGATTGAAATCAAATTGCGGGTCAAAATGCGGCAAACTGCTTATTTGATAATATGCTCTCTGTTGAAAAATTGTCAACGGCTGATAAGTGAGACTGCCGGCAAGAGACCTTTTGAATCGAAGGTTCCGAATGCAGCAAAGGACAACAAACGTTGAGTGCTTTCGTTCAGACAGACAATAGTTAATTCCTTTTTCCTTGACGATATCTCTTATTCCGCGATGAACCGCGTTGTTCATTCGACCTGTGGCGGTTTTTTTGATGCCGGTCGGATTTCTTCTCATAAGACATGTTATGTCTGCGCTGACGCATCTGCTGACGCTCATCAGGGGAAAAGTTCTGCCGGCGCTGACGCATTTGCCGGCGCTCTTCGGGGGACATGTTCTGCCAGCGCTTGCGCATTTGCCGGCGCTCTTCCGGGGACATGTTCTGCAAACGTCGGCGCATTTGCTGACGCTCTTCCGGAGACAGGTTCTGCCAACGCCGACGCAATTCCTGCCTGCGCTCAGGCGGCAGGTTCTGAAACCAACGCTGCGTGCGCCGCAGCCGCTGCTGCTCTTCCGGCGGCATGAGCCAGTCGATATCGGTACGAGGATCTTAATTATTAACATTTTGTTGGGGAATATTAGCCCTTGATAACGAGCAGCTATCTCGGTACAAGGGTTTCAATGGCAGCTTAAAGTGTATATCGGCAAGGGAGGCCGCGAATTCATTCATTTGATAACCAGCTCGATACGATTTAATCTGCCGTACAACGCTGTTACTGAATAGGCCTTGGGGACTTGATGAACTTACAGGAAAGAGAGGCGCGCATGTTTACCGCTAAAGAATTACTGGATATAGCCGTTCGGCTGGAGAGAAACGGTGATACGATATATCGCCAGGTGATCGAAAAAGTTACGAATCCGAAGCTGGCCTCACTGCTGGAGTGGATGGCGGATGAGGAGGTCAAACATGCCGAATATTTTGAAAAAATGAAATCGGAAGTTACGGCAACACCGACCAACGAGGTGGCCGAGGAGTTCGGCCGCAAGCTTTTTAACGAAATGCTGGGAGATCAGAGTTTTTCTCTCAAAGATGTGGATTTCAGGCAAATCGATCAAGTCAATGATATGATTACCACTTTTATTGAATTTGAAAAAGATACGGTACTGTTTTACAAGATGCTGGACGCTTTTGTCGACAATGAAGAAAATCAGAAAACACTCAGGCGCATTATAGACGAAGAAAACCGGCACATTGAACGGTTACAGGATTTTCCGGGCGGTAAATTAACCTCCATAGCCGGCTGTAAGTGAAACCATTGGGCTGCGTTGCTGCTTCGTCAATGTCTTCAAGAAGGAATTTTATCGATCCAACCCCACATTTTCCATCCTCCCGCTGTTCAACGATGTTTAGGCATGCCCCGCAGTGCTCCGATCACCACAATTCGGTTACTTAGCCAATCTCCCCAAATGTGTAGAGATTTCATGCATAGCTTAATGTGTCGGCCTCCCGATCATTCTTTTCGAATGACACTAAAAATATGAAGGGTGGCTCACGTTGCAGCGAGCCACCCTCAAAGGAGGTATAAGTTGGTAACATGGCATTTATTACCTATCTTTCGCAGGAAAAAGAGAGGGAAGGCTACATTTGCTTCCCACCCTGGAAACCTGTTCCTCTTTCCTGCTAGATCAATGTTAATATCACAAAGTAGTATGTCAAGATTCTATTATTCTTTACCAGAAACCGCTGCTACAATATCATGTTTTCTTATATCAAAAACATTATTGAGTTAGACTCACGAATGATTACGTTTAATCAAACAGCTCGTATGATCATGAACAATTCTTAAGATGACCTTCATGGTTGGTCCGGATTCGGTCCCGCAGTGTTTACATAGATTGACAAACGCCTAACGGATGATAAAAATTAACCTGACCATTTTCTACAAAACAACCAATTTAAGAAAGGAGTGCAAAAATGATCGGTGAAAGACTCAACCAAGCTATGAACGATCAGATCAAAAACGAACTGGAATCCTATTACATTTATCTATCGATGGCCGCCTATTTTCATTCCATGAGCCTGGACGGGATGGGGCACTGGATGCGCTGTCAGGCCCATGAAGAAATGGTTCACGCGATGAAGTTTTTCGAACACCTCATTGACCGGGATGGCAATGTCGTTCTGCAGGATCTTAAGCAGCTGAAGACCGAATGGTCGTCGCCGCTGGAGGCTTTCCAGGATGCCTTCGAACATGAAAAATTTATCACCGGGAAAATCAATGATTTGACGACTATTGCCCGTGAAGAAAAAGATTACGCGTCTGAGCCGTTGCTGGCCTGGTTCGCGGATGAACAAATTGAAGAAGAGGCTTCGACCGGCAAAATAGCCGACGAGTTGGAAATGGTCGGAGAGGACAAATCCGGCCTGTTGATGCTGGATCGGGAACTGGGCCAAAGAGCCTATCCGCCCGGTTCTCCTTTTGATCTCACTGCGACTGCAGGTGAATAATGCGTATCCAAATCACCAACGCACCCGGTTATCCGGGTGCGTTGGCATTGGATTGCAGACAGGTTGGCTAAATAAATTTTTTGCACGCAAGGTGTGGGCAGATATTTTTCCCTGCTTCTGAGCTGCCCCGTTTTTGTCTCCCACCCGGTGAAAACTGCATAAAATTTCTACCGCACCTCTTGCAGCCTGTACCTTTTATCATCTAATTTTATAAAATACTGATTGTTTTCAAATTCCAGCAAATCTGATATTTTCATCAAGCTTCGTTCGCTGAACTTAACGCGTTCCTCTTCCACATGGACATACAGGTTATCACCCTGAATAATAAGTTTTTCAGGGTTGAGATTCACCCGGCGACCGGTATTTAAGCTAAGGATCATATTGTCTTTTTTCAAAACATCGAAGACAAATAGAGCTGTATCCTCATAGTGGAAATATACTTTTTCTCTACAATTGTTGTTTTCCTGATAAAGATAATAACCGTTTTTGTCTTTTCTTATTGAAGCGTGAAAGAAATCAATGATCTTTTTATGCCGGAATTTGCCGTTGTCATTATGCCAACAGCCGTTTTTGTCCAGCCAGAATACAGCCTTTTCTTTGGGAATTACAATCTCTGTGAATGCTTCCGTCACCTGAATGTTTCCGCGGGAAAGTTAAATGGGCCAGCCGCAGGCCCACCATCAGTATAAACAGACCTGCAATAGTTCCTTTCTACAGCATGCTGCCGGGATTTTATACGTCACATTTTTTCGGTAAATCATTGCTCTGTCGATCTTATATATGCATCATAGCAAAACCATCAATCAGCTTCAACCCGGATCCGGATGTCGCCACCATCACCGACTATAAATGATGAAAACAACATTTTCTTGATCTGAATCAATGTAAAACGTGCCGTGTTGGCTTAGATTTAGTCCTATCCGGACTCAGCTGAATGTAGTATTTATTCAAACATAGAAACTTGGTCCTCTGGGGTGAAATCAAAGCCAGGGCCTGCCGCGGCGTAGCCTGGCGAAGCCGGATCCTCTGGGATAGGTCAGAGGCAACTGACAGAGCCGTAGACAAATCACGTGGGGTGTTGGAATACTGGAATGGCCTACCCCGCCGAAGTAGCTTCGGCTACGAAGGCTGGATTGGAACTATGGGTTCCAAAGGATAAGAGCTTTTTTGGATACAAATTCAAAATCGGAGATTAGAATCAAGATATTATCCTTTTTTATACCCAACATTCCACTATTCCAGTATTCCCAGGGTAATAATTTCAGGAGAATAGACCGACATGGAAGATGAAAAAACACTTCAAACAAGGCTAGAAGAACTGGAAGAAAAGATAAGAGAAACCGAAGGCCGTTTGCCCGCGCATTCCGTAAAACCGACCATTATGCAGGAGCTACTCGAGCTCGAAGATGAGCGCGATGCCATCCTTGCCAGGCTCGAATCCCTTCGGTCGCAGGGTGAATGACCGGACCCAAGAACACACGGCTGATATTCGGGATGAATGAACTTCCCCGCGGCAAGCTGCGGGGAATTAAACCCGGCAGATTTCGCAATCTCCACCGCACATTCATTGGTGTCTGTGTAATCTGCTTGCCCAGTGAAATTCGAAGACCATTTCACCGGGGCCTGCCCTGTGAAA
>Ga0126332_10000115_pt1 | contig 31415 bp, 31 predicted proteins | sample InaspJWI42metaG_FD_94482 | JGI IMG/M metagenome (GOLD analysis project Ga0126332, IMG submission 94482) | Marine gutless worms symbiont microbial communities from Oahu, Hawaii - Inanidrilus sp. 2 OAHU.JWI-42 metaG | ecosystem: Host-associated > Annelida > Digestive system > Unclassified...
AAAGAGAGACTTGTTGTGTACAGTTTGTCACGGGCAAACCTTGTTCGTAATTCAATTTAAGCAACTGAATTTTATCGAACTATTACGGGTTTGCCCTTTTTATTGGTGAAATATTCAGGCTAACATCGGTCCGCTGAATCGAAACGGTCGATCTTGCCTGTCTTTATCCATAAAGTGCATTGCGGCAGTCCCTATGATTGCAGTGCCCTAAAACTACGGCCTGATCAAGGCCAAACCCCTGTCACAGGTTTTACACCGAACCGGCTTGATCTTGGTTTTGCCGGGGTTAACCCGGTTTTTATTAATCCTGTCGGTCAGCACCGGATCGAAAGTCTGGGCAGCCGGTTCGATCTTGGCCGGCTCGAAGGTAACAACCTTGATTTCCGGAAGCTGACTACTCGACAAAGTTGTCTCGCCGGCGACTGAAGCCGTCGGGGCCAGGTTAACGACGCGTGCCTTTTTGATCAGTTCCTTTTTAATCTTCGAATTGTCAGTCGCCGCCGGTGCAAAATTTCGGGTATTACTAATCGAGGAAGGAATCGACAGGATTAGCGTATCGTTCACCACCTGTCGATCGGAATTCGAACCAAAGCTGGTTCGTGGATCGATGGCCTCGACGCCATCGAAATTCACCTTGGGACCGCGGCTGCCGAATTGCCGCGCGGGCTTGATCGGCGTCCGCCCCAATCCAGCCACGCTGACGGGCCGGGCGGAGACCGCGCGGTCTGGCCGAGAGATGAAGTTCTTCGTAGGGGCGTCCCTCGGATTCAACACGGCACGCTTGGTCCGGTCGCGCTTAAATGCCGAACCTAGCTTACCGGCAGTTGCACCGTTCAAAGCGGCACTGACGCCGGCACTCGGAGCAGGCACTCTTAACTGCATAGCATCCGGCACCTTATCGACGGCATTGACCACGCCGCCGAGCGGATTGATTTGTACGATTTTACCGATATCGACCACGCTTTCGCCGGCTTTGGTTTTCACCCTGACCTTGCCGTCCAGCACATGATTGTGGGTCGTCGCGCGCGCCGATTTACCGACGCCGACGCCGGTGAGTACGTCACCCGACTGCACCGCTATTTCGGCGGCCGGCGTGGCCACGTCGATCTTGCCGCGCCGGTATCCCAGCTTGGTGACGGTGCGCATCAGCCCCTGGTCGAGGGAAACGGTAAACTTGCCGTTGACCGCGGGCTTCAACTCCAGTTGACCTCTATCCTTTAGTACCACGACTCCCTGTTCGAATATTCGCAGCTGCGCCATGGCTCCGTGCCCGGTGACCATTTTCTCGCCGGGCAACAAGACGTCACCCTTGATCAGCTTTCTGATTTTACCGGCGGGCGATACCGCCTTGACGTCGCCGATCCCGAACTGCAATCGCGGCAGGCCGTTGGCCGCTAGCGCGCCCGCCGAAAAAAACGCCGCCAGCAAAGCGCTCGCCAGCCTGAAACAGACCTTGGATTTTATGTTCATGTCTCACTCCAAGTTTTAGTTGAGCATCTATAATAAAGTCCTTTCTCAGCGATATCGAAATATCTTCCCTCGAAGTGTCAAACAGGGACAAATTCGATCTGGTTTCCGATAAAACCGCGGTTGCTCTGATCGAAACCGATTTACTCAAATCGAATACTACCCCACCGATGAGCGAAGTCTTTGAATCACTTCTCTCTTTGGCAAACAATAAATTGATGCCGTCATAGTCGTTTTCAGCGTAGGAAAGCAGTAAAAACCCGCTACTCCTGTCGCTAAACTGCATCTGCCCGGTAAAGCTGATCTCGACATAATCCTGGTTACCGTCGTCGCGCTCGTTCAAGTCGTCTTCATGACCGAAATCGAGCGCGACGCTGACTAGCTTGTCGCCCTGCTCACCCAGCACGCGCAGATAGCTGAGGCTGAGGCTGAGGTCGTCGTAATCGGAAACCTCGTCCTCATCGTCGTCGTGGCGGTACTGGGTATGTTTCAATACGACGCCGATCTGGGTGCGCTGCGCGATGGTATTGCGCCATTCCAGTTCGAGCGCGGCGCTGTCCTGGTAGGGATCGTCATCCAGCTTCAGGTAACCCGCGGCAAGCCCCGCGCGGTAGTCTTGATTGCCGGAGCTGCGCTGGTAGCCGCCGCGCAGGTCGACCAGCAGATAATCGAGGTCATCGCGGTCCCGATGAGCGCGATTGTACAGATCGCCGCCGACATAAAGGCTGTTGACCTCGCTGAAACGATGCACCAGATCGATGCCCGCGCTCAGGTTGCTGTACTCATCGTCGTCTTCCACGTCGGATTCGGGAAAGGTATAAAGACCGCTTGCGGTAGCGGGCGTGGACAGCGGATTTTCCGAAACGCCGCCGGTAACGTTGGAGTCCGCGCCGAGGGCCAGGGCGACATAACCCGAAGTAACGGTTTTCGCATCGGGTTCGCGGGCGGCGATCGCGTCCAAATACTGGCCCACGGTTTCGCGAATCCCGGCGGTCGGATTCATCGACAGCAGCATTTCGAATTCGCGCCGCGCGCCGTCGAAATCGCTGAGCACGAAATAGGCACGCGCCAGATGAAAGCGCGCGGTGTTGTTATCGGGATTTACCGCCAGCACGCGCTCCAGCGCCAGCGTGGACAGGCTCACGTGGCCGGCCTCGAGCGCCACGAAACCAAACAACAAGTCATAGGCTTCGTCACCCGACATATCGAATTCGAGCGGTTCGAGCAGTTCGAAGGCTTCGATATACTTGCCTTCGCTGACCAATTGATTAGCCTGCTCGAGCACCGACGCCGCCGCCATCTGGCTGAGCAGCGAGGCAACAAGCAAAATAGCGGTGCCCACAATCCTTTTCATAAATACCTCCAGCTTCGTTTAGAGTTGTTCTCGAAGCCGGTTCATAATCATATCAATACTCGCTTCCGGGGCGTCGCGACCGCGGAAATCGAGCCGATTCCCATGATTTAGCGGACCGACCAGGCGCCGAAATTCCAGAAACCGTCGATACGGACTGCATAAGAATGCGCAAGTTGATACTTCCTTTTGCGCCATACTAGCAGCTCGAAAATGATAATTCTTGCCTAAAATGGGACAAATAACTGTGAATTAGTCGTGAAAATCGGCGCAAAATGCCCGAACTATCGGTTTTTGACGTGGTCAGATTTTTATGTCACTTGCCTGTAAGCTCATCTTGGGCGCCAGCCTGATTGCGGCCGCATTAACCTCGGCCCACGCCGCCGTGGTGCATAAATGGGTCGATGCGGACGGTCTTACTCATTACTCGGACTCGGCGCCCGGCTCGAGCGTGCCGGTAACCCGAATCGAGCTGGCCGCCACAAAAGACACCACCCGGGAAGCAGGCTTCCATTCGATTGCCAATCAATGGCAACGCCTGCAGCGCGAGCGCTGGCGGCGCGATCGGATCGAACTAGAAAAAGCCCGGCTCGAAGCCGCAAACGTCGGCCCCGAGCCACGGGTCGTCTATGTCGAGCGCCCGGCCGCCAAGCGTTATCGGGCAGGCCGGCGCGGGCCCGCACACCGCAAAATCGGCCATTACCGCTCGGCGCGAATGTTCAAACATCGCTACCGCGACGGCGCCCATCGAAAAAAACCGCCTCAGCGCAACAACCTGGGTTATTTTCCACACCCCAAATAAAGCGACTCTCCGCTTCGCGGATCAGCGTAGTCCGCTGAGCTCAGGCGCGCAGATCGGAAATCAAGATTTGCCGCAAGCCGAGCAATCGGGGTTTTTCGGCAAGGTCACCGCGCGCCATTCCATCGCGTAGGCATCGAACAACAGTAGCCGATTCACCAGCGCCTCGCCGCGCCCGGCCAGAATCAGCAAGGCCTGTAACGCTTGCAACGTACCGATGACGCCGACGACCGGCCCTAGCACGCCTTCCAGTTCACAGGATTCCTCGGCGCCGTAGGCATGCGTATAAAGACACTGGTAGCAGGCGCTGTCGGCGCCAGGCTGATAATTCATGATCTGCCCTTCGAGTCGGATTGCGGCACCGGTTACCAGCGTGGTGGCGGTTTCGACGCAGCTCCGGTTTACGTCAAACCGGGTCGGGTAATTGTCGCTGCAGTCGAGCACGATATCGACCGAATCGACGACTTGCCGCAGCTCGTCGGCTTCCATCTGGTAGCCGATCACATCGACTTCGCAGTCCGGATTGAGCGCCTTGAGGGTTTGCCGCCCCGACTCGACCTTGTTTTCGCCGACCGCCTCGTTGCGATGAATAATCTGGCGCTGCAGGTTCGAGGTTTCGACGATATCGTAGTCGCTTAAGACCAGCTTGCCGACGCCGGCGGCGGCCAGATACATCGCTGCCGGGGATCCGAGTCCGCCGACGCCGACGATCAGCGCGCTGGCATCGAGTATGGCCTGCTGGCCCTTTTCACCGATTTGAGGCAAGCGAATATGACGCGCAAAGCGGTCTTTTTGCGCCGGTTTCATCCGCCGCCCTTGTGAAAATACTGATGAAAGCGATGCAGGAATTCGTCGCGCAGCGAAGACTCGGTATTGCCGAAATCGAACTTCACGTCGAGCACCGGCAGCTTGAACAAACCCAGTTTTCGCGGTGGCATTTCGCTGACTTTGACGTCCAGTTCGAAGGCGCAGGCCGCACGCGAAACCTGCCAGTGATGGCGCCCGATCTCGGTTGCATCGAAGTCGCTGCGGTCACCGCTGAAGGGTCCCAGTAAAACCTTGCCGAATTCATCGGCACCGTAACCCATTTCATATTCGACCAGGTTTGATTTCGAATAGCTGTCTGCCTTCATCCTGTGCGCGGGCCCGAATCAACCACCTGCGACCGGCGGCCAGATCGAAACCACGTCGCCTTCGATCAGTGCGCGATTGTCGCGATCGGCCCCACAATTGACGAACAACCCGTTGACCAACACCAGGTGCGCTTGATCTTCGGCGATGTTGTACTGCTTGATCAGGCGGCTCAGCGTAATGCCGTCTTCAACCTCAACCTCTCGTCTGAAACGACTCTTGCCGGGCGGCAGATATTTCATCAACGAGGCATAAAACTCGATGTTGATGTTCATACCGACTTACTGATACGACAATTCCTGCGTGCAGGCAAGGTAGGCTTCCATGATCGCGGTCGGATCCTGCAGCAATCGGTCTTTCCAGTCGCCGAGATGTATTTTCGACTCGATCAACCCGCGCATTACCCCGACATGCTGGGTTTTACCGACGCTGCTGGCGCCGACCAAGTGATCGCCGTCGAACTGCAGATTGATGTACTGGAATTCGTCCGGGTTATAGAGTTCGGCGCTGTCACCGCCGTCGACACCCATCCACAGGCCGAAGGAACAGGAAATCAAACCCACCGTATCGAGCACGTTCATGTTGAGCGTGCCGTGGTGTTCGTCCCCCTGCCCCGCCATGTTGAGCGCCGCGATGCGCCCATGATCGGTTGCCGTTGGCTGAATCGCCTGCACTTCGAAATTACCGGTGGAAAAATCGACCCCCTGCGCCACGTCGCCGGCGGCATACACGTCGGGGTCGCTGGTCTGCATCCGCCGGTTTACCAAAACACCCTGGTCGATTTTGATATCGCTGTCGGCGATTAGATCGATATTCGCCTTGACCCCGGTCGCGGTGATGACCAGTGCTGCGCTCAACTTGCCGCCGTCGCTTAAGGTAACCTCCACTCCGCTCCCGGAATCGCTAATGGCGTCGACGCTGCAGGAAGTATGCACATCGATACCCTTATTTTTACACCAGGTTTCGAGCAAACCACCGGCCTTATCGTCGAGCATGCGCGGCACCATGCGGTTGCCGGTTTCGACCACCGCCAGATTCACGCCGCGCTTGACCAGTGCCTCGAGAATGATGCAACCGATAAAACCGGCGCCGATCAACACCACGTTGGATCCGGATTGCGCCAGTTCGATGATGTTGCGCGCATCCTCGAGCGTCCAGCAGGAATGCACCTGCGGCAAATCCAGCCCGGGTATCGGCGGGCTTATCGGATGTGAGCCGGTCGCCAACAACAACTTGTCGTAGCTGCGCTTGGCGCCATCGGCGAGAGTCACGGTTTTGCCGCCGGTGTCGATGCTATCGACCCGCTGCTGCAGTAGTTCGATGTTCAACTCTGCGAAATGCCGTTTTGGATCCCGCAGGTAAGTGCCGGATTCGTCGATGTCGTTAATCAGGTAGTAGGGAATCGCCATGCGCGAATAAGGCGGCTCGGGCTCATCCCCGATAATTGCGATATCCGCATCCGGATCGGCCTTGCGCAGCGTCTCGGCGGCGATCACACCGGCGGGACCCGCACCTACGATTAAATGTTGCATGAAGCGCACCTCTAAAAATAATCGTTATCCGCGAAAGCGGCTTCGGCTCCGTGCTCAAACCTCGATTAGCGGCAGGTAAACCGCGGATTTGCGCAGCGTGCTTTCAGGCGCTCGCGGGAAATCAATTTTCGGGCATTCTAATTTACCGCCCAAAATTTAGGTAATAATCCCCCGAGCGTCATCATTGGGTGCTCGGGGGATTGTTTCAGGTTAAAGCGAAAGCCGCTGGCGAGTTTCGTCAGGGATCTTACCGTCCGCGGTCCAACCTCTGGCCTCGTAATACTTGGGCAGCATTTCACCGAGCCGATTCACCTGGCCCTCGGTCGGCCCGGCCTTGATGACTTCTTTCAACAGCCGCTTGGGCAGCTTGTCGTCATCGGCGGTGAAACCGGCCGCCTCGTTGAACAGGCGCTCCATGTTCCAGATACGCTCGCCGGTTTCGAGACAGTTCTCGACGCTCCAGTCACCTTCGCAGGCGGCATCGATCTGCGGCGCAATATAATCCATGCCCCAGGCAAACGTCGTGAAGACACACAGTCCAGCCGAATCGACTAGCGCGGTTGCGTCTTGGAATGCCTTGACCAGTTCGGCCTTGCCGTCGGTATCGTTCATTTCGGTCTTGACCGGAATACCCAACACTTCGGAGGCAATGGTATATCCTCGCAGGTGGCAAGCACCCCGGTTCGAGGTTGCGTAGGCGAGACCGATACCTTGAATACCGCGCGGATCGTAGGCCGGGAACTCCTGGCCCTTGACCGTCATCGACAATTCCGGGCGCTTGTACTTTTCGCACAACCGTTTCGATCCGAGCCCCAAATCCTTGGCAAAGCCTTCGCCGGTGACGAACTGCTCGGTAATCGCGACGAATGCTTCCGCGCTACCGAACTTGAGTTCTATACCACCGGTTTCCTCGGTGGTAATAGTCCCGTCTTCGAACATTTCCATGGCCGCGGCCACGGTGGCACCATAGGTAATCGGATCCATGCCGTCTTCGTTGCACAGAAAGTTCACATAGGTCAGTGCATCGAGGTCGTCGACGCCGGTATCGGCGCCCAGCGCCCAGGCGGCTTCATACTCGAGGCCACCGGAATTACCCTGGTACTGCGGCTTGTCTTTGACCGAGAAATGGGTCGGATCGACGGTGGAGATGCGGCCGCAGGCGATGGTACAGCCGAAGCAGGCGCCATTGGTGGTCAGATTCGCCTTGCCGTCGCTTTTGCGCGGCTCGGCCATGGCTTCGGCGGAGATATTCTCGGCGCCCTCGAACCCGACATCACGCATATTGCGCGCCGGCAGAGCCCCGACGCCATTGATGACATTCATCAGCACTTGCGTGCCGAAGGCCGGCAGTCCCTGACCGGTGACCGCGTTTTCGGCCAGCGCCGCCTTGCCGTCGTTGGTCGCCGCGATGAAAGCCTCGGCATCGTTGACATTGCCGATACCGCCGGTGCCGCGCACCGCTACCGCCTTGAGGTTCTTCGACGCCATGACGGTACCGACCCCGGAACGGCCGGCGGCGCGATGCTTGTCATTCATAACCGCCGCATAGAGGCAGCCTTGTTCGGCGGTACGCCCGATGCAGGCGATCCGCAGCTGCGGATCCTGATGGGTGGCGCGCACGATATCGTCGGCTTCCCAGGCGGATTTTCCCCACAGGTGCTCGGCAGAGCGTAACTCCGCCTTGTCGTCCTGAATCAGCAGGTAAACCGGTTTGTCCGATTTACCCTCGAAAATGATCATATCGTAGCCGGCAAACTTCATTTCGGCGCCGAAAAACCCACCCGAATTGGAACAGGCGATGGCGCCGGTCAACGGGCTCTTGCAAATGACCGAGTAACGCCCGCCGGTGGAAGCCATGGTGCCGGTCAGCGGACCGGTGGCCATGATCAACTTATTGTCGGCGCCGAGCGCATCGCAATTCGGATCGACTTCTTCGGTCAGATATTTTGACGCCAGTCCGCGCTGGCCCAAGTATTGCGCCGCCCAATCCATGTTGAGCGCTTCGGAAGTACAGCTACCTTTAGAGAGATCTACCCTCAGAATTTTTCTTGTCCAGGACATGATTTGTTACCCCCATTCGTTAAGCGGTCGCTTCGGCCGACGGCAGGCTTTTGGCCGCCGAGGCCTGCATACGGTCATAACCGGTCCAGTCGGCGTCGACGTAGGTTATCGCATCGGTCGGACAGGCAGCCGCACATTGCGGGTCGCCGCCGCAAAGATCGCATTTGACCACTTTGCCGGTTGCCTGCGAGTAGTTGATGGTGCCGAACGGGCAAGCGATGGTGCAGACTTTGCAGCCGACACACTTGTCGTCGGAAACAACCTTGGCACCGGTCGTTATATCGACGCTGATCGCGTCTACCGGGCAGGCGCGCATGCACCAGGCTTCATCGCACTGCGTACAGGTATAGGGTGCAAACCTGCCCTCGTGATGAAAGGTGAAAACCTTGATATAGGAACGCGACGGGTTGAAGGTCCCGGTGTGCTCGTAAGAGCAGGCCATTTCGCACTGGAGACAGCCGGTACACTTACCCGGGTCGATGTTAAGGGACTTCTGCATTATATCCTCCGCTTGTGTCGTTATTATCAATCCCCCGGAATAAGGCTTTAAAATCCGGACGAAATACCTTAGAAACCGAACCCGATAAAATACCATTGTCGTCGGGGCATTTATAGCCCTATGACTAAATTTAATGCGGATTAGCGCGGAAATTCCCAGGTTCCGAAAAAAAAAACGCCCTGCCCCTACCATTTTTTGCAAGTCTGTGCCTCAATAGCTGCCCCGAAGTACAAAATTCGACCAGCATGAGTGACCAGATTGCATCCGAACCGAGCTGCGCAGACCCGTTCGATCCCGCTTCGATCAGTCTCGACGAGGCCTTGCGCCGCATCGCAGAGCGTGTGCAACCGGTACAAGCCTGCGAGCGCCTGCCGATTCGGGAATGCCTCGATCGAGTCAATAACGAGGTAGTGTCCTCTCCCAGCGACGTACCGCCACACGCTAATTCAGCGATGGACGGGTTCGCGTTGGCCGTTGCCAGCCTGCAGCAGGACGGCATCACCGAATTCGACCAGGTCGGCACCGCCTTTGCCGGCAATGCTTTCGAAGGTAGCGTGGCCGCGGGGCAATGCGTGCGCATCATGACCGGCGCGCTAATCCCGCCGGGCACGGACGCGGTTGTGATGCAAGAACAGGCCGAGGTGACGGCAGACGGCAAGGTGCGCATCGATGCCAATCATCGCGTCGGCGAAAACATTCGCGAGGCCGGCGAAGATATCAAGCAGGGTGCAGCCGTGATCGACGCGGGGGTACGTTTGAGTCCCGCCGATCTCGGGGTGCTGGCGTCACTCGGCATCGCGCAGCTCCAAGTAAAACGCAAGCCGGTAGTAGCTTTCTTTTCCACCGGGGACGAATTGATGCCGGTCGGCGAACCGCTCGAGCCGGGAAAAATTTACGACAGCAATCGCTATTGCCTACACGGTATGTTGTCGCGCATGGCGGTCGACATCATCGACCTGGGCGTGGTGCGCGACGAGCCTCAGGCGATGCGCGAGGTATTGGAGAATGCCGCCGCCAAGGCCGATCTGATCCTGAGCACCGGCGGCGTGTCGATCGGCGAGGCCGATTTCATCAAACCGGCGCTCGAGCAAATCGGCAGCACCGAGTTCTGGAAAATCGCGATTAAACCGGGGCGGCCGTTAACCCTTGGCCAGATCGACGCCAGCATCTTCATCGGCCTGCCGGGCAATCCGGTCGCAGTGATGGTAACCTTCAGCCAGTTCGTCGTACCGGCGATCCAGGCGCTGGCCGGCACCCGGCCGACCAGGCCCAAATTGTTCAAGGCGCGCGCCCGCGACAGCCTGCGCAAAAAGCCCGGGCGTTACGAGTTTCAACGCGGCATCGCGACGCTGGACGAAACCGGTGAGTGGTGGGTCGGCAAGACCGGTAAACAGGGTTCGGGCATCCTCACTTCGATGAGCCGGGCCAACTGCTTCATCGTGTTGCCGGACGACAATGCCGGGGTCGAACCCGGCGACGAGGTTAGCGTCCAGTTCTTCGACTGGTCGCTGTAGCTCCATGGCCAATCTACTCTACTTCGCCAGCCTGGCGGAAGATCTCGGCCTCAAATCCGAGGCGCTCGAACTGCCCGCGGACTGCAATACCGTCGCCAACCTGGTCGAATTACTGCGCAGCCGTGGCGAACCCTTCGACAGCGCATTCAACGGCGATACCAGAATTCTTATCGCCATAAACCAGGAAGTGAGCGAACCCGCTGCAGATATTAGCGACGACGATGAAATCGCTTTTTTCCCCCCGGTGACCGGCGGTTGACAACCCGCTCGCATTGGCGTCGATTCGGTTACGGCTCAAAAGGCAGAATATGCTCGCAGACTTCTCGATACCTGGTAATTTCGGTATCACGGTTTGCCAGCGGTTTACTCAGTAGAAACCGGATCGAGTCTCGTTGATAGCGGCAAGCTTCCAGTTCGAGCTCCGCCCGTTCCGCTTGGTTCAGGGCTTCCCGGTTTATCAACTCCCGATATCGATCGGAATATCGAACCTCGGCTGGGTCGGAATCGCTCTGCGGCCTGTTCAACTGCCGAGTTGAGAATAGCAGGGCGACAAAGATCGCGAGCGCGACAATTGCGAACAAAGACTGTTTTTGAAATCCCGCTTCGAATTGCGCGAGCCGGCTGCGTGGTTTCACGTTTGTCCTCGGCCGGATTGATTTCGCAGGTCGGGAGACAGCTCATTAATTTGCCGGCGTAACAAAATCATCCTCCGCGAAACTTTCCGCTTTCAAGGGTTTACCCTTTTGCACCAGCAGCAACGGCGGACAGGTGTTCGCATCCGCGTATATCGTCACGCAATCGAGGCACTGGAAACATTCGTCGTAGGCGATTCGGCCCGAAGCTTCGATCGCATTGTACTGGCAACGCATTGCGCACAGCTGGCAGCGCGTGCCGCACTCCCGGCGCCGCGGAATCCAGTCCCGCAATCGCAGCAACCCACCGATCGCCATGAAAGCGCCGAGCGGGCAGACATAACGACAAAAACCACGAAATACGAACATACCGAGCAGCAACCATAGCAACGCGTAGGTCACGAAGTACCATTCGCGTACGAAATAAGTCGTCACCGTGGTCTTGAAAGGCTCGATCTCGATCCAGGTATCCAAGGCCGCCGGCGCAAACATCGTCATCGCCACCAACAGCGCCAGAATCAAGTACTTGATTTTTTTGAGCCATCGATCGGCGCCTCTACGGATGCGCAATTGCCGAACACCGAGCTTTTGCGCAATGAATCCGGTGAATTCTTGCATCGCGCCGTAAGGGCATAGCCAGCCGCAGAAAAAACCGCGACCCCAGTAAAGAAATGACAGCAGTACAAAACACCAGATAATCAGCGAAAAAGGATCGAACAGTAAAAAGCCGAGGCTTTGCGACGACAACAACGCGCGCAAGGTGCCGAGCACGGTGACCAGAGATAGCTGACCCTGGCCGTACCAGCCGATGAATATCGTCATGCCGACCAGAATTGCGAGGCGCAGTTCGCGGTATTGGCGCAGGCCGGCGAGCCAGTCCTGGCGCCACCACAGCAGCAATGCAAGCAGCGGCACGAATGCACCCACCAGATACAGATCCTGCAGCCGGCCCAGGATTGCGGCCTGTTGCGGCGTCGGCGGTCGGTCGAATGCAGGGGTGGTGTAAAATCGCGCCGGCGATCGATGCTCGAAAACGAGATCCCTGACGCCGACGCTGGGCATGAAGCTGCCGTGCTCGCGCACCGCCTTTAGCGTCAACTGCCACGGACGCGTCGGGTCGAAACCGATCCGGCGGTCGGTGCGCAGCACGATCTGGCGGCCGGCGGGCAGGCCGGGCAACAGGCTCAAGTCGAGATCGGCGTCGCGCAGGGCCACCGGTAGCCCGTCCTGCATCGCGCCGATAAGGTCGGGTTCGGTATTGCGCACAAATTCATCGCTGACCAACCCGTGACGACCCTGGTCGATCAACAGGATAGGTTCATCGTCCGGCGATATCGATAAAAAATAATCCAGCTGCTCGAGGCTCTCGCTATCGAATAGCGCGCGCGCGATTGCCGGCGGGCCGACATCGACCACCCATAGATCGAGGTAGTACTCATCCAGATCGGCCAGCGCCACCGGATCGTCATCCTGCCACTGGCTTTGGTGAAACATTTCCTGGATCTGGCGATTGCTGATACGATGGCGGCGCGCGATGCCCTGCGCGACGAGATCGTCGAAACTGAGGCGCTCGTCGTAGCCCATATCCGGCGCCGGCGCCGGCGCGACGGCAAGTCCACGCATTTTTCGGCGTGCGACTGCGTTGGCCGCGGCGAGTACCGTTTCGTGGGCGATGCGCACCGAGGCGGTCGCCTTGGTTACACCGTCGAGATACAGCTGCGTGCTTGCGCCCTCGACTTTTCCATAAGGCACCCCAACCGACATCGAGTCGTATATACTGCGCCCGCGATACTGGGTCACGAATTCGTGGAACGGCGCCTGGCCCAGCCCGGACACGAAAATGGGCTCATTATGATGGACGATTTCGACATTGAGCAGCCTGCCCTCCTTATCCATCGCCACCAGCAGGTTTATCGGCGCCCCGGAGAATCCGGGTATCGGCGCCAGCGGTGCGGATTCGAATAGAAATCCGGCCTCGGCGCCATCGAGATTGACCAGGGTCCATACTTCGCTGTCGCCAACCCGCTCGCCGAGCTGATACGGCGGCTCGACCCGGGTGGCCAAACGTTCCGGGTCGAGTCTCGCGGCGCCCGCCGGGTTAAACCACGGCAGGCAGAACGGTAGTATCCAGATAAGGAGTCGAATCATTCGGCGGCGCATTCCCGGCAAATTTCTTAGCCCGCATAGCGCGACGTTTTACATCGCGCGGACGTCACCAAGACGCCGTGGCGGGATGCACGGACCAGAGCTCCGCGCAGACGCAGTTTACACTAGCTTAAGCGGGCCGCCGGGCCCGATGTGCTAAAGCACACCGGGGTATCCCGTCACAGTACGCCTGGCGGCATCCGCAGCGGGCGCTACCGGACCTGAGCGCGAGCCTACTGCAAGCCGAGAATCCAGTTGGCGAGGAACTCGGCATCGGCGCGCGCCAGCCCGACATTCGGCGGCATGAACTGCATGTTGACCTGGGGCCAGATTTTAATCGCGGACCGGGTACCGTGCAAAATCGAGCGTATCATTTTCCGCTCGGCCTCCGCGTCGTCGCGGTAGCGCCGCGCGATTTCGCGAAAAGCCGGCGCCAGCGGCATCAGGCGACTGTCCGGAGACGCATTCATGAGATGGCAGGCGGGACAGCCGCTACGTGCGCTCAGGATCAGCATGCTTTCATGGTTCGCGAGTCGTTGGCGCAGCGCCCGGTCTTCCGGCAGAGTCAGAATCCAGTTGGCCAACTCGGCGGCTTCGACCCGGTCGACATTGACGTTTGGCGGCATGAAACGCATGCTGATGCCGCCGGACCAGTTTTGTTCGGTATAAAGCGTGCCGTGAAGAATGCGGTCGACCAGGTACTGGAAAGCCTGTTCGTCGTTACGGTATTGCTCCGCAATTTCCTGGTAGGAAGGCGCCAGCGGTCGATCCATCGCCTGGTTGGCGTGAATCGTGTGACAGATGAAACAGCCGCGCTCGGCAGCAAGCTCCAGCGAGGACTCCTGCGCCACCGGAACCTCGCTGAAAAATATCGTGACCAATACCAGCAGGGCCGTTTTCAATTGCTTCATCATGCGCCTCGTCCAGCTTTGCATCGAAAGTCGTCCGGATTTTATCCTATCCCGGCCGACTAGTACCCTCCCGGCGGTCAAAGTTTAAAAAATGCAATAGAGTGAATAAGTTATAAATTCCCGCGTCATCGGATCGCGGCGTGAGCGCAACGGCGGGTGTTGGCGGCGCCCTTGCCGCCACCGCGGTTGACTGGCGCCTACTCGTCGCTATGCTTGAGCGGCCGGTTGAAGCGCTGCGGCGCGTAACCAGCGCGCCGCAATCACGCGGGCATGCTCGACAGGCTGTGATCAGGACAATGAAAAATTCGATTCTACCGTTGCTAATATTTTTGCTCGCAAGCGGCGGCGCGCCGGCCGTGGACGAATTACCCGAGGGCTATCGCGGCTGGCCCTACAAGGCGCCGACACCATTGTCGGTACCGGGCGCAACAACGCTGTTTTTTTGCGGAGGACGTGCAGTCGCTAATGGCGAACCACGACATCCTGCTGGTCAACGTAGCGCCCATCACGCTGGGCCCGGCCGATAGCGCAGGCAACCGCAGCTGGATCGCGCGCCAGGACAAATCCAGCCAGCAGCTGCCAGGGTCTATCTGGCTGCCAAACGTCGGTTATCAGTCGCTGGACGCGCAGATGGATGCCTATTTCCGCAAAAACCTGGTGCTTCACACCGGCGGCGACAAATCACACCTGCTACTGTTTTACTGCAGCGCGGACTGCTGGATGTCGTGGAACTCGGTCAAGCGGGCCCACCAGGAATACGGTTACCGCAACCTGTACTGGTACCCTTACGGCACCGACGGCTGGAAGGAACAGGAGTTGGAACTGGAAGCGGCAGCGCCCGAACCCTTCTCATCGCATCGCGATCTGCCCGCCGTCGCCCGGGATTAAAAATTGCTATTTGCCATGTCTCCGCCAAGATCGGCAATCGATGCCTGATAGCTCTTTAAGCATGCTCCGCCGAGGCCGGTGACGGATTGGAATCAATCCTGCCATCGACCACCGGTAGGCGCTGCGGCTGCGTCGCCGGCGCTTCGAACCGCGGCGGGCGCGGGTACTACCCAACCGAGGGCCGGGTACAAAGCTAAAGTTTCAGGCGCTGACGCCTAATGTATAACCAGGCGAGGAAAGCGCTCGGACTCGACTTCGATGAAGTCGAGCTCGGCTTCGGTTATCGGCCGTGTAACGCCTTCCTCCGGCGGCGCCGCAAGAATATTCAAATCGACCGCCTTCGGTTCTCCGGTAAATACCCCGCCCTCGAGGCTTAATACATAGTAACGACCGTTATACGGATCGATGCCGTATTCGGTGGGCGAACGCAGGATAAACAGGAACTCGTACTCGAGGTTGACGAAATCTTGCTTTTTTATGGATTTCGGTTTGCCGTAAGGATAAGCAAGGTGGCAATACATCGGCGCACCATCGATACACTTGAACGGCCGCATCGACAGGAACTGATCGCTGAAATTGGCTTCTTTCAGGGAAAACTCGAAACGATATTCATCGGCGCTACGGCTAATCTCGAGCGTACCGAATTCGAAACGTTCGCCGCCGGCAGTCTCCAGCAAAACTTGCTTGCTGCCGATGGGTATATCGGCCCGCGCCAGCGGTGAAAACAGCATTAGCGTCGATAAAAATATCAATCCCTTCATTTGCACCTCCCGCTGAAAAAAAGGGGACCCTGTGGTCCCCTTTTTGTTGCTTGTCCAATCCCTGGATTATTTCATTAGCTTGAATACCCAGAGACTGCCACCCTGGTTCAGGTGCTTGACGGTCTTGGCAACCTCACCGCCCCACAGCGGAACCGCGCCGCCCCAACCGGAATTGACGGCGACGTACTGGGTGCCATCCATCTCCCAGGTAACCGGAATGCCGACCACGCCGGACCCGGTGTTAAAACGCCACAGCTTCTTGCCGGTCTTGTCGTCGAAAGCCTTGAGGTAACCCTCGGGTGTACCGGTGAACACCAGCCCGCCCGCGGTGGTCATGACGCCGCCCCACAGCGGAGCCTCGTTCTTGTATTCCCACTTGACCTTGCCATTGGACGGATCGATCGCCTTCAGCGAGCCGATATAATCGTCATACAACGGCTTGATGGTGAAACCCGCCCCGAGGTAGGCCGCGCCTTTTTTGTAAGTGACCGGCTCGTTCCACAAATCCATGCCCCACTCGTTCGAAGGCACGTAAAACAGGCCGGTTTTCTGACTATAGGACATCGGCATCCAGTTCTTGCCGCCGAGGAAGGACGGTACCGCGAAAATAGACTTGCCCTTCTTGCCATCGCTCGAATCCAACGGATTGCCGGCGCGGAATGCGGGATCGAATTTGGGCCGACCGGTCTGCATATCGATGCCGCTGGCCCAGGAAATTTGTGTCACGAACGGCGTTGCATTCTGCAATTTACCGTTGGTGCGGTCCAACACGTAAAAGAAACCGTTACGATCGGCGGTTGCCGCGAGCTTCTTGCCCTTGTGGTCGAAGGCGATAACCTCGTTGACACCATCATAATCCCAACCTTCCCACGGGGTAGTCTGATAGTGCCACATGATTTCGCCGTTGTCGGGATCGATGGCGATCCGCGATGCCGCATAGAGGTTGTCGCCCTCGCGCAGGTGGGAATTCCACGGCGCCGGATTGCCGGTGCCGTAGTAAATCAGATCGGTGTCGGGGTCATAGGTGCCGCCCAACCAGGTGGCGCCGCCGCCGGTCTTCCACAGATCGCCCGGCCAGGTGGCATTTTTGGTGCCGGTCATGGTGGATTCCTTACCGTGCAGCGTACCCATATGCCCCTCGATTACCGGTCGCGACCAGACTAGTTCGCCGCTGTTGGTATCGCGCGCGTCGACCCGGCCGACGATGCCGAATTCACCGCCGGATACGCCGGTGATGATTTTACCCCTGATCACCATGGGGGCCGCGGTCATCGAGTAACCCGCCTTGTAGTCGCCCAGTTTCTTTTTCCACTTGACCTTGCCGGTATGCCGGTCGAGCGCCACCAGCGCCGCATCAAGCGTACCGAAGTAAATCATGTCGCCGTATATCGCGGCGCCGCGATTGACCACGTCACAGCATGGCAGTATGCCGTCGGGCAGACGCGCATTGTATTCCCACTTCTCCTCGCCGGTTCGCGCATCGATTGCAAACACCCGCGAATAAGAGGCGGTAACGTAAATAGTGCCGTCGTAAACCAGCGGCTGCGCTTCCTGGCCGCGTTGCTTTTCACCGCCGTAGGAAAAGGCGTAGGCCGGCACCAGCCGATCGATATTTTTCTTGTTCAGCATTTTCAGCGGGCTGAAACGCTGCGCCCGCGGTCCCATGCCGTAGGAAACGATGTCTTTCGGCGTGGCCTGGTCGTTGAGAATATCCTTGTCGGTAACGCCCGCGCCGGCGGTCGAACTCAGGAAAATACTGCCTGCGAAAATGGCGGTTAAACCGAATTTGGTCAAGCTCATGTTTGTAGCCTCCATCAGTTATCGTGCTTAATTTTCTAGGAACAACGCTTTCGTGTTTGCCCGGTTTTTATGATTTGTGGGCGAGCGGAATATTAACTTCATATGTCTGGCAGGGCAAATATTGCCGTGAAATACCGAGGCTTTTACGGAATCCGTCCAAACCATGCGGCCCGCTGTCATGCAAGCCGGCTTTGTTACTGTACCAGCGGGAAATTCGAAGCCTCGATCGCCGGATAAAGATTGTGCACCGAGCGCCGGTATTCGTCACGCGCCAGCGCGAACCCGGCAAACCGTCGCGGTAGCGGCAGTTCCATCACCTCGGTGATATCGAGGCCGGCCTGAAAAGCGCGCTGCAGTCGACGTTCCAGCCAGCGCAGATAATCGATGGTCTGCGAGATGGCGCTATCGCCCTCGATCACATCGCCATGCCCCGGCACCAGCAGCCTGAACGGGATCGAGCGCAAGCCTTCGAGCGCCTCGATCCAGCACTCGATATCGGCGTGCGGGGTCGACAGCGTACGCGCGTTGAACACCAGATCGCCGGCGTATAAGACACCGCAAGTTTCATCCAGCAACACGAGGTCTTCGGCGGTATGCCCCTCGTAAAAATAGATCCTGAAGTCGTGGTCACCGACGCTGAAGCTGCCGGCTTCGATCTGCCGCCCGGGCGCGACCGATTCGGTGCCCCGCATCCAGTCGCCGACCAGGCGATACATGTTGACGGTGAAATCCTCGCCGCTGCCGTTGATCAAATCGATCGTGCCGCGGCCGGCGTAAATCGGAATGTCGGCAAAGGCCTGGTTACCGAGATAATGATCGGGGTGGGCATGAGTAATAATAACTCGTTCGACCGGTTTGCCGGCTGCGGTTTCCTCGATCAATCGTCGCTGCGCCTCGCCATAGCGCAGCGACGGACCGGTATCGACGACAATCGCTCCGGCATCGGTGACGATGAAACCGGTATTGGCGATATTGCCGCCATTTTCCAGATTGAAATAATCGTTCGCGCCGGCCAGCATGTAGCAGCCCTGGCCTAGCTCCACCGCTGCCAGCCGATAGGCAAGCTCGGCGGCACTAACCGCGCTCAAGCCGGCGAGATGAATAAACACGGCCGCCAGGCAGCGGCGCAAACTTCTAATCATTGGCCGCGAACAGAGATTCCAGATTGAGCGGGCTGTCCGGAATATTCACGCGCGCGACGAAATCGTTGCCGTTATTGTCGTTGCCAACCAACTGGTATCCGCCGTCATCGGTGGCCGCGGGCGGCACCGAAAACGTGAAAACGGGATTTTCCGATACCGGTTCGAAAGTTTCCAGCTTCGCCAGGTCGTTGCCCTGTTTGTCGCGCAGGTAGAGTTGTTCGATAAAAAACGCCGGTATCGAAGACACCAGCCCGGTATCCATCGGATGAATAATACGCATGCGCAGTCGATCGTCGCCATCGCTCTTGTTCCATACCTGCGCACCAACGACATTGAGCTTGTCTTCCCACAACTTAGAGACCTGGCTGACCGAGGCCGTGGTGCAGCCGCCGCCGGGCGCGTTCAGCCATACACCGCCCGCATACCATTGGCCGTCGGCGGTGCGCACCACCGCGCGGATCGGCGTGGCTTCCTGTACCTTCATGCGAAAAGCGATGTAAGGATCGGCCTTGCCGGGATAATAATTCAACGCCCGCTGGATCGGATTATGGTCGGCCAGTACGATAATCTCCTCGACCTGTGGCAAATCTTTGACCTTGACCGAAACCGGCACGTTCATGCCATCTTCGACCGAAGCCGGCGCGTATACTTCGACACGCTCATCGAAGCTGACCTGTCCCGGTTTGAGCTTCAATTCGTTCTTCAGCAAAAAATCCCACATCACCGATTGCAGCGGATCCTGCTCCGCGGCCATGCCGACGTTGAGCGCCAATAGCGACAACGCCGTGGATTGAATCAATCTTTTAAGCATTTCTATCACTCCGGGGCCTGGTAGCTCAGGCCGTGACGGGCAAACAACGCCTCGATTTCGCCACTAGCCGCCATACTAGCCAAAATATCGTCGATCGCATAGCCCAGTTGCCGATTCTGCGTGCTGACCGCAACGCCGAGGTTCCAGCGATCCTTCGACAGGCCAGGCGCCAGCAGGGTTTCGATACGATATTTTTCCGCCGGTTTACCGAGCGCCGCCTCGATCTGCGAACGCGGCGCGAACACCGCCGCCACTTCTTCACGCAACATGGCCGCAACCGCAGCTGCAACCGTCGGATAATGCACCACGTTATCGCGCAGCGTGCCGCCACCGAAGCCGATCAGGAAAAAGCTGGGCAGGCTATCGAGTTCAGCCCCGATTTTTTCGAAGCGAAACACCGCCAGGGTCGGCATCTCGCCAGTCTTGGCGGTATTGCGCGCGATCACCAGCTGCTCCTGGAAATAGGCGCCGAAAATCACCACCATGTCGTTGCGCAGCGCAAATTCGCGCTCGCTCGGCACATGCAGCATCAGGTCGCTGACCGGCATGCCGAGATAATGGCCTTTCCAAATCGCGTGACGCAAATCCTCGCTGACATCTTCACCGGCCGGCAGCTCGCGAAACACCGCTCTGATTCCGAGTTTTTCGGCGATGGTCTTACCCAGGTCGATATCGACGCCGACCAGTTGGCCGTCGACGCGGCTGGAAAACGGCGGAAAATCCTCGTATACCGCGATTTCCAGCGTGCCGCGTGCGATGATTTCATCGTAGCTGGGGTGGATCGGCAAATCCTGTGCGCGCGCGAAGTCCCAGGCGAGCACGAGCGAGGCGACAATTATCGTGCTGCGTGCAAGATTCATGTTTGGCTTCGCCCCGGCAGCGCGGCAATCAATCGGCCGGACGCGAATCGATGTAGGTGCGGATCGCCCACAGGCCCTCCTGGTTGATCAGGCCGCTGAAAGGCGGCATGTAAACCCGGCCATCCCGCACCGCGCCGTTGGTGACGCGTTCGATGTACCAAGCGTCGCCGTCGTAGTCTTCCTCGAGCAGGCGCAGATCCGGCGCAATGCCGCCGGAAATAGCTTGTAGTCCATGGCAGCGCGCGCAGTTCTGGTTATATGCCGACGAGCCGATTTCGAGCGCCAGGTCACGAAACTCGGCGCTCTCGCGAAACGGATTGGTCTCAACCCATTCGCTACCCAATTTGGGCAAGCCGGCGGTATCGACCGCCTGCGGCGTCACATCGCCGTGAGCCCCGGCCCTGGATGCGACTAGTGCCAACACCATCAGCGCGGGCAGCATGATTTTTATTTGTTTCACCGACATATGTTCTCCGCCTCCCGTCGTTTGCGGTGACCAGGCGATCGAGTATAATCGCCGCTAGCAACACTTCAAACAACCTTGGTAAATGAATTGTATAAAAAACTCCGAGACAACCACACCGAGAGAAATACGATTCCTACCTGGAATAAACCCGTGGTAGCTAAAACTGCCGTTGGCATGAAAATCGATAGCTAGGACTAGGCGGAACTGTAAGGTTCCGGGTTCCTCAATCCCTTTACGATTGAGGCCACCTGTCGTCACGGCCGGCGATTTCCAAATTAAGAAGAGCCGAGTTTGTTGCCAGAATCACCTTATATCCATCAGACAAACATGCAACAGATAATCGTACTCGGCGCCGTCGCCAGCGTCGATTTTCCACCAGGGAACTGTCATTTCCGGAACTGTCGGCTCGACTGGCAGGGTGTCACTCTGGTTAAGCCTCGCACCCATTATTGGCGCGTTATTGAGGTTCACTTCGACTATCGAAATTTCGGGGACGGCAGCCAATGATATACCGCTGTCTGTTTGCGGCCGCCCTGACTATCTGTGCCTACCAGCCGGCCGCGGCGGAAACGAGTTTCGTCACGGTCGAAAACCGTTCCGCTCGAAGCGCCAAGATCGCGCTTCCCGGCAGCAAGACGCAGCGGGTACCGCCGGATACCGCAAAGCTGCGCATAGACATCGAGGCTACGCGCCCGAACGGCGTCGAAGCAAAGGCTTGGTGGGTTTCCAATCCACGCCAACTCTGTGTAATATTTGTACGCTACCAAGGACATGTGGTGGTCGCAGGCAAAGAAAACATCCGCTGCCTGGGACATTAACCACCAATCGCATAACTACAAAACCAGCATGACTTACTCAATCACGCCGCAGTGGCGCTATTACTTGCCGAAGTTCATCCACTGGATGCGCAGCATGGCCGTCGTGTGTTTAATGTCGGCGCAGATGCCGGCATACGCCGCTGAAATGCGTATCGGTTATTTGCTGCAAACGCGTGCCTTGCCGCCGGCCCTGTCGAACCTCGACCAGCCGTCACCCGACGAAGGTCTCGCCGGGGCCGAACTGGGCATCGCCGACAACAACAGCAGCGGCAAATTCAGCGGCCAGAATTTCACCCTCGAGCTGCGCCGCTTAGGCGCCGGCGACGAGGCCGCCGCCGCGCTCGACCAACTCACCGACGCCGGCGTCCAATTCGTTCTGCTGGACCTCGACGCCGCAAGTCTCGGCCGCCTGCTGCAACACCCGCTGCCGCATTCGATCCTGATGTTCAATGTCGCCGCCGAAGACCGCGAATTCAGAGACAGGAATTGCCACCCGGCGCTACTGCACACCGCCCTCAGCCGTGACATGCGCAGCGACGCACTGGCCCAGTTACTGGTGAAAAAACGCTGGACCGAGTGGCTCTTGGTCACCGGCCCGCGTAACGAAGATCGACTGTTTGCCGCCGCGATCGAACGTTCGGCAAAAAAATTCGGTGCCCAAATCGTCGGTCGCAAAAACTGGAGCGGCAACTTCGACGCCCGCCGTAGCGCGCAGAGCGAAGTGCCGTTGTTTACCCAGGGGCCGGACTACGACGTCCTTATCGTCGCCGACGAAATTGGCGATTTTGGCGATAATCTGCTGTTCAATACCTGGGATCCGCGCCCGGTTGCCGGCACCCAGGGACTAACGCCTCAAACCTGGGGTCGGGCGGTCGAACAATGGGGCGCCGCACAATTGCAGGAAAGGTTTTTCGCCCGCGCCCGCCGCTGGATGCAGCCACGCGACTATGCTGCCTGGGCGGCGCTGCGCTCGCTCGGTGAAGCCGCGTTGCGTAGCCGCTCGGTCGAATACGACAAGATCAATGCCTTCATCCGCTCGGACCGATTCCGGCTCGCCGGTTTCAAGGGTCGCAAGCTAACCTACCGCTCCTGGAACGGCCAGCTGCGTCAACCGGTGTTACTGCTGTGGGCGCGTGCGCTGGTAGCGCAGGCACCGCTGGACGGCTTTCTGCACCAGCACAGCGAGCTCGACACGCTCGGCGTCGACCGACCCGAGAGCCAATGCAAATTCGACTGAGGGCAATTATGCACACCATGGCAATGAACATTTTCTGCACTGCGCTCTTGCTGGCGTCACCATCGCTGTTTGCCAACACCGCTTACGTCACCAACGAAAAAGACGACACCGTCTCGGTCATCGACCTCGATAGCTACACCGTCGTTAAAACCTTCGCTGTCGGCCAGCGTCCGCGCGGTGTCGCGCTGTCGCCGGACAACAAGATACTCTATGTCTGCACTTCCGACGACAATAGCATTCGCGCCTTCGATGTGGTCACGCTGAAGCCGTTATACGACCTGCCTTCCGGCGAAAATCCGGAAACCTTCATCGTCAGCCCGTCCGGCGACCGTATCTACACTTCGAACGAGTCAGACAATATTGTCACCGTTATCGATACCCGCGAACGCACGGTCCTGGCGCAAATCGACGTCGGCGTCGAACCCGAGGGCATCGCTATCAGTCCCGACGGCAAGATTGCGATCAATACCTCGGAAACCACCAATATGGCGCACTGGATCGACACCGAAACCTTCGCCATCGTGGAAAATTCGCTGGTCGACCAGCGCCCGCGCGACGCGCTGTTCGATCACGACGGTAAGCGCCTGTGGGTCACCGCCGAAATCGGCGGCACGGTATCCGTATTCGATACCGAGACCTACGAAGAATTGACCAAGATAAACTTCCAAATCAAAGGCATCGACCGGGACCGCGTACAGCCGGTCGGGCTGTACTTGACGCGTGACGGCAAGTATGCCTTTTTCGCACTCGGCCCCGCCAATCACATCGCGGTGGTCGATGCCAAAAGCTACCAAGTGCTCGACTACCTGCTGGTTGGACGGCGCGTGTGGAAGCTCGCGCCGACACCCGACGAAAAACTCCTGCTGACCACCAACGGCGTCAGCGGCGATGTCTCGGTAATCGATATCGACGCAATGAAAGTCATCAAAACCATTAAAGTGGGACGTTTTCCCTGGGGAGTGGCGATCCGTGAGTAAGCGCAAGATCCTGACCCTTTTCACCGGCCTGCTGCCCTCGACCTCGGTAAGCGCGTAGCTTTGCTCGAAGCGCTGGCGTTCGGCGATTTGGCCACGATTGAATTTTGATTCGCGCCCATCCGCGGCGGCGAATTCGGCTGCTAGGTCGGGAATTTCGACCATCGGGTCATGCAAGGCGGCATCGTCGTCAGATAGCCGGGGCTGGCTTCGATCAAGGCCGCTCGATGATAAGCGTCAGACTTTCGATAACGACGCGTTCATGGTGCAGCCCCACCAACGCCGATTCCCGGAGCCGCAGCTTGGTGGAACCGAGGCGTTCGTCGATCACGGACTCGACCGCGATGCGACCATCCCTCGCCCGCATACGCAACTCGCTGCGTTGTATGCCGTAATCACGCGCGCGCGCGAAGCTGTGCTGCCAGAATGCCTTGAGCTCGCGCTTGCTCATCGGTGTCCAGTTTTTCGCGGCGGGCAACCGGATGCGGATATCGGCATCGTGCGCGAGATAATAGACGGTGCCCGGCGCATTGCGATTTGCTGCGGACCGATCGATAGCCGCCCAGGCGTTAATGATTAGCGCCCGCGCACCCGCTGCAATTTCGCTGCCGCCATCGTCTGTGCGGTTCAGGCCGGCCAGATACGACGCGGCCAGGCTGTCACCACCGGTGGCCGCGCGTCGAATCCACTCGAGCGCCGCGGCCGTTTCACCGGCATCGAGTAACAGCTTGCCGAGTTCTAGCTGAGCTTCGCTCGAGCCCGCGTCGGCCGCCTTTTGCAACCAGTGGCGAGCACGCAGCCGCTCGACCAGGGTGCCATAGCCACGTCGGTAAGCCTGGGCGGTGTAATACATCCCGACGGCGCTGCCCTGGTCGGCGGCCCGGCGATACCACTCGAGGGCGCCGGTTTCGTCGCGCTCCACGCCCAGTCCGGCCTGTAGCATATTGGCAACATTCAACATGCCTTGCAGATTGCCCTTGCGCCCGAGTGCGAGAAAACGCCGATAGGCTTCCGTATACTGCGCCATCTTGTATACCGCGTAGGCTTCCAGCGCTTCCACCGTCTCGCGCGAAACGCGGTCGCCGGCGGCCAGTGGCGAAAACCAGAGGAATGCACACAAACCGATTAGGCCGCAGCGGCGTAACCCTGCGGACGGGGTACGGCAGGCAGCCGGCGGTAATCTTCGCCTACCGGTCCGGATCAAGCAGCGAGGCAATGCCATGGCATAGGGGCTTGCCTAACCCGCATAACTCACCGATTTCCTGCTACGGGCGCTGCCAAGCGCTCCGTGGCAGGATTTTCTCCCGACGTAAATCGGTGAGTTATGCGGGTTAGCCTGGCAAGGTTGATGGGCACTCAAATCAGACTTGGCAGCTGACCGCGTGCTGGGTGTAATCGCTGAGCCGCATCAACTCGGTGCTGTGCTTTAGCGTACTGTCGATATCGGTACGCCCATGTTGCAATACCAGGCGATCGTGAAATTCGCTGAAATAAGAATCGAACATATGCCCGCCAATCGTCGCCATGGCATAAAAAGCGTCGTCGGCCGCCTCATATATGAGTTCGATCGCCGCCAGCGGCTGCGGCGCCGGACCGCCCAGCACCTTGCCGCCGTGCGCGGGATCGTAGACGCTTTTTTCCGAACAGCAGTAAATCACCCCGGGCCGCTGTTCGATTTCGTCCTGACTATTGCGGAAGCGGGTGTCGTCATGGCGATAGTTGATAAAACTGACCGATGGCGCGGGATGGGTCATCTTGTGGGCACAAATGGCGGAGAAAGCGACTACCGAATGCTTTGGTCCCGCACCACCCTGCCAGCGGTAACGCTCGCCGTCGCGCGTCTTCAAGTTGGCCCGGTTAGTTACCAACTTGCCCAGATCGATCAGAAAACAAGGGGTAGAAACAAACGGATAGTGAAACAGGTAGGTTTCGCCGACATCCAGGTTAGCCGCCCTGACGGGTTCCTTCGAGTCGGCATCGATCAACGCCACTCGCCCAAAGCGTTGATATACATCATGTCCCTTGGCGAGTAGTTCCGGACTGGCGGAAATTCCGGCGACTGCAGTCGCACAGAGTTTAACGAAACCTCTTCGTTTCATGCTGGGCAATCTCCTCGGTAGCTGGCGCGGACGGAAAAAGTATAGATTATACATCGCGAATAAGCGAACTCCGCGCGGCTCCGATCTACGGTTTCCAATACCGCCTTCAGATTTCGCCGCGGCGGACGATAACGGATTCGACATCTTCGCTTGGAGAGACCCGTTTGAATCGAGTCCCGTTTTTTATTGTTCTGGCTTTGTGCGCGAGCTTCCCCGCCGGCGCCAACGAATTACAGATGATCATCAGCGGCCGCAGCCTCCATCTGGGCAGTAACGACTTGAATGAAAATAACTACGGCTTCGGACTACAATACGATTTCGCTCCCCAACGACGCTGGATTCCATTGATTAACATGGCCTCGCTCAAGGATAGCAATGGCAATACCTCGAAGTACGTCGGCGCCGGGATGAAACGCCGTTTCAAGCTGAGCTCGGGCAGTCAAAGACTCAAATTCGACCTGGGGGCGGCGGCACTTGTCATGCGGCGACCCGACTATAACGACGATCGACCCTTCGTCGCCGCCTTACCGTTTGTCGCGCTGAGCAACGACTGGGGCGGCATCAACGTCACCTACGTCCCCAGCATCGAGGAAAACGCATTGCCGTTTTGGTACCTCCAGTTCGCCGTCAAACTGCTCGAGTTTTAACAAGACGTCTCGACAAACGACGACATTGCGTGCCGCCACGGAGATCCGAGGTACAACTGGCCGCAGTAAATTTTCCGTCCCAAGGTCCGCGGAACCGATGTCCGCCGTCAAACATGGGCCATTTAAAATCACAAGCCCAGCTATCGACGATTAAAGTCGGCGATTTTTCGACGCAATCATCCGGTTGCAGGATTACTGCCACCGATATGTCAAACTGCGGAGGAATGCAGTAAATTTCTTATTGTGCCGCCGCGACAAATTGCACAAAATCGACCCATGCCCGAACTCGAACGGATACTGGCGGAAATCAAGGCAAGCGAAACCAGCAAAGCCGCGAAGCGTGACTGGAACCCGAGCTATCGGGGCGAGATAGACATCCGCATCGCCGCCGACGGCAGTTGGTACCACCAGGGTCGCCGCTTCCAGCGCGATTCGTTGGTGAAACTATTTGCCAGCATTCTGCGCCGCGAACAAGACGATTACTTTTTGGTAACACCGGCGGAAAAACTTCGCATCGAGGTTGAAGACGCGCCTTTTGTGGCTACCCTGGTCGAGCAGATCGATGCCGGGAGTCAGCCGGCGATCGTATTCACCACCAATATCGGGGAGCGTATCATAGTCGACAACAAGCATCCGATTCGGGTCGAGTTCGACGCCACGACCGACAGGCCGCGGCCCTATGTGCATCTGCATGCCGGGCTCGAGGCTTTGATCGGTCGCAACGCATTTTTCGAACTGGCAAATTTCGCCACGGAGCGCTTACGCGACGGATCGAAGTACCTAACCGTTACCAGCCTCGGCCACAGCTTCGAACTGGGTACGACCGATGAGTAAAAAAGGCACGCACGAGTACCGGGAGGATGCGCGCAACGCCGACATCGTCATCGATATCAATGGCGACTATTTCAAGCGTAACGAGGCCAGGGTATCGGTATTCGACAGCGGCTTCGTACTCGGCGACGGCGTCTGGGAAGGCTTGCGAGTGCACCGCGGCAAGATCGCGTTTCTCGAACAGCACCTCGATCGATTATACGAAGGCGCCAAGGCGCTCGATATGGAAATGGAGATCGGCGCACCCGAGCTGGGCGAGCGGCTGTATCGCCTGCTGCAACATAACAATATGTCCGACGGCGTGCATATCCGGCTGATGGTTACGCGCGGCATCAAGGCGACCCCCTACCAGGACCCGCGCATAACGATTACGCCACCGACCATCGTCATCATACCCGAATACAAACAGGCACTGCCGGAAACCGCCGCCCGGGGAATGCGCCTGTTTACCGTACATGTGCGCCGCGGTTATCCCGATGTGCAGGATCCCAAACTCAATAGCCATTCCAAACTAAATTGCATCACCGCCTGTATCCAGGCCGCCAAGGCCGGTGCCGACGAAGCTCTGATGCTCGACCCGCATGGTTTTGTCGCAACCTGCAATTCGACGCATTTTTTTATCGTGCGCAAGGGTGAAGTCTGGACCTCGACGGGCGACTACTGCCTTGGCGGGATTACCCGCGGCAAGGTTATCGCTCTATGCCAACAAAATGGTATCGCGCTGCTACAGAAAAATTTCAGCTTGACCGATGTCTACGGCGCCGACGAAGCCTTCGTCACCGGCACCTTTGCCGGACTCGCGCCGGTGCGGGAGATCGACGGGCGGACTATCGGTGACGGCGCGCGTGGACCGGTAGTGGAAAGACTGCAACAGCTTTATCTCGACCTGCTCGAGCGCGAGTGCAGTTGAAGCCGCTGCGTATCGCGATGTGGTCCGGGCCGCGCAACATCTCCACCGCGTTGATGCGCGCCTTTGAAAATCGGGACGATTGCCTGGTGTGGGACGAACCCCTCTACGGCTACTACCTGGATGCCACCGGAATCGCGCATCCGGGCGCCGCCGAGGTCATCGCCGCCCAGGGCACCGACGCCGCGGCGATCATCGCCGCCTGCGTGGGCGACAGCGCCAGCGGTAAATCTATCTTTTACCAGAAACACATGACCCTGCACTTGCTGCCGCAACTCGATCGCGGCTGGCTCAAGTCGTTGCAAAACTGTTTCCTGATCCGCGAGCCCGAAGCCGTGATCGCGTCTTATACGGCGGTGCGCAGCGACGCAAGGCTGGACGACCTTGGTTTCGTCCAGCAGGCGGCTTTGTTCGAGACCGTACGCGATCTGACCGGAGCGCTACCGATCGTGATCGACAGCCGCGAGTTTTTACTCGACCCCGAAGCCATGCTGCGCGCGATTTGTGCGCGTCTCGGGATCGAGTTCATGCCGCAAATGCTTCGCTGGCCAGCCGGTCGGCGCGACAGCGACGGCGTCTGGGCCGAATACTGGTATGACTCGGTGTGGCGCTCCACCGGCTTCGCGCCCTATCGGGAAAAGACTTATAGCTTGTCTGAGACAGCTCGTGAAATCGCTTCAAAAGCCCGACCATACTACGAATCACTGTTCCAATACCGGCTGCAGCCATAGCTTGTTAGCTGGCCGGCGCAAGCCAAATTTGTGCAAACTATCTAACAGATATTTGCCTTTCGCCCCCTTACCCGGCAGGGTACACTTGAGCGTTCGGCAAAAATTATTCTGAAAATGGCTGAACCGCAAATCCTAACACCCGCACCCGGCAGCAGAGTCGTCACGGACGAGGCCGAAACCATTCTCTTCGGCCAGCCTCCCGAGGTTTTAAAAGGCTTACTGCGAGAAGGCGTTTCGAAATTCGATACCTTGGTGTTGACCGACATCCGTGAAAAGACTTGTTCGCTGCTCAACAATCTAGAATTTCCGCTTTATTTCTTTCTGTTTTTTTCCAAGGGACTGGCCGAAAAACGCAAGCTCAACCTGGTCGGCGATAGCGATTCGATCAGTCACGCGATGCGCCTGTTGCGTTTCACTCTGCTCGGGCCCACCCGGGAAGAGCTCGATCACTGGCAAACCGAAGAAGGCTTGAAGCATGAATGGCTCGGCGTGTCCGCCGCGCTCGCGTTAAAAACCGACAAGGGAGACCTGATTCAGATCGCGGATTTTTTCAATCCGATTCCCTTTGAAAATAATCTCGCCCTAGCCGGCGGCTTGACCAAAATGGGGATCGAAGTGCTCGGCGGCGCCTCGGGTTTTTCCACCACAGAACCCTGTTCCGGGCTGGCCCTATGTTACAACGGCGACTATCTCTTGATCGATGCGATCCCGTTTCTCGATCAGCATTTGTTCGCGCGCGGTATTTCCAAAAACCAGGTCTCCGCCGTGTTCCTGACCCACTTGCACGATGACCATTGCTCGATGTTTCCATTGATGGTTATGCCGCATCGCGTCGAAGTCATCACTACCCAGGAAATTTTCAACATGGCGATGGAAAAGCTCAGCTGCAGTCTCGGTTGGCAAGTCGACACGGTTGCCGAACACTTCCAGCTGATCAGGGTCAATCCGGGAGACACCATCAATTACTACGGGCTCAGCATTCAGGTGCACAATACGGTGCACAGTATTCCGACCATCGGCGCCACTTTTTCGACTATCCACAAAGGGCAGTTTCGCGACGTCTGTATCGTCGGCGACAACCAGAATATGAGCGCCGTGCGCGAAATGAGCGAATCCGGCATCGTGCGCCCCGAAACGACTGCAAACCTGGAGCGACTCTATAAACAGGATTTCCATTTGCTGATAGCCGATGGCGGGGCCGGCGAAATTCACGGCGACCCGACCGATGCACTCGAGTCGGAAGCGGAGCGTGTTGTTTTCGTGCACGTCGATGAAGTGCCGGAAGCGCTGCAAACCACTTTTTCGCTCGCCAGCTCCGGCAAACGTTACACCCTGATCGAAGGCGACAGCACGATTTATACTTCGCAAATCAATCATTACCTGACCCTGTGGCTGGGGCAACCCTTCCCCAACCGCTGGATGCGTAACCTACTCGCCGAAGAGCAAATCTACCGCTATAACACCGAGGACGTCATTATCGTCCAGGAAGCGGTGACGCACGGTTCGGTTTATCTTATTCTGACCGGCTACTGTGAAGTGGTGCGCGTCGCGCAAGGCAGCCGCGAAGCCGTGGCGATGTTGCAGGCCGGCGACGTCATAGGCGAAATGGCGATTCTGACCGGCGCTGGCATCCGCAACGCCAGTGTGGTCGCCAAAACTCCGGTTACCGTATGCGTATTCGCCGAGGATACCTTCCGCAACTTCATCCGGCACAGCGGCTTGCAATCGATGCTGGAAAACCGCTGGCTGTTACGCCCGGTAGTGAAATTATTACCGCAGTATGCCGAATTATCGTCCACCGTGACCGATAAAATTTCTCGCATTGCGCAATGGCAGGTGGTCGAGGGCGGTAATACCATGCTGCTGGATGAGGCGCATATGTATATCTTCGTCGAAGGTCACGGCTCGATCGTGCAAGCCGACGGTAGCGAAGAGAAAATCGGCATCGGCGAGGAGCTCGGCTGGCGCGCCTACACCGACAACAAGTCCGTCGAAATGACCGCCGCCACCGATTGCGGCCTGATATCGATCGATGCCGCGGCTTACCAGGAATTACTCAAATCCACGCCCCAGCTCAATTACCATACGCGCAAGCGCCTGTCGCAGGAGAGTGGGGACAGGGTAGATTGGCTGCTCGGGGAAGTGGCGGTTTACTAGGCCGCATGCTGAATCACGCGAGCGCTTAGTGAGTTTACGGAGGGCTATGACGTGGTCAAGCTTTTTGATACACCCCAGTTAAGCGGCATCCTTCATTTCCAGACATTGTTTTTCATAATCGTTGAGACTGTTCAGAATTTTGTGTCAACGTAAAAACACTCGATCCATCAGATCACAGATCGAGTGCAGCATCAAGCCGGCCTTCAAAGAAGATGGCCAACTGCGATAGGGTCAGATTCCAATT
>Ga0126332_10000118_pt1 | contig 31054 bp, 34 predicted proteins | sample InaspJWI42metaG_FD_94482 | JGI IMG/M metagenome (GOLD analysis project Ga0126332, IMG submission 94482) | Marine gutless worms symbiont microbial communities from Oahu, Hawaii - Inanidrilus sp. 2 OAHU.JWI-42 metaG | ecosystem: Host-associated > Annelida > Digestive system > Unclassified...
TGCCGAAGAAAAATATCCCGGAACAGATTTGCGACTGGTCTACGAACTCGGGGGATATACATCCCCCAATTAAGCCAAAGGTGTCAGTTATTCTTCCCAGAGGTAAGGTGTCCTGATATTACAGTGTTCGTTTTTCAAGAGTGGTTTTTAAAATGTTTATGCCTCCGTGCGGCCCTGACAGATTTCCTCATATCTGCGAGTTTCCGCGAAGCCGCCTTTGTAATCAGTTCATTCAAAATCTCAAGACGATACAAAGGGTTGACAGTATCAGGGGGCTCAAAATATAATGATTTTTGACGGGTAGATTGGTTGAAATCCAAACCAGTAAAGGCAGGCAAAAGTGGCGCAAGGTTATGTACATGTATTCACCGGAAACGGTAAAGGTAAAACGACTGCAGCTTTAGGTTTGTCCATCAGAGCAGCCGGAGCAGGATTAAAGGTCTTTTTCGCACAATTTATCAAAAAAGGAGAATACAGTGAAATCAAAGCTCTGCAACGGTTCACCGATTTAATTACGGTGGAGCAATTTGGTCTTGGCCGATTTACCAACAAAAGACCAAAACCCGAAGATATCCGGGCGGCCCGTGAAGGTCTCAAACGCATAAAGCAGATCATGGCTACCGAAGAATATAACCTGGTCATATTGGATGAAGCCAATGTAGCCGTAAAATTCGGGCTTATTCCCGTCCAGGATCTGCTCGGATTGATCATTAACAAGCCTCATGAAACGGAGCTTGTGATTACCGGAAGATATGCCTCCGCTCGAATTATGGATATTGCGGATATCGTAACCGAAATGAAAGCCACCAAGCATTATTACCAAGAGGGCGTTAGGGCCCGGGTCGGCATTGAAAAGTGAGGTTCTTTAATGGAAGAATTGTCTGTTGCATGTCCACAGCGGGAAAAAATAAACGAATACTGTTCCTGCCCCAAAGAGGATTGCCCGCGGCATGGCCTGTGTTGTGAATGTATTCTGGATCATAAAGGCAGAATCGAAGCGCCGATGATCAAACGTTTTCCGCATTGTTTGAGGGATTTGGTTACAGAAGCGGTGAACAGCAAAATGCAAGGTGCACCCGCCAGATGAATTTGCCACGGCAGTCAGCAGCCGGTTGTGCTTGACCAATCGAATAGAGCGGCGGGATTAGGATTCGGATTCAGCGATAAGTCGTTGCAGACAGTTGCTAAGATCTTCCTGACTGGGCGTTATTTCGAAAATCAGCTCTCCGTTGATGAAAATGGAAGGCACAGGGGCCGGACGACCCAAACGTTTTGAAAGTTCGCCATAGCGCATGGCGCCGCTTAGCTCCTTGGTGATGACCTTTTCCCAGCCTAGATATGCCTCAAACTCAGGCGCAACCGCTTCGACCACCCTGGCCATGTACTCGCAGGGGATTCAATGGGCGCCTTCATGGAGAACTTCCAGGTGAATCCTTTTGGTATTCATACCAGTGCTTCTTATAAATCTACGCCTTTTTCCCCCAGCGCTTCTTCAATGGATTCTTCCAGTTCAAAACTGGGAGGTATGGCATCGAAGACAAGCTCTCCTTCAATAAAGAGAGAAGGGACCGGTGCGATGCGACAGTATTTGCGCACATTGTCTTCACCGAACAAGGAAATGGACAACTCTAAAAATCGTTGCTTTCCTTTTCCACGCATAAACTCCACCCGCCGATATTCAATATAGGGCGCATATTTGGGAATGATTTCGCGCACCGCCTCGTCCATATAATAGCAGGCGAGGCAATAGTCGGCTTTGTACATCACTTCGATCAGTATTTTGTTGTTTTTTTTCATAAGTATAAAACCGCTTTGCGATTTTATTGAACGCGGCTGCGCCGCTCCGTTGGTCGAAATCCCGAATTACGATATCTTCGAATAGCCGCGGGGAGTTCAAATTAGGAGGTATCCACTTCGTGGGCTTAAACCTTAAATCGTAGGTTGGGTTAAGCCGACGGTCTACAATCAATCTTGTTGGGTTCGCTAATTTTGTTGCTATTTCAAACTTTTGAGGTGCATTAATATAGGCGAACCCAACACAAATTGTGCCTACATCCCGCTTAACCCAACCTACTATATGCACAAGGGCAGCGAATTGGATACCCCGCTTCAAATTGAAAGGCGAGCCCAGGTTCGGGCCATTGAAATTTGAAAATTATCAGAGATCAAACGAACATTCAATAAATATATACGCAAGACTTCACCGACGTATTTCGCTGTTTTAAGATCCCTTTCAATAAACAAACAGCCGGACCAGGGTAACGTCAAAGTAATTTTGCATATCATGGTTGACCAAAAATTGCCCCTCGCAAAGCTGCAGGCGCTAAGTTTTCTTGATCTTTCTTTGCGTTTTAGCGTCTTGGTGTGAAAATTTAATAATCTTGCCTGAATGCTATGATTTCAAGGCTATGTCCGAAAGAATGACTTATCCCCGCAGCCGGACGAAGCCGGTTGACAATTCATCCGCTTGAAAATATACTTTCTACGCCGTGTTTTCAGTTTACCGAGAAAACATCGACCGCATAATTCGAACGCCACTATTATTAAAGGCATGGCATCATTGCAGGACAATTTGACCAGCTCCGGCCGGCAGCAAATTAAAATTCTCAAACCCATCATCCAGGATGATAACCAGGTTGGATTGATCCACCAGAAGACCAATCAATTCGCCCAAAAAAGAGGCCGCAGACCGAGAATTCTGGTGAGCAGTCTCGGCCAGAACGGTTATCACCGCATCATCAAACTGCTTGCAACTTCTTTTGCCGGGTGGGGTTTCGACGTGGACATCAGCCCCGTGCATCAGAACCCAAAGCAGGCCGCCAAAATGGCGGTGGAAAACGATGTGCATATAGTATGTATTGCCAGCCGTAAGGAGAAATGCAAAACGGCCGCCTCCCGGTTGATCAAGGCGCTAATCGCCAACGATGGCCGTGAAATTCTGGTCGTGGTCTGCGGGATGATACCCTCGGCCGATCATGATGTTTTATATCGCAGCGGCGTGGCCGCAATTCTCAACTACGACACAACTTTTACAGAATCGATACTGAAACTGCTAAACCAGCTTGTGAAAAAACAATGAAATCCATAGATCCTCAAGCTTACATTGACGGCGTTTTAGCCAACAAACGCCCGCTTGTTGCTAAAACGATCACGATGATCGAAAGCGCACTGCCGGCTCACCAAAAAGTCGCCCAAACGATCCTCGAAGCGCTCATCCCCGAATCCGGAAATGCTGCGCGCATCGGAATCACAGGTGTGCCCGGTGTCGGCAAAAGCACTTTTATCGAGAGGTTCGGCATGATGCTGGCCGAACAGGGTCATCACGTGGCCGTGCTCGCCGTCGACCCGAGCAGCTCCCGAAGCGGCGGAAGCGTAATGGGTGACAAGACCCGCATGGAAAAACTCTCTCTTCATCCCCGGGCTTACATAAGACCGTCACCATCCGGAGGGACGCTGGGAGGCGTGGCCAAAAAAACCAGGGAAACCATGATTGTTTGCGAAGCGGCCGGATTTGACGTGATCTTGGTCGAAACGGTCGGCGTGGGTCAATCGGAAACCACCGTGGCTTCGATGGTGGATTTTTTTCTGGTTCTGATGCTTGCCGGTGCCGGTGACGAACTTCAGGGGATTAAAAAGGGCGTTTTGGAGCTGGCCGATGCCATCGCCATCAATAAAGCCGACGGCAATAATATTCAAAATGCCCAGGAGGCAAGACAAGAGTATGAGGCTGCCTTGAGTCTTCTGTCACCGGAGTCAAAGGTCTGGACGGTGCCGGTGCTCACCTGCAGTGCCGTGACTATGGATGGATTAAAAGAAATCTGGGAAACAATTTCAGATCATCGTAAAAAGCTGTCCGCCGCCGGCCAGTTGGCTGACAAGCGCAGACGTCAGGCAACAGACTGGATGCGGAATCTGGTTGAAGAAGGCTTGAAAGACCAATTTTACAGTAATCCGCATGTCAAACAACGACTGGCGCAAATCACGATGGCGGTTGAATCCGGCGCAACCTCACCGACGGCAGCAGCCCATGAGCTGCTTGCGCTTTACAACCAATGACGCTTTCTTGTGCCATGCCGCAGCCCAACGAAGAAATCCGATTTAAATTAAGTGCTCCGGCCATGATTTATGGCAACCAATTGTTGGAAAATGTCTGCCGGCTGGCAAACGTTTTCGATAATATAGAGATCATATTATTTCATACACCTTCCCAGCACAACATTCCTTCTCGCGAAGAAATTCAAAAACTGTATGAAATCAGCCGCCATAAGGGTGTGACCTATACCGTTCATCTGCCGGCATCCCTGCAAATCGCTTCCGCGGACAGCGGCACGCGCATAAAACACGTCGAACTGGCGATTGACCTGATTGAAAAAACCGCTGCTTGTGAGCCGGTATACTATATTCTGCATATTCCATACACTCGACCGACACTGGTACCGATGCCGGGTGAATATTTTAATTTTGAATTTATGAAAAAAAAGCGTTCCTGGTATAAAAGAGCCTGCGCAAGTCTGGAAAAAATAAGCAGCGCCGTCGAACACGACGGAAGATTGCTGCTAGAAAACATCAACTATTCACCGCAATGTCTGCAAACATTCACAGCGGCCAGCCAGTGCGGCATCTGTCTGGATGTGGGTCACCTGATACTGGGGCAGGAACATGTTGGCGATGTATTAAAGCGCTTTCTACCGGCAGCCCGTGAGATTCACCTGCACGGCGTTAAAGGCTATATGGATCATCTGAGCCTGACAGCGCTAGAGCCGAGCCGGATCGACAAATGGCTGAATTATTTTATTCAAATGAACTATGAAGGGATCGTCAACCTGGAAGTGTTCTCCCATGAAGATTTAATAAGTTCCCTGGACTTGGCAGCCCGGACGCTGCCAGCCCTGGGGCGCTATTTGAAAAATCTGGGTTAGGGATCCTCCTCTTCTGCGATGTCTTCGACGACCTTTGTATCATATTTGCTCCAGAGCTGCGCGTCTTCACAACCCAGCAAAGCAGCCGCATGCAAGTCATCGGTTGCCTGCATATAATGCCCGAGGAGATAATGACAGACACCTCTCATAAAATAAGCTGAGGCAAATTCCGCATTACAGTCAATGGCCGAACTAAAAGCACTGATTGCTTGCGCATATTCACCGGTACACCTTAATTCATCGCCTTTCTGATACCACTTACCGGCCTTTGAATCAGGTTTGCAATCAGTTGTCATACCTTGTATCCAATTAGTCTCTCTCGCGTATCCATTGAATATTCATTTATAAGTACGATAACATAAAACATTCACCTGAAAAGTTTGACTAAAATGAACTAAAGTGACTAACTTTGTGGAATTCTGTCGATTTTATACAAAAAGATAAAGTTGAGCGATACCTTAATCCGTAACGGAATGAGGTAATTTATCTCTTTAAAAATAGACCGCGCTGAAAGTGCAGTCCTTAACTTTAGTTCACTTAAAACTTTCAACTTTAGTCACTTTTATGTACTTATCAGCCTTGAAGAAGGCCGACAATTCTTTCTTTTTTATACACCTTGCCCTGGGCGACGACCACTCCTTCTATCACCAGGGCCGGACTGAGCAGCAGTCCGTATTTTTGACGTATCTCCTCTGAAAGCGTCCATTTTTTTACGACTTCCGCTTCGATGCCGGTTTCGGCCACCGCCCTTTTGGCGTTGTCCAGAAGCTCATTGCATTTCTTACATGGGGGCTCGAGGCCTATGACTTCGATAACCATCATGGGTTCTCTCCTTATCATATCTCACCGGCAACCAGAACAGATTGCGCTCTTCAACGTACCAAGCTTAGGTCCTATTTATTGAAATCACATCATGTTTGCGAAGGATTTATGCCAGAGCCAGATTGAATATTTTAGGAATGCTACCCGTCGAGAGCCTCCCTTCGAGGGCCTCAGGATCGGATGACAGGGTCGAACGATCGATTTAGATAGAAATGACAGAGCGAAGCGATACCATAGATCTTCAATCTTCAATTCCGGCTGGTCTATCCGGATCAGGTTTCGGCGGCATCCTGGATCGTCTCGCGAATGACATAAGGCGGCTCGGGGTAGGCTGGGCTGAAACATTGCAGGTCCTCAATCTCAATTGCTGCGCCTATTTCGCCAGCCACCTTGTGCAGCGCCTTGCGCACAATCTTTTCCAAAACCTCGGGATCGAGCCTGACACGGGCATTGAGGATGAGCGATCCTTTGGCCAGTTTTCCGAGCGGCTTTCCGCTGAGTGTTGGTTCAGCCCCACGGTGGGTCAAATTGGCCCACATCGATTTTCCGGCACTGGTCAGTACAAACTTCAAGTGTCCGATTTCACCTTTTTCGCCCCGGAAAGCGTCACGAAGATCGACTGCCAGCGTACTTAACAACCCGCCGGGATCGAACGGCTCAGAGGCGGTAATCTTAAAGGCCGCATTCAGCCAGCCTAAAACCGCTTCGGCCGTGGCATACCGATCGTAATCGATTTGCCGTAAAACCGTATTGGCCCCCGGTTGGCCGGAAACAAGCATGTCCACCCACCGGTCCACGCCGTCACCGTCCCTGGCTGAAACGGCCATTATGTCCTTTTTTGAAAACTTTGCGGTTATAGCAGACAAAAGTCTATCTGTCTCCTTTTCTGTAAGCTGATCGATTTTGTTGAGCACAATGATGTCCGCTTCTTCCAACTGCTTTTTAAACAGGTAGGCAACATCTTCCGGAAAATTCGTTTGGGTTTCACCCAACAGCAGCTCGCGCACGCGCTCCGGATCGACCATGGTTGAGAAAGGGGCAAATCGAAACGCTTCGTGATAGTGAATCTTAATCGGATTGGCCACGGCCGCCACAAAATCGGTACAACTGCCGACCGGCTCACCCAAAAGGATGTCCGGTTGATGAACAAGGATCTTTTCAATATGTTCAATCAACTCATCGAACTTGCAACAGAAACAGCCTTTCACCACCTCTTCGATCGGCACACCCAGCGCACTGAGCATCTCACGCACAATGACCGTATCGACAAGATTTTCGCTCTGGTCGTTGGTAACGATGCCAACTTTCATACCCTTGTCGAGCAAGCGTTTGGCAATAGCCGCCAGTGCCGTTGTTTTTCCGGATCCGAGAAATCCACCTGCAAAGATCAATTTCACCGGCTTTTCAACATTGAGTTTTTTAGGCGTAGCCATTTGTTAACCCCCCTAATCTGGACAAGCCAGAATTGAAGATTGAAGATTGCAAATTGAAGATTTGTTGATGTCGCTACGCTCCGCCCTTTTAATAATCGATCATTCGGCCCAGTCAGTAGACCCTGAGGTCCTCGAAGGGAAGAATACCACGCCCGCCATGCGAGCCGTCATTCAACCCGAGCTCATGGTCGTCAGCAAGGCGAGGCGGACGGGCCTCAAATATTCAATCATTACAAAATAATGAAAATAAATCTCAGGCAAAACGCCGCAGAAAGACCGTTATGGCCCGATCAGAAAATTTACCGATCATTGCCAGAATAAAAGGTATAGTATACAGTAAAGAACATTCCGTCAATTGAGCTGGAAGTTGATCTGAACCGTGAATTGCCTTGACCGTAACAAACACCATGGTTACGGTGCGGCAGATCCCGGCTTTGAGTATATGCCAAAGGGGTTGCCAAAATGAATAAGTGAGCTCAAGCGATTCCTGGAGCGACGGTCTTTCGTTGGCTTAAGAAACGTTAATTCGCTTTGATCACTTGCTTTAAATCGATAATAATGGCGGGAAAAACTGAACCAATGCAGGCGTCACCTATTTGTTCAATTGCTCTAAATACTCGGCTGCATATTTGGCGGCCCGGGCGCCATCGGCACAGGCGGTTAAAACCTGCCACATGTCCGTATCGCGAACATCACCTGCGGCAAACAGGCCCGGATGAGAAGTCATGAGTTTTTCATCGGCTTTTATATATCCATCCGGCGTCAGTTCGACCGGCAGATCCAGTACTCTTGTATTCGGTTGCCACCCAATCGCAAGGAACACTCCGTCAACGGCAATTATTTTTTCATCTTCATCCGGTGTTCTCACCACCAGGCCTTCGATAATATCCAGACCCTCGTACCGGAGAACCTCGGTATTTAATAGTACGCTAATGTTTGCCTGTCTTTCGATCAGGCTTTGGTGGACAGCATCCATCGCAAGATGTTGGCTGCGGCAAACCAACAATACCTGATCGGCTATTCTGGCAATGGTCAACGAATGCTGACCGGCGGCATTGTCGCTGCCGACAACTGCCAGTGTCGCCTTTTGCCCTCTGTACAGTGGACCGTCACACATCGAACAAAAGTGCACCCCTTTCATATTGGCATTGGAGACTGCAAGCCGCCTGGGAACCCGTCCGGTAGCCACCACAGCACTCGGTGCACTGTATTCCAGCCCGTTGCTATCGGTCCCTTGAAAATGCTTATCGGCATAGGTCAGCCGTTCCAGGCGGGTCATGGTGCAAACGGCCCCTTCGTTTTGGGCCTGTTGAAAAGCGTATACGCCGAACTGTGTTCCGGGTATGCCCTCTGGAAATCCGGGAAAATTATCCAGACTCTCGATCATGTAAACATTGCCGCCCGGTGTGTCGCCAAATACAACCGTCCGCAGTCCCAGGCGCTGGCCATACAGGGCAGCGGTAGTGCCGGCCGGACCGGTTCCCAGAATCATTACATCATAACGGTTATCAGCCATCAGCTGTCATTGCCCGTTCGCCAAAACTTGTTTTCATTTGGAGAACTGCGCGTAGTAGGTTCCGAGAACATAGGTCTGATAATCTGCCGGAGCGTCCAGCCACTGTTCGAGAAGTCTTTCGTTGGCAATTCTTTCCGAATTTTCCCGCCACTTCAGCCAGTTCTCAATACTCTGCCACATGCTGATCACCATAATTTCTCGGGGATCATCATGATTGATGAGAGTCTCTCCCGAGATGTATCCCTTCTGGCTCATCGCATCGGAGCGAAATTTGTTCAGCAGGGCAAAAACTTCCCGCGTCTTTCCTTCCTTCATCTTGCGCCTGATTAAAACTTTCACGACCATGACACCCTCCTTATAAGTTAAAATGGATGGTTCTTAATAACCGGGCCGCAAAAGATATCTTAGCAATCACTTGAGATCCAAGCTTCTAAAAGGGTTGAAATACACCCTTGCTGGTCCAGTTTCCTGCTTTGACCGCCGCTGCAATCTGTTCCATCGATTCGGGTGGCCCGATAAACACGACAACATTTTTATGTTTGATACGGTCTGTTCGAAGGTCCGCAGGTTCCAGGGTCCAGGTGCCCATTACATAGTTGAAAAGAAGCGTGCCGTCGGTATCTTCGACAAAACCCTTGGCGCGCACGACCGATGAAGGAATCGATTCGGCCATGTCCTTGACCTGGTCGACATTGCCGCCGTTCCACTGATAGGCCACCGACACGAGAGCATCCGGCGGCGTGATTTCAAGGTCCGGGCTGTCGAGCATATCGTCGATAAATTGATCCAATTGTTCCTCTGATAATTTCGGCACTTTTTGGCGTGACTGTTCACCGGCTTCTTCTGTTGCATCATCCTGGAAGGCAGGATCAAAATCAAAAAACTGCTCCAGCGGTATTTCGGTATAGGTCGTTTCAAAAAAAGAAGGACCAGGATGAAATTCACGGACAACATTTTTTATATTTTCAATGGTTTCCGAAGAGGCGAGATCGGTTTTGTTAATAATAAACACACTGGACGAAGCGATTTGTTTTTCTATCGACGCGAAAGCGCCGTAGGCATCCAGAAAGTGGGCCGCATCGATGATGCAAAACTGCTGCTTAAATGCAAAGCGGTCATTGAATATGGGCAATTGGAGGTCTTTTTTCAGGTCCGAAGGATTGGCGACACCGGTGGATTCGATCAGCAGCACATCGGGTTGCACCTTGGTGTTGAGTTCGTACAGGCCTTTGATGAAATCGGTTTTGACACACACGCAAAAGATAGAGCCTTTGCTGATTTCCATCATATCGATGTCATCACCTTCAACCAGCGTGCCGTCGACACCCACTTCACCAAATTCGTTCACCAAAAGCGTCAGCTTTTGGTCCTTTGGGAATCGATTGATAATACGGTTTAAATACGTGGTTTTGCCGCTGCCCAGAAATCCGGTTATCAGATAAACACGCGTAACATCCGACATCGGCTACATTTTCTCCTCGATTTTTTCCCTGATATCATCGGTCGATAAAACCTTGCCCGTTGACACCACTTCTCCGTCGATCACCAGACCCGGGGTCATAAATACACCCATCTTGGCAAAATATTTAATGTCTTTTATCTTTTTTACATTAATCGCCTCTGGGGAATCGAATGTCGAAGCTGCCGACACTGTATTTTCATAAAGCTGATCACAGCGCTTGCAGCCCGGGCCCAAGACTTCAACCTTCATAAGATCACTCCTTAAATGAGATGCAATTGTAATGATAATTCATGCCGTCTTTTCACTCATGATAACCAGTCCTGCAGTCCGTCGTCATGTAAAGAAAGACGCAATCAGGGCGCGTACCCCCGGATCGGTATTTGGTTTCCCGGAGCCCTGGACCGGGCCCCGGGATGGTACGCTGTTAGACTATTTTCAAGAATCTGTGCGCGTCTTCTGACCGGCACCGGCTTTAGCCAGGTTTTCCTGGATTTTATCAAACTCAAATCCATGGTCGCGCAGCGACTGAATCCTCTCGCGCATCTCATCGTTGGGGGCACGTTTTGCCATCTCATCGATCAGTTCTTCGTACTGGGGGATGATGCTCTCAAATACGAGATCTCGCTCGATACAGATCGTCGGCAAAACCTTACCCTGCAGTTCGAGGAACTTGCCGATGCCGTCTTTATTTTTTATTGACCATTCTTGGTATTCAATCATTTCTTGAACATCGGCAGGCAGCGCCGCTATGGACTCCATCATATAGCCACACGCCGCGCATTGAACGCTGTCCAATGTCAAAACATCGATACGTATTTTATCTGCCATGATCCGAATCCTCCTTTCTTAACTTAGTTTACCAAGATTCCGGATACTTGGCATAATATTGTTCATACCATTCTTTGGCTTCGAGGGCCTGGTCCATATGTTCCACCGGAACATCGTAGGGCATATCTCAGCCAGGGGCGAAAGTGTATCCGTGTTGTCCGCCTGCAGAAAGGCTCACAATGGCATCTTCTCTGGGAGAGAGCAGGCCGAGGCTCAAGGCCAACGTCAGCTTGAGGTTGCCGCCGAATCCTACGCCATGCTTGCGCGCCAGGTCACGGACAAAAACCATGTTCAGCTGCTCATCGATTGCGAAACCGTGGGTGCCGATCTGGCAAACATCCTCCAGGACTTTGGTGCAGTCGCCGCAAATAAAAAAGGACGAGGTGCGGTCGGCATCGTGGATCGCTTTAATCGCCGACTGCGAATTGGGTGTCACGAATTGTTGGAAAGTTTCCGATTTAATCTGGGAAGCCACAGGGTCGACAATCGCGATAATGTCGCAGCCCATTTCAGCATAAAACCCTGCCGCGGCAGCGCCCACTTCTCCGGCGAATTTGATGACTTCATGGGCAAAATCCGGGTTTTTATATACATCGGTAAAAATCCGCACACCGGCCAGGTGGGAAGCCAGGGTCAGCGGACCGCAAAACAGCCCCATCATGACGCAGTCGAGTTCATCGAGCTGCGGCTTGGCAATTTTGGCCGCTTCATAAATTACCGGCCAGCGACCGGAATCTTTTGCGGGAAGTTGAAGCCCGGCTTGGGCAGGCGTCTTGCCCGAGCATGGATGGGTTGTTACGGAAGGAACATTGTCCGGCCACCACTTTAGTTCACATCCGACAGAATTTGCTTCTACCGACAGGTCAAAAAGCAGCGGGATTCCATCAGCTTTGTATCTCTTGGCGGCGTTAACAACGCCTTTCGCCAAAAGTTCCGGGTCCTGAAGCATCTTGTCTGCCGGTTCATTGATCAAAAACGCACAATGAACGCCAGCATAGGGAACCCAGGGCGGCTTGGGCGTCATTTTTCCCCTATAGGCATCAATTAGCAATTGTTTGGCCATTTACTGTCTCCTTTCATTTGAGCTGTTCATGTTCCAGCAACTTTTTAGATACAAACGTTTGAATGTATCACCTCCTTTCGATTTTTGGGTGGGCGCTTGGTGAAATGATCTGTGCGGATTCTGTTAAGTTATTCCTGCCGCAAGCATTCATCGGTCATTATGCCGCATCAGCAGATAAACTTTTTCTATATATCATAATTCTTGACTGTTTTTGTCAAGAAACTTTTTAGCTGAAAAAATCCTTTTATTCCAGCAGTATGATTGCATAATAATTAAAGTCCTCGCATCTTTGGGTGGCAACCGTTGAGGTGGTGCCCAGGTTGCGAAGGGTGCCGATCACATCAATCGAAAACGATTCTACCGAAGGCCTTTTTTCTTGCGGAAAACGGCAATCTTCAGGATAAGCGCATTCCTTGCACAGGGCACAGCATTCCCCCACCAGGCTGAAAGCCTTGTAATATCCATGCAGAAAGAGCAATCGTTCCAGGTAAATCGTGCCCTTCCAGCACCGGACCTGAGCGACTCTCTTACGGGTGTTTTCCAGGTAAAAGTCAGAACAGTTTTTGCTGCCCACCAGCAGAAGCGCTAGGGAATATTCGTTGAGAATGGCACGCGCTTTTTCCGGATCGGGGGTGGCCGGCGGGCAGGTCCAGTTGGTATTGTAACGGTTGCAGCCATAACGGCACTTTAAATGGACCCACTCGGCACACACAATTTTATCTGTGCTAAACGGAAAAATCGCATTCAGGCCGTATTTTTTTCCTTTGTCAAGCAGGCGTTGCGTCAAATCATAAGAAATCCCTTCACTGTTTTTGAAGGGAATTATCTTGCTAGCTTCCATTGCTTTTATCCTTCTCACAGGGCTCAAAGCGGATGCAAACGTCTTTTGGCAGTGCCATCTCCATTGCCACTTCAGCCGCTTTGAGCACGGCCGCCGGTATCGGACATGACGGGTGGCAGCCCGATCCCGCGGCCTCGACATAAACCGGATTGCGGGTCGCCGGTAAAAACAGATCATGCAAGGACATTTCTGTCAGTTGCTCAGACAGCCGCTGGATCTGACCGCAGTCAGATTCGGCAATCTGCAGCGCAACTTTGCGCGCATCCAGTTTACGAGCTTTGACGAAACACGGAAAACCACAGATTCCCGGATCTACCGCCAGACATACTGCCTCTGATTTTGCTGCGCCATTTCCAGGGACAGTCTGTCTTTTATTTACGCTATCTGGTGTCATTATCCCATGCTTGCCTGTCGTCTGTTGTCCACCGCCCGTTTTAGGCGCTTCATTGTGATTTCTTTCCATTTTGCAGTTTACTGCTTTAGAATTTCCTCCGGAACAATGCCCTCGAGATGTGGGAACGCATCGGTCATATGCGGCAGTTGCATGGCTTCCATGAATTCCTGCTGGAAGGACCCTTCTACCGTCAGCTCGATGTATTCCACATTGCGCGAACACCAGTTGGCTTCTACCCGTTTTTTGGTATTCAACAGGGCTGCGCGGCAGCCGTCACCGGCCGCGTTGCCCACTCCGTCGATCATCTCGATCTCGCAGTCCGGGAACAAGCCCATGACCAGTGCCTTGGTTCGATCGACGTGGGTCCCGAAAGCCCCGGCGATCTTTACCTTGTCGACCTTTTCCAGCCCCATACGTTTGACCATCAGTTTACAGCCGGCGTACAGCGCACCTTTGGCCAGCTGGATTTGGCGGATGTCCTTCTGGGTCACGACGATGTCCTTGTCGATGCTGGACTCCTCGGCCCAGGCCAGGACAAATTCCGGTTGCCGGTTATCGGGATTGACGCGAAACCGAGGATGATCTTTGAGGGCTTTCTTGTTGAACACACCGCTTTTCATAATCACGCCGGACCGGTAAAGTTCGGCCAGCAGGTCGAGTATCCCCGAGCCGCAGATCCCTTTGGCCTTCATGTCTTTTGGTTCGGAATATTTGCGCCATGCATCCCGGCCGATGACTTTGTAATCCACTGCTTTGGTCTCCGGATCAATCTCGATCCGCTCCATGGCGCCGGGTGCCGCCCGCATGCCGAAGGCAATCTGGGCCCCCTCCAGCGCCGGTCCAGTCGCACACGAAGAAGATATCAGCTTGTGCCGGTTGCCCAGCACCAGTTCACCGTTGGTACCGATATCGATAATAAGCTGGTTTTCTTCATGCTTATAGGGTTCTTCGGCAAGGAGCACACCCACATTGTCCGCACCGACAAACCCGGCCTCGATGGGCAGCACGAACATATAAGAAGACGGATTGATGTTGATGCCCAGGTCGCGGGCTTTGATATCCAGGCTGTGATGGATCACCGGCGGGAAAGGCGCAAGACCGACGAACTCGGGATTGAGCGCAAGAAAAATGTGGTGCATAGCGGTGTTAAACCCGATGGTGACATCTTCAATATCCTCCCGGGTCAGGCGCAAATAGGTCTTGCCTTCCTCGGGCACTTCGACATACTCCACAGGTCCCTCTTCCCCCTTTTTCTTTTTTTTCTTCTTCTTGGGGGGATAGGTGTTGGCAATGGCTTTTTCCACCAGGTCGTTAACCCCTTCGATGATGTCGTCGCTCATCCGCTGGAGGCCGTCGGGTGTGGTCATGTGGTAGGTGATGCGGGCCATCACGTCCTCGCCGTATTTGCACTGCGGGTTCATCATGGATACCGTATCGACCACCTCCATGGTGTTAAGATTACAGAAATAGGCCGCCACGGTGGTCGTGCCCACATCGACAGCCAGCCCGTAGGCATCTTCAACCTTGCCCGGCCGTACCCGAATGACCTCCTTGTCGTTCCAGACACTGACCGTCACGGCCCATTTTCCGTCACGCAGCGCGCCGGGCAGCTGCCGCAGGGCAAAGATATCAATGGTCAGATCGGAAATACCGTATTCGCGTTCCAAACCACGGCATATGCGCTCGAAATCACCGGTGGGCTCCTCGAAGGTCGGGGGATCCACCTCAACATGATAGACCCTCACGGCCGGGTTGTGCTCAATGTAGATATCGCGGGCGGCTTTGCTCACCACCTGTTTGCCAGCCCGAGATTCTTCCGGCACAAACACGAGGATATCGTCTTCGACCGTGGCGACACAGCCGAGTCGAAAGCCCTTTTCCCTGCGTTCGGGAGTAATAAACTTCTCTTCTTCTTCCTGCCAGGGGCTCACATTGGACTGACTGGACGTAATTCCGTATTTTTCAAAATGCCCTTCTTCGATGCGTACCACGCATTTTCCGCAAACCTTTTTTTCTCCGCAAAGGGCTTCGATGTCGACTCCCAGCAGCCTTGAGGCCTCAATGACCGTGATGCCTTTCAGCACCTCTCCCCTGCGGCCGGAAGGCTGAAATATTACCATCGCCTTGTTGTCTTCCATTGGCTAAAATCCTCCTCGTATATGATAAGTGAAGATCGTAAGCGACAGCCCGAACGATACGCCTTTGCAAACGCGAACCGTCCGGGCGCCTGATAGTACCAGCCATCTGCCTGTCTTTTCTATTTTTGCATCTCACGCAGCCGGCTAATCATCTTGATGCCTTCAGAAACCGCGTTGCCGGCAGATTCAGCGTAACCGTCCGCACCGAACAGATTTGCCACGTCTTTGGTTACCGGGGCACCACCGAGCATGATCGCCACATTCGGGTTTTTCTCTTTGATCATTTGAATGACCTTTTTCATGCCCAGCATGGTCGTGGTCATCATGGCCGACATGGCCACCACCTCGGAATCGGTTCTGAGCTGTTCTTTGACAAAATTTTCCAGGGGAACATCGCGACCCAGATCGTGGACCTCCCAGCCGGCCACATCGAACATCATCTTCACCAGGTTTTTACCGATGTCATGCACGTCGCCCTGAATACTGCCGATGACCACCTGGGCATTCAGGCCGCCCTCTTGCTTGGGGACATGGGGCCTGAGGATCTCCAGGCCGCCATACAGCGCATCGGCGCACATCAGCACTTCGGGTACGAAATATTCGTTGCGGTCGTAAAGGTCCCCGACGACTTCCATGCCGGCGGCCAGGCCGTCCATGATCATCTCCAGGGCCGTATACCCATCATCCAGGGCTTGCTGGGCCGCTTCCTTTACCTCGTCTTCCTGATATTCGATGACACCATTTTTCAATTTATCGAGCAATTCTTCTTTTGCTGCCATTTTTTCAATTCTCCTTTCTATCGACAACCTGCTATCGGTTGTGTAAATGGGATTTAGCCAATTTTTCCCCTATAGCCTGCCCACAGCCGGACTCGCCTTTTTGCCGTACTCGTGGGTGGTATCGACACAGGCTTTCATGTTCTCTTCGATGATCGCCGGCCACAGATCACAGCCGGGCATAACGGCATCCACACCGGCATCGATGATTCCCTTGATATGGTCGATGGTCGTCTCCACCGGCGTTTTTTCATCGCAGGTCATTGGATACGTATCGACGTTGCCCATCAGCAGCACATCGTCACCCAGCTTTTTACGGGCTTCGGCGATGCTGGTCTTAATGTCGACCGTAAGTCCGTCGGCCCCGCATTCATTCATCATCTCAATCAATGGATCGGCCTGACCGCAAATGTGAAGGAGCTTGGGAGATTCCCAGCCTTGTATAATTCTGGTCAACCGCGGTTTGATGATTTCTCTGAAAGTACGCGGACTCAACAGATCGGCAGCGACACCGGGTTCACGCAAGGTGATGTAATCACAACCGGCATTTTGCAGGAACTTTCCGATCTTGATGATCATATCCGACAGCTTATCGAGCAGGTCCTCCACTTGGGCTTTTTGCTTGAACACCCCTTTCAGGATCATGTCCAGTTCGAGGATCTGACCGGCCTGGGTAAACGGTCCCAGCTGCCAGCACCCGATGGGCATATCCGGGGCTTCTCTTTTGATAATTTCAATCGCCTTGGGCAGCAGCGGAAACCGGCCCAGTTGCTCGATATTGTCCGGGATCTGGACCTCATCTATGGTTTGCCACTTTTTTTCAGGAATCGTCGGATACAAAATATCTTCCGAATCCGCATACAGGCTGATGGCATTGCCCATGGCCTCGGATTCCATGGTCATGTCGTAGGGGATCACGACACAGTCAAATCCCATCAGCTTCGAGGACCAGAGGGCCGACATGGCCATACGCTCGGCATCTGTGTGCACGCTGGGAAAATTCACACCGGCTTCTTTAATCCCCGGCATGACCACCATCCCCATTCCGCTGAAAAAAGGCATGGTGTCAATCGATTCCTTGCGCAGCAGCCGCATGACGCGTTCTTTGGGTGTAAGTTCTGACATAACGTAAGCTCCTTTCTGAAATTCTTTTTTTTAAACGTTTAGCCTGCTAAAGATTTAAGCTGTTCGACAAAATCCGGAAACAGCTTGAAAAGCGGGTGATTCGGATCTTTGGGAAGCTGTTTGGTCTCGGCGAAAACCGCCGTGGCCAGGAACGCTTCGGCTTCGGCGACCGCCGGGAGAATGCGTGTGGCACCGGCCATGGGACCGGAGAAAATCATGTCGTGATACCAGAAAGCCGAAAGCGCCTCCAGGGCGGCGTCGGTTGCCGACCAACCCTTGAAATCCCAAAGTTCTTTAAAGCGATTTAAATCCATGTAGGAGCCGTTGCTGGGCGCACTGGCGGTCGGAAAACCCCATTTTTCCTTGATCATTTGATTGGCAATACCGCAGAAAGCCGTCGCCGGTCCGTTCATCACCGACGTGTCGACGAAAATACTTTCAAACTCGGCGCCGACTTTTTCAATCGCATCCAAAAGTCTCTGGGTGCCGGTAATTCGGCCGCTGGGCATTTGATCCTCCTGGTCAAACGCCACAAGCAGGACATGTTTGACACCGATCTGTGATATTTCACGTATTTCGGTTTCCAGGTCCTTTTCCCAGACCGTCAGGCTGTTGTAAAACATGCGATCCAGCAAACCCTTTTCTGCGCAGTACGCCGCCCCTGCCAGTTTCGGTTTCATGACCCAGGCATCGATGCAAAAGGGCATATCGCTTTCGGATGTGACGAAATCGATATACGTTTCGAATTCCGCTCCGGTATTGGCAACAATATCAGCCATACCGGGCACACCGGTTTCTTGCGCGAGTTTATCCTGAGTTTTGAGAAGTTGCCTGGCGCGCGTTTCATCAAAACCCTCCTTACGCTTTCCGGTAAATACTTTGTCCCCCTTCTGAAAGATGGAACTGACACATACGCAGGGATATTCACCGGGCTGCCCGCCGAATTTTACCCCGCCAACCTCGCAAATTTTTTGTTCGGTACCTAACTGAAACATGCTTACCTCCTCCCTCAAATTATAGATACGTTTCGCCAGTTTTTATGGCGCTGCCGACAATAAAATGATGATTCCATGCCTATTAACCGAATTTCCGTCTGAGGGAAATCGTCTAAAGGTTGATTTTTGAAGCGAACTCAGATGATTTTAAGAAAGCAAGGAAGGAGAGGGTATTGTTGCAAGCGGGGCTGTGAGGGTGTAAACAGCGTTTGTCACAGATCCGGATCGACCAGTCCGAGTTGGATGGCAAAATGGACCAGTTTTACCGGCGTGTCGATATCCAGCTTTTCCATAATATTTGCCCGATGTGATTTTATGGTGCTGATGCTGACACAGAGCATGTCGGCAATCTGACGCGTGGAGTGCCCTTCGGCGATCAACTGGAACACCTCTCTTTCGCGGTTGGACAATTGTTTGTACCGTTCAGCCTTGGGCGAAGTCTTTTGCGGAGAAAGATAGGTGTCCACCAGTTTTTTTGATATGGACGGGCTCAGAAATGTCTCGTCTTTCATGGCCGCCCGAATCGCCTTGATGATATCCCGTCCGCTTGAATCTTTCAGCAGATAACCGGAAACGCCTGTTTCAAGCAGATCGTGAATATAATGTTCATGCGAATACATTGACAGGATCAGGATTTTGGTTCCCGGCAGCTGCTTTCTTATTCTTTTGGCCGCCTCCAGACCGTTCATGCGCGGCATGGCAATATCCATAATGACGATGTCGGGCTCGAGTTCCAAGGCTCGATCGATCGCCTTTTTCCCGTTGGTAGCCTCGCCGACAACCTTTAAATCCGGTTGTTCTTCCAGCAATCGCGCCAGGCCCTGGCGTACAATGGTATGATCGTCGGCTATCAGGATTCGAATTGACTCAGTCATCGATGGTTTCTCCCACCAGCGGGACTTCGATACGAACCCGGGTGCCCTGACCCGGTGTGCTGCGGATTTGAAAGGTACCACCCAGCAGCGAAGCCCTTTCGCGCATGCCCAAAAGCCCCAGACTTCTGCGGTCCTTGCCGACAATTTGGGTATCAAATCCGATGCCGTCATCCTCGGCCAGAAATATGATCTTGGGAAAGCTTTTGATAATGGACAGGCAAAAATTTTCAGCTCCCGAGTGTTTCAAAGCATTGGTCAGCGTCTCCTGGCTGAACCGGTACAGGACCGTTTCGATGTCGACGTTCAGCCGCTGATCGAAACCCACCATGCCAAACTCGATATCCAGATCGGAATGGTTTTCGATTTCCTTGAAGTACAGCTTCAAAGCCGGTTCCAGTCCCAGATCGATCAGCAGTGTCGGGTGCAGCCGATACGACAGCCGCCTGATTTCCGAAGCGGTGCGCTGGATCATTTTGCGGATCTCGCCGATTTCCTCTTTGAGATAGTTGTCTCCCCCGGCATGATGTTCCTCCAGGCGATCCAGACCCAGCTTTACCGCGGTCAAAGATTGGCCGGCTTCGTCATGCAGCTCGCGGGCGATGCGGCGACGCTCCTCCTCCTGGCTTTGAAACAGTTTTTCGGTAAGCTGCCGGAGTTCCTGGCGGTGTTGCCGGATCATTTCCATCAGCTGGGCATTTTCAATGGTCCCCCCCAGCAAGTTGCCCAGCGAACCCAGCAGGTGGTATTCATGGCGATTGAGCTCCCGGTGCCCGGAGATATCAAATCCGAAAAATCCGACCCCCCGGCCCTTGAAAGTGATAAGAAAGCACAACAGCCACGGCACGGCGTTGCCGCTTTCCGATTGATACCGCACGCTAAATGCAGGAAAGGTGGGCTGCGGTTTCAGCGGTGATTTTTGGACAACGAGGTGCTTTTCCAGCAGACTGTCCTTAAATTCGATGCCGCCGTTATTGCGATCGGCCGGGCGGGGCAGGCGGGATCTGACCTGCAACCTGGCTTTTTTTTCCTCCCGGTCGATTAGAAACACAGCCCCGCGTTCAAGACGCAGGACCCTAAGCACGTCCTTTAAGGTGAACTTCAGTATGAGGTCCAAATCCATGGTGTTGTTCAGTGCCACCGCCACACTGTTGAGTATCGACAGCTCACGGTTTCTTTCTTTGATTATTTCTTCGGCCTGCTTGCGGTGGGTGATGTCTTTGATGATGCCTTCGTACTCGATATCGCCTGTTTCCGAATTTTCATACCGCCGGCTCGAAATCAACACGTGCAGCGGAAAGCCATCGCGATTTACAAAATCAACCTCATAGTCTTTGGCATATCCTTTGCGGTTGATTTCCGCTAAAAACTTATCCCGGTCTGTGGGATTGCGATACATCTGGCGCGCAGTTATCTGCTGCAACAATTCCGATTTGCTTGAATACCCCAGAGCCTCCACCCCGGCCGGATTCATGTCGAGGATTTGGCCCGGCTGGTTGGTCGTGTAAATGATATCATGGCTGCCCTCGAAAATTCGGCGGTAGCGCTTTTCGCGTCGGGCGACTTCTTCCTGCAGGCGCTTGATCTCGGAAATATCTTTAAAGATTTCCAGACCGCCGGTGATTCGCCCCGATGCGTCTTTGAAGGCCGATGTCGAACAAATGATTGGAACTTTTTGGCCGTCGATATTCGTAATGCTGTACTCTCTATTATGGATGTTGTGACCTTCGGCTACCGCCCGTTTCAGGGCACAGTCAGATTCACAGATAGTGTTTTTAAAGACATCTTTGCAATACATGCCCACCGCATCGTAGGTCGAAAACCCGGTAATTTTTTCTGCCGCCGGATTAAAGAACGTAATCCGCCAATCTTTGTCGGTGGTGAACAGTCCGTCAGGGATCCGGTTTAATATTTCGATAAAACTCTCTTCTTTTTGGTAAATTCTTTCCAGAGCTTTGACATTATATTGGTGGAGTTGCGTGGCCACAAATTGCGGCCAGTTGCTGAATTTGTGATTTCCACCCCGAACTTTAAAATATGAGCAGACCAAACAGGTTGACAATTTCTGAAAGAAATCATCCGCTACAATATTGGAACAATGGGTCCGGGGAATCAGCCAGCAGTCGCCGCGATGTTTCCCATGGGCCGGACACAGCACTTTGGCACATGCAAGCATCTCCCAGCACGACAACTGGTCGGCGGAAACCTGTTGCTCCGAAGACAATCTAATCGAGTGATTTTCGAGCAATGAACTCACAGTAGGGATCTCCTTTTGCCCGACAGAGCGGCTCTTGAGCCGCGAAGGTAAAACAGCCGTCGGGATAGTCTTCACCGTATAACAGATCCATGAAGGCGCCGGCCACACCCCGCAGCATATAACACTTACTCCCGTTGGCGCGGCCGTGATCTTTCAGGAAACCTCTGGCCTCGTAAGAGTCGCCGACACGGATCACGAGCTTTTTATCCGGCAATAGTTCTTTCACCTCGAGGTCTCCCCAGCCGAATGCGACGGCCACCGATATAAAGCCTTCGATCTGATCCTCTTTATTTTCGATCATGGGTTTGACAATCTCATCCCATTCCCAGGAATTGCGAATTCCCTGAAAGGTCGCATATCCGCATTCCTGGGCAGCGGCGATGAGCAGCGATGCGGCTTCGGTTGCTCGTAAGGAGCCCATTTTTCGTTCAAAGTCGAAGCTGAGTTTGTTGTAATATTGAACCGAAAATATGGAAAGATAAACACCAAACAGCGGAATGATTCCCTTGGCTTCCCTTATCCGGCTGCCTTCCATGACTGCATGAATAATCTTACTGCCGTCGATTGCCACTGAGCACTCCTTGCGATAACACTGTAAGGTCGATGATGATAGCGCCTCTTGCGCTCAAACATAAAAGCGAATAGATGCGAAATCCCGCTTTGCGGGATCGCAAAAATGGTTTTCCGGATATTCACACAGATAATTCATCTCAAATTCTGCTGCCAAGATGAGTTAGGCCCTATCTATTGAAATCACATCATGATTGCGCATGATTTATGCCCATAGCCAGATTGAATATTTTTAGAATGTTACCGATTTAGATAGAAAAGACAGAGCGAAACGATACCATAGATCTTTCCGCCTCCGGCGGATCAATCTTCAATCTTCAATTCCGGTTTAGCCGCTTTACGTTTTTTGATTTCTACTTTAAAGACGCATTCCGGATCCCGCATCATTTTACATTGCTGTTCTTCAACCAAATAGTATCCAAGCGGTTGGCTGTAAATCGCTGCCAGCACCCCGGCGATCCACCCTCGGCTAAAGTGGCAGCCGGGTGTTTCCCGTCGGCCGTGTTTGGCCAGCCACCCGGTCACGTGATGGCTGGAAGGGCTGGCGATCCGGCCGCCCGACGGGCTGATTTTCTGATAATGTATGACACCCAGCCCGTAATGCTGAAACACGGTGGCCGCCATTTCAAGTTTAGACTTTACGGTCTTTATCTGCGTGTACTGGCCCGCAAGATTTCGAAAGCTTTGATAACTCGATTCTTCAGCCGACCGATAAAGCAGGTGAATCCCCTGCTCACCCAGCGTGTCTTCCAGTGTTTTTTGCAGGTTTATATTGTAGTGATGGCAATGCATGGCAAACGGCTGGCCGGAAAAAAATACCCGGTGGCCCTCCCGCGCGAATTCTCTTTGCCAGTTTAAAAGCGCCATGATTCAAGCCCTCCCCATCTGGCTACCAAATGGATGTTTGGACAAACTTTTACCAAGGGTGAACTTTATGCTCTTGATATATAGATTCGTTTTTATGCCGGAAATTCCAAAGGTCAACATCCAAATTCCAATTTAACGTTAAAATTCCGCTGTTAAAGTAAGGTGGCAGTTTTGTAATTGTTCATTTGGATTTTGTTTGTCATTTGCACTTTGTCATTTAATATTCACGATCAATTATGTTGATTCTCTACCACGGATACTATTTTAGGCCCTATCTATTGAAATCACATCATGATTGCACATGATATATGCCATAGCCAGATTGAATATTTTAGTATTCTATAAGCAAGTCAAGTAAAAAATGCAGAGCAAAGCGATACCATAAATCTTTCCGCCTCCGGCGGATCAATCTTCAATTCCGGTTTATCCGGGTTGGAATAATAATAACCGGTTACGGCGTCAAACAAAAAACAGGGTCTCCGCATAATTGACACGGAAAAGCTTGCCGTCTATATTGGTTGTTGCATAAGCGTTTAGTTCCGTAGATAGCGGAATTGTTCACGCCAGAGGCAGATCTGCTTTTGTAACAAGAAAATTTCATTCGGCAATTCTCGCTTTCCTGTAACGATTGAATATTCTCGATTGAATATCTAAGGAATTGGTTCCATTTTATAAAGGCTGAAGAAATTCACCTCCGGCAGACCACAAATATTCAATTTGCAATCTTCAATCTTCAATTACGGCTCGTCCGAAGTGGCCCATTGCGTTGATGGAGCCAAACTCCAGAGGTCGACATGAGCGAATCAATTATAACGCCAACCACAGAAAAAGCCAGCATCTTGTTGCTGGCGGGATTTTTAGGCGCCGGAAAAACAACCCTGCTGAAACGGATCCTGGCCTGGGAGACCGACCTGTCGGATACCGTGGTTCTCGTGAATGAATTCGGTGATATCGGCATCGACGGCTCACTGCTCAAAAACAGCGGATCGGATGTTGTCGAACTGACCAGCGGGTGCATCTGCTGTACACTCAGCGCCGATCTGAAGCAATCATTAACCCGAATAATGGCAACCTTCAAGCCTGCTCGAATTTTTATCGAATCTTCGGGAGTTGCGGATCCGACTGCTGTCGCCGATGTCATCCGCAAAACCGAACTGGCGGATGAGATGGTGCTGAGCAAGATCATCACGGTGCTGGATGCCGACTTGTGGGAAGCCCGCGAGATGTTCGGCCGGTTGTTTTATCATCAGCTCGAGATGGCGCATCTCATCTTATTGAACAAGATCGATTTGGTGGAAAAAAACGCCATTCCGCAGTTCTTACAGCAGCTCCATGAATTGCTTCCGGGCACGCAGGTGGTGCCGACAATCCATTGCAACATCGACCCGGAAGTTCTCTGGATGGCAACAAAATCAAAAACCACCGGACTAAAACCGATGCACTTTTTCCAGGTGCCTTCCACCGACCATCCCCAGCGCCCGAAAATCATTGATCCAGGGCATAATCACTCAGAGCAGGCAAGCCATCACGATCACGTGTCCGCCGATGCCGCCGGTTTTGTTACATTTTCATACCGGACATCCCGAATTTTTGATGAGCCGCTGTTTGTAAAGTTCTTAAATGAGCTTCCGTGGGAGGTGTTCCGGATGAAAGGACCGGTTCAATTTCGGGACCGCACAGTCATGGTCAATTTTGTGGGCGGTAAAAGTGATTGGTCTGTCTGGGACAGTACGCCGAAAACGCGCCTGGCCTTTATCGGTTGGAATGTAGCCGCAGACGATACATTGCAGAAACTCAAATTGTGTATCCTGGAAACGCCGCACGAACCTGCCTGACGGCGACCGAATCACTTAGCTTTGCCAGACGGCACCAGATACCTTCTCCAGCATCCGTTGCAGCCGCGTATCGGTTCCCTGTTGCACGATCTCTTTGATCACAGCATATTTGCCGAGTACGACTTTTCGGTAGCCCAGCGCTAGGGATGCGATTAAAAAACTGAAGTCGGAGTGATATTCGGTTTCAAAGCTACGCTGCAAATCAGCCATGGATCGATCTAAAGCATATATTTGCTGCAGGATATCCATCAGCTTCGCATCCGACGGGCTTTCTGCGGATGTGCATTCGACCTTGTCGCAGTAATCGATTTCCGCAGCGACCGCTTCCGGGGGAAACACCAGACCGAAGCGCTTCCAGGCTGTTAAAAGCGCTTCTTTCGCTTCGCGATTTTGCTCCGTTCCGGCTTCTCCGGTCATCCGGCTCCACAGCCCATAGGCCCGACAGGCAAAGGCCCTGAATTCATAGATATTGCAGACTCCGTTTGCCAAAAACGGGCATCCCATGCGACGGATCGGATTGGTGAGATAAAAGGCGACAAATTGCCGCAGCCACCGGCTGCGCTTCTGCCCGGAAGCCTTGCGGATGACCTGAATCCACTGCAAAGACTCTATAAATGTGATTTCCGGCATATACGCACAGCAGATCCCCGGTTGCTCACACCAGCAGTGCGTATCCGGCAATTTCCGGTACAAGGCCTGTAATTCTTCAAACAGCGGCGGCGCCCGCTTAGCAGCCTTTTCAACATCGCTGTGGCAAATCATGCGATTGATTCCAAATGCATGTCAGCTCTCCTGATTTTTCTGCTCATGGCGTTGCCGAATTTCTGCAATCAGTTCCTCCTGCATCGGGATAATCGACTCCCAGACCAGATCGCCATCCAGAGCCACGCTCGGCAACGACTTGGCTTTCAGCTCCCGGAAACGCTGCACGCCTTCGCGGGTGCGCATATCCCACTCGTGAACATCTATTATTGCCTGTATATCTGCCGGTAAAACCTTTACCGATTCCGCCATATAGACGCAGGCAATTCATTGTTTAAAATCTGTCAGCAGCACATCCACCAGAACCGGTTGGGCCATTTTATCCTCCCCGTGACACTTCTGTCTGCATCCGCTCAATCAGATATATCGGGTTGCATACAACAATACAATGAACTTGCCCGCGGCAAGCCACGGGGTATCCATGAATGATGCATTCTATCCTAACGCAGCAAGATGGGGGAATTATTCCCGCCAGATTTCGCGATCTCCACCGCACATTTTTTGGTGTCTGTGTAATCTGCTTGCCCAGTGAAATTCGAAGACCATTTCACCGGGGCCTGCCCTGTGAAATGCGTAGCCTATTTCTCTGGGGCGAAATCTGTGGATTAAAATTATTCGCACTAATCCGGTCGATTGCTCAAGAAGCCCTTGGCTCTTTGCCAGGTTTCATTGAGGATATGCATGGTACCGGGTCGATACTCGGTCCGAAAGCCGAACATTTGGCTGAAAGCTTCAGCGTTTTTTCGCATCTCTTCTTGGGACATCACCGGTGTCGGGATCAGCAAAGACCGCTCATAATTTTTAAACAACCGCCGGGCCATGTCCGGAGTTATGTTGCCGAATTCCTGCTCAAACATCCGTTTCCAGTGAACCGTCCAGCCCGGTATCATAAAGAACGTACCGGCTATTTTACACTGCTCTCCATAGTATTCCTTGCGCCCGCCGATGATCAACCCAACGCAGTCATCCACCGGATGATCCTCATCCATGGGAATAAATACCGGCACACCGGCTTCAACCAGCAACTCTTCCGGTTTCTCGAGAGCATTGCCGCACAGCCCATATCCGAGCAGCAAGGCATCCACAACCGGCCCCATATCCCGGGCAGCTTCTTTTAAACCCTGCTGCAAGGTGTGCTTGCGGTTGTGCAGCGCAAGTTCTAAAACGCTCACCAACACCTCTATTCCGTCCTGTGCACCGGGTGCATGCGATTGCGGCTTTGTTATCCGATTCACCTTCGAAGTCCCGGCCGACGCCAGGGCTTCAATCAGCCGTTGCGAATGCTGATTTTCAACGATTGTAATTCGCTCTATATTTGGATCCGTCTTAAGCAGATACGCAAATTCGAGTTCAAGGATCTCACAGGTTAGTATTCCCAGGGTGGACATTTGCAGCATCCCCGTTAGCAATGTGACGTTATGGTATTTCTGCTCGAAATGAAAATGAATCAATCGTATTAATAGAAGACCTCATAATAAACAAGGGATCCCGGAAACCGGCTGTCCACTAGATGCATGACATCCCGGATCATATCCTGCCGCCCGCAAAGATAGAAATCATAGACAGCCGGCGGAAGGTTTTGCTTTAGAAATTCTGTGACCCGGCCCCGGAAACAAGCGTCAGGTGTGAGTGTTTCCACCGAACCGGATACACAGGGTATATATTTTTTGGCACTGGCGGCCAGGCGGTTTTTATAATACAGCTCTTGGACATCGCTCACGCCGTGCAGCAGGGTATAATCTTTGACGCCGGCACCGGCCATGGAGACAAACGGGGCAACGCCAGTCCCGGTGGCAATGAAAATCGGTGCTCTTGGCGAAGGCGTAAAAATAAAGTACCCGTGCGGACCGGTGAAGTCAAACTGTGTGCCGATCTCAGCCGAAGCAAGGATGGGAGAAAAAAAACCTGATTCCACATGCCGGATACACAGTGCAACTGTGGGATCATTCGGTGAAGAGACATAAGAGTAGTATCGCTCTTCGGATCTGTAAATAAAACATAACGTTTGTCCGGGTTTAAAGTGCATTTTTTCCGGACGCCTTAATTCAACTTCGAAAACTTTTGGGGACAGCCATTTGCGGCTCAGCAATTCTGTGGAAAAAACTTGAGCATCACTGTCCCGGCGCTGGGAGCTTCGTTCCTCCAAAATGCACCTCTCCGATCAATCCCGAGTAATATGCCCATACCTGGTTAACCGATATTCAGACATCATAAATTGCGGAAAACGGTTATAAAATGTTATCAGATTTTTTGACGGCTGATCCCGGAATACACGGCCTTGCAGATACCGGATACGCCGCCTTTCAACCCTTCCGGATTCTTGAAACCTTCTGTTTCTTTCAGGCATTGAATATATTCATCTGCGCTTACCAGGCTGTTGAGACCATCGGGTGATGCTTTTACCGATCTGATTTTAAACAACCAGCCTTTTTCATAAGGAAAATCTGAAACAAGACTTGGAGACTGTTTGGCAAGTGGATTAAAATCGATAATCCCATCAACCGGTGTATTAAGATAAGAGATTTTTGCGGTAATGGCAAATATCACCGTCTGATCTTGTTCAACCGTCTCGCCCGGCGAAACAAGCCAGTCAAGGTCATTGACACCGCCCATCAGCACCAGGGCCGGGGCGGTCAGGCCAATAACAAGCTCCCGTTCCTGTGATTGTGCCCAAAGTCCCTGTTTGGGATGATACATAAGACCATCCGGCACCTCAACCCGCCTGCCTAAAAACTTATCAATATAGGCCATTGCCCCTCCTTGCTGCGATTCAAGCCAGAAAATTTCATTTCTAACTGTCGCCTCTCAGCAACCGTTTCAAGATTCTCCTATACGAATGGGAAATGCTTTATGCTTTCCTGGAATCTAATATAAGAACCAGATATTTTCAATATTCAAATGCCCTGGTTCGCGTATTTATAATTGATTCCATCAATGAAACTCTTGCCAGCCGGCGCATTATAGGCTACGCATCAGTTGCCTTGTCACTTTAGTTCCTTTGTAATTTTTCCGGTATATCCAAGGAGGCTGCCATGGAAAAAGATGTGTTTAAAAAATTGGGCTACGAGATTGTTGACTGGCTTGCTGATTACATGACCGGTCTGGAAAGCTATCCGGTCATGTCCCCGGTCGCACCCGGCGATATCAAAAAACAACTCCCCGAATCGCCGCCAATGAAAGGGGAACCGCCGGAGAAAATCTTTTCCGATTTTCGTGACACGATCCTGGCCGGCATCACCCACTGGCAGCACCCGTGCTGGTTTGCCTATTTCCCGGCCAACAACAGTCCGCCGTCCGTGTTGGCCGAAATGCTGACCGCCGGACTCGGGGCCCAGTGTATGATCTGGCAGACTTCCCCGGCAGCGGCTGAACTGGAAGAAGTGGTCATGCAGTGGCTGCGGAAAATGTTGGGGTTGCCGGCAGGCATGGTCGGATGTATCCAGGATACCGCCTCGACAGCTACCTTGTGTGCGCTGCTCACCGCCCGGGAAAAGGCCACCGATTTCGAGTCCAACCGGGTCGGCTTAAAAAAACCGCTGATTGTCTATGCCTCGCAAGAAACCCATTCCAGCATCGAAAAAGGCGTAAAAATAGCGGGCTTCGGCCGGCAGTCTCTGCGCAGCATTCCAACCGATGATGCGTTTGCCATGATTCCTTCTGCGCTGGAAGAGGCCATTGTTGCGGATAAAAGCAAAGGATTGCTGCCCGCCTGTGTGGTAGCCACCCTCGGAACCACGTCTTCGACTGCTTTCGATCCGTTGAAAGAAATCGGCCGGATTTGTCGCCGCTACAACATATGGCTGCATGTGGACGCTGCGTTTGCCGGTACGGCGGCGGTCGTGCCTGAAAAGCGTGAAATGCTGGACGGGGCCGAGTATATGGATTCTTTTGTCTTCAATCCCCACAAGTGGATGCTGACCAACTTTGACTGCTCGGCCTATTTTGTTCGTGATCCGGGCGCCCTGATTCGGACATTTGAAATTCATCCCGAATACCTGAAAACAGGACAAGATGCGCAGGTTAAAAATTATCGGGACTGGGGCATTCAACTGGGCCGGCGTTTCAGAGCCCTGAAGCTCTGGTTCGTCATCCGTTCTTACGGCGTCGAAGGTCTGCAGGCAATGGTTCGTGAGCACCTGCGCCTAGCACAACTTTTTAAGGACTGGGTCGAAACGGACAATCGTTTCGAATTGATGGCACCGGTCAATCTGAGCCTGGTCTGCTTTCGAATCAATGATGGCCAATCGGAAGAATCACTCAATGCGCTGAACGCCGATTTGCTGGCACGCATCAATCAGACCGGGAAGGTGTTTTTAACCCATACCGCCCTGAAAGGAAAATACGTTCTGCGGATGATGATCGGTCAGCGCACCACCCGGGAAAAACATGTCCGCCTGGCCTGGGAGATCATCAGCGAGAATGCGGATGAGTTGCTGGCTGCAAAGGAAGAAAAAAGGTAAATATTCAAAGGTTTAGTTTGACCGCCCATTTACTGCGCGCATTCAAGCCGCAAAGTGCGCAGAGTCCCGCCGCGGCGGGATCATTCCTTTTCGCTGGCCCCGCTGAAGAGCAGCGCGATGTAAACAAGGGCTAAAGGAATCACAAATCCAATATTTGCAGTTTAGCTATTTATCGATTTTCAGGCTCTTTAATACCGCCAAACGCGGATCGACGGATTTGAGTTTACAACCACAGTCTCCTTTGTTCAAATCAGAGCCGCATTGCGGACACAGCCCTTTACAGTCTTTGGCGCACACGGGCTTTATGGGGATCGCCATCACGATTTCCGACTGAACGGCATCACGCATATCGATTTCTTCGCCTTTGAACAGAATCAGTCCCATCTCTTCAGCCCGCAGCTCAACACCGTCATCTCCTGCGGACTCTGTTTGCGGGGGCATGTCAGGCGTATAAGTTAAATTGAAGCGTGATTTCATGTTTGATACAAATGCTTTCAGGCAACGGTTGCAGTTCATTCGAACTTTGGTTGAAAATCTGCCTTCTACTGCCACCATCTTACCGATGCGTCTGACTCCCAGCCGAATATCCAGCGGGTCGAAAAATTCACAATCTCCCGCCATGTTTATCTCTACCAGGGAGGAGAATTTTTCGGGTTCATCTGAAAAGGTAAATAGTTGGATCTTTTCGCTCAGTTCTTCCAGATGGATGCGCATGTTCGTCCCCCGATCGGTTATAGGCGCTTAATAACTTCATATCGACAATCTGACAACCTTTTTATCAACCGTAGCGTCGTTGATCGAAAAAACCACGGGAGACTTCTTGCTCACAGATACTTTTTGGTTTATACATCCACCTGTTGTGCCCATATCAGCCTGCCGGCTGTTGAACACCCGAATCTAGCGTGAGGAAAAAACCAATGAACACGGACAGCAAAAAGCAAGCTTCTGATACTAAAACCAAAAAACCGGCTGCAAATCCGAGAACAAACGGCCCAGCTCCTCCGCCCAATTTTGTCCGCACCATTGTTGAGGACGACATGCAAACCGACAAATGGGGCGGGCGGGTAATGACACGCTTTCCACCCGAGCCAAACGGTTACCTGCACATCGGACATGCAA
>Ga0126332_10000119_pt1 | contig 30891 bp, 24 predicted proteins | sample InaspJWI42metaG_FD_94482 | JGI IMG/M metagenome (GOLD analysis project Ga0126332, IMG submission 94482) | Marine gutless worms symbiont microbial communities from Oahu, Hawaii - Inanidrilus sp. 2 OAHU.JWI-42 metaG | ecosystem: Host-associated > Annelida > Digestive system > Unclassified...
TCGAACAGTACAATCAGGAGCGGCCTCATGAGTCGTTGAACAACCTAACCCCGGTTGAATATTTGACCGAAAATTCACCCGAAGTCTCTACTTTCTGGTGGACCTAACTTGGGGAGGGTTACATTTCCATGAGTTTTGATAGTAAGCCGGATTACGATTCCAAAAACAACTTAGTTGTATACTGTAGATTCTGCCCAGTATTCCTTTATCTATGGCTGCCTTAACAGCAACAACGGGTGGATTAAAACGATTCTGCTTTATAACAAATAGTCGGCGATTCATCCTTTCAGCTGTTTTTATCATTTCGCCGCAATCATGTACATTTATAGACATCGGTTTTTCACATAAAACGTGAAAACCCGCGCTCAGAGCCTTGATAGAATGCTTGGCATGTAATCCATTTGGACTACAAATAGACATAACATCTATATTATTTTCTTTTGAAAGTAGATCATCGATATTCTTATACGGAAATGCATTGTACCTTGCTCCGAGATCCTCCGCACGACCAAGTTCTATATCGCAAACCGCTTCCAGAGAACCATACTTATCAATATGCTCGGCATGACGCTGGGCTATCCTTCCACAACCGATAATACCAAATTTTATCCGCTTCATTTTTCCTCTTCCTGCACCCATTGAGTCTAAATATTCTTGCTGATGTAATTCCTGCTATTCGATTTCAATATTCTACGATCTTATCCTAATATTATAATACCGTGGATAGTATCCTTTCACATATTTCCTGAAGGAATTTATCCAACGCCTGCAACCTGTCGTCCGATAAAATGTCTCATCCAAGCCATCTCAGATTTAGATGAAGGTCCTCGTTCGGCCGTCGCAGATAAATTAATCGCTAAAGATATCTCCACTGGTACAATCATGCCCGATTAGTCTGGCAAGATTGCGTGTCAAAAGGGTTAGGTCTGGGACGTCCCTGCTAATCAGATCGTTGTCGCCTAAAAAATCATAGCGACCAATTTGACATAACAGGCGATGGTGCAGTTTGTCCAAAGAGTGGTGCCTCTAATCACTAGCGTCGGTCGCTCCTGAACAGAAAAAAATACGGTTAATCCTTTCGAGATGTTTTTGGCTCGTACTGTTACGCCATGTGCTTTGCCCTATGCACTAAGCGAGCCCTTTGCAGGTGTGCTAAAATGCCCCTAAAGAGTTGAAGGCGGCTATTGCCAAGGCCGACTGGTAGACAATTTGCGCGACACTGGTCCAGAGGTGAAGCGGCCGGATGCGATCTGCATCTAGGGGGACTACAATGGTATCCCCCACATGGACATCCTGGGGACTGCCGCCGAACCAGGAGTTGGTGGCCTTTGGGGACATAACCTGCCCGTTGGCCTTGACGATGTAAACGCGCTTTTTATCAGCCTTATAGGTCATCCCGCCGGAGTGGTTTATGTAATCGTCCCGATTTAGGTTTTCATCGAAGACGTGGGAGGTGGGATAGTTTACTTCTCCCAGAACCGTGACCTCCTGGGGTTTGTCCGGGATAAAAATCCGGTCCTTATCTTGGAGGACAATATCGGTCTTAACACCATTGACAATTGCTTCTAGGTCGATAACCAGACGCCCTACTGCTTGGGTACTCTCCAACTGGGCCACAAGTCCTTGGGCCATTGCAAGGGCCTCCTGCTTTTGGGTATCCTCCTGCACCTGCTGGAGGGATATCGATGCGAGGTCGCCTTTCAGGCGATCGCGCAGTCGGTCGAGCTGTTCCTGCTCCTTGGCGCGTAGCTCTTCACGCACCAGAATTGCCCCTTCCAGAAACGCTCTTTCCGTAAAGCCCCCTACCCGCTCGATAAGATCAGACAAACTTTCACCCTTTTCCACCACATATCGGCCAGGGAATATTACCTCGCCTTTTATTTCAACTATCTCCCGATCCCACCATTCCGCAACTTGCTTGATGTTGATAGTATCAAAGGGACGCAGCTCTCGATCATGAGTGGCATCGCCTTTCATGATGGCCGCTAGGTCCAGGGGCAGCCGGCTTGTTTCCCGGACTTTGTTTTCAATAACCTGATAACATATCATTTCCGCCTCAAGGCGGTATGCTTGCTGAGTTAAGTTACCACCGGCGCGGAGCAATTCGCTGACTGTCATGCCCTTTTCTAGTGGATATTCACCGGGGAATGCCACCTGGCCACCAATGGCCACCACCTGTTCCGGGGCGTCACTACGGGCCTGGAGGCGCAGTTGCGCCACGATCGGTCGTAATAGATCGGCACGGTTCTCGGTTAAACTGAATGCGACTACTTCGTCACGAGCCTGCAGTTGGATGTTCTCTTTTGAATCCCGGTTTTCGAAGGCTTGCGCAAGGTTAACTGAATGAACCTCGATTCTCCTATCTGGTGGCAGTTCGCGTTTGATCAGGATATAGTTTAGATCCGGTCGCGGTTTGAGATCATCAACACTATCAATCAGGTCAGTTAAACGCATGCCTTTTCTCCACTGGTAGCTGCCAGGTCGCTCAACATGGCCTACTAGTTTAACGGCTTTTTCTATCCGGTCGAGTACGGACCGTACCTGAAGAATATCGCCATCAGACAAAGCCATAGTCAACCCCTTGCTTTCTGTCAGGTTTACATCGATGACGACCCGATCACCTCCGGCATTGATGCGTTCGAGCTGGGCACTCTCCTTCAGAGCAGTCGGTAAGAGCCCACCAGCGATACCGATAATATCTTTGATAGTTTGTTCTTGCTTCAATTCATAAATAGCAGGTCGCCTGACTGCCCCGGCCACACCGATGGTGCGGCCGACGGGTGGTACGAAAATGACATCGCCTGGCTGCAAACGAACATCGCTGCTGGTATCACCCTTGAGTAAAAGATCATAGAGATCCAATTCTGTAATCAACTGGCCGCTTCGCTTTAGCTGGATATTGCGCAAGGAACCGATATGTTTGATTCCGCCGCTGACGAAAAGGGCATTGGTCATGGTGGAAAGGGCACTCACCGTATAAGATCCTGGCCGATCCGCTTCGCCTAGAATAAACACACGGATAGACCGCAGCGGCCCCATGGTGATGCTTGCCTGTACCCCGATCATCTTGCGGGCGATGTAATCTTTCCATTTGCGCCTTAAGTCGCTAAACTTTTGCCCTGCGGCCGAAACCGGGCCGATTTTCGGGATCTGGACGGTACCCTCCCGGGTTACGACCAGGTTGTAGCGGGCATTTTCTTTCCCGAAAAACTGCAGGATTATTGTATCACCCGGTCCGATGACATAATCGGACGGTACCGGGATATCCGTAGCTGGCGCGAAAGTGGTGGGCGCACCTTTGAACAGGTCGTACCCGAATGGTTCGTTGGCCAGGGAGCCTATCGGCTTTAGGGGCAGAATGCGCGCTTCGATTTTGAGTTTCTTCAAAGGAGGTTCAGCGGAGAGCCGGGCAGCGATTTCCTCCACATTCAGACCAGCAAACGGTATTTTACCGATGCCATTCATGTCCAGGATGCCGTTGTGATCCAGGCGGTAGACTTTACTGCCCACAACCTCATTTACGAATCCGGGCAAATGCTCAGCCTGCTGCCCAGGCAATAGAGTTGGGGGAGTGATCGTTAAAATTAAAGTGTCTCCACCTTGAGCACGCAATTCATCCGCCTCTATAGCTGCCCGGCGCGGTGTAGGACCAGAAACAATCGGTTCCACCACCGGTGGCGAATAGAGGGGTTGTTGGGTGATGCTCTGGTCACCCCCCAGCTGTTCCATCAGGATCTGGCGCTCCTGGGGAGAGAGCTGCTGGAGCATTTGGAGTTGCTCGGCGGTAAGGCCGAAAGATAAGCCAACGGATACGGCTGATAAGACTAACAAGGTAACAAGGCATTTAATTGATTTTGTCAGCATAGATTTTACCTATTCGGAGTTAATTTGATAGGTGATTAAACATCTATTTTATAGGGGGTTTTATTGTTTTAGAAGGTTGTACGAAATATGTTGGCTGTTCTTAGGTTTTATGTGTTAAGTGTTAAGAAAAATCCGTAAAACCCTGATACTCGAACTGAGAGTAAAAATCGTTTTAGGCTTCCTTCACTTCTTTGCCCACCATTTTGTACATCCGATTACAGACAATGCAAGTTAGATTTTCCGTTAGGGTTTCTCCGCATTGGCATGCGTATCCAATTCTTTTTGCAGGATTCCCGGTGACAAGGAAATGGTTGGAGACATCTTTGGTGACCACTGCACCGGCACCAATGAAGGCATATCTACCGATGGTGACACCGCAAACGATTGTACAGTTCGCGCCCAAGGTCGCACCTTTTTTGACCAGAGTCGGCCGGGCCTGATCAATTTTGCGAATTTCAGCACGAGGATTGTAAACGTTGGTAAAGACCATTGAAGGGCCGCAGAAGACCCCGTCTTCCAGGGTAACACCAGGATACACGGAGACGTTGTTTTGGATTTTGCATTGCTTGCCCACCTTTACATCGGGGCCAATGACAACGTTCTGGCCGATGTTGCAGTCCTCACCGATGACAGAACCGGACATGATGTGGCAGAAGTGCCAGATTTTGGTTCCTTTGCCTATCTGGCAGTTGTCGTCGATGTAGGATGATTCGTGTACGAAATAATCCAAATTCTTATACCTCTTCTTTTTGACAGGATTAACAGGATAGACAGGATGATATAGGCTTTTTACGGTTTCCGGAAGAAACCGTAAAAGGTGTCATCCGTTATGCGGAAACAAGTGCCCATTTTTTCGTTATTCATCAGCTATCCTCGATCGGTATTTGCGCTTCACTTGTACACCAGAAGGGCTGAAATTGATTAACAAGCCGACTTCCTTTTGTAGTCCATTCAAGTAGTTTACCAATTGAACTTCGTGGGCTTTCGAAAGGCTTTCTACTGATTTTAGCTCTATGATAATTTCATTGTTAACTAAAAGATCTGTCGAAAAATCCCCAACGATCTGTCCGTCATAGCGAACTTTTAGTTTTTTCTCGGATTCTATGTTTAAATCGGCTTTGTTGAGTTCTATGATTAAGGCATTTTGATAAACGCTTTCTAAAAATCCAAATCCTAAAGTATTGAAAACCGTGTAAGCGCATCCGATAATTTGATGAGTGGTTTCTTCTTTTTCCATTTAGGGCCGAAAAATCTTTCTTCTGACAGGATCTACAGGATAAACAGGATTTTTCATATCAATTTTCAAATTCCAGATGAATTTGAAAATGCTTTCATCCGCTTACGCGGAGGAGAGGCTGCTCACTTCGAATGAAATGTTGACGCTTCACCCCTATGCAATTTGGTGTTGATGATGCCCGGTAGTTTTTATTGCCGAAGGCAATGGAAGCATGATCGCGGCCTTCAGGGACGCGATCATATTATCTTAAATCCGGCCAATCCTGTTAATCCTGTCTAAGAACAGTTTTTAAAAAGGGGTGAAAGTTCTTTTGATTATTAGCCACTTCTGATTCGCGGATTCTATGCACGAGTTCTATTGATGGTCGGGCATCCTCGATGCCGTAACCGCCGCCAGAGATGATGTCCTGGTAAACCATGGTGTGCAGGTCGGTGAAGCCGCCGGAAAACTCGATTTCTTCACCATCCACGGCTATAGAACGATAAGTTGTCTTGCCTTTTTTCTTAGCCTCGTCCGGTAGGTCGTGCCGGTCGGCGGAAAGGTACCAGCGGACATTGGCTTTTTCCAATTCGAGATAGCCGGCCATTTTATCGGCTTTTGCCATGTGGACTTCCTGGCGCTGCACCGGGCCGAAGATCCACATGAGCATATCAAAAAAATGAACACCAATATTGGTTGCAATTCCCCCTGATTTGTCAATATCTCCTTTCCAGGAATAGAAATACCACTTTCCCCGTGAGGTAATGTAAGTCAGATCTATCTCGGCCTTTCCATTGGTATTGTTGGCATCAACCTTCTGTTTCAGAGCAATTATGGATGGATGTACTCGCAATTGGAGGACATTGTAGATCCTATTTCCGGTTTCTTTCTCTATTTCTAAGAGGGCATCGAGGTTCCAGGGTTTCAGTACAAGGGGTTTTTCGCATATAGCATCAGCACCGATCCGTAGCGCAAAACGGATGTGTGCATCGTGGAGATAGTTGGGAGAGCAGATGCTGACATAGTGAATTCTTTTGTCCCTATTTGCCCTTCTGAGTTTCTCAACATGACGGTCGAATCGTTCAAACTCAGTGAAAAAGGCCACATCAAACGAATAGCTATCGAGAATACCGACCGAGTCGGAAATGTCCAGGGCGGCGATGAGGTTGTTGCCGGTATCCTTGATGGCCTTCATGTGCTTGGGGGCGACGTAGCCGCCAGCACCTATCAGGGCAAAGTTTTTGTTTTTCAATGGTTTTTTATCCATATTTAATTTCCCGAGCTAAAAAGCTTGAATTAGCCACAGACACACACGGACTAACACAGACAAGATCGAAACCTTTTTTTGACAGGATCTACAGGATAAACAGGATTTAAAAACCATGTTGACAATTCCCGGATGGAATTGACAACGATGTCATCCGCTTTCGCGGAGGTATTATACCTCATTCCCAACACAGGATTCTCGTAGTACTAAGAAATTGATATCTGCCGTACTAAGTCTATTCCTCTTTGCCGGAGGCAATGGATGTGTATTGGCTGGCTTCGGGCCAGACAATACAGGTTTTTAATCCGGTCAATCCTGTTGATCCTGTCTAATAAGACTTTTGAATATTGATCATTTAGCAGTGATACAATCGAATAATTTGACAGATTTGTCTGAAATGGTTAAAAATATTAGATTATATCAATTGATAAATCGGGCTTTCAGTTACCCTTTAAGGAAAGGAACGTCTCATGAACATTACGAGAAACAAAAAATTGAGCGTAAGCATTATCACCCTGCTGTGTATCGGCCTGGCTTTCGGCCTCACCTCACTCTACAGCATGGATCCTGGTACAAAGCTGTTGGACAATTTCAAGCCGATCAAGCCCAAGGTTTCCCTTATTCCAGAAGATGTAAAAATTAGTACTGACTTTGTAGGCGGCCTTGAAAAAAGAGTTGGCCGGGTCCAAAAGGTTCAAGGCAAAGTTTACGTTATCCATAAAGGGGACAAGACCGCTTACCGTCTGAAAGCCAGACATCCGATCTTCGAGGGTGATACCATCATCACAAGCTCGCGTTCCCGGGTCAACGCGGCTATGAAAGATAGGAGTGTTCTGGCCATGGCGCCCAATGCGAAACTTGTGGTTTCAAAATTAGAATATGAGCCCAAAACCAAAACCCGTTCTACGAAGATGGGCCTTTTGTGGGGTAGTGTCCGGTTTATCGTGAAGAAGCTTTCCGGAAAACCAGACTACCAGGTTCACACTGAGACTGCGGTCTGCGGCATCCGCGGGACTGACTTTGCCGTTTCTGTGGCACCGGCTCCTGAAGAGCAAAGTTCTCTGGGCCATAAGATACTGGCCTGGTTGAATCCGGTGCGTGAAGCCCATGCTCTCATAGGAGCACCCATTATTACAACTGCAGTAACAGGTGCAGGTTCTACGGTTGGTCTGACTGGAGTTGTGGGTACTACAACCATCATCGGCCCGACTTCGGTTGCAGCTGCAGTGACTGGTGCGGCTGCAGGTGGAGCGACTATCGTGGGTGCTACTGCTGCTGCTGGCGTGTTGGGATCGGTTGGGCCGGGGTTGGCTACGCTGGGTATGCCGCCTAATTTTGACTAGAAATTAGACTACATAACGGCTTTAAGGGCTGCTTAAAAATCTGGAACTTGTGTTCATTTTCTTTTGCGAAAAAGAAAACAGAACCAAAAGAAATCGCCCGTGTTACTCGGCCCTGCGGGCTGCCCTGTGTTTCTCGGAAAGGTCGCGCTCAGCACAACTCGCTATGCTCAAACAAGCACTTCGCTTCTTTCGACCTTTCCTGCTATACTCGGCGTGTCACAAAGGGTGTTTGAAAACAATGAAAAAAACGAATCGAACTTATAGCCAGGAAGGCATTTTTGTTTTCCTGGCTATTTTGCTAACCATATTAACTGCCTGTACTGGGACTCAGGTGGATCCGCGGATACCGCCGGATTTTTTCGGGTATCAGGATCAGCCTTTGCCGCCGGAGGTGGCTGTCTGGCTTTTGGAAGGCCCACAGACAAAATTTACAGCCAGCATTATTTCGGTATCGGACCAAATACATGGAGCCAATCGACGGGAGCGAATGTTCAAGGCGGTTGATTATGTCTGGGCCAACTTCAAATACGACAACTGGTTAAACGACAAAGCTTTCGCCCGCAGTGCCGACGAACTATTCAAAACCCGGGTCCTGGGCGGCTGCTCCGATTTCGCCCTGGCCCAGGTGGCTTTGTTCCGGGCCGTCGGAGTGCCGGCCAGGATGGTGCTCACCGCAAACACCGAATGGATGGCCGACTTCAAGGAGAACGATTTACTGATCACAACTGGCCACGTCTTCATCGAAGCCTACCTGGAAGATCGTTGGCACCTGATCGATTCCACCTACCGCCTGATGTTCGAAGGCTATAATCCCAGGCTCCGGAGCTTTCCCCGCAACGAATATCTATTTAAACGCGCCAAAGACTACTGGAGCCTGGGTATCACCGATGTGGCCAGCCTTGATCAAGTCTACCAGCCCATGGCTCGGACTTTTGATCTGGCGGCGTATTCGGATCCGAAGTATCCAGAGACTAAGGTTTATGCCAGGTGGGCATGGAGCGAAGCGCAAAGTGCTGAGAGCGTGGTGCTAAGGGCAAATGGCCAAGAGACAAGAGACAAGAGCAAATCGCAATAAATATAGTGTGTGGTTTCTAGTATAGCGATGTTGCGAATCAATCACTATTTCTCTTTAGGGATTTTTGGAAACTGGTAATTTTCCTACAGAGTAGATCAAGTTCATCCAAATAATGATTCAAAGTATCTTGAGTAATTAATGCTCGCTTATGTAATAAAATTAAAATGTTAGCGTTCTCAAACGCTGAACGCCTGGCAAAATTCAGAAAATTATTAAAATCCTTTGAAGAGTTAGAACCACTACCCTCAGCGATGTTATTTGACATTGACATGCCCGCACCACGTAACTGCTCTGCAAAGCGGTAGAGTCGTTTTTGTTCAAGTTCGTCACTGATGGTAAAGAGACCATTCGCTATCTCAATTGATATCTTCCATATTTCTAAGTTCTGAAATCTAAACTTTCCCACAGAATGAAAATGTCCGAATTGTTTCGATCTGTTATTCTATTTTGTTTGCAATTGGGGATGTTTTTCTTTTCGCCCTTGACACCATGCGCTATGCTCTACCCCCTTGGCATTTGCCTTTTGCCCGTGCACCATGCTCCAAGCTCTTTGCCCTACGCGCCGTAATACTCTTTGTACCATTCCACGAACTTGCCAATACCAACTTCAATAGGCGTATTGGGCTTAAACCCCACGTCCCGAGCGAGATCATCAACATTTGCACAGGTAGCCGGCACATCTCCCGGTTGAAGGTCCAGGAACTCTTTAACCGCCTTTTTCCCCAATGCTTTTTCAATGGCCGCTATGAACTCTAATAAGCCAACCGGGTTGTTATTGCCAATGTTGTAAATCCTAAACGGGGCGTACGATGTGCCCGGATCAGGATCATCACCAGACCAACCCTCATTCGGCTCCGCAGTGTTTTCAATCACTCGAACAACACCTTCGATGATATCATCGATATAAGTAAAATCACGTTTCATCTTCCCATGGTTAAAGACTTTTATGGGTTTACCTTCCAAAGTTGCTTTCGTAAAAAGAAACAGGGCCATATCGGGGCGGCCCCAGGGTCCATATACTGTAAAAAAACGCAGACCGGTGCAGGGCAGATTATAGAGGTGGCTATATGAATGGGCCAGAAGCTCGTTTGACTTTTTTGAAGCCGCGTACAATGAGACGGGATGGTCCACATTGTTATGAACTGAAAATGGCATGTTGGTATTGGCACCGTAAACCGAACTGGAGGATGCAAAGACAAGGTGTTTGACACCACTATGGCGGCAGCCTTCTAGGATGTTGGTAAATCCTACAATATTTGAATCGATATAGGCTTGAGGATTTATCAGAGAGTAGCGAACCCCAGCCTGGGCAGCCAGGTTAACAACGGCATCAAACGTATTGTCGTGAAAAAGTGCCTCCATTTCAGTCCTGTCGACCAAATCCAATTGAACAAACGAAAATGCCTCTTTGTCGTTCAATTGTTTCAGCCGATTTTGCTTCAGATGGACATCGTAGTAAGTATTCAAGTTGTCAAGACCGGTGACAGTACAGCCCTGACCTAAAAGTCGGAGGCTGAGATGATAACCAATAAAGCCGGCTGCACCGGTGACTAGGATTTTTTTGTATTTCATCTTAGTGTATTTAAGCTTTCAGCGTTTAGCGTTTGACTGTTGGCCATTTTTGTACCAATTGTAGGTTTTTGTTAGCCCCTCTGCCAATCCAGTTTCGGCCTTGAACCCTAATTCTCTTTCTGCCAAACCAGTATCTGCAACTGAGGCGCGAACATCACCTTTCCTGACAGGTTCATTGACAGAGTTGACATCTGCGCTTGCAGTATAACTGATTTTTTGCCAGAGCTGATTGATGGTAGTCTGTTGACCAGCCCCAATGTTGAATACTTTGCCGGATATTCCTGTTTTGTCGGCAGCAATCAGGTTGGCCTCAACCACGTCGGCAACATAAATGAAATCACGCGATTGTTCGCCATCACCATAGACTGTAGGTTCTTTTCCGTTTAGGGCCCTGTCCATGAATACCGAGATAACACCTGAGTAGGGTGATGAAGCGTCCTGACGAGGCCCAAAGACATTGAAATACCGGAGACTAACAGTCTCAAGACCGTGGAGATTACTATAAACCACTGCATAATGTTCTCCGGTCAGTTTCTGAACAGCATACGGGCTTAAGGGTTTCGCCGGTGTGAATTCAGGAATCGGTAGATTGTCAGGGTTTCCATAAACCGCACAGGAACTCGAAAATACAACCCGCCAAACACCACTTTGCCGTGCAGCCTCTAACACCCTCAAGGTTCCGATGGTATTGATTTCCGCACTCTCGACCGGTTTTTCGATCGTGCGGGGAACAAAGATTTCAGCGGCCAGATGGAAGATAACTTCACACCCGCTTACCGCACTGGTAAGAACCTTCTCATCCCGTATATCACCTTCAATGAAGGTTATCTTATTCGCACTGGCCGAAAGGTTTTCCCGATATCCGGAGGAAAGGTTGTCCAGGACGGCAACCCGACATCCTTTTGAGACCAGGTCATCAACCAGATGGGATCCGATGAAACCGGCCCCACCGGTAACGAGGGCTGATTTAAAAGTGAGGTCGTTAATAGAAAAAACCTGTAGGAGTTATAAAGTAAGAGGGTTAAGGTGTAAGGTATAAGGAAAAAGCTTTAGTTCAGAAATCTGAAAGCGGATGTCCGATGAAATGCTGATCTCCGAGATCTGACCTTAGACCTCGTGTTTTTTTACCTTCAGTCTTCAGCCTTCTAACTACATCCTTAATGCTACCCAGGCCAATCACCCTCCCCCAACCCCTCCCGTCAAGGGAGGGGAGCTATTACTGACTCCGGAATTCAGGTTTTCCTTCAGACTTCGGACTTCAGACTTCCGACCTCGGGGTCTTAAACATACCCCCGCTGACCCAAAATAATCAGGATTTGCCGCACGGATTCTTCCGGAGAAAGGTTGGTTGTGTCTATCTTCAATTCGGGGGACCGCGGGTCTTCGTAAGGATCATCCACGCCGGTGAACCCCTGGATCAGCCCAGCGCGAGCCTTGGCGTACATTCCTTTGCGGTCTCTTTTTTCACAAACTTCTATGGGAGTGGCTACGTGAATTTCAAAAAAGCCGCCGTACGCCTCAATTGCCTTCCGGATTTCATCACGGGCAGTCCCGTACGGTGCGATCGGTGCGCAGATCGCTATTCCCCGATTTTTAGTAATCTCACTCGCTACGAAACCGATCCGACGGACATTGATATCACGATGTTCCCTGGAAAAAGATAGTTCACTCGACAAATTTTGCCGAACGATATCACCATCGAGTAATGTGACCGGCCTTCCGCCTATTTCTAAAAACTTGGAGTAGAGGATCTTGGCGATCGTTGATTTCCCGGCACCGGAAAATCCGGTGAGAAACACTGTAAATCCCTGGTTACCAGGTAAGGGGTAAGCTTTTTGAAGTTCTGCCAGCACTTCGGGAAAGGTTGCCCAGGCGGGTATCTTGCGACCAGTTCGAACCCTATCGCGAATATCCGTTCCGGTGAGAGAAAACGTATCCGTCTCCTTGGGCACCTGATCGATAAAACGGTACTCATCCTCAAAAGGCAGGTAAACCATCTCTTTAAAGGAAACCATCTCAACGTTTATTTCTGCGCTATTGGCAGCCACCAGCTCTCTGGCTTCATCAGTACCATACAAGGCCTTCTCGCCGTTCGTCCCTCCCCACGGGCTGGCGTGATCGCGGCCGATGATAAAATGCGTACAGCCATAGTTTCTTGCAATTATGGTGTGCAGCAATGCATTGCGTGGACCTGCCATCCGGACAGCGAGCGGCAGCAGGCTCAACACGTGTGAATCTGGGGGGTAACGTCTGGAAATGGTCTGATAGCACCGTACACGGGTATAATGGTCGAAGTTACCGGCCTCCCGCACACCGGTAAGGGGTAACAGTAGCAAATTGGCATTGGCATGCTGCATCGCCCTGAGCGTAATCTCGAACTGGGGGCGGTGAATGGGATTGCGAGTCTGAAAACCCACTACCCGGCTCCAGCCTAACTTCTTATATTCAGCACGCACACCTGTTGGTGTCATGCGCAGTTTTCGGAAATCGAAATGAATGGGCAGGCTTATGACTTCGAGTTTTCCGCCAACATAAACATCACCAGAATTGTTGATCAAATAATTCACACCGGGATGTTTGGTGTCCTTTGTCCCGTATACCTGCGCTGCTTCATATTCTCTATCAGGGGTCCAAATATCCTCGACATGAATCACAGCGAGCAGGAAACCTTCTGGATCGCGGATTGTTGCTTTATCGCCAATAGCGATTGATTCCGCGACATATTCAGACACATCCAGGCAAATGGGGATTGGCCAGAGCGTTTTGTCTGCAAGGCGCATACCGCTTATAACGGATTCGTAATCCTCACGATTCATGAAGCCTGTCAGGGGCGAAAAGGCTCCGGTCGCAAGAAGTTCAAAGTCGCAGAGTTTGCGATCGTTGAGGAGGATATCGGGTAAGCCCATTGAAAGCGCTTTTAGCTCTGCCGCTCTTTTTTCACCGACCAAAAGGTCTACTAATGTGCCACCATGAGCATCATATAGGGCGTTCTGATTCAATTTTAATAGCTTAAAACAACTTTTGACAGGATTGCGCCTATGCGGCCTTAAAACACTCTACTGGATAGACAGGATATTAAAGAATTTGAAAATGTCTCCAACGTTTCCGACCTCATGTCCTTCTGACTACTGCCTCAGTGCTACCCGAGCCGCTCACCCTCCCCCAACCCCTCCCGTCAAGGGAGGGGAGCTATTGCTGACTCCTGACTCCGGCAACATCTTCGGACTTCAACCTGGTTTTCAAAAATGCACTTTCTTCGGTTTACCGATGGGAAAGACATTAAAACCCAGTTTGAAAAGCTTATCGTGATCGACAATATTGCGTCCATCAAAAATGAAGGCCGGCTGCTGCATGGAATTGAAGATCTTCTTATAATCGAGGGTTCGGTAGAGTTCCCATTCGGTCATGATGGCGACGGCGTGGCACCCTTGGGCGGCGCTGTAGGGGTCTTCGATAAATTGAATATCGCCTTTGAGTTCTTTAGTATCCTGCCTGGCATTATCCAGTGCTTTGGGGTCGCTGATCACCACCTGGGCATTTTCTGCAACCAGCCGTCCGGTAATCGTTAAGGCCGGTGTTTCCCGCGTATCGCCGGTATTGGCTTTGAAAGCAAATCCAAACAAACAGACCTTCTTACCGGCTAGGGTGTTAAACATGGCTGTCAGCATATTGAGGACAAATCGCTCCTTCTGGTGCTCATTTATGCTAACGACCCCTTCCCAATAATCCGCTTCCTGCTCGAGGCCATAATGCCGGCATAGGTAAACAAGGTTCAAAATATCCTTTTTGAAACAAGAACCGCCGAAACCAACGCTGGCATTTAGAAACTTGGGGCCGATCCGAGTATCCATACCGACGGCCCGGGCCACCTCACTAACATCCGCCTCGGTCTTCTCACAAAGACTGGAGATGGCATTGATGGATGATATTCGCTGGGCCAGAAAGGCATTCGCCACTAATTTGGAAAGCTCGCTGCTCCAGATGTTAGAGGTAACAATCCGGTCTGCGTCAACCCAGTTGGCATATATTGCCACCAATTCATCTCTGGCTTTCAACCCGCTCTGGCTCTGTTGCGACCCGATTAATACCCGGTCTGGATTTTCCAGGTCGGCGATAGCGGTACCTTCGGCCAGGAATTCCGGATTGGAGAGCACCTCAAACTGAACCCCGTTTTTACCGGAGTTCAATATGCGCTCCATGGCCTGGGCAGTTTTAACGGGCAAGGTACTCTTCTCAACGATGATCTTGGAGGACTCCGCGCAGTCGAGAATCTGGCGGGCGGTTTTTTCCCAGTACTGGAGGTCGGCCGCCATTCCAGCACCTACCCCGTAAGTTTTTGTAGGCGTGTTGACACTTACAAATATGATATCGGCGGCCTTGATACCGGCTTCAATGTCCGTATCAAAGAAAAGATTGCGCCCTCGGGCTTTTTTAATGATTTCATCCAGGCCTGGCTCATAGATTGGGAGTTCATCAGAATTCCATTGGTCAATCTTTTCGGGCAGGATATCAACCACATTTACCCTATACTGGGGGCACTTATAGGCAATCATCGCCATGGTGGGCCCGCCGACGTACCCGGCGCCGATGCAGAGAATCTCTTTTTCGAATTTCATTTCAACACCCTATTTTTAGAAAAGCTAATAATCTTTTTGACACGGATTTTACTGGTTTCACGGATTCAAGACCTATTCTCAATTTCTTGTGAAATTGAAAATGTTATCACCCGCTTTGCGAAGGTTATTTAACTAATATTAGTTTTCATTTTGTTAAGTATGTGTTGGAGCTTTGTTTGCCGGACACCAGACTCCTGACTCCCGATTCCGGATTCAACCTTCAGCCTTCAGTCTTCAGCCTAACCACCTAAATCAATCCAGCTCGAACTTCGTCAACCAATCCTCATGCTCCTGCCAGTCCGGCTGTTTTTCTTTACGGAACAGATAGTCTCCCATGACCAGAACGTCCATTTCAGTCCGCATGAAACACAGATAGGCATCTTCCGGTGTGCAAACGATGGGCTCTCCCCGCACATTGAAGCTGGTATTGACCACCAGACCGGTACCGGTTTTTTCCTTAAAGGTATTGATCAGTTGCCAATAGCGGGGATTGGTATCCGCATTGACCGACTGGATGCGGGCCGAATAATCCACATGAGTGATGGCCGGAATGTCCGAACGCAGGTGGTAGAGCCGGTCGTACATCTTCAGTTCATTATAGTTATCCGGCAACGGATGACAGCGGTTGCCATTGACAGGGGCCACCAGCAACATATAAGGCGAGGGACGATCCAGTCCGAAGGTGTGGCCGATCTCCTCTTCCATGACCGAAGGTGCGAACGGCCGGAAACCTTCACGGTATTTAATCTTCAAATTGAGTTTCTTCTGCATCTCTGGATTGCGCGGGTCGCCGATGATACTGCGATTTCCCAGAGCACGGGGGCCGTACTCCATGCGGCCTTGGAACCAGCCGATAACTTTCCCGGCCGCGATCATATCGGCCACATCCCCACAGAGTCGGCCAAAATCGCCATAGTGTTTGTAGGGCGCCTTATACTTTAGGTTCATCGCCAGGTAATCCTGGTCGCTGAACCCGGGCCCTAGATAGGCTCCCTGCATTTTATCCGGTAGTTCCGGATCGACGGATCTTTCGAATTTATTCCAGATATGCAGGGCGGCATAGGCTGCGCCGAGGGCGCCGCCCGCATCCCCGGCCGCCGGCTGAATCCAGACATTTTCAAACGTACCCTTCCGAATAAGCTTGCCGTTGGCCACGCAGTTGAGCGCCACGCCACCGGCCATGACCAGGTTGTCGCAATCGGTCAACTTTCTGGCAGTTGCCGCGAGCCTGAACACCACCTCCTCCGCTACCTGCTGGATGGCCAGAGCCATATCCATATAGGGCTGGGTAAGGTCACTTTCCGGTTCACGTTTGGGCAGACCGAACAATCTTTCCCACTCTGAGTGGCCGCACATGGTCAAGCCCACGGGATAATTGAAATGGGCCATGTTCATCAGGTAGGAACCGTCCTCTTTGAGGTCGATGAGTTCCTCCAGGATAATCTGTTTGAACCTGGCTACCCGCTCGGAATCCGGGTTCCCGTAGGGCGCCAGCCCCATGAGTTTATACTCACCGCTATTAACCCGGAAACCGCAATAGTAGGTGAAGGCTGAGTATAAAAGCCCCAGCGAGTGCGGGAAATGGGTCTCTCGCAGGAGTTTGATATCCTTGCCGTCCCCAATACCAATAGTTGTGGTAGCCCACTCCCCTACCCCGTCAATGGTTAGGATGGCAGCTTTTTCAAAGGGTGATGGATAGAAGGCGCTGGCGCCGTGGGACAAATGGTGTTCGGGAAATAAGAGTGGCGGCTTTCTTTTCAGAGATCGATCGGCCACTTCTTCCAACGCATCCCAGAGCATCTTGCGCATGAAGATCTTTTCCCGGACCCAGACCGGCATGGCTGCCCTAAAGCTCTTGAGCCCTTTTGGGGTAAAGGCATGGTAGGTCTCCAGCAGGCGCTCGAATTTCAAAAACGGCTTGTCGTAAAAAGCAATCGCATCCAGGTCTTCGACGTCGATCCCTGCTTCCGAAAGGACGTAGCGGACTGCATTGGTGGGGAAACCAGCGTCGTGTTTCTTGCGGCTGAACCGCTCCTGGTGGGCGGCGGCAGCGATCTGTTCATCCGAAAGGAGTACAGCGGCACTGTCGTGGTAGTAGGCTGATATGCCGAGTATGAGCATAAATCCTAGAGCTTCTTATCTCGCCTTTTAACTTAGCTTTCGAGTAGTGCTACTATGATAATAAACAGAATACTCGGAATTCCGAAATTCGAATATCGAATCTCGAAACAACAAGGCAAATTACAATGTCCAAAAAAACCAAACGAAACCCAACATCATAATCGATGGTCTTTTTTTGGTAATTTGAATTTTATATTTGTTTGCGGCGGTCGCCTTGAGAACATTCCGGGTTTCGTGCTTCGAACTTCGAATTTCACGCCTTTAGAAAATCGTATAAATAAATGGGGCGATGGCGGAACCGCTTGAGAGTATGATCAAAGCGCCGAAAAACAGGAGGCAGAGGATAATCGGAAGCATCCAATACTTTTTTCGTTCTTTTAAGAAACCCCAGAGATCTTTGGCAAATTCCATGTTTATAATTGCAATATTGTTATGAGTGAATATTACCTTTTAGTTATATTCGGTTGTAGTTCATTATTTCTTTAGTGCTTTTGTGATAGCAATTTTGTATCGGGCTTAGAGTACGGAGTATAAATACCAGAGGTCTGAAGTCTGAAGTCAGAGGTCTGAAATTGGTATCATCCCCCTCCCCGTATCCCTCCCGCCAGGGGTAGGAAGGTTTTCTGCCGCCTGATTCCTGACTACCGACTCCTGATTTTCCTTCAGCCTTCTACCTTCCACCTTCAACCTTTGTGCATCCCACATCAGTAAGGCTTCTCCAGGTCCTTGGCCGTATAAAGGTGTTCGCGAACTACAAAAGCCGAATCATCGCCATTGCGCCATTTTTTAAGGCGGAGGGCATCCGCGCCACCCATTTTTCGAATGAGGCCGATGGGCATCAGCACAACGAAGAACAGGATCGATAGAATTAGGGCAGATACCACGTGACCCAATAGATTTGCAAGACCGAACCAAACTACAGCCAGGGGTTTGAAGACCATTGGCACGGTCATGGTCAGGATAAGCAACACAATGGCCGGAACCACCCAGGTAATGTTGGTTGTAAACCACGTGACCAACAGGAGTATCAATACTGCGGCCATGCCGGTGTCTTTGGGTCGATTATCTTGCTTGCTCATAAGATAGTTTTACATAGCTCCGCCCGGTCGGCTACAATCTCCAACCAGTCTTAAATACCTATAATTACGATACTTTTATACTACTACGATTAATCCCCGCCTATTGAATTTCAACAGGATACCAATGGGATTTGAGTTCTAAACTCGAAATGCGAAATCCGAAATTCGAAACAATTATCAATGACCGAAATTCCAAATATAAAAACATGGCGACTTACCTACTGATTTAGGTGGATCTGGAATGCTGAACTTGTTTTGGTCATTAGCAATTTGAATTTGGTATTTGTTTCGCATTTCGACATTCGATATTCGAGCTTTCTAGTTTTTCTCCGTTTCACCACAACAAGGCCAGTTTCTCGGATGAAATTCCGGTATCACTGGCAACCTGCTGCAGGCCCTCGGCGTTCTCATCAAAAAGCAGGATCGTATCGAAGTTGCCAGCCGCCAGGGACGTAAGTTTGTCGGCCGCCGATAGATGCGCTATCAATCGTAATTGCAGCTTTTCTTCCTGGATGGTGTTTTCCACGAATTCACTAACGATGGCCGGCCCCACAAATACGATGGCCTGATGGCCCTCATTTTCGAGTTCCTGGAGGCGCTGCGACAGGCGCCGCTGGAGGCCGTAATACTCCCGCAGCCGGGATACGACAAAGTTGACCGCCAATCGGGAGCGGGCTTCAATTCCAGCCGGGGTCAAACGATATACATAGCTTAATTTGTTGGGATTTTTCCGAAAATTGTGAACCTTGACCATGCCTTTTTCGAGCAGGCGCCGCAGAACATAGTTGATCTGGCCAAGGCTGATACCGGTGTGTTCGGAAAGCTGCCGTTGGGTGGTAATCGGTTCGCTATCCAGGGCATCCAGGACTTTGAAGTCTTTCTTGGAGAGTGCCATTGCCTCTGCCGTGCATCTGTTTGAAAATGTGGGGGAGTTGCCTGATGACCGTTTTGTTCAAAACTGAACAGCAATTTATGGCTTATTGAAGTTAAAAGTCAAGAGAATTTCAAAAATAGTAGTAAAATCGGTTAGAAAAGCATAAGATCGGAGGTCTGAAGTCTGAAGTCCGAAGACTGAAGGCAGAGACCAAGAGCCGGGATCAGGAGTCGGGGGGCGGAGATTAGATACAAGGGATGGAGAATAATTCGGCGGCGTTTTTGTACAGGATCGCTTCGAGGAAATCATCCGATAAACCAAATCCAGCCAGGGTTTTCAGTTCCCGATCCCAGGCAAAGGGAATGTTGGGAAAATCGGTTCCGAACATAATGCGGTCTTGTCGGAAGGAATCCAGGGGTGGCATCTGAATACCCGGCAGATAGTCGCAGAGGACCATGGTCGTGTCAAGCCAGAGATTGTCATACTTTTCAATAAGTTCTCTGAACTCGGTGAATTCGTCCGCTCCCAGGTGGGGGACGCAGATTTTGAGGTCGGGATAATCCCTGGCGACACGCTCCACCTTCATTACACCGCACAATTCATAGGGGTCGCAGGTATAAGCAGGACTTTTGGGTTCCCGGCCAACGTGCATAACCAATGGCTTGCCGTTGGCCTGGCAGGCTTCGTAAACCGCATGCATACCGGGACTATCCATATCGAAGCACTGTACGTGGGAGTGCAGCTTGACCGCGGCAAGACCATCTTCGAAGGCCTGCGTCAATATTTTATCCGCCCCATCCTCACCGGGATACACTGTGGCGGTCCCCTCCAGCTGGGGGTAGCGGTGACAAAGATCGGCCATGAAGCGGTTCAACTTGCCCGCCACCCCGGGTTTGTGGGCGTAGTGCAGCCCCACAATCCAATTGATGCCGTGAGCGGTCAGAAATTCGATGATTTTCTCGGCCCCCATCTGATAGCGTACGGGCCAGCCGAAAGTATCGAACCACTGCCAGATGGGTTCGAACAGCCAGTCCGGAAAGATATGGACGTGGGCATCGATGACGGGTGGGAGTCCGGAAGGAACAGTGTCACCCTCGGGATCATCCAGTCCGGGCAGCGGGGCTTTTACCAGGGCGCCTTTGTACTCAAACTCAGACATGTGAATTTCTATATTCTCAGGTTCAGGTAGACAGCCTCATCGAAAAACATATATAAAGCATATTTCGGAGTTGAATGCACGGGGATTGAAATACAGGTAGAAGGTTGAAGACTGAAGGCTGAAGGTTGACCATAGAGATCTGAAGGCTGGCGTCAGGGGACAGGGATCGGGAGTCAGGAATCTGGAGTCGGAAAAAACAAACTAACAGCAACTGATATTCATTTTGCCTAATAAGAATCACACACAATTTCAGGCGGATCTGGAGCGGCGGATATTACTGGGATTGGTGCGGGAATGGGAAACGGCCCTTTGGCACCTGGATGATCACCATCGAGGCCGGATGCAACTTCCGCTCTTTCGGTTGGTCGACATGCCCAGCCGCTGGGGATATTGGGACGGCAACCGCAATGAAATCTGTATCAGCCGAAGACTTATCCTTGACTACCCATGGGATTCTGTGCGGGAAGTACTCCACCACGAAATGGCCCATCAATTGACGGACAAATTGGAACCCAATAGGCAGGATGGTTCGCATGGATCAATATTCAAAAAAGCCTGCCGCCTGCTGCGGGCCAATCCCCGCGCTTCCGGCGATTACCCGCCCCTCAAAGACCGCTATGCCGCCAACCAATTATCGGACGATGACCGGATCCTGCTCCGGATTCGCAAGCTTATGGCGCTATCGGAGAGCCGGAACAAGCATGAAGCCGAAGCCGCCATGATAAAAGCGTATGAATTGATGGCCCGCTATAATATCGATTTGATCGAACAGGATAGAAATCGTGATTTCGTCAGTATCTTCGTCGGCCAACCGGCCCTCCGCCACACCCGGGACGCCTATTTCCTTTCCAGCCTGCTGGTGGACTTCTATTTTGTCCAGGGCATCTGGGTCAGCGCCTGGGTAGCGGACCGAGAGAAGATGGGGCGAGTCCTGGAGATTACCGGCACCCCGGAGAACATCTTATCGGCCGAATACGTTTATGACTTCGTAAAAAATCACATCAACTTGGAGTGGTCACGATACAACAAAAACAAGAAGCTAAGCCTGCACCGCAAGACCGACTTCGCCACGGGGATCATCGAAGGATTTCGCAACCGACTTGAAACCCGACAGGCCGGCGTTGCCGCGGATAATGATGTTAAAGCGATTATTAAAATCGAGGACCCGCAGCTGCGAGATCACATCAAATACCGCTACCCGAACACCCGCATGTATCAATCAGACATCTCCAATCAGGATGAGAATGTTCTCGAAGACGGCCGCAAAATCGGCCGCGAAATGGTGATCTCAAGAGGGATTACCGAAAAGGCCGGGAACCGGCGAAAGCTTATTGAATAAGAGGTATAAGTCTGACCACGGAGTCTGGAGTCTGGAGTCCGGGGTCAGGAAGGGCATAAGATTAGAAGTCTGAAGACAGAATTCTGGTAGAGAGCTGCTCACGTCATCTTGGTTTTCATCTTCAGCCAGGATTCACTGTATACAGACACCCGACTACGGATCACATACCTCAGACTCCGGTATCAGACTCCTGACTCCGGACTCCCGACTCCGGCGTCAGCCTTCTACCTGACAACTCTTACCGGCCATATAAAGGCCATTTCGTCCTTCTGCTGGTGGTGGATCGTACCGGCATAGAGCAAGGTGGTATAGCGGCGCGACAGCAGCCGCAGGGGGCCGTCCTTGGCCCAGTAAGGCATGTGGATAATCACGTTCTTGAAGGGGTTCGGTTCCACGATGGCGGGCGCCTGGATATTGTCAGCCAGCAGACTCTGCCATTGGGCCCTGGTCGGCAGCGTCCAATCCCTGTAACCGGCGGCCTTGAATTGTTCGCACTTGGTGATAGCCTCCTCCCAGGTGGTTGCGGCGAAAAAATCGCGATGCCACCCGTTTTGAATCCACATCAGGCCGTTATGGCGGTCGGTTACCGTACCGTCGCCGTTGTCTACGAAGCGTCCCTTCGCCACACTCGCATCCTTCTGAACAGCAGCCGTCTGTGGGAGGCGCGTGCCGGAAGTCTGTTTTAGCTCTTTAGTGATAAGGAGATCATCGATCCTGAAAATCCCCTTGTAACTCACCTGCCCCTGCGCATTCATCTGGTGCCAGACCTTTTCGGCAGTGGCATAGGTCGCGTAGCGGCCAGTGAAAATTCTGTAAAAATAACCTTTCTTGGGAACCTGAGCGCCTTTCCAGAAGACTACCTTTCCCTGCCCCTCGAGTGAATTGACGAAGGCGTTGGCATTTCTCAGATCTTGGAATGATGCCACGTGAATGCTGTAATAACCATCCGGTGCGGTGGTGGTGTCCCCGGCAAAAATAGGTCCGCTGATGGCTACCACGGAGACCAAGCCAGCCGCTAATAAGATTTTTAAAAGTGGCGTCAATGCGTCAAGCCTATGTATGAATTTCAGTGATGAAAAGATGTTTTTGGGTTCAATGAACCTGCTATTGGTCAGTCCTCAGGTATCAGGTCTCCGTTCTCAGGTATAGAGTTTTAATCACTGAACTTTTAAAACTTGAACCTTTGAACCTGTAACATTGCCCCTTAACCCCGGGTTTCGAACTACCATTTTTATCACAATTACTCCACTCGAAAAAGACATCTTTTGCAGTATTTTCATAGCTGTGCGTCATTACCCGTGACTTTTTTCCGTTGACACTTTAATACTGATTCATTATGTTGTTTTTATTCCGAATGTTTTAACTTAAACGCTCATTACGGGGTGTGCATGCCACGAGAAACAGATACACTTGCGATTCTTTTTGCGGATATAGCAAAGAGCACGCACCTGTATGAGAAACTAGGAAACACGGTTGCCCAGGAACTCATTTCGACCTGTTTGTCCCTCTTCGAAAAGGTCACCGACTACTTTGACGGCTCCGTCATCAAGACCATTGGTGACGAGATCATGTGTACATTTCCCACCGCTCAAAACGCTGTTGAAGCTGCCATAGAGATGAATGAGTCTCTTGAGGATATGCCACTGCCGGATAGCGTGACAGTTCCCGCCCCGAACATTTATGTCGGAATCCAATACGGCAATGTTATCAAGGAAGACGGCGACGTATTCGGCGACGCCGTCAATGTGGCCGCTCGTATGGTGGCGCTGGCCAACCAGCGGCAGATCATTACCACCAAGGATACCGTTGATGTACTCGACCAGGACCTGCAAGACGCGGCTAACTGTATTGACAAGACCATTGTCAAGGGCAAAAGCGGCGAAATGAGCATCTATGAAATCGTTTGGGAACAGCATGACGTCACCATCATGATGGACGATGCGATTGACTCACCAGCCCTGCGCTGCCGCATGGAGCTTACCTGCGGCAACACGGTTCTGGAAATGGACGAGTCACGCCCCAGCGCTACCATCGGTCGGCAGTTGCATAATGATATTGTCATCAAAGATAAAGGTGTCTCCCGATCACATGCGCGCATCGAGTACAACCGCGGCAAGTTCATCCTCATAGACCAGAGCACCAACGGTACGTTTGTCCTTTTGCAGGGCAAGAAAAGGGTCCACCTGCGCCGGGATGAAACCACCCTGCTCGGCAATGGCATTATCAGTCTCGGCAAAGAGATTGAAGGCGATTCAGACTTGTACATTAAATACAATATAAAAATGTAAGCGCACCCTATCAATTAAACTGAAAAGAAGCTGAAAGTCATCTCTTATGGACAGCTCAGACCGAATTCAAATCGATGTGAATTCCAGCATTATGCGGGCCAGTGGTGTGTCCGACACCGGCATCCGTAGACAGCGCAACGAGGATTCCATCTATCTGGACGAGGGGGGCACAGTTGCCCTGCTGGCCGACGGGATGGGTGGTCACGAAAAGGGCCAGGAAGCCAGTCGTACCACCGTGGAGACCATCGGCCCCTTTCTCGAGCCGGAATCGATCGAGACCGAGCTGCTTGATATCACCGATGGCGGCGGCATACCGCCATCTGTCTCTTGTGTCATGTCTTTGGTGGATTCAGCGGTGATCGAGGCCAATGATGTCGTGTATGGCCGCAACTGCGAGGAAAAGTTGCAGCGCTTCATGGGTACGACCCTAGTCGGCTTGGTGATAACCAATGAAAAGTATGCCGTACGGTTTCATGTCGGCGACAGTCGCATTTACCGGCTGCGCGAAGGCAAGTTGGAACAGTTGACCCGGGATCATTCCGCACACGTGGCCTGGGTAGACGGCGGCCGCAAGGGGCCGGAGCCGAGTACAAACGTGATCACCCGTGCCATCGGACCCACCCCGGCGGTGTCCCCGACCGTAGACTGGGATGAATGCCAGCCCGGTGACTTCTATCTGCTTTGCAGTGACGGTCTGTCCGATATGGTCGCCGATGATGAGATCCAGCGTATTTTCACTTCCTCTGAAGACACCGGCAGCATTGCCAATGCCCTGGCCGATGCAGCTAATGATGCCGGGGGCAAGGACAATATCAGCGTTATAATCTGCCGCACCTAATAGCGCGAAATCAAGATTGCCTTTCCTGGTTAGATAAGACCATCTAAATGCGAAACCTGAGGTCGAAAATGGCTTCAGGTTTTTTGGTCTAAAACGACTGTAGCTAATTTGCCTCCCGGCCTAATTTCGGCGTCGGGACTCAAATTAAATCCTCTAAGATACAATGTCGACCATTCATGCCAACGCATATCCTGACTTGACAGGAAATGGCAGAAAGCATATAAGTGTACTGAAATCTATATCTTAGGTTGACCACATCCTGCCTGATACCAGGATGCCTAAAATGGAAGTGGTTGGCTGCATCAATCAAATAATACCTAATCGCAGGCCCTCTACCCAGGGCCGTTACAGCTTGGTGAAGATCTTATATCTCGAGTAGTCTGCCGTGACTCCGGCATATCATCTGTGCCGGTTTCGCATAAAATATGACCCGTTTGTAAAAAGGTAAAACCTTGAATCTTCCGGCGCTGCTCATAAAAAGGCTTTCCCTTAGTAAAGCACGCATCCTCCTGCTGTGTTTATTTATAGCGGTCTGCACCGCTCCGTATGGTCTACTCAAAGCCGCCAAGGTTGGCTCCGGTACGAACCACGCCCTTATTGTGGGCATTAATGGCTATACCCAGTGGCCGGCCCTAAAAAGCCCTGTCAAAGATGCCCAACGCATCGCCGACACCTTGGCCAAGAAGTACAACTTCAGCAAGTCCAATATCACCCTGCTAACTGACCAAACCAAGGAAAAGCCAACCCTGATCAACATCCTCACCGCTATAGAAGGCTATCTGGGCGCACTGAAAGAGAACGACAACCTGCTCATATTCTTTGCCGGTCAGAGTTTTGAAGACGATGAAGGAGAAACCTACTGGATCCCCATCGACGGCAAGAAAAAGTCCAAGCTGACCTGGCTGAAACACTCGACCATCATCTCCGAATATCTGGGCTCCAAGGAGTTTAAAGCGAAAAGCCTCTTGATCCTGGCCGACTCGCACTTTTCCTCCAAACTTGTCCGCTCGCGCTCCATCTCATTGACGCCCTACGATCTCAGGTATCCGGAAAAGATATTGGAGAAAGCTTCCCGGCGCTCACGTGAAGTCATCGCCTTCGGCGACCAGCACTGGGCCGGCAGCGCCAGTACCGATAATTTCGGACTTTTCACCTACTATCTCGATAAAGCGCTGAATGATAACGAGTTGGAAATCATCGATTTCGAAAACTTGATATTTGATGAAAATATTTTTCTCCCAATTCAGAAAATTGCCGGTGTGCGCATGGTCCAGGGGCGCCTGCGTAAGACCAAGATGGATAAAGGCGGCCAGTTCATTATTGCCAGGTTGGCACCGGCGGTTCTGATCGACGTAACCGAGTCGACGATCTCACCGGAAAAAGGCTACCCCGGTGATCCTTTCACCGTTACCGCCCGCACAAGTACATCGGCCAGCGAAGTATATTTCAATATGAATAATAAGAAACAACTCATGCAGGGCTCAGGTACCAAGTGGACTTACAAAGGTACCTTTGGCAGTGTCGGCAAGGCGTCTTTCAGCATCGCCGCCCTCAATCGCAACGAACAGTCCGGCAAGTCCTTTGCAGGTACCCTGACGGCCATCAAAAAACGAGCGGAAGCAGCCAATGTCCTGACGGCCTCCGTCACACCTCCCACGGGCGGCTTTGGCGGAGACAAGTTCACCTTTGCGGCCAAAACCGACCGTCCGGCCCGTAAGGTGGCCTTGCGCATCGACAAAAAGCTCTATGCCATGCAGGGTTCCGGCACCGCCTGGAAACTGGACCAGGTAGTGGACAATATCGGTCGGACCCCTTTTAGCATCATCGCTACCAATGAAGATGGGGTGCAGGGACAGACCGGCGAAGGAACGCTGCAGACCAATGCAGGTCCGTCCAATGTCCTGGCAGCTGTAGCCAGCCCCAAAACCGGTTACGCCGGCGAAGAATTTCTGCTGAAGGCCACTACCGATCGGCCGGCCAAGTCCGTCTCGGTGGAATTAGACGGCCAGGTGTTTCCGATGTCTGGCTCCGGAAAAAACTGGCAGTTGAAAAGAACTATTCCGGATATCGGCAAGAAGAGCTTCAAGATAACAGCCATCAACCCGCTGGGCGTATCCGGCCGTCCAGGCCAGGGCACTCTGACCGCCAAAAAGAGCCCGCTGCCCATTCCGGACGTACTTGCCGTGGATGTGTCCGTGGTTGCTCCCGGCAAGGGATATCAGGGAGACCGATTTACCATCCAGGCCAAAACCAGTGCGCCGTCTGACAAGGTTTTTCTGGAAATCGGCGGCAAGCAGTACACCATGCAGGGCAGCCAGACCAATTGGACGTATGTGGCCAAAGCGGACCTGCTGGGTCAAAATCCCTACCGCGTAAGCGCCCGCAACAAGGATGATGCCCAGGGCAAATCCTGGGAGGGTGTCCTGACCACCATTAAAAAACCGGCCGCGGTTGTGAACATTTTAAGCGCCGCGGTCAGTCCTAAAAAGGGCCAACTCTCCCGTAATTTTAAGTTCACTGCTCGAACCGACCGTCCGGCTGAATCCGTTTCACTCGTCATTGGCGACAAGCGTTACCGAATGAAAGGCTCAGGCACCCAATGGACGCTGCAACGCAAACTCGAGGAGGAAGGGACTCTCAATGTGACCCTGGTCGCACTCAATACGGACAAAGTGGCCGGCCGGTCCCAAGGGGTGGCGGTAACCACCTACAAACGCCGGTACGCCTACAACCGCGCGGACGGTACGGTTACCGACTTGCTCACCAAAACCCAGTTGGCCCGGTTCAAAGATAACGGCGACGACACCTTCACCGACCTGATGACCGGCCTGGTATGGGTGGAGCAGCCCAAGCAGATTGCCGTCAATTTTGAGAGCGCGGTCGCCTACTGCAATAACCTGCAAGTCGGCGGTAAAGCCGGCTGGCGGCTGCCCACGTTGCGGGAATGGAAGCAGATCGTAGACCGCAAGCAGCAAAATCCAGCCCTACCGGTCGGCAACCCATTTAACAATGTCATTACCCATGTAGGCTACTGGTCTAAATCCCGGCATAAATTCGGGCCGCAGTATGTTTACCAGATGAGCCTCTGGTACGGCAAACCCAACCACTTGAAGAAAAGCGACAACGCGATCGTATGGCCCGTCAGATACGCCCTGGAGCAGGAGTAGGAGCAGCATGGATTGGATCACCATCGGCAGCGCCACGGATATCGGCTGTGTCAAAGAGGAGAATCAGGATTACCATACATGGCACCCCCGCGAGGGCGACAAATCCGGACGCAGCGGCGCCCTGCTGATTCTGGCCGATGGCATGGGCGGACACGCAGACGGCGCCGAAGCTTCCCGGCTGACCACCACCACCCTGTTGGACCTCTATTTGAGCCAAAAATCAGATCCCGTAATCAACACCCTGCAGCGTGGTTTCATTGAAGCCAATCGCCTCATCTTTGAAAAATCCGCCGAAATGCTAACCGCCAAAGGCATGGGCACCACTCTGGTGGCCGCCCACATCAAGGGGGGCAAAATGCAATTTGCCCACGTGGGAGACAGCCGCGGTTACCTGATCAACAATACGGGCATCACCCAGTTTACCGAGGACCACAGCTATGTAGCCAGCCTGGTCAAAGCAGGCGTGATCGCGCCGGAAGAGGCCGAGGACCATCCTGAGAGCCATGTGCTCACCCGGGCCATCGGCCTCCAGGAGTCCGTTATGGTCGATGTTAGCAAAGCACCGCTTACGCTAAAAAAAGGGGATTACGTGCTGCTTTGCTGCGACGGCCTCTGGGGGGTGGTGCCGGATGACGAAATCTTGGCCTGTGTCCGCCAGATAGAGGAACCGACGGCGATATCTGAAAACCTGGTCAAACAGGCCGTGGAAAATGGCGGGCCTGACAACATAACTGTTTTGATCGCACGTATAAACAAAACCGGATGGATATCAGGGTTGTTTTAATTTCATTTTTCTTATATTATAGCAAACTTAGTAAATTCCAAATCCAATTTGATATCGATACTCAATTGATTTCGACCCAGTTGTACTGAGGTAACTATAGATGATTGGCGAAAGTATTGGTGATTATGAAATAACAGGGTCGCTTGGCAAGGGTGGTTTCGGCGCGGTATGGAAGGCCAAATCGCACGATGGTGCCGATGTCGCCCTGAAGGTACTCAATCCACAGGCCCTGGACAATCAGAAGGTTGTCAAGAAATTCTTCAACGAGGCGATGATTCTGGCCAGGCTCGACCATCCCAACATCACCAAGCTTATGGAGTTCTTTCCGGTTGGAGAAAACTACGCCATCGTCATGGAATACGTTGAAGGGGAAGAACTAAAAAAGATCCTTAAGGGGTTCAAGGGCCTGATGCCTTTTGAAAAGGCCTACAAGATTGCCCACCAGTGCTGTGAAGCCTTCCAATACGCCCACGAAAACGGCATCCTGCACCGGGATATCAAACCGGGTAATATCATTATCGACAAGTCCGGCAACGTCAAGGTGATGGACTTCGGTATCGCCAAAATGTCCTCCACCGCTTCCCATGACACGGCCGCCAGCATGCTGTCCATCCATTACGTCCCCCCGGAACGTTTTGACAAGAACCGCGAGGTGGACGCCCGGTCGGACATCTATTCGCTGGCCCTGGTCTTCTATGAGTTATTTGCCGGCCGGCGACCCTTTTCCGCCACGGAAACATCCCAGATCATGTTCGCCCACCTGAACGAGATCCCGGATCCGCCCAGTAAATTCTCGGCTGCGCTGCCAAAACAGCTCAGCGATGCCATCGCCAAGGCACTGGAGAAAGATCCGGATGACCGGTTCCCGGATTTCAAGGCCTTCGCCGATGCCATGGAACTGGAAGCGGACGACATAGATGACGCCACCGCCGTCTTTGAAGACCTGGACCTGGAACAAACCGTCATCGTCGATCCGGACACTATCCAGCCGGCCGCAGCGGAAAAGAAAAAACCCACGGCCCTCATTGCGGGGATAGCAGCCGTTGTCATCATTACCGGCGCGGCGGCCGGCTTCTTTTTGACACGGGGAAATGACACGTCTGGGCCACCTCCTCCACCGCCTCCACCGCCGCCGGTCGCAGAGATTGGTACAAAAAACACCAAAGGTTTTTTCGAAGTCAAGCATCCCTCAGACCAGAGCGTTATGGTCCATATCCCGGCTGGGGAGTTCACGATGGGGTCGGATCAATATTCGGCGGAAAAACCGGTGCAGAAAATTTCGCTCAGCGACTACTATATCGACAAATTCCTAGTTACGAACGCTCAGTTTCAGAAGTTCGTGGATGCTACCGAATATCAGACGGATGCTGAAAAAGAGGGTGCCGGTCTGGTGCGTATCGGCCGTCGCTGGAAAAAAGTGGAAGGCGCGAATTGGCGATCACCGGACGGCGTAACCGGGATCGACGGCCGTGAAGACCATCCGGTCAGCCAGGTATCTTTCAACGATGCCCGCAGCTACTGCCAATGGGCCAAAAAAGACCTGCCCACCGAAGCCAAGTGGGAGAAGGCTGCGCGCGGCCCGGACGGCAATGAATTTCCCTGGGGCAATGAGGACCCCATGGAGGATACCGCCAACCACGACAATTACGTCGGCTCGACCACCCCGGTTACCGCCTACGAGAAAGGCCAGAGCTTTTATGGCATCCAGGACGCAGCCGGCAACGTCTATCAGTGGGTGTTGGACTGGTATGCCACCGGAGAGCGAGCGCCGGTGGATCCCGCCGGTCCGGAAAGTGGCAGTGAGCGCGTGATCAAAGGCGGCTCTTTCATCGAAGGCATGGAGAGCCTGCGGTCCGCCAACCGGGATCGGTATGAACCCACTTACAGCAGTTTCCTGTTCGGGTTCCGGTGTGCGACGCCTTTTCCGATTGAAGGATTATAGGTCGAATAAATGGCGTTGTTTATGTTTCAGATGGAGTTCGCTGCAGGTAAAGAGAAACCCAAACTGCAAAATATCTCGCGCAGAGACGCAAAGACGCAGAGAAAGTCAATGGCTGTAGTTTGATTCAGCTTCGCTGAAATTAAAACAACACCAGGAACAAAATAATGAAAAGCCGCGCTTAGCGCGGCTTTTGTTCTTTGTTTTTCCTGCGGAGCGGGGCCAAATTTGATGACGTATAAAATTTTTCGCACATTTGAGGCGGTGGCCTCGATATGGTTAAATAAAGGTTGCGAGACCAAACATTTAGCCAGGGAAGGAGGCCACCATGTCCGACAGTGTATCGAAAA
>Ga0126332_10000123_pt1 | contig 30513 bp, 26 predicted proteins | sample InaspJWI42metaG_FD_94482 | JGI IMG/M metagenome (GOLD analysis project Ga0126332, IMG submission 94482) | Marine gutless worms symbiont microbial communities from Oahu, Hawaii - Inanidrilus sp. 2 OAHU.JWI-42 metaG | ecosystem: Host-associated > Annelida > Digestive system > Unclassified...
CACGTTAAACGTGATTCACACCCCCGGGCATACACCCGGCGGAATTTCATTTCACGCTGACGGCATCGTTTTTGTAGGCGATACCCTTTTTGCCGGATCGGTCGGAAGAACGGACTTTCCGGGTGGGGATGCGGGAACTTTAAAGGCGAGTATTCAAAAGAAGTTGTTTGCGCTCGATGACGAGGTAACGGTTTATCCGGGCCACATGGGAACCACCACCATCGGAAAGGAACGCCGCCATAATCCCTTTGTAGGGCAGGGCGGAATCTTATGAGGTGTTATCGGAAAGTGTGGAAGGCTCCTTATATTGCTATCGACAAGAGCAGCTTAGTGTCACCCAACCCGGATAAACCGGAATTGAAGATTGAAGATTGAAGATTTATGGTATCGCTTCGCTCTGTCTTTTTATTAAAAAAACTTAGCAAAGTTATGCTACCCTTCGAAAATCAGCTGTCTTTAGATCACGCCTTCAGCGTGATTCGCTTGTTTTAAAATAGATCAAGCGCAACGCCATCCATATTGGATGTTCGAAGTTGGATCCGCGGATTCGACCTGCCCGCAATGCCTTACAACCGGTATGAGGCAAATTTGATCATTTGATTTATGTTTCCACGTTTACACCAAGCCAACGTACTATGCATGGCAGGCGGGCGTTCAATCATCTCAGTGTTCCGACCAGGCAAAGTTGCATACGATGTGTCAGGGAGTTGAGAATCTAAATCCTGACACCTGAACACTGATCCACCTGCGGCGTAAAACCTTCAGTTTCTTACAACATGTTGTCAGAAAAAATTCCCTAAGTGCGATTCCATATTTAAACCGGCCAACCGGCAAACGGGCTAAACGGGCCAACCGATCATTACGTGAGCACTTCTCTCCAACTAGCAACAAAGCTATCAGACAGAAGATGGACGTTTGGTAACCATTTTCAAAAGGCGCCCAGCTGACAGGGCTTTATCTTGATCCCCAGGGCCTCGCAGGCGTTGCTGACCGCCATTTTTCGCAGTTTGAATCGGGCGGCAATTTCCCACGAACTTGCACACGGCAGACGATCATTTTTTAGCGCCCCTTCAATCGCGGCTTTCAGATCCGGTGCGACCGATTCCGCCGGTTGGACGATCTTTTTTTCAGGCTCGTAGCCGAACAGTCCGAGCTGGCACTTGATCAGCCTGAAATTCAGCAGATCGAGCGTCTTGCCGACTTCAGCCGCCGAAACGCCGATCTCTTCGGCGATGTCGAACGCCACGGCACAGGGCAGGGAGCCGCTTTTGGTGCGCGTTTTTATTTTATCCGCAATGGCTTTGTCCGGCTGGTCTCCGACCGTATGTTTATCCGTAAAATTAGCGCCTTTATCCGAACTCATCGAAATTTTCCTTTCATCCATTCGCAAATGGTTTATTTTTATTTTAACCTTGACGGTGCCGTAAAAAGTCTGAAACCTTTAAAGCGTCATTGCGGCGAAGGCCGGAATCCAGTGATTTCAGTACGTTCTGGGTGCCAGATCAAATCCGGCATGACGAATTCGGACTTGTTACGAGTTCATCAACCTTATAATTCAAACGCAGCTCGAGTTCAAATCTAAAATTCCGAATGATTGAAAAACATCTTTATCGTGGCGGGTGCTTGCCCCTTGAACTAATAGAAACGGTCTGTTAAGTTACCAGATGTAAATCATAGATCGTATCTGGTAGCCCCTTCAACAATTGAATCTTCACCGACTGCTGCGTGGGGGGAGCGATATCGCTTGCGAAATAATTACTGCGAAGACAATATGTCGAGAAATAACTCAACAGAAAGGACACCGGACCGAGCCTAAATATGCCAACTGAGATCAAACGCAGGAAAACACGTCAGATAAGGGTGGGCCGCCTCAAAATAGGCGGGGATGCACCCATCACCGTCCAGTCCATGACCAACACCATGACCCAGGACGTGGCGGCAACGGTAGCCCAGATTCAGCGCCTGGAAGCGGCCGGGTGCGAGATCGTACGGGTGGCCGTGCCGGACGAAGCCGCGGCCGGGGCAATCAAGCACATCAAAGAGCGGATCACGATTCCTTTGATCGCCGACATTCATTTCGACTTTCGACTGGCAATTGCCGCGGCACTGGCGGGTGCCGACGGGCTGCGAATTAATCCCGGCAATATCGGCAGCCGTAAAAAAATCAAGGCGGTCGTGGATTGCGCCCAAGATCACGGGATTTCAATCCGGATCGGGATCAACTCGGGTTCGCTCGAAAAAGACCTGTTGAAAAAATACAACGGCGTTACCGCGCAAGGCATGGTGGAGAGCGCTTTGCGCCACATCGATCTCATGCGTGATCTAAATTTTGATCAGCTTAAGTTGTCCATAAAGGCCTCGGATGTTTGGCGCACGGTTGAGGCCTACCGGCTGCTGGCCGCACAGACCGATCTGCCGCTGCATGTCGGTGTGACAGAGGCCGGGGGCCTGTATTCGGGTATCGTCAAGTCGGCCCTGGGAATCGGAATGCTGCTGGCGGAAGGGATCGGAGACACCATACGAGTGTCCCTGACACGGGATCCGGTTGAAGAGATTCGGGTGGGCTACGAAATTTTGAAAGGACTGGATATTCGCCGCCACGGACCTGAAATCATCTCCTGTCCCACTTGCGGCCGGTGCAATATCGAGCTGTTCAATATCGCCGAACGTGTCGAAAAGGCGGTCCTGTTAAAATCGGTTCCGGTCAAACTGGCCATCATGGGGTGCGTGGTCAACGGTCCCGGTGAAGCGCGGGAAGCAGACATCGGCATCGCCGGCGGCAACGGGGTCGGTATCCTGTTCAAAAAGGGAGAGGTGGTCAAAAAGTTTCCCGAGGATCAGCTGGCGGATGTGTTGCTGGAAGAAGTGGAAAAATACGAAAAAGAGTGGAATTTAAAAAGCTGAAGCGAGGAAGTTTATGGGAAAACAGAATCAGGTCAAAACTGCAATCTCGCCCACACGGGCCCAAGACTATCCGGAATGGTACCAGCAGGCAATCAAGGCCTCTGATCTGGCGGAAAGATCGCCGGTAAGAGGGTGCATGGTCATCAAACCCTGGGGTTACAGCCTCTGGGAAAATATCGTGTTTGAATTGGATACCATGTTTAAAGCCACCGGGGTTAAGAACGCGTATTTTCCACTCTTTATTCCGTTGAGCTTTCTCGAAAAGGAGGCCGAGCACGTTGAGGGATTTGCCAAAGAGTGTGCCGTAGTAACGCACCATCGGCTGGAAAAGGGGCCCGCAGGCGGTCTTGTTCCGGCCGGAGCACTTACCGAGCCTTTGATTGTGCGGCCCACCTCGGAAACGATCATCGGAGATTCTTTTTCTAAGTGGGTCAACAGCTATCGGGATCTGCCGGTACTGATCAACCAGTGGGCCAATGTCGTCCGTTGGGAGATGCGAACCCGCATCTTTTTACGAACCAGCGAATTTTTGTGGCAGGAAGGCCACACGGTTCATGCCGCCCAGAAAGAAGCCCTGCAGCGAACCCGGTTGATGCTGGACGTCTACGCCGATCTGGCCCAAAAGTACCTGGCAATGCCGGTGATAAAGGGCCGCAAAACGCCGGCCGAAAGATTTCCGGGGGCGGTGGACACGATGTGTATTGAAGCGATGATGCAGGACAGACGGGCGCTTCAGGCCGGCACCTCCCATTTTCTCGGGAAAAATTTTGCCCGGGCGTCCGACATACGCTTCCAGGATGCAAATGAGAAGGAGCAATATGCCTGGACAACTTCATGGGGGGCTTCCACCCGGCTCATCGGCGGGCTGATTATGATCCACGGAGATGACGACGGTATCATCCTACCGCCGAAAGTCGCCCCGGCGCAGGTTGTGCTGATTCCGATCATCCGCAAAACCGAAGATCGTTCTCAGGTCATGGAATACATTGAGAAGCTGGCCCGAGCGTTAAGAGAAACAACCTACCATCAGCGCCGGGTCGTGGTCGAAATAGATGCACGTGACATCGGCGGTGCCAGAGGCTGGGATTGGATCAAAAAAGGCATTCCGCTGCGAGTTGAGATCGGTCCCCGGGACATTGCCCAGGATTGCGTGTATCTCGGTCGCCGGGATAAAGATCATAAGCATAAAGTATCCATGAAGCGGGAGCAATTTGTGGCCGAAATCGGCACCCTGTTGGATGAAATTCAGAACAACCTGTTTGAACGTGCGCTGGCTTTTCAAAAGGTACACACGACCGCCATTGATGACAATAAGCGCTTCCGCGCTTTTTTTACACCGGCCAGTAAGGAACAACCTGAAATCCATGGCGGTTTTGCGCTTTCCGGCTGGTGTGGTGCGGAAGATTGCGAGGCCGCAATAAAGGATGATCTGGGCGTCACCATTCGATGTGTTCCCTTTGAAGGTGAGCTTGAGGTGGCTGACAACGGCCGCTGTATTTACTGTGATAAACCTTCGCAGGCCATAGTGGTATTTGCCAAAGCATATTAACATGGGTTACGCGTTGCGGGTTCCGAGTTGCGAGTTTATTCATGCCGTAAATTAACCTGTTTCAAATTGCAACCCGTAACACGAAACTCGTAACCTGATTTTATCATATGATCCGAATTACAGACATACTCGACAAAGTCGACACGTACACATCGGATGCGGATTTAGACATCATTGAGCGCGCCTATGTTTATTCGGCGCGGGTTCATGAAGGACAAGTTCGACTGTCCGGCGAACCATATTTGTCTCACCCACTAGAAGTGGCCGGCATTCTGGCGGATATGAATCTGGATGTCGTCAGTATCGCGGCCGGATTACTGCACGATGTGATTGAAGATACACCGACTACGCCGAAAGAGATCGAAAAACTGTTCGGGTCGGAAGTGCAGCAAATCGTATCCGGTGTGACCAAGCTGAGCAAACTGCGCTTCAGCAGACCACAGGCGCGCCAGGCTGAAAGTATCCGCAAAATGTTGCTGGCCATGGCGGATGATATTCGAGTGATCCTTATCAAACTGGCCGATCGCCTGCACAACATGCGCACGCTGCAGTATCATAAGACCGAAAATAAAAAGAAGAAGATCGCCCAGGAAACTATCGATATTTATGCGCCCATTTCTGCCCGCCTTGGAATATATCTGATCAAAAAAGAGCTTGAAGACATCTCATTCAGGTATCTGATGCCGGATGAGTATGAAAAAATAGAGACGACAGTTCACAAAGATCAGGCCGAGCGCGAGAAATATATGGAAACGGTAAAAAAATATATCCAGATAAAAATGGATCAGACCAATCTCAAATGCGAAGTTTTGGGCCGCAATAAAAACTATTACAGCATCTATAACAAAATGATGCTCCAGAACCTGGCCTTTGAAGACGTCTATGACATCATCGCCTTCAGAATTATCGTCGATTCCATCCCGCAATGTTACGAGGCCCTGGGGTTGATTCATTCCCTCTGGAAGCCGATCGATATTAAATTCAAGGATTACATCAGCCGTCCCAAGCCGAATATGTATCAATCTTTGCATACGACCGTGTTCGGGCCGTTCAATGAACGCATGGAGGTCCAGATCCGGACCTGGGAGATGGACCGGGTGGCTAAATCCGGTATTGCCGCTCACTGGAGTTATAAAGAAGGTAAACGGATGGATGAAAAGGTCGGGAAAACCTACGGCTGGATTCAGAACCTGCTTGAAAACCAGGAGAATTTCAGAGATCCGGGCGAGTTTCTCGAAAATGTTCGCATCGATCTGTTTCCGGATGAAGTCTATGTATTTACTCCCGGGGGAGAAATAAAAACACTGCCCAAGGGCGCCACGCCGGTGGATTTTGCCTACCTGATTCACACCGAAGTGGGCAACCAATGTGTGGGGGCCAAGGTGAACAGCCGCATGGTACCGCTTCAGTACGAGCTGCAGACCGGTGATGTCGCCGAGATCGTCACATCGAAAAACCACCATCCGAGCAAAGACTGGCTTAAATTTGTCAAGACGGTCAAAGCCCGCTCTCGAATCAGACAGTGGATCAAGATTCAGGAAAAGGACCGCAGCCTAACCCTCGGCCGTGAAATGTGTGAAAAAGCTTTTCGCAAATATCGGCTCAATTTTAATGTCCTGGTGAAAACCGAAGAGATGGGGAAAGTGGTGGAGCACTTCGGGTTTAAATCCGCCGATGATCTCGTCGCCAGTGTCGGTTACGGCAAAATCACCCCGTTGCAGGTTGTCCGACGATTTACCTCCAAAGCCGAATCCGAGGATCAGAAAAATTCGATTTTCGACAAGCTCATCGGGCGGGTGCGGAAGAAAAAACCCAAAGGCGGGGTGGTCGTAAAAGGAGTGGATGATATCCTGATCCGGTTCGGAAAATGCTGCCAGCCGGTTCCGGGTGATTCGATCATCGGTTACATTACCCGCGGCTATGGCGTAACTGTCCATCGTACCGGCTGCATTAATGCCTTGAAGATGAATCCCGAACGGCAGATAGATGTCCAGTGGAACGTTCAAAACGAGGAAACCTATCCGGTTAAAATCCGCATTCGGTCCCACGATAGGGTCGGCCTGCTGGCGGATGTCGTCGGTAACATCAGTAAAAACGAAGCCAATATTCTCAACGCCCGAACCGAAACCCTGGACAACAAGATGGTGCACAGTACGTTTACCATTGATGTCGAAAACACCGATCATCTCAACCGGATTCTGGCTGCCATAAAAAAGGTGAGGCATGTGCTGGAGGTCAAGCGGATAGGCTGACAGGTGAAAAGGCCGGGTCTATTAAATTTTGATTCGCCCTCGAATATTTGCCGTAATCATCCCTACGGCGCTTTTATCACATACCCGGATTTAATGCAGCTGGTGCAGACGACCATCTTTTTAACCTGGCCGTTGTGCAGCGTTCTTACCCGTTGTAGGTTTGGATTGAATCGACGTTTGGTCACATTATGGGCGTGGCTTATATTGCTGCCGACCATTGGTTTCTTTCCACATATTTCACACATTCTCGACATACCGATCGCTCCTTACACTTTTGATGCAATCCGCTTATTGCGGGTGGAAGGCGGGAATTTAATTGATAGTCCCCTATTTTATTGTGTCCCGTTAATTATTTGTGTGCGTTTGTATAAACCGCTCGATGATCAAAATCTGATTTTATAAACTATAATTCCGTGGCTGTAAAGGATTTTTTACTCAGGTTCGGCCTGTTTGGCCAGATGCGACTCGCACTTGGCGATGTACTGCATCGCTTGCCGATGTATGCCGACATCCGGGTATTTGGAAATCACGGCCTGAAAACGATTCAGGGCTGCTGCATAACGCTTGCTCTTATAGTAAAAAACTCCGATGTAATACTCATTGCCGGCAAAGTTTTTCAGGCACATGTTGATGTGATCGACAGATCTTTCGGCATATATTGAGCCCGGATGCTGCTTCTGCAATTGCCTGAATGTGTCGAGTGCTTTGCGGGTAGTGGATTGGTCTCGATCGACAGTGTCCATTTGGTCAAAGTAACAGCGTCCGATTTGATAAATCACGTAAGGGACTGCTTCATTGCCGGGGTGAAGTTCGGCAAATTCTTCGTAGGCAAATATTGCGTCGTTGTATTCTTTCTGGTGGTAATAGGCATCACCAATTTTCAATTCCGCCAGGATGACATATTTACTGAACGGATACCAATCTTTCAACTGTTCAAAGGATTTTAACGCATTCTTGTAATCTCCTTTGTCAAATTGTTCGATGCCTTCCTGGACAAGGACTTCCGCCGATTTTACTTCCTCATTGGATTTAAACCAGGCGCATCCTGACAAAGAAATCAGCGCGACAATGCAAATACCGACAGCCGCTGATATTTTGAGTTTTGCGTTCATGTTAATACGATTTAAGGTCAATAAATTGCGCGGCGATGGGCCTGATGGGATCATCGCGTGCAGTTATCCAATTTTTCGATTTGATAAGGTTTGTTAAAGGGCTTTGTTGATGACTTCCTCAAGCTTTGATTTGGCGACCATACCGGTGATCTGATCGACAACATCTCCTCCCTTGAAGAGAATTAAGGTGGGTATTGCTTTAATACCAAATTTCCCCTGGGTTACCGGATTATTATCAACATTGCACTTGGTGAATTTGATTTTTTCGCCGAAATCATTTGCAAGATCTTCAACCACCGGTCCGATGGCTTTACACGGTCCGCACCACGGCGCCCAAAAATCTACCAGGACCGGTTTGTCTGCCTGTAACACTTCGCTCTCAAAATTGTCGTCTTCGATATCCATTATGCCTTCTGCCATGATTGATCCTTTCTTTTGAAATAATTTGCCCAATTATAGTGATGCAGAATACTGTTGTCAACCTCCCGCAAGCAACCCGGTTGCCTGTTTCACCCGGCGTCGAACCGGCATTTAATCCACAGATTTCGCCCCAGAGAAATAGGCTACGCCCCGATGAAATAGGCTTCGCATTTCATTGGGCAGGCATTTCACAGGGCAGGACGATTTTTTTCCTTAGCCGGAGCCATCGGATTCCTCACCAGGGCGGGTTTCAGGTAAACTAGCGGTTTTTCTCAAATACCGTTGTGCAATATCAAATTGAAAAGCCGGTCGTTTCGGTGTAAATAGATCCAGTTTCTTTATAATTATTTTTCGGAGGTTGCAGGCATGAATGATAAGATCCGGATCGGCGCATTGATTTCAGGCACCGGAACCAATCTGCAGGTAATTTTGGATGCCTGCGATAAGGGCGCAGTGGCCGGCGAGGTGGTGTTCATCGGATCGGACAATCCGGATGCCCGCGGGTTGGACCGGGGCAGCCGATACGGAATACCAACTTTTGTGGTCGATTATGGCGCCATCATCCAGAAATACCGCCGCACACCGGATGCCGTACCGATCCCGGCCGATTTCAATCTTGATGAAATTCGGGCCAAGCAGACGTTGTTTGCAGATCCAGCCGACTTCCGGAAAGTGAACTTTTTTCTGAAGATCCGTGCTGTGGCCGAATCGCGGCTGCTCGCAAAAATGGATGCCTATCCCTTCGACCTGCTGGTTTGTGCCGGTTTTATGCGGACCCTGACCCCTTATTTCATCGACAGAGTCAACCCGCGAACGGACGGTCCGCGCATCATGAATATTCACCCTGCACTGCTGCCCGCCTTCCCCGGAACCGATGGTTACGGTGATACGTTTCGTTATGGTTGCAAGGTCGCCGGATGCACGATTCATTTTATCGATTACGGCGAGGATACGGGCCCGATCATTGCCCAGAGAGCTTTTTCAATTGCACAAGCGGACACGCTGGAATCCGTGCGGGAGAAAGGGCTGGCGCTGGAATGGGAACTTTATCCACAGTGCATCAATCTGTTTGCTCAAGGAAGGCTGAAGACGGTCAAAGTGACCTACGAAGGTGCGGGCGGAAAGAAAGTTCAGCGAACGATTGTGAAAGTATTGCCGCAAGAAGAATAAGAGAACATTTTGCGGGTTGCACGTTGCGTGTTTATCATGACTCGCAACTCGCAACTCGCAACCCGCAGACTCTACATATATCTTCGTGCCCCCAGGTAACGGTTTTTATAGTAACGGCTGGTAAGGGAAGCGACGCGTATTTTTTTGTCCCTGCCCGGCGCATGGATAAATTTGTTGTTGCCGGCATATATACCCACATGCGACACCCGGCGTCCGCCGGATGTGGCGAAAAAGACAAGATCGCCTCTTGATAAATAATTGCGGTTTATGGGAGTGCCGGCTTTCCATTGCTGTCCGGATGTCCGTGGCAGATCCAGGCCGTTCAATTGATACACGGTCATCGTCAGCCCACTGCAGTCAAACCCCTCGGCCGGTGACTCTCCCCCCCATTTGTACGGTATACCGATAAAGCTTTTCGCGGTTTGGATGAGTTCAGCCCGCAGATCGGCTTCAATGGCTGCAATCTGAGGACTGACGACATAGAACTCACCAATAAGCCCTCTTGCCTGAAGCATTTCAGCTTCCCGGCGGGCAGTTTTTTTGGTGGCGTAATTGCCGAAGCGGACCTTGTATAGACCCGTCCGGTCGATAAAATGGTATGCATTAAAGCCCTGACGCTGAAGCTTTTTCGTCAGCCGAACAGCATTGTCAAGATTGGTAAAGGCACCCACTTGAAGGGTAAATCGCACCTGTTTCAAGCGTTTTTTGGCTTCAACCGATGCGTCGGGCGGCGTGGTGACCGGCCGGTGGTAGCCGCAGCCAGCCAGGAGAAGAATGCAGACTAGCGCGATGAGTCTAATCAAACATAGAAAGCCGGGTCCTCTGGGCTTGGATCCTTTACTATGCTTACGGTGAATTTTTATTTTAATCATACTGTCATTAAAGCACTTTAACCATCAACGGGATAGCCACAAACGTGCCCAGGGAACTGCCCAGATTGGTAAATACGACCACCAAGAGGATGCGCGTTACCTTGTTTTTCCAGAATCCCCGCAGGGAGTGGATGTCTTCCTGAAGATTTTCAAAATCCTTTACTTTGGGCTTGCGTGAAAAAGCCTCCACCAGTCCGGATACCCAACCCGCAGCAATCATGGGATTTAAGGACGTCAGCGGGGCAGCCAGAACCGATGATATGATGGTAAATGGATGGGCCAAAGCAATCAATGCGCCAAGCCCGGCCAGTATCCCGTTTGCCAGGAGCCACTAGGTGACCATGTCTTTACCGGTTTTTGCGCCGCCGTAATAGAACCCGGAAAGCACCAGACCGACAATGCCCAGGGGAATGATCCATTTGAGAAATCGGAAGGTTTTGCTCTTCGGGGGTAAGGTTTCCAACGGGACGATATCTATTTCATCATTCCAGTATTTTTTTATTCCCGGAACATGTCCAGCACCCACAACGGCAACGATGTTTTCGCCGGGTGCCGATTTGATTTTATGGGCCAGATATTGGTCCCGTTCGTCGATCAGGATGTCTTTCACCACCGGCAGAGATCGGCCGACATCCGCCAGCAAGCTTTGCAACACATCCTCCTCTTTCATCTTTTCTATGTCTTCCTGGCTGATTTCATTGACCTCGCCTATCGAAAAAACCAGTTGAATCATCAATTTGACTTTGTCCCACAATTTCATGATTCGCCAGGCTCTGGAAAGCGTTGTTCGAATATCCCTGTCAGCCAGGTGAACGGTCGCACCGACGGCCTCCGCACTTTCGATCGCCTGAATCATTTCCTGTCCCGGGTTGATGTTGAACTTTTTGGCAATCCGTTTTTGAAAGGATGCCAGCAGGAGATTCGCCAGAAGCAGGAAAGATTTTTTTTCTTTGATCACCCGGACGATGTCCATGTTCCGCCAGCGGTCCTTTTGGCGGATGGATTGATAGCGCGACTCGCACAGTTCAACACAAACAGTATCCGGCTGCTGCTGTGCAATGACCTCCGAGACCAACCGGGCGCTTTCCTGTGATACGTGGGCGGTTCCAACAAGGCTGACATGTTTGTCTTTGTATTCAAGTTGATGAATCATAATGCTGTTGTGTATAATCGGGTTAGAATGTATATTCTTTAAGGGTGATTGTAAGTTAACAAAAATATTACATTTACCGTTGCTATGCAAGTCATTAGATCGGGTTTTGTACCGGAAGACGAAAAACCATGGACGGGGGAACAAATATATGCCGCATAACAGACCGCCGGATGCCGATCGTTATCTGATTGAAAGGCAGCCGTACTATCTTTCGCGGGGCGATGAAATTTCATTTTTTCAGAATGCCTATGACGTCCGGCTGCCGGTAATGCTCAAAGGGCCGACCGGCTGCGGTAAGACACGGTTCGTCGAATTCATGGCCTGCCGGGCGGCCATATGTCTGCCGCTTACCGATGATAGGCGACTGCAGGAAACATTTAAGGATCTTATTGATGACATTTTTTAGGTGATTTCAAATGGGAATTGAACAAAAGCATGAACCTGGCAGGCTCGTAAGAAAACAGAGCGGTCATTACACCAAAGTGTTTGGTATTTGGTTTTTAGTGTTTGTCATTCTGTCAATTTAATAGCCGGCATGTATTTTCCGAAACACGCCAAACACCAAATACGAATAAGATGACAACAGGTAATCCCCAACGAGATCCCCTGGCGGAAAGTGTGCGCCGACGGATCGGCGCGATGACACCCCAGCGAAACACGCGGATGGGCGCGGCAATTCGTCATGCGCCTGCCAGTTGTCGGCGGTGCCGTCCCGGGTTCGTCTGCTGATCATTCTTGGGGACGGATTCCCCAATGATCTTGACTACAAGCAAGCCTACGCCATCGAAGACACCCGCAAGGCCATATCCGAGCTGCGCTGCGAAAATATGCATGTGCACGCAATCACGGTAAACATCCGCCTGGCGGACTATTCAAGGCTTGACGGACTATACGGCGATATTCATCACAACGTGATTACGGAGGTCTCCGAGTTGCCGGATAAATTGTGGCTGATATATGGGGCGTTGACCCGGTAGTTTCTGGAGACAGTCGGATTCTGGACAAATAAATTTGCTTTAAGTTTCATAGTGTTGCGAGTTGCGGGTTACGAGTTACGGGTTTGCAGGAATTTTATAAAACTCGCAACGCGCAACCCGCAACGCGCAACACCACGCGTTGTGTCTGATAGCATCGCTAATCACCGCCATAGAATAAGCCAATAAACTGTTGCCCATGTTAATCTATGACGACATATTTGCCTGGGAAGGATTCGGCGGCAAGCTGCGGATCGGGGCTGGAACATGCCGGCTGAAGATTTACGATCTGCGCGGAAGTGAAAAAAAAGGGCTGGCCCATTTGAGGCCCTTTATTGTCGTTGCCACCGATATTCCGGAAAACAGAATGTCTGTCAGAAGCTGTGTAAGCCACATCGCAACCAGTGTTGCCAAAGCATTTAAAATCGATCCGCAGCGGATGCTTTTTCTGGAATATTACCCGGAAGCAACCTACGGCCGCAAAAATGAAAAGCATATCCCGGAGCGCTATGATGCCGTTGATTTTCAATGGCATGGAGACAAAGCCCTGCATCCGAAATGGCGGTCGGTCAGGCCGCCCATGCTCGATATCCTCAGGGAGTTAATGCGTGAAACAGCCGATAAACGCTAAGTTGTTTTGAAAGATGAACATCGAACGTTCAACGTCGAATAAAAACGAAATATACAATACCGAACATTCAACATATAGTTTTTTTATCTTTTCCCATTCAATCACGCCGAGGTGTGATTCAACGTTCGATGTTCGGCGGTCAAATTTCTCAGTAAATCTTCCACAGCGCCCTGCTGTAAAAAACAAATTAGCGCTTATGGCGCTATATCCCCGTTCGGATGAACCGAACAATTGCCTGAAGTGAATCCCGCGTCGGAATTCACTTCAATCACCGTTTATAAAATGATTGTTACCGGGGAGGATGCGCGCTGGCGGCACATTCGTTTTTGCCCAGATCAAGTATGTCCTGCTGTTCTTCATCGACCTCGGCCAGACCGGCATTGATTTCTCGAATCTTGGCGTATTCTTCGGGCTGGGGGCGTATGTTCTCCTTTATAAAAGCGTAGAACGTCTCTGGATCTTTAATGCTGTAAATGTGAGAATTTATCTCTTTTATCTTCCCCAGCGCCGCGGTGAATATCAGTTTTTCATTGGCTTCATCCCAATCCATATAGTGTCCGGGACATACCTGGATGGCATCATCCAATGCCAGAAGTTTATCCGTCATCGTCCTGAACAGCATTTGCGACCATTCTGCAGCCATACCGCCCAAATCGGGCCGACCGATGGACATAATGAAAACGGTGTCACCGGAGACAAGATACTTCCCGTCGATCATATACGAAGTGCTGCCGGGGGTATGACCGGGCGTATGGATCGCCCGGACCTCGGGTCCGCCGCCGGTAAATGTTAAAACCTGATCGTCGAGCACCGGCGTGTAAATAAAACGCGCTTCTTTAAAGTCCGGTTTCGGTGCCACGAATTCAGCACCGGTGACTTGTTGCAGTATTTTGCTGCCTGAAATGTAATCGGCCTGGCGGTGGGTTTCAATCGTTCGGATAATGGCACAATTGCGTTCATGGGCAAAGGTCTGGTAGGCGGCGATATTCTTGGCCGGATCGAAGATCATCATTTCACTGTCGTAAAGCAAGCCATAACTGCAGGAAGCTTTGCCCGGGCGCCGGAACTGAAACAGCTCATACCCATTGGCTTCTTTTAAACAAGCCGGGGCGAGCAAATTTCCCCAGGCTTTGATGCCGGCAAGCATGTAGCCTACATCATCATAACCGTGGTTGGCCAGTATTTCACCGACAAATCGCGCCGAGCCTTCCTTGGCACAGACAATGCGAACTTTTTTGCCCTTCGGCACCCTGGCCACGCTTTCTTCTTCATGCTCGATAAACTCCATGTAAGGCACATTGACCATGTCGATCGGGTAAGGGCCCTCCACTTTAAACCTGCCGAATTCAACATCGTTGCGAACATCCAGCAGCAGAAAGTCTTCTTTAGTGATGAGCCATTGAAACAGGTCTTGGGCCGTAAACGATTCTAGTTCCATTATACCTCCTTTTTATGACCGGTAATTGGGCACCGGCAGTGATATTGTCAGTTGTTTAACTGTTAGAGCCACCGCCTGCTCAGCGGTTACATTCCTTGAAGCACTTCATTTTTTAATCATTGCCCCAATCAAAATTTAGTGTTAATCGAACCACAGCTTAATCGGCCGCGCAAATGATATTGTTGATCGCCGGATCAATCGGATTTTTAGATAATTTAGGTAAGACACGACGAACATGCAAGTGTCAAACTCAAAATTTTAGTGCCTAACCTTTGAAATTCGGAATCATTTCGAAAATTCGGTTTTGAAAAAGATAACATGAAAGGAGTAACGGATGTCAGTAAAATCGATTCAAACAGACCAGGCCCCGGCCGCTATCGGCCCCTATTCCCAGGGAATGGCCGCCGGTGCATGGCGGTTTGTCAGCGGACAGCTGGGCATGGACCCGCAAACCGGTGAACTGGTTAGTGCAGAACTCGACGGACAGGCCCGGCAGGCCCTGGAGAACATGCAGCAGATCGTGATAGCCGCTGGTTGCACCCTGAACCAGGTGGTGGCTGTGGATGTATTTCTAACCGATATGGGGCAGTTTGTCGAGTTTAACGCTATCTACCAGGAGTACTTTTCCGAACATCGTCCGGCGCGAGCCGTGGTGGAAGTCGGTGCCCTTCCAAAAGGAGCGTGTTTGGAAATCAAGTGCATTGTTTACCAAGAGGTCGAGTAAGCATAGTGGTCTATTTCGTAAGATTAGTGACGTATTTATACAATGAATTCTGCGGAAGCTAAATTAAAAAGTGACTAAAGTTGATAGTTTTTTATGAATGCATGTTCTTAGTTTGTAAAACGACCGTCTAATTGGCACTTACGGCCTCCACCGGATCTACGGCGAAGGGACATCCACAATGCGGGCCTTGTGTCCGGTTGCGGTTAAAAAGCGCTCGATCCCGTCCTTTGAAACAACCAGCGTGCAGGTGTTTATCAGCGGATGAAACTGCAATGCAGCGGATGTCCACAACCTTGCATCGATGAAAACTTCGACGGCGTGCCGATCCCTGTCATTTAAAACCGCCAAAAGAGAAACCGAGCCGGGCTCGATACCCAGGTGCTGCTTCAGGCGATTCGGTGATCCGAAACTCACCTTTGTACTTTCCAGAACCACCGGCAGGGATTTCATGTCAACCCGTTGATCACTCGGCACAACTACCAAAAAATGCCGGGTCCCTTTTTTATCACGCAAGAAGAGGTTTTTTGTTTTTGCGCCGGGCAAGTCCGGCTTCAGATGCTGCACGTCGGCGATCGTGTATACCGGTGGGTGATCAAATCGCTCATATTTAATTTGATGGTCGGCCAGAAATTGATAGATGTCCATGGTGCGGGTTAACTCCTCAATTTGGGGGAGTCCGTTTTGCCAGATGAGCCTTACTAAATACATGAATCATTGAACCAGATGTGACGTGCTGCTCGGCGGGAATCACCGGCTTATACGCTGATCGATCTGTATAAATGATTATGTGTATCAAAACAATTAAAATATGCTATAGCATGTTTCTATAGATTTTATTCTGTTCGGGGGAAAACAAGCCACCGAAATATATTCTGATCACAGGAGGTATGATGAAAAAAAACGAATTGCTCTATCTATCTCAGGCGGATGTGGCTGCTGCAGGCCCGAGCATGTCTGAAATTATCGAAGCCCTGGAGACCGCCTTCAAGGAAAAAGGGGAAGGCCGGGCAGAGATGCCCCCCAAACCCGGGGTGCATCCCGGCGGCGGGGATAATTTTATTCATGCCATGCCCGCCTATATACCGGCATTGAAATCGGCCGGCATCAAATGGGTCGGCGGATTTCCGGACAATATCCAACAGGGGCTGCCGTATATCACCGGCCTGCTTATCCTCAACGACACCGCAACCGGTCTGCCGCTGGCAGTGATGGATTGTATCTGGATTACGGCCATGCGCACGGGAGCGGCATCCGCGGTTTCCGCCCGCTATCTGGCACGGCCCGAATCGGCAGTCGTCGGCGTGCTGGGGTGCGGCGTGCAGGGCAGAACCAATGTTGAAGCGTTAAACGTTTTGTTCCCGCTCAAACGTGTGATGGCCTATGATGTCCAGCCCGAAGCCCTTGATCGTTATGCCGATGAGATTCAGTCCCGCTTCGCTCTCGAAGTCGTTCCGGTGGAAAACCCGCGCAAAGCGGTGACCGGCTGTGACATCGTCGTTACGGCCGGCCTGATTTCGAAAAAGCCGCATGCGACGATTCAGGCCGGCTGGATGAATCCGGGTTCCTTTGCCTCGCTGGTGGATTTTGATTCTTACTGGCACCCGGCGGCATTGCATGAGGCCGCCAAGTTTTGCACCGATGACACGGCCCAAATGCTGCATTATAAATCGGTGGGATATTTTCAAGATACACCGGCCATACATGCTGATCTGGGCGAACTGGTCACAGGGCAAAAGGCCGGCCGTGAAACTCCCGAGGAAAGGACGATAACGGCCAACCTGGGACTGGCCATAGACGACATGGCGGTGGCACCCTTGATTTACAAGCGGGCGCTTGAAAAGGGGATAGGGACGAAGCTACCGCTATAATCATATTAAAATAACAAATTCCAAGCACCAAAACCCAACCCGGATAAGCCGGAATTGAAGATTGAAGATTAATGGTATCGCTTCGCTCTGTCTTTTCTATATAAATCGATAGCATTCCTAAAATATTCAATCTGGCTATGGCATAAATCCTTCGCAAACATGATGTGATTTCAATATATAGGATCTAAGCTTTTTCCGAGACTGCACTCGGAAAAAGGGGCCCCTGGCAATTGAAGCTTGGAAATTGAATATTCAATCGGTTTCTGACAACATGTTGTCAGGGAAAAGGCCCTAAGGGCCTAATGGCCGAAACGGCAAGGGATTTTTGATATTGGAAATTTGGATTTGTTTGAAATTTGTTATTTGATATTTAGAATTTAGTGACTTGGCATCAACAGGTTCAATACAAAAAGGGCCGCAAGGTCATGCCAAAGAATCCATATGACATAATAATAATAGGTGGTGGGATCATGGGCTGTGCTACCGCCTATTATCTGATGCAGGCAGATGATCGATCGAAGGTGGCAGTCGTGGAGATGGATCCGACCTATACCCGGGCATCGACCGCTTTGTCTCTGAGTAACGTTCGCATTCAGTTCAGTCTCAAAGAGAACATTCAAGCCTCCCTGTATGCTTTTCAGGTGCTGGAAAACTTTGAAGATGCCATGACGGTTGGCGACAGCCGGCCGCATATATCGTTTCGCCGGGAAGGCAACCTTTTTCTGGTTGATCCCGCCGAACGCAAGACCGCTGAAAAAGCCCTAACCTTGCAGCAGGGTTTGGGCTGTGCGGTGGCATGGTGGTCACCGGATGACATCAAAGCGCGTTATCCATTATACGAAACCGGCGATCTGGCAGGCGGCACTTTCGGGGCCAAGGACGGTCATTTTGACGCGTATGCGGTTCTGATGGGCTACAGGGCCATGGCCCGATCACTGGGCGCAAAATATTTGCATGACGAGGTGGTTGAGATCACAACCGACACCGGTCGGGTTAACGGTGTCAGACTAAAATCCGGGGAAAACCTCAGGGCAAAATTTGTGGTCAACTGCACCGGCGCCTGGGCGGCAAAAATCGCACAAACTGCCGGGGTCGATTTGCCGGTCCGGCCGGTCAAACGTCAGGTATTTGCCCTGGATACTGCGGTTAAACCCGAAGAGCCGCTTCCCCTGACGGTCCTGCCCTCGGGGCTTTATTTTCGTTCGGAAACCGGTGGATTGATTTTACTGGGCAAATCGATGGAAGACGATCCGGTTGGCTTTGATTTTACCTGGGATGACAAACGGTTCAGCCAAATTCTGTGGGCCGAACTGGCCGCCTTTGTACCGGCGTTTGACACGCTCAAACTCATTCGCGGCTGGGCCGGTTTATATGCGGTGAACACCCTTGACGGTAATGCCATTCTGGGTGAATGGCCGGAGTTAAAGGGATTTTATCTGGCCAACGGCTTTTCCGGTCACGGACTTCAGCAGGGACCGGCGGTCGGCCGCTACATTTGCGAGCTCATTGCCGGTTGGACGCCGACCTTGGATCTGTCGATCTTCAGCCCCGAAAGGATTCTTGATAACAAACCGATCTCCGAAAGTGGCATTGTCTAGGAATGGGTGAATACTTAATTATTGTGGTTGTGTTTTAGCTGCCTTGAATTTTCAACATTTGCTGCCACTTTCGGAAATTCCAAATTTCAAAACCCAAATTCCAAACAAATTTCAAGCACCAATGTCCAAAATCCATAACTTTGAGAATTGGAATTTTGGTTTTGTTTGTTATTTGGTGCTTACGATTGTTCGATTTCACGCATCACCAGTAAACAAATATGGATTACCGTTAACTCCAAAAAGTGTAGCTCAGGAGTCGTTTATGGCTTTGCATTTTACAGAGGAAGAGTTTGCCGCGCGGCGCATGCGCACGATTGAAATGATGCTGAAAAGCGGGCTGGACGGTCTGCTGATGTTTCGCCAGGAGAGCATGTATTACCTGACCGGCTATGATTCGTTCGGTTATGTTTTCTTTCAGTGCCTCTATTTCGGTGCCGACGGGCGTCTGATATTGCTGACCCGGGCACCGGATCTGCGCCAGGCGCGCCACACGTCGGACATCGAAGATATTCGCATCTGGGTCGATGCACCTGATGCCGATCCGGCGCTGCAGTTGCGCGATTTATTGGCCGAGCTGGGGTGTAAAGGCCGGCGTCTGGGAGTGGAATACGATGCCTACGGCTTGACGGCCAAAAATGGAAAAATGCTCGAGGCGGCGCTGTCCGGTTTCTGTGTCCTTGCGGATGCATCCGATCTGGTAAGCCGTCTGCGGGTGGTCAAAAGCCCGGCTGAAATGGTCTATGTCCGTCAGGCCGCAGAACTGGCGGACCTGGCTCTTGATGAGGCCCACCGTGTGGCTGGCCCCGGTGCGGATGAAGGCGACATACTGGCTGCCATGCAGGGTGTCATATTCTCAGGCGGCGGGGACTATCCGGGTAATGAATTTATTATCGGCTCCGGCGCAGATGCCCTCCTGTGCCGATATAAATCCGGTCGCCGCAAGCTTGGCGACCAGGATCAGTTGACGCTGGAATGGGCCGGTGCATACCGTCATTATCATGCGGCCATGATGCGCACGATTCCCATCGGTCGGGCCACAGGCCGGCATCGGGAGATGCACGCAGTCACCATGGACGCCATGCAGGCGTGCGTGGAAGCCCTGAAACCGGGTTGTCCGATCGGCGAGGTTTTCGATACCTACGCCGGGGTTTGCGATGCAGCCGGCATGCACGCCCATCGCTTAAACGCCACCGGTTACAGTCTGGGAACGACCTTTGCCCCGAACTGGATGGACTGGCCGATGTTTTACCACGGCAATCCGGTTCAAGCCCGGCCTAACATGGTATTCTTTTTACATATGATTTTAATGGACAGTGATTCAGGCCATGCCATGTGTTTCGGGCATACGGTTGCCGTCACCGAGAGCGGTTTTGACGTGTTGTCCCGGCGCTCCCTTGATCTGGTTGTCTGCCGGATGGCTTCGAAGTGATCCTGCGAACTAGGTGTCTTTATAAACCAAGATCATAAATTTAGGTCAAGTTTTTGTATCAAACATGGTGCCAAGTACGAAAAGATATCCCGCCAGGGCGGGACTGGTCTCTGGATACTGGATTTAAGAGGAATTTTTTTTGATTTATCCAGAATCTAGCATCAAGCATCCAGCATCGGTTCTCCTCAAGCAATCGGATATTTATGCCGCCAACTAGTCGGTTTGAGGCGGAGCGTAGATAAACATTTCACGACCCTGCAAAAACCGGGGCGGTGATGGTCGCCCTCGGCGCGCCGCTCATCAGCTTTTCCGGTGTTTATGTGAATCTGGCCCATGTAACGTTAACCATAGCGGGATTTTATCGGGTGCTCTTCGGAGGCTTCGTGCTCTTGTTCATCGTCGGGCTGAGAAGGGAGAAAAAGAGAACACACCCAATCAATGAATTCGGGTTGACAGCCTTGCAAAGGTAGTTGTATATCTTTTGGCTGATTGTGACGGACTGATTTTTGGCCCCGGCGAATACTGAAATGCTCAACTATTTCAGATACCTGCACTGACTGGATATTGAAGTTGGATGTTATGGCTGATCTCGTATTAGAAAATGTGTCCAAAAGGTTCGGCGGCCTGCTGGCCGTCAATCAAGTGGATCTTGAAATTCCTGATAACAGGATCCTTAGCCTCATCGGCCCCAATGGCGCCGGTAAAACAACCGTCTTTAACATGATCACCGGCGTATACCCTCCCAGCGAAGGCACCATAACCTACCGGGGCAAGAAACTGAACCACTTGAGAAGCAATCGCATCATCGCTCAGGGTATCGCCCGCACGTTTCAGAATATTCGCTTGTTCAAATCGATGACGGTGCTTGAAAATGTCCAGGTCGGCATGCACTGCCGCACCAAAAGCGGGGCCATGCGGGCGTTGTTCAAAACCCCTTTTGAAATTCAGGAAGAAAAAGAAATTAGCGAGAAATCACGGGAAATCCTGGATTTAATGGGTCTGGCCGGTTTCAGCAATGACTATGCCGGCAACCTGCCCTATGGCGGTCAGCGTCGTCTGGAAATTGCTCGGGCCCTGGCAACCCAACCGAAAGTGCTGCTCCTGGACGAGCCTGCCGCCGGGATGAATCCCAGGGAAACTGCAGAACTGATGGATTTAATCATGCGTCTGCGCGATACGGGATTGACCATTTTTCTGGTCGAGCACGACATGCGGCTGGTCATGGGAATTTCGGAAATCGTGATTGTTCTCGACTATGGCAAGAAAATCGCTCAGGGCACGCCGGGTGAAATTCAAAAGAACGAAAAAGTCATCGAGGCTTATCTCGGGACCGGCGGCAAGACCAAGTCCTGAACAGCAGAATTAACCCGCCCTGCGCGTTGGCAGGGTATTGTGAGAACCAAGCCAAGGAGGTAACTGATGAAACGATTTGTTATTTTTGTAACATGTTTGACCCTGCTGTTGGGTATTCACAGCATCGGTCTGGCAAAGACCCTTAAGATCGGCACTTTGAGCCCCCTGACCGGACCTTATGCCCAGGACGGCACCGACATCCTCCAGGGCGTCAAAACGGCTGTGGCCGTATACGGCGCGTTGAAGGGATATGACAAGGTCGAAGTGATCCCCGGCGACAGCGCCTGTGACGGCGGCAAGGCCACCATGGCCGCCAACAAACTGATCAACAGCGATGTGAACGTGGTCATTGGGGCCTACTGCTCTTCAGCCACTGAGCCGGCTCAGATCCCGTTAATGGAAGCTAAAATCGTCCAGATCACACCGGCTTCGACCAACGAGCGTTTGACGGCCAAGGGCTATAAATATTTCTTTCGCATGCCGCCTCGCGACGACGTTCAGGCCTGGTCAACGGTCCAGTTTCTGGAAAATAAACTGAAGGCCAAAACCCTGGCGCTGATCGACGACAGGCAGACTTACACCGCCGGTTTGACCGCTAACATCACCAAGTTTGCAAAAGAAAAAAACAAGGTCAAAATCGTCGCTCACGAGTACATCACGCCCGGCGACAGTGATTTCACGGCAGTTTTGACCAAGCTGAAAAGAGCCAACCCGGATGTCATCTACATGAGCGTCTATCAGCCCGAAGGGTCTAAAATGATCCAGCAGGCCCGCAAACTGGGTATGCCCTCGGATTTCGTGAGCGAAGACGCGGTTTACCATCCCAAGTTTCTGGAGGTTGCCGGAGAGAATGCCGAAGGCGTTTACCTGACATTTGCCCAGGCGCCGGATACGCCTGAAAGACGCGAATTTGTTAAAACTTACAAGGCAATGTGGGAGGCCAAAGCTGTCGGTTCTTACGCGTATTACGCTTACGATGCCGGCATGATGGCCCTGGCCGCCATTGAAAAAGCCGGCACCACCGAGGCCGATCCGCTACAAATGACCTTGCGCGAAAATACCTGGTCGGGTGTCAGCGGCGACATCAAGTTTGACGCCCACGGTGACCGCAAACTGGCGCATATCGTCTGGCTCGTCAAAGACAACCAGTTTGTTCCGTATTGGGATCCGCTGACCGGCAAAGACCTGTAATCGCTTAACCAGACCGGGTGCCGATGGCGCCCGGTCTTTATTTGGGAAACAGACAACGGAGTTCGGAATTCGGAATGCAGAGTTCGGAATTTGGAAGTTGGAAATGGTTGAGGCCGGAAGTCGGAAATATTCTAATACAGAGTGCGGAAGAAAAAGTCTTCAGAATTCGGCTGCAAAAAGAGAAATAATCATGTGACAGCGGGCTCGTCAAGGCGAACACCGGGAATTAAACCATTAATGGAGTCCATATAAAGACAAAGCGTTATCGCCGGTTTTCTGAATTCAGACCTTTGTTACAGATTTATTTTTGCTTTATGCCCTGCTATTCAACTTTCCGAATTCCACATTCCGAATTCCGAGCTCCGCATTCCGAACTCCGATTTCCACATTCCGAATTCCGATGATACACAGGGAAGGATTTCAAATCCAATGGAGTTAAGCTCTTTTTTACTTCAGCAAATTATCAATGCCATCTTTCTGGGCAGCATATATGCCTTGATCGCACTAGGCTATACTATGGTGTACGGCATCATTGAGCTGATCAATTTTGCCCACGGCGAATTGTTTACGGCCGGTGCCTTTATCGGGGTCATTGTGTTAACCGCACTGCAGCAGATCGGATTCGTCGAAACCCATTTCGTCCTCACCATGTTTATCGTTTTCGGCATGGCCATGGCATACGTGGCGGTCCTGGGGGTCGCCGTCGAACATGTGGCCTATAAGCCCCTGCGGGCGTCGTCGCGTCTGGCGGCCCTTTTGAGCGCCCTGGGCATGTCGATCTTCTTGTCCAATGGCATGATGCTCAGCCAGGGTGTCTCCGACCGGGCCTATCCCCAGGTATTCGGCATAGAAGGCCTTGAAATTATGGGCGCCCGGATCAGCAACGGCCAGATCTTCATCATTATACTGGCGTTTGCCCTGATGGTGGGACTGCAATTGTTCGTGCACCGCACCCGGTTGGGCAAGGCCATGCGGGCCACCGCCCAGAACAAAACCATGGCACGGATCCTGGGTATCGACATCGACCAAACCATCCGCATTACCTTCATGATCGGTCCGGCGCTGGGGGCGGCTGCCGGCGTGATGGTCGGACTCCACTACGGCGCGGTGCGGTTCGACATGGGGTTTATATTCATGATCAAGGCCTTTGCGGCGGCCATTCTTGGGGGCATCGGTTCGATTCCGGGCGCCATGATCGGCGGGCTGACCATCGGAACCATCGAGGTCATGTGGGCCGCTTTTCTTCCCAGCGCCTGGAAAGATGTGACGACCTTTACGGTCTTGATCCTGGTTCTTTATCTCAGGCCGGCCGGACTTTTGGGTGAAAGTACGGCCGAGGTGCGCGTCTAATGATACAGCAAGAACTCAAAAAACTCGTTGTCTACGGCTTTTTCCTGGCCATCCTGCTCATCCCGATGCTCGGCTTTAAAAGCACGACCTTCGATCCCGGCCGGGCCTTTAAGACGATGGGCGTCTTCATGGCGGTCCTGGTTTTTAACCTGGTTGTCAAAACAATCCGCAGCCGCAAAAAAGCTGAAGCCACGCTACAGAGGACGCCCATAACCGAGCGGGTCGGTGAACAGATCAATCGTTTCCCCAAGATTTACACCTTGGGCGGTCTGCTGGCGGTGGCGGCCATTTTTCCGATCTTCGCCGACAACTATATGATCGACGTCGGCATTACCTGCCTGATCTATGTTTGCCTGGGACTGGGGTTGAACATCGTGGTCGGTCTGTGTGGATTGCTGGATCTGGGCTATATCGCATTTTACGCCGTCGGGGCCTACACGTATTCGCTGCTGAACCTCACGTTCGGATTGTCTTTTTGGGCCGCCCTGCCCCTTGGCATTGTGCTGGGCATGATTGTGGGATGCATTATCGGTTACCCCACATTGAAGATGCGCGGCGACTACCTGGCAATTGTCACCCTGGGCTTTGGCGAGATCGTTCGTTTGGTGCTCAACAACTGGGATTCGCTTACGGCCGGGCCCAACGGCCTGTTTGGGATGAAGCGTCCGGCTTTGTATTATCCCAGCTTTGCTGAAGATGGGTTCGCCTGGGTAACGTATTATTTAAAATCTCTGCCGGCGCTTTACTATCTCATTTTGCTGATTGCCATCCTGACGATTATCGGCGTTCGGCGCCTCGACAACTCGCGTATCGGCCGCGCCTGGATCGCCATCCGTGAAGATGAGGTGGCGGCAGAGCTGTCGGGCGTGCCCACGACCTGGATCAAACTGCTGGCCTATGCTTTGGGGGCCGCCTTTGCCTCCGTGGCCGGGGCTTTCTTTGCGGCCAAACTGAGCTACACCAACCCCAATTTTTTCCTGTTCATGGAGTCTTGCATCGTGTTGTGCATCGTTGTACTCGGCGGAGTCGGCAGCATTCCGGGCATTGTCATCGCCGCCTTTGTCCTGATCGCCGCTCCCGAAGTATTCCGGGGTCTGGAAAATTACCGTATGCTGGCCTTTGGCGGAATCATGACTACCATGATGATAATGAAACCGGCAGGTCTCATTCCAGCTTCCCGTCTCCGGCGGGAGTTGCATGAAAGCGAAGAGGTAAAACCCTAACAGAAAGTAAAATTCGGGCCTGCAAAGGGGCCATGCTGTAATTGCTGTTTTGCCTTTGCGTGCGTTGCGGCTTTGCGGGATAAATTTATAGCTGTAATGCGAAAATATAATATTCAGAGTATTGCGTTTAGACAGGCAGGTTCGAATCAAGATAACCCAAGGATAGACCATATGACCGTCACCCAAGCGATACTGGAGCTTTCAAACGTTCATACCTATTACGGCAACATCCACGCCTTAAAGGGCGTTTCCTGCGCCATCCCCCGGGGTGAGATTGCCTGCTTGATCGGTGCCAACGGCGCAGGTAAGTCGACCACCCTGATGACCATTTTTGGCGTCCAGCCGGCCACTCAGGGCGAGATTCGATTCAAGAGCCAGCCCATCCACAACCTGCGCCCCGAACGCGTGGCGGCGCTGGGCGTGTCTCAAGCACCCGAGGGGCGCCAGATTTTCCACCGCATGTCGACCCACGAAAATCTGGAGATGGGGGCTTTTTTGCGCAAGGATAAAAACGAAGTCGCGCAGGATCTGGAATGGGTATTCAGCCTGTTTCCGGTGTTGAAGGACCGTATGCGGCAGCTGGGCGGCACCTTGAGCGGCGGGGAACAGCAGATGCTGGCCATCGGAAGGGCGTTGATGTCTCGCCCCGAGTTGTTGCTGCTGGATGAACCTTCCTTGGGATTGGCCCCCAAACTGGTGGAAAAAATATTCGAAACCATCCTCGAGATTAACAAAAGCGGGGTCACCATCTTCCTGGTCGAACAAAACGCCCACATGGCATTGACCATATCCGGCACGGGCTATGTCATGGAGACCGGCCGCGTCGTTCTGACCGACAAAGCGTCGGCGCTGCTTGAAAATGAGCAGGTCAAAAAAGCCTATTTGGGCGAATAGGACCCGATCTGTTTTCAAGCAAGGAAGAATTGTCAGCCGGTCAAACTCCGTTTAAACCACTTTGCGCTGTACCACACCCGGCACAAAACCACCGGCCTGCATGCACCGCCCGAAATAATTTACGTCCGGTATTTGATTTTTATCGCTAGAATGAAAGCCGGAAAGCGGAACTTTCAGTTGCGGCTGCCTTCAAAATATCCTGAATAAAAAGGAAATGTATCATGGACAGGCAACAACTGCGTAAAATTGCCATAATGGCCATTGCACGGGCCAAAATCTGGCAGAATCGTGCCAACAAGCTGTTGACCGATGAAGAGAAGAGCATTCAGGAGCAAATGATGCGCCTGTTGACCCATCCCCGGGATAAAGTCATTCTGACCAAAATGATCGATCAGAGCTTCCGCTCCTATAATCCCGCCCGGATTGCGGATCAGGTGAACAGCATCCTCAGGCAATACGGTGTGCCGGATTTTTTCTCAAAGGTTGACCGATTGCTGGTACAGATGTTTCTGGGGCTCGGCCGCCACTTGCCGGCGCTGAGTGTGCCGAAGATGATTGATAAAATGCGTCACAGCAGCAGTCGCGCCATCATTTCCGGAGAACCGGATGCACTGCATGCCCATCTGCGGAAACGAAAAAAACAGGGCGTGCGCATGAATGTAAATCATCTGGGTGAAGACGTACTCGGTGAAAGGGAATCGGCCCGGCGTATGCAGACCTATATCCGGGATTTGAAAAATCCCGAGATCGAATACATATCGGTTAAAATCTCAACTATCTATTCTCAGATTCAGACCCTGGCTTTCGAGCATAGCGTCACAACGCTGGTTGACCGGTTGTCACAGCTCTATCGCACCGGTGCCAAGCATTATTTCGAGCGCAATGACGGCACCCGGGTACCAAAATTCGTCAACCTGGACATGGAGGAATACCGCGACCTGGAGATCACCGTTGCGGCTTTTAAACGGACGCTGGCGCAGGAAGAGTTTTTAAATTATTCCGCAGGAATTGTGCTGCAGGCCTACATTCCGGACGCATACCCCATCCAGCACGAGCTCACCGACTGGGCCCAAAAGCGGGTGGCTGCCGGCGGGGCGCCTATAAAACTGCGAATAGTAAAAGGGGCCAATATGGAAATGGAGCAGGTAGAGTCCGCGCTTTATAACTGGCCCTTGGCACCCTATGACAACAAATTGGATGTGGATGCCAACTACAAGCGCATGGTGACTTACGGTATGCAGCCGGAAAATATTCGCGCCGTACATCTTGGGATTGCTTCGCATAACCTGTTTGAACTGGCCTTTGCCTATGAGCTGGGCCGCAGAAATCAGGTGAGCGAGTATTTCTACTTTGAAATGTTGGAGGGTATGGCGGATCACGTGCGCCGGGCTTTGTGCGAGATGGCCGGTGATGTCCTGCTGTATGCACCGGTTGCCGCCAAGGAAGAGTTTACAAATGCCATCGCCTATCTGATTCGTCGTCTGGATGAAAACACAGCCGAAGGAAATTTTTTGCGCTATGCGCCGCGGCTGACCACCAATTCGAAAGACTGGCGGTTTTTGAAAGAGCACTTTCTGGCCTCTGTCGACCACATGCAAACGGCCGCCACCAGCGCCCATCGTATCCAGGACCGGAACCTGGAAAGTTTCCCCGAGGATATGGGAACTTTTCATGACGGTGAATTCAACAACGAACCGGATACGGACTGGTCCTTGGCAGCCAACCGCAGGTGGGCTGAATCGATCCGTGACAGGTGGCGCAAAGAATCCGAAGACCCGCCGCTGGAAATACCGCTGGTCATCGGAGCCCGGGAAGTAATTGCCGACCGGGAAAGGCAGGATATCATCGATGCATCGCAATTTCAGGTCGATATCAGCGTTGCCCGCTTTGCCCTGGCCAATGACGACGATATTCGGCAGGCGATAGCCGTTGCCAAAGCGGATCCGGATGGCTGGCGTGAAAAAACCCTTCAAGAGCGTCATGAAATACTCGCCCGGGTCGCCATGACGCTGCGCCACGCCAGGGGCGATCTGATCGGGGCGGCGGCCGCCAATACCGGTAAGGTTTTTATCGAAGCGGATGTGGAGGTTTCCGAAGCGGTGGATTTTGCCGAATACTACCCTTACTCGGCCAAGGCATTCGCGGCGCTCGAAAATATCGTTGCCCGCGGCAAAGGTGTCGGTTGTGTTGTTTCGCCCTGGAATTTTCCCATCGCGATTCCCTGCGGCGGCATCGTCGCAAGCTTGACAGCAGGCAGTCCGGTCATTTTCAAGCCGTCTTCGGATGCTGTGCTGGTGGCCTGGTTGCTGTGTCAGTGCTTCTGGAGCGCCGGTGTTACTCAAAACACATTGCAGTTTGTGCCCTGTTCGGGGAGTGATATCGGCCGGAAACTGATTACTCATTCGGATGTGGACACTGTCATTCTGACCGGCGGCACAGAGACCGGCCTGACCATGCTGGCCGATAAACCGGACATCTTGCTATCTGCCGAAACCGGTGGAAAGAATGCCACCATCGTAACGGCCATGTCCGATCGGGGCCAGGCCATTAAAAATGTCATCCATTCCGCCTTCAGCAATTGTGGCCAGAAATGCAGCGCAACGTCGCTGCTCATACTCGAAAAAGAAGTTTACAAGGACGAAAGTTTCAAAAAGCAGTTGATCGATGCGGCCGCAAGTTATGCCGTGGGTTCGGCCTGGGAATTCGAGAATAAAATGGGGCCTCTTATACGGCCGCTGCACGGCGAGCTGAAGCGCGCTATCGAGCAGCTCGAACCCGGCGAGTCCTGGGCCCTTAAACCGCGCAACATTGATGGCAACCCCTATCTGTGGTCACCGGGGATCAAATGGGACGTTCAGCCCGGATCTTTTACCCACATGACGGAATTGTTCGGACCGATACTGGGGGTGATGCGGGCAGACGACCTGGCACATGCGATTGAACTGACCAATCAAACCGGTTTCGGACTGACATCCGGCCTGGAGAGCCTGGACCAGCGCGAGCAGGAGATTTGGAAGGCGCAGATCCGGGCCGGTAATCTTTATATCAACCGGGGAACGACCGGCGCGATTACCCTGCGGCAGCCGTTCGGCGGTATGGGAAAATCGGCGCTGGGCCCCGGGATCAAAGCCGGTTGCCCCAATTACGTTGCCCAGTTCATGGAATACGAAGAAATAGGGTATCCGCCCATCGGAACAATCGGAAACGATCATGCCCTGCTGCGGCTCGCTCAGAAGTGGCAGCGCCAGGTAAATTGGGGCGGATTTACAGCAGTAGCCGGCGACATCACCAAAACCGTCCGGGCCATCAAAAGCTATTTGTATCATTTCGAACAGGAGTTTTCACAGGAAAAAGATTACTTCCATCTGCGGGGCCAGGACAACATCCTGCGCTACCGCCCGGTCGGTACCGTAATGGTGCGTCTCCATCCTGATGACAGTCTTTTCGATGCGCTGGCCAGAATTGCGGCCGCCAGGATAGCCGGCTGCGATTTGCACATCAGTCTGCCGCCGGATCGAAATAATCCTGTGTTCGAATTTCTGAAATCAAAAGAGGGCCGAATGCTGACGGATAGATATACGCTGCACCGAGAGTCCGACGAAGATGTGATACGGGCCATTGAGCATGTTGACCGAATTCGCTATGCTGCCCCGCAACGGGTGCCGCCGGCGATAATGAAGGCGGCGGCCGCAACCGGATTTTATATCGCCCGTTCTCCGATTCTTATGGAAGGACGCATTGAACTGCTGCATTATTTTATTAACCAGAGCATTTGCGATAACTATCATCGGCACGGCAATCTTGGGGAGCGGACGGTAGTTTGAGCCTCTATCAACGGGGCATGCTCAATCTTGGATGGTAAGAGAACTTGGAGGATATAAAAATAGAAACTGGAAATTGGAAACTTGAAACTGGGGAAAAGAATTAAGTCTTAATTTAGATTGAATACCTCGTCCGAATTTCAAGTTTCAAGTTTCCAGTTTCAAATCTCGATTCCCGGCCAGCTCTCAAGAGGATCTGTTGAGCGGCATATATGCATCCCCGCGGCGGCAAAGCGCTGGAAAGCCGCGTCAGCCTGATCGGTATAGTCCACCACGCCGGGGATGACCACCGGGGATGTGCAATTTTCCAGAAGATAGACCTTTTCAGCCAGACCCTTGTCCGAGGCTTTTATTGCAGTCAGAAGATCTTCAACGGTCCAGGCCAGACAATGACTTTTGGCTTGCCCCGCAATAATCACGGCATCGAATTCTAAAAGTGATGCAACAAACCGGGTGTTTTTTGCAGCAATTTCAGGACACCTTACCTCTGGGAAGAATAACTGACACCTTTGGCTTAATTGGGGGATGTATATCCCCCGAGTTCGTAGACCAGTCGCAAATCTGTTCCGGGATATTTTTCTTCGGCA
>Ga0126332_10000125_pt1 | contig 30478 bp, 27 predicted proteins | sample InaspJWI42metaG_FD_94482 | JGI IMG/M metagenome (GOLD analysis project Ga0126332, IMG submission 94482) | Marine gutless worms symbiont microbial communities from Oahu, Hawaii - Inanidrilus sp. 2 OAHU.JWI-42 metaG | ecosystem: Host-associated > Annelida > Digestive system > Unclassified...
CGTATTGCACCAGTACTGAACCGGAGGCCTGCTTGGCGACTTTACCGGTTTGGATACTCAGCGTTTTTCCTCCAAGCTGGGTGTTAAGTGATATTTTCATGTTGTTCTCCTAAAAATTAAGCGACTTAACCCACTGAAATCGATAGGAAAGCCGCTCAATTTCACATAATTAACTCGGTCCATGATAAAAGCAACAGGTATCTTATCGACCGTATGACAGGCTATCGTATACAATAGTAGCTGTAGGATCCTGGTAAGCTTTATCGCTTCAACCCGAGAGTATCAATGATAGTCCGATAGCGGTTGACATCTTTATTTTTTACGTAGTTCAATAGTCTGCGGCGTCTGCCGACCAACATCAACAATCCTCTTCTTGAATGATGATCCTTTTTATGCATTTTTAAGTGTTCGGTGAGGTAGGATATGCGGTGGGTCAGCAGTCCGACCTGGACCTCAGGAGAACCGGTATCACTTTCATGCAGTTTAAATTTGTCGATCAACCTTTTTTTCTCTTCCGATGAGAAAACCACTTTCTTTATACCTCCTTTAGATTAAATGTCCGCAACGTTCAAGCAGCTGTTTGATAAGTGAGGAGTCAATTTTTCTGATGGCACGGATTCAGTTGTTAAATACACAAAGGTACTTCATTTGGTCGCTTTCTCGATGGTGCCCGAGAATAGCAATCAGGTTTTGATGAGTGTCTAAAATCTTAATCAGCCCTTTCGGATTGTTATTTGATGGGGGCAATATGCTCTTTGCATAAACTACTCTGCCATGTTTTATGTTTTCAGTCAAAGCCTTGTCGGCGACCATGGCCGGTATGCCGCGCAGCGCCTGTGCCATTGGGACGATACCGTCGGCAATTTTGCCGGCACTCGCCATCTGTTTCAGGTCGGAGAGGCTGATCGCCTCTGCCAGTGTAAAACCGCTGCTTTCCAGCCTTGCGAGCTGTTTTAGGTGTCCGCCGCACCCGAGTTTTTTACCGATATCACTGCACAACGTTCGAATGTAGGTGCCGGCACTGCAAGACACTTCAAATTGTATACGTGGCAGATCAATCGCCTGGACCTTTATATACTGTATTTCCACGCGTCTTGGCGGTTTTTGGATCGGATTTCCGCTTCGGGCAAATTTATAAAGCGGTATCCCATGATGCTTTAAGGCCGAAAATACCGGCGGCGCCTGCCAGTATTCACCTTCGAACAGTTCGCATACAGTGCGAACCTGTTGCGCCGAAACGGACATGTCCGGGCAGGCGGCGATGGTGGTTCCGGTTGCGTCCTGCGTATCCGTTTCCGACCCCAGGTGCAAAACCGCCTGATATTTTTTGGAACCCTCTAAAAAAAACCTGGCGAGTTTTGTTGCCTGGTTTATACAGCATACCAGAACGCCGGTGGCAAACGGATCAAGCGTTCCGGCGTGTCCGACTTTCTTAGACTTCAGTATCTTTTTTACAGCAGCGACGGCCCTGGCGGATGATATGTTTGCAGATTTATCCAGAACAATCACGCCGTGCAAATTCTTAGCACCCATGATCGGATCTAATACGACATTACAATTTTTCAGCCAGCGTGGCAATTTCCGATTTGACCTCAGATAGAGTCACATCCATGCCGAATCCGGCTGCGCTGGAATGTCCGCCACCGCCATATGCCGCAGCAATGTCCGCCACATTCACAGTTCCGTCCGATCGTAGGCTGATATGAAAGCGGTCTTTGGTTTTAGATGTTTTGCTGCCGTTTCGCAGCTCCTGTATCAGCGCTGCAACTTTAACATCTTCAATTCTGCGGGCATAGTTGATCAGACCGTCTGCATCTTCGGCCTGCGTTCCTGTTTTGTGGAGCATTGCCTGAGTGACGGTCATCATCGACAGTTTGCCGTTCACTGAAATTTCGATGGAGTCGAGCGCCAGATTCAACAGCTTGATACGCCCCAGAGAATAGGTGCCGTAAACATGCTGGGCAACATTATATGGATCGACGCCGACTTGTGTCATTTCCGTGCAAATAGAAAACGCCGCCGGATTCGTATTTGAGAACCTGAATGAGCCGGTGTCGGTCAGAATGCCGGTATATATCGACGTGGCTATGGGCATATCGATCTTAATCTTCATCCGCTTGAGAAGGCGGTGAACCAGTTCAGCCGTGGCACAAGCTTTAGAGTCGATGAGTTTCAGATCACCGAAGCCCGTGTTGGTAACATGGTGATCGATGTTGATCAGCACCGGTATTTTCCGGATCTTTTGTGCGGCTTTGCCGATTCTTTTGATGTCGCCGCAGTCGAGTATCACAGCGGTGTCAAACTTTACAGCGCCATTAATCGACTGTGAGATCCGATCCACCGACGGCAGAAAACGATACACCGCCGGAATCGGGCTCTCATTGAGCAAGAATATTTTTTTGTTCAATTTTTCCAGCGCCAGACCCAGGGCAATGACAGAACTGACAGCATCTCCGTCCGGATTGGCATGCGAGACGATCAAAACACAACCACTGTCGTTTATTTGTTTTACTATTTGCTTCATCATGGGTTGTCTGTACGAATGGAATTCAGGATCTGGTCGATTTGCGATCCGTAGTCAAACGAGTCGTCGTAGTAAAATTCCATCTGCGGCATGTAGCGCAGGTCGAGGCGGTGGGCTAAAGTTCGTTTGACGAATCCCATCGCGCTTTTAAAGCCTTCCGTTGCAGCCTGTATTTTTTTCGCTCCGCCGGATATCGAGAAATAAACCCTTGCGATTTTTAAATCCCGGGTCATTTTGACATGGGTGATCGTTGCCATTTTAAGCCGGGGGTCCTTCACGTGTTTAAACAGAATTTCCGACATGGTTTCTTGAATTAAGCCACCGACTCTGTCTGCTCGCGAATAGGGCGTCATATGTTGATTAACTCCAGTTCGGTATCGATGACTTCTGCCAGCCCCAGCGCATCGATCATATTCAGCATTTTGTCCATCTTTGAGTTGAGAACCCGACGGTTGTTGCCCACCAGAGAAAAACCGATGTCAGCCCGCTGGTATATATCATTCGCTCCCACTTCCGCAATCGATACATTGAACTTGTTGCGAACCTGATGGACGATTGATTTTACAATCTTCCGCTTACTTTTCAATGAACGGCATTCATGCAGCCTGAAAGTAATAATCCCGATACCGACAACCATGTATGACTCACTGCATTCCACGGGCGCTTCGCTGGAGTCGCAGCGCGCTTGATGATCGCATCGCCTGGAGTTCGATGCGTCATTGGCGATTATTGGCCGACAAAAGTCAATGCTAAAAACTCTTCGCACTGCACGACTCCGAGCGCCCGATTTTTACAATTCCGGTCTAATTTCCTCCAGATAGTAACACTCCAGAACGTCACCGACTTTGATGTCATTGTAGTTCTCAATACCGATTCCGCATTCATAGCCATTTTGAACTTCCTTGACATCATCTTTGTACCGTCTCAGGGAAGCGTTTTTGCCTTCAAAGTTCACGATTCCATCCCGGACGACACGCATAAGCTGGCCCCGTTCGATTTTTCCATCCGTAACATAACAGCCGGCGATAGCACCCACCTTGGGGACATGGAATACTTCCCGAACTTCAGCCTGGCCGAGAGTTCGCTCTTCAAAAGTAGAGGCCATCATGCCGGCGATGGCATCCTTTGCATCTTTAATTACATTGTAGATAACATTATAAAAGCGCATGTCCACCCCTTCCTCGTTGGCCAGAGACTGGACTTTTGCAGAGGGACGAACATTGAATCCGATAATAATTGCATCGGAAACCGTCGCCAGGGAAATGTCAGATTCGGTGATGGTGCCGGTGCCCGAGTGGACGACACTTATTTTTACTTCTTCATTGGACAGTTTCGTCAATGAGTCGGAGAGGGCTTCGATCGAGCCATGCACATCGGCCTTGATAATGAGATTAAGATCTTTGATTTCACCCTCTTGCATTTTCTCATACAGCTTCTCGAGGCTAAGTCGGCTGGTTTTGGCCAGTTCCATGGAGCGTTGTTTTTGAATGCGGTGTTCACTGATTTGTTTTGCATTTTTTTCATCTTCAAGAGCAATCAGTTCGTCACCGGCCATTGGAACACCGGAAAGTCCGATGACTTCGACCGGGATTGAGGGGCCGGCGGATTCTAGAAGAACACCTCTATCATTGAGCATTGCGCGTACTTTACCGTGAAAAACACCGCATACGACCGGATCACCGGTGCGCAGGGTACCTTCCTGAACGAGTACGGTGGCAACTGCACCGCGGCCCGGATCGATCTTCGATTCAACCACATGGCCGATGGCGTGTTTTTCAGAGTTTGCTTTCAGCTCCAGAACTTCGGCCTGCAGCAGTATCATTTCTAGCAGTTCATCGATACCCTGGTTCTGTTTGGCCGATACTTTCACAAATATATTTTCGCCACCCCAGTCTTCCGGTGCCAATCCATGTTCGGATAATTCTCGGTAAACTCGTTCGGGATCGGCATTTTGTTTGTCAATTTTGTTGACGGCGACGATTATCGGAACCTTGGCAGCACGCGCATGATTGATGGCTTCCGTGGTTTGCGGCATAACGCCATCATCGGCGGCGACAACCAGAACAACGATATCGGTGACCTTCGCGCCTCGGGCCCGCATGGCGGTAAAGGCTTCATGTCCCGGTGTATCCAAAAAAGCGATGCGGCCCTTGGTGGTATTTACGTAATACGCACCGATATGCTGGGTAATGCCGCCGGCTTCGATATCGGTAACTCGGGTTTTGCGGATCACATCCAGCAGGGAGGTTTTTCCGTGGTCAACGTGTCCCATGATGGTTACGACCGGTGGTCGTTCTGTCAGCTTGTCGGGTTCGTCCTTTTTGACTTGTAAGAGGGTTGCCTCCTCAAAAGTAGCCCGCTCGACGTCGTAATTGAATTCGGCCGCCACCAGCACCGCCGTATCAAAATCAATGGTTTGATTCACCGTTGCCATTACGCCCATTGCCATCAGGGTCTTGATCATCTCACCGGCTTTGATTCCCATGCGCTTTGCCAGATCTGAAAGGACAATGGTGTCGTCGATTTTCACTCTACGCTTGATGGCTTTGGCTGTGGTAATCTGAGTTTTCTGGGCAGGGGCAGCCGTTTTAGCTTTAACCCCTTTTTTACCTTTTCGTGCGCGATGCCCCCTGCCATAAAGGTCGTCCCCCTCGACAACTTCCTTGCGTCTGAAAGAAATCTTTTTTTTGAAGAACTTCCGGTCACGATCGGTTTCTGCGGCTTTGCTCTTCTTTTTCTTCTTTTTTACTTCTTTTAGTGGTGCTTCCTTCGGAGCGGGTTCTATCGGAACAGCCTCTTTTTTCAACGGCGTAACTTTTGCTGACCGTTTAGCTGTTTTTTTCTTGGCCGGCAATTCTTTGGCTGGTTCTTCATCTCTGGGGGGGATGGGAAGTTTAATGATTTTTGCGGCCGGTTCAGTTTTTTTGCGCTTCTTGACCGGCTTCTTCGGTTTGGCAGCCTTTTGGGTTTCCGGTTGCTCAGCCGGCTGTGTTTCAGATACGCTTAGTGTTTCTTCTGCCTGGACTTCAGTAGAAGCGGCGGTTTCACCAGCTGTGACTTCCATTTGGATATCGTCAGATGGGATAGCTTCAGCCCCAGTCGGTTTTTCTGCGAGAGCTTTCTGTTTTTTAAGAGCAGTTTCAGAGATTTCTGCTGACTCAACCGGCTCTTCCATCGGTATTTCAGGCGGACTTGCCGGCTCCACTGCTGGTATAATCCGCACGGCTTTGCGGCGTCTTCGAATAACGGTTGGCTTCACCCGGGTTTCAACAATGGTTTCGGATTGTTTGCCGAAAAGATCCGCTTTTATTCGCGCAACCGTTCCGTCGTCAAGCGAGCTCATGTGGCTTTTGACGCTAATGTCCAGGCCTCGTATCTTGTCGAGAAGCATCTTGTTGGTCATGTTCAAATCCCTGGCAAGTTCATATATCCTGATCTTTGCCATTAATCCCCCCACTATTCTTTCGTATTTCTTTGCTCAAAGCTCCCTATTATGGATAAATAAAATGAGCGCTACCCGACGGCCATCTAACTGCCGGCAGATTCTTTATCATTCGGGTTGGTTTCTTCTACCGCACCGGCATCCTCCGCAGTCTCTTCTTGGCTTTGATCCGCATCGGCAGCTTCTTTGGCCGTTTCGGCACTGATGGTTGTTTCCTGGGCGGCGGTGATTAATTTTTTGGCTGTCCCTTCACCGATTCCTCGGATCTGAATAAGATCCTCGACGCTGGCTTTGCCGATTTCTTCGGCTGAAAAGAAACCCTTTTCATATAAGGCATCCGCCATACTGATGCCGACTCCAGACAGAGCAATCAAAGAATCATAACCGGTTTGCATGGCTTCACTGTATTTTGTTTCGCTTTTGACATCCAGGTGCCATCCGGTAAGTTTGGATGCCAGACGAACATTCTGGCCGCGTTTGCCGATCGCAATCGACAGGTATTCATCCGGCACGATGACTTCCATCGTACGGTTATCCTCGTCTATGATGACTCTGGATATTTCTGCCGGTGCGAGCGCATTGCAGACAAATTTTGCCGGATCGACATGCCAGGATATAATATCGATCTTTTCGCCCCGCAATTCCTGGACAACGTTTTGCACACGGCTGCCTTTCATACCGACACATGCTCCGACCGGATCGATGTCGGCATTGTTCGAGGCCACTGTAAATTTGGCTCGCACGCCCGGTTCCCGGGCGGCTCCCATAATCTTAACGATTCCTTCACTGATTTCAGGCACTTCGGTTTTGAACAGGTTGATCAGAAACTCCGGATGCGTCCTGGATAAAATAATTTGCGGACCGCGCGTATCATGCAGCACGTCCAAAATAAGCGCCCTGATTCGATCACCGCGACGATAGGTTTCCTTGGGCACCTGTTCGCGAATCGGAACAATGCCTTCAGTCTGTCCCAGATTGACGATGATGTCGCCGCGGTCGATACGCTGGACAATCCCGTTGAGAATTTCTCCCTTGCGATCTTTGAAGCTGGCATAGACCGCATCCTTTTCGGCGTCTTTAATTTTTTGAATGATGACCTGCTTCGCAGATTGCGCGGCGATTCTGCCAAACGTGGAAGTGTCCATTTTGGTTCCGAGACTGTCACCGACCTCACATTCAGGATCGAGCTTGCGTCCCTCTTCAAGGCTGATTTGTAAAGCCGGTTCGGCTACGACATCGGCCACATCCATGAACTGGAAAACTTCAATTTCCCCCAGTTCTTCACTGTATTGAACTTCAATATCCAATTTGCTGCCGAATTTTTTCCTGGCAGCCGATTTCAGGGCCTCTTCCAGTGCCTTGATCAGGATTTCACGCGAAATTCCTTTGTCTTTGCTTACTTGTTCAACGACACGTTTTATGTCTGATATAAACATTCGTTTTCTCCATGAATGACAAGTCGCGCCTTGTATATTTTCTTGTAAGGAATGACGACTGTATGCCCATCAACCGATACACTGACAACTCCGCCGGAAATACCGGACAGTACGCCTTTGAAATTTTTTTGTCCGTTTATAGGTTGCGAGGTCTTTATTTTAACCTTTCTGCCTTTAAAACGATTATAATCGCTTTCTTTTTCCAACGGGCGTTCCGGTCCCGGAGATGAAACCTCCAGGTTATACGAACCTAGGCTTTCAAAAGATATGTCCAGCAGGTCGCTGACCTGGCGACTGATATTGACACAATCATCCAGCGTAACCCCGCCAGGTTTGTCAATATATAGGCGCAAGATCCTGCCCCCCGCTTCGGGTTGAAACTCAACATGCACCAGTTCAAAGCCTTCGGCTTCACACAGCGGTTCAACAATTTCTGTTACCCGGCGGGTGAGCGCGGTCCCTTTTACCGTTACTGCAAGGACAGCAGGTTCGCAATGCCGGTCTTTTTTATTTCTTCTTTGCTTTTTCACAAAGCTGCTTGTACTTAAAAACGCAAAAAACGGGCTTCCGCCCGTTTTCTGAGTGCGAGTGTGTTTTTAGCAGTGGAGCTATCGCTTACCTGTTCATGATCGTAACCATTGATTTAACTCCGAACCACATACCTCAAAAGCTTTAACCTCACTCAGCCTTTGCTGCAAAAAAAGGCGGAGATACAATGGAGCGGGCAACGAGACTCGAACTCGCGACACCAAGCTTGGGAAGCTTGTACTCTACCAACTGAGCTATGCCCGCCAACCAATTAGCAATAGTTAGGACAAAATTTCTTTTTTGTCAATATTTTTCATGAAAAAATACGTGATCTTTAAAATATTTACATGGAATGCGTTGCATCCAATTCGGTTTTTTTAGACCCTGAGTGAAACAAGTCCGGAAACATCGAATCAGCTCTCCAATAGATCGCGAATACTCTCAAGCTCCGCTCTAACCTCGGCCAATAATTTTGTGGCAGTATCCCCTGTCGTTCCTGTCTTTTGTGAGCTCAAGTGTTGTTTTGCGCCTTGAATAGTAAACTTTTTTTCATGCAGCAGATGTCTGATCTTCAGAACCATATCAACATCATTTCTGCGATACAGCCTTTGGCCGGCAGAAGTTCGTTTCGGACGGATACATGCAAACTCGTTTTCCCAAAACCTGAGTACGTAAGCCGGCAGGCCGGAAATTTTACTGACTTCTCCAATTTTGAAATACAATTTGTCCGGAATTTTCATATCGAGCGGACTCGAACCTGATAAATATTATCTCAGTGTACGGGCACTATGCGTTCAGAAATATTTAAACCGGCAACGATGCGTTGAACTTGCGAATAAGCTTGCCGGTTATGGCTTTATGGAGCTGGTTTATTTCTTCATCTTCCAACGTTCGGGTAGATGATCGATAAACAATTCTAAATGAGATGCTTTTTTTACCGGCCGGAATCGGTTCTCCGGCGAAAACGTCGAAAAGGTGCAGATCTTCGATCAATGCTTCGTCAAGCTGCTCAACATGCCTGAGAATGCTTCGCGACTCGACTCTGTGGTCGACGATAAGCGTCGCATCGCGGGATACAGCGGGGAATTTCGGAATCGGTTGCGATTTTTTCAGATCGGGAATCACCGTCAGCAACCGGTTGATATTCAATTCGAAAATATATGTGGTTTGTTTTAAGTCGAAATTATTCAGGACACGCGGATGAACCTCACCCATACGTCCGACAGCCTGATTGTCGGCCTTGATTTGAGCACTGTAACCAGATCTGGTATAAGAACTGGCGGTGTTCGCCAGGCCGGAGAATTCAATATCTGCAACGCCGAGCGTTTGGAGCAGGCTTTCAACGACGCCTTTAAGGTCAAAAAAATCACAGGCAATCTCTTTGCCATGCCACGATGCATCATCGCGTGAACCGCTCCAGAGACCGGCCAGCATCTCTTCTTCATCCGGCAACCGGTCCGCACCCTGCGCAAAATAAACCTTCCCGATTTCAAATAGTTTCAGATCTTTTTCCTGTTGTGCCAGGTTGCGGTGCATGGTCTCCAGCAAGCCGGGAATCAACGAAGTTCGCATGACCGCCTGCTCTTCCGTTAAAGGGTTGAGAATGGCAACCGTTTTTCTGCGTAAATCATCATCTTTCAGCTCGAGGCGATCGCACGAATCTCTGGCGATGAAGCTGTATGTTATCGCTTCCGAAAAGCCTAATCCAGCCATGAGGCGCTTGATTTTGTTGCGTACGTGCAGTATTTTCAGGATCGGCTTTGCCTGGGCCGGCATCTGGGGATAGGTCAACGGGATGTTGTTATATCCGGAAAGACGCGCAACCTCCTCCATGAGATCTTCCGGTCGCATCACATCGACCCGGAATGAGGGGGGTGTGACTGCCAGATTTTGAGAATTATTTTTATTTACATCAAATTCGATGGATTCCAGTAAAGACGTTATTTCATCGGCCCTAAACTCAGTGCCCAGCAAGCGGTTGGTATTATGGGTGCTGAGCTGGATGGTTCGGTCCGGTACCGGTTTCGGGTGCGCGTCAATCAGACCGCTGACCAAATTGCCGCCGGCAATTTCCAGCATTAGGCGCGCAGTCCGGTTTAAAGCTTTGATCGTACCCTGCGGGTCGACGCCGCGTTCGAACCGGTAAGAGGCATCGCTGCTTAAGCCCATCTGTTTGGATGTTTTGCGGATGCTGATCGGATTAAAATAGGCACTTTCGATGAGCACGCGCGTGGTAAAATTCTCAATTTCAGAATTCAAACCGCCCATAACACCGCCGATGGCTACCGATTTTTGGCCGTCACAGATCATGAGCATTTCGTCGTTCAGCTGGCGTTGCTTCTGATCAAGGGTTGTAAACGATTCACCCTGTGCCGCAGTGCGAACCACAATTCGGTTTTCGGCCAGCTGATCGAAATCAAAGGCGTGCAAAGGCTGACCGGTTTCCAGCATCACAAAATTGGTGATATCCACAATATTGTTGATCGGTCGCAGCCCCACCGACATCAAACGATCCTGAAGCCAATATGGAGAAGGCTCGACGGTGATATCCGTGACCAGCCGTGCGGCATAGCGCGGGCAAAGATCGGGGGCTTCGATCTGCACCGATGTGAGTTTCGCGATATCATCTACTGGATCAAAAATATCGTAATCCGGATAGGTGAGCGCCGTCTTCTGAATGCCGGCGATCTCGCGGGCGATTCCAATGATGCTCAAACAGTCGGGGCGGTTGGGCGTCAGATCGATTTCAATGACCTTATCCGATAAATCAAGCGCATCGTAAAGTTTGCTGCCGATCGGCAGTTTCGAATCGAGTGCCATGATTTTGCCGGCATCCAGTCCGAGTCCCAGTTCCATTTCACTGCAGATCATGCCTTCGGATTTTGTACCCTGGATGACGCTTTGACCGAGAATATTTCCGTCTGGAAATACGGTGCCGGGCAGCGCTACCGGGACCAGCATGCCATTTTCCGTGTTGGGGGCGCCGCAGACCACACGAATCCGGCGATCACCGATATCCAGTTCGCAGACCTTGAGCTTTTCGGCATTGGGATGGTCGTTGATTGCCGTGATCATACCCACCAGGACTTTATCCAGATAATCGTAACGGTTTGATACAGATTCCACTTCGAGGCCGACCATGGTCAATGCATCCACCAGGTGGTCGATGTCCATATCTATTGCCACGTAATTGCTGAGCCAGCTCAGACTTACCTTCATGCTAGAATTGCCTCAAGAACCTGATATCGTTTTCGAAATATTTACGGATATCGTCGATGCCGTACTTTAGCATGGCGATGCGTTCGACACCCATCCCAAATGCAAAACCGGTATATTTACTGGCGTCGTAGTCGACATTTTCATACAATGCCGGATGAACCATACCCGACCCTAAGATTTCGAGCCATCCCGTGTGAGAACATACCCTGCAGCCGTTACCCCGGCAAATGACGCACAGGATATCGACTTCGGCACTCGGTTCGGTAAAAGGGAAAAAACTGGGCCTGAATCGCAGACTCGTTTGCTCGTCGAACATCTGGTGCACGAACGTTGTCAGCACACCTTTCAAATCCCCGAACGAGATATTTTCGTCCACCAGCAGCCCCTCGACCTGATGAAACATCGGGGTGTGCGTCAAATCGGAATCACAGCGGTAGACCTTACCGGGTGCAATCACTCTCACCGGCGGAGATTGTTTTTCCATGGTTCGAATCTGCACCGGTGAAGTATGCGTTCGCAGGACGATATTATCCGAAATGTAAAACGTGTCCTGCATGTCGCGGGCCGGGTGATTCTTGGGGATGTTCAGCGCCTCGAAGTTGTAGTAATCCAATTCGACCTCGGGTCCTTCGACGATGTCGAATCCCAGCCGTGTGAAGATGTCACAGATTTCCTGGCTGATCTGGGTAATCGGATGCATCGTTCCGACCCTTGTCGGTCGGCCCGGTAGGGTGACGTCTATTCGATCAACTGCAGACGCCTGGGAAGTCTCAATTTTCCTGGCGGTTTCTTTGAAGGCCTTGGCCAGAGCTTGTTTAACCTCGTTGGCCTTTTTCCCAATTGCCGCCCTTTTTTCCGGGGGTTGTTTGTAAATGTTACGCAGAAATTTTGTAACCGCCCCTTTGCGCCCCAGGAATTGGACCGACAGGGCATTGACGCTGTCAATATCTGATGCAGTGTCAAGCGCCTGGAGTGCTTGTTCATAAATTTGCTCGATTGTTTTTTCCACAGCCTGTTCACTCGGGTTCCGGATATATGGGTCCGCAGGATTTGAAGGTAATCAACAGGCTGGCAACCGCCAGCGTGTGTCAAGCAGAGCTTCCAAATGACCCGCTTTATATTTTACAACCGCTGGGAAGCGAGTTTTGCAATCTGGGCAAAACCGCCAGGATCTGATATCGCCAGTTCGGCCAGAACCTTCCTGTCCAGCTGGATGCCGGCAAGTTTTAAGCCGTGCATAAACTTGCTGTATGATAAGTTGTTCATACGGGCAGCCGCATTGATTCTCGTAATCCACAGTTGTCGAAAGTCGCGTTTACGCGCTTTGCGATCACGGTAGGCATACATCAGTGCCTTGTCGACCGCATCGGCCGCTGTGCGGTACAATTTGCTTCGCCCGCCGCGAAAGCCTTTGGCCAGTTTCAACACTTTTTTCCGGCGTCTTCGTGCTTTATTTCCTCTTTTTACTCGCATTTCTATTCTCCTAAATCAGCCATTGGGCAGCAGCAGTCTTAGTTCTTTTCTATCGGATTTTGCGGCTATCTGTCTTTGCCTTAAACCGCGTTTTCTTTTGGTTGTCTTTTTCGTTAAAATGTGGCTTGCATGCGATTTGGAAAAAACGAACTTGCCGGTGCCGGTTTTTTTGAATCGTTTCGCAGCAGCGCGATTGGTCTTTATCTTCGGCATTATTTTGCTCTCCTTTTCGATGTTGCATGGATTTTTGGTATTTCACCGGAGCAGCTGTCTGTAAGTTTAATACATTTTAGGAAATGGTCAAATAGGCAAAAAAAATAGATGGCGCAGGAAATAAAACCATTCCGTGGCACGCCACCTTATCGTTTTGTTGACACTTTCATCCAAAGTCGCTTTTTAGCGCGGCGATATTATTTGTGCCGGACGCAAACTACTTGGGAGAAAGGACCATCACCAGCGTTCGACCTTCAAATTTGGGGGGTTGCTCTATGACAGCGATATCTGCGGTATCTTCGGCAATCCGCTCGAGTACATCATTGCCTAGCTTGGAAAGTGTAATTTCCCGGCCGCGGAACATGACAGTCACCTTAACCTTGTCCCTTTTTCCGATGAATTTCTTTATGTGGCCGATTTTTACCTGCAAATCGTGCTCACCGGTTTTCGGTCGTACCTTTATTTCCTTTAATTGAAAGGTGCTTTGTTTTATCTTGGCTTCCTGTCGCTTCTTGGTCAGTTCGTATTTATAGCGACCATAATCCATAATCTTGCAGACAGGCGGGGTCGCATTAGGGGAGATTTCAACCAAGTCAAGACCGAATTCAGCGGCGGCGTCAAGAGCCTGTGAAATCGGTAAAATACCGATTTGCGCCCCGTCCGGATCTATTACGCGAACTTCTTTTGCTCTTATGTATTTATTTATATTTGTCCGATCTGTTTTTCTGGGCCTGTTTGTTCGTCCTTTTAAAGCTATACCAGCACCTCCAGAGATTTTAAGGTTCAAAAATTCGGCCATACCGGGCAGCCGATGTGCGCGATAGAATCTTTCCAAATGGTCGAGAAAATTCCGATTAGTGGCTTAGCCAATAACATTAAGAAATGCAAGAAAAAAATTCAAGTAAAATTTTATGGAAGTTTCCACAAATTCCTGGCGGAGGTGAATCGTATTCATCCGCTGCGAAGCCAAGCCGGCCAAGCACCGGTTTTGATGCTTGACACTCCACAAGAGCACCGCCTATAATTAACTGTATTTAAAAGGAGTCTTTTTATGAAGTTTCGTATGAGTCTGGTCTATATATTGGTGTTGGTGCTAGCCGGATCAGCCCTTGCGGATGGAACCGGAGGGCGCCTGGTAGCCGTCAGCGGTAAGGTGTGGACCCATGCCCCCGGAGAAGATGAAAATCGAGCCCTTGCCGGGGCCATGCTACTACCGGGGACACGTATTCGCACCGGGGCAAGCAGTAAAGCAGAGATCCTGTTAGAAGACGGTTCCACGATCGTTGTTCAGAGCAATACCACCTTGCAGCTTTCCGGAATTAAACGTCAAAAAAGGAAAAAAACTTCAATTCTGATATTTTTTGGTCGCGTTTGGAATAAAGTTTCCCGAGCAATCGGTGATCGAGCCAGCTATGAAGTCAATACGCCGGTTGTGGTAGCCGGCGTGAGAGGTACCGAGTTTGAGGCTGCCGTCGGTGATGACGGTTCCGTGCGCATTCGTGTGCAGCAGGGAACCGTCAATGTGACCGCAGATGGTCGCGACCAAACACTGAGACGGGATCAGGAAATCGAGGCAGATCCTGGCAGAATCGGGAATACTGCTGCTGCAGAAGATCAGGTCGATTGGGAACAATGGCATGCGCAAAAACGCGAGCATCTTCGCAGCCAGGGCCGATCGATTATGGACAACCTGAAAGTGCGAATTCTCGTCCGCAACCAGAAGCTTGCCGCATTACGCAGCAGGCAACAAGAGATTGAAGCCCAAAGAGAAGAAGCCCTTTCCCGGGCTCGCGGCGGTGATGCAGCCGCAATTGAAGAAATCCGTCAGTATAACGAGGAGCTTGTTGCAGTTGCCGATGAAATTGCCGACCTGGGCGATGCGGCCGGCAGTCAATTCGGTATCGTGGACCGCTTTTCAGAACTTGCATCCGATCCACGATTTCAGATGATAGACGGACAGTACGTTGAGGCCGAAGCTGCCGGGATGCGTCGTATCAAGGCCATGTTTGACGAAATGATCGCCGAGGGAACCGACATTTCCATGGAGGCGATGGATAATATGCTCCAGGAAATGAGTGACGGCCAGAGGGGCAGCTTGAAATTTCGCGAAGGGTCATCGGCGGATGATCTTTGGGGTAATGATGAGAACGATAAGATAGAACCCTGATTATAAAATTCCAAATAACAAATTCCAAATCACAAATAAATCCCAAATTCCAATTCCAACATTCAAGACTGTTTAAGCATTTGGATTTTGAAATTGTCTGGATTTTGGGATTTGTTATTTGGAGTTTACACGATTTGCACTAGATATAATTTGTACCATTGTATATCGTCGGCTATCTTCCAGCGTTGTTTTACGGCAATTTGCATATCGTGTCATCGCATTCACAGCTGCCATCCACTTCGAAGCAATAGAAGATTCTGGATTCCATCTCAGCCCGTTGCGCCGGTATCTTTTTAAAATCGAAGTTCGCTCTTGTCTGCAACAGTTCCTTTTTATTGGGGATGGCATCCAGTCCCCGGCGAATGACTTTACCGTTTAAACCGTCCAGAATGTCTGCAGCTTCCCCATTGGTTACCACGGCTATTGGAACTTGGTAGGACGCAACCAGCCTGGAAGCCGCCAGCGCGGAGCGGTGCCGGGTAATCAGTGAACCGGGGCCGTATTTTATGAGCATGCAGATTTTGCCGGCAATGGAAACCAGAAAGTCAATCGGTACGATGGCCCGCCTGTCGTTGGCTTGGGTTAGCAGTTCAAACCGCGGCCGGATGTCGCTTTTATCAAACTCTTTGTCGTTAACCAGTAAGCGGGCCAATTTCTGCCGGTAGCGTTCGTCATGCGTATCGCTGATCGTTTCTCCGGTTATAAAATCGATTTGTTCACCCAGAATGAGATGGTGCCCGTTCATCTTTTTTTCCATACGTGACTAGGTCTTCAAATACCGCTGTACCGGCCTGCTGCAGTCATTTCGGTTTAAAAATCTGAAAGGCGAAGGCTTCGACTGAGTTTCAAGCAGGCGGGCCGGCCATTTTGCCTTTACATGACACAGGTGTTTGCGCTAATTAACAACTTTTTGACCGCGCGTGCAATCTTGTTACCTGAATATTACCCTTTTTCGGCGGTTATCAAACAGAGCGATACCAACCAGCTTACATTTGATTGGATGATGCAATTAACACACGGATTTTTTATAACTGCGAAAAACAAGTACCCGGTTTTCCTGGATCGATTGCAGGAAATCTTTGATGCCATGGATCGCGCGTACAATGAAGCTGCAGAATATTATCAATTTTTCTGCTCGGGCTGCACGGACAGCTGCTGTCTGATGCGATTTTATCATCACACGTTTTTAGAGTACCTTTATCTTTTAACAGGCTACCAGTCAGTTGCCAAGAAAAAACAAAATGCAATTATAAAGAGAGCCGCAACGGTTTGCCGGAAAACCGCGGCGGTAGATCGGCAGGCCATCCGTGTGCGGCACATGTGCCCGCTTAATATTGACGGTCTTTGCAGCCTGTATGCCTATCGCCCCATGATATGCCGGATGCATGGTATTGCCCATGAACTTCATCAACCCGGCAAAGCAGTGACCTTCGCACCGGGATGTCATGTGTTTACCAAACAGTGCAGTCAGAAAGAATACCACCCCTTTGACCGGACACCATTTTACATCGAATTGGCCAAACTGGAAAATGAATTCAAACAGGCCGCGGGGATTGAAACCAAGATCAAAATGACGATTGCGGAGATGGTATGTACGTTTGGCCCACAACCGAAAATCGTATAATTGCCTGTGAGTTAACCGGTACTCCGTGTTAGATACGGAAAGAAAATTGAAACTTGAAATTGGAAACTTGGACTTTAACGGCAAAGGTCCTTTGTCAGAGAGCATATTCCTAAATTGCGAGTTTCTTGTTCGATCTTAACCACAATTTTTTGAAGATACAAAATTATATTCAATTATGAAATATGTTGATCCGAAAGATTTCGAGAACCTTGACGGCGTTCGACTCCATGCAGGGGATACTTTCAAGTTCCGGTGTTATCCGGATGTTGCCTGTTTCAATAAATGCTGTCGCAATTTGAATCTGTTTTTGTACCCCTATGATGTCGTCGGGTTGAAAAACCACCTGGGTATTTCCTCGGATCAGTTTTTGGACGAATATGTGGATGTCGTTTTAAAGGAGACGAACTTCTTCCCGGAAGTCCTGCTGCGGATGTCTGATACAAAAGAAAGAACCTGTCCGTTTCTTAGCGGATCAGGCTGTTCGGTTTATGCGGATCGCCCCGACACCTGCCGCACGTTTCCGGTCGAACAAGGTCTTGTTTTCGACGCCGCAACCCGTAAAAACCGTCCGATTCATTTTTTCAGACCCCCCGACTTCTGTCTGGGGCAGCATGAAAGCACCCGATGGACAATCCAGAGCTGGGCCCAGGACCAGGATGCACTGCCATACAACAAAATGACCATTCGCTGGGCGAAGATCAAACAGTTGTTTCAGGCGAATCCCTGGGAAAATGAAGGGCCGCAGGGTCCCAAAGCTAAAATGGCCTTTATGGCCACCTACAATGTTGATCGCTTTCGGGAGTTTGTTTTCAACAGCAGCTTTTTCAAACGCTATAAAGTCAAGTCAGCCCTGGCAAAAAAGATGCAGGGCGATGACGTCGAACTTTTAAAATTTGGATTCGATTGGGTGAAGCTGTTTGTTTTTGGCATACCTTCCAAAAAGATCAGACCACGCTAATCCCCGATTACTGTATTGATAGCAAATAAACTCGAATAGTGGTTGACGCAACCGCTATGTGAATTAAAACAATCCCCGCTTCACCGTTTCTCCGGCTCTCCGATTCATTTTCTCTTATTCCCCAAAGATCTGCTCTTTCACATACCGGTGTCCAAACTTCAGCAACTGAACTTCGTCGTTTTTAAGAACCTCAAGCAATCCAGAATCGAGACTTAGATCATCGACCAGGCCTTTGCCGAAGATCTGCTCTCTAAATGCATCCATATCATAAAGGGCGGTGTGAAATACCAGCATTGAGCGAAGATCCAGCGGTCCCGGGCGACACCTGTTTTTTAAACTGATAATTTCAAGAAACAAATCATTGAGCTGATTGTACGCATCGAGCGCCTGGTCTTCCAGCCACTGCCTGACGGTCTGTATCTTTGGCTGTTGAAATCCGAGGCAGTGGGGCTCTCGAATCAGTGCGAAATGTTCGGATATTATTCCGGTTTTTCGATTGTGGGAGACAGCGCGGGCAATCGGATAAACCCGGCAGGAGCAAGGACGATCAGCGTAGACGTTGCATCCGGATGGGGTCACGAACGGGCACTCTAACTCGGCGTTGCGCACCGGAGAAAGGGTCAGAACCGGCAAGCTTGTTTCCGGTCCGATGTGTTGTGTGGTGTATTTTTCGATAAACTCGCCCGATTGCAGGTTTAGATGGTTTTTAAGCCGCAGGATATCATAGGGCGTTAAAAACTGATTTAAATCACGGCAGCACGCATTGAAACACGGAACATCGCCAGTGCATTGAAATTGAAAATGCGCGTCTATGGATATAGGCGTTATATTGTTGTCCAATAATAAAACCTCCCTAAGTCCTTCGATTCATAAATACGATATCATATTTTTTTTCTCAGGACTTAGTGCTGAGTGAGCAATATTAATAATTCTCACTTTAAAAATACGATTCTGTAATTGCGAATCGAAGCACTAAGCCAGATCCTTTTATATTTGCATTTAGCATGCATCATTTGAAACGGCAAGCACCTGCGTGCGGTCACACGATCGGTGTTTGAACAGGGTGCCAACATCCGGTTTTTTCCGATATTTATTCCGTTATGTGCCTCGTATCTGTGCCGAAACAAAGACGCACTTAATTCACTCAGCCGTTTTGCACAACATATAGTGGGAAAATTGTCTGCTTTAACCATATGTTGTAATCTTTTATATTGCCGGTTAAATATATAGTTTTTTTGAGATTTGTTTAATCAAAAGTTCTTGACAAGAAATTTGTTGGATGATAAAGATTCTATTTTGCGAAATTTATATCCTATTGATTTTACAGGACATATTTTAAGGCGCATTTTGCAGGTCGACTTAGCGCCGGCCCAACTCAAACAGCATATCCTTAATGGATAAGATAGAGCATAAAACTGCAGGGGCCAAAGATTAGTCCGAATTCTTGGCCACAGAACAGAAGGGAGGTGTAAAGGACTTTTAGGATGTTAATAGAGAAATTAAGTGGATTTTTTAATTGGAAATCAATCCAAAACAAAATTAGGAGGTATCGTAAATGCCAAGTTTTGTAATTGATGAAAAATGTGATGGCTGCAAAGGCGGGGACAAAACAGCGTGTATGTATATTTGCCCCAACGACCTGATGGTGCTGGAACCTAATGCCATGAAGGCGTACAACCAGGAACCGGACCAGTGCTGGGAATGTTTCTCATGCGTCAAGATTTGCCCCACCCAGGCCGTTGAAGTCAGAGGCTACGCAGACTTTGTGCCGCTGGGAAGCAGCATTATGCCGATGTTGGGTACCGAGGATGTCATGTGGACTTGCAAGTTCAGAAACGGCGTTATCAAACGCTTTAAGTTCCCCATCCGCACCACTCCGGAAGGCACAGCCAATGCTTATGCGGATCTGAAAGGCCAGGATCTCGAAAGCGGCCTGCTTTCAACCGAAGAAGCGGACGGTTACACCGCCCCGACACCCCAGGCCACCGTTTAGGCGGGCTGATGCTTAAAAAAATAGATTCGAACAAACGCGAACAAACAGATATTTAAGGAGGATGTAATATGGCATTACCCAATAAACCCAAAGGTGAACTTAAAGCCGTTAGGGATCCGGAAGTTGAGGAGCGAGAAGTTGATATTCTGATCGTTGGTGGTGGTATGGCTGCCAGCGGCGCTGCCTTTGAAGTAAAAAAATGGATGGACGAAGGTCAGAGCGTTCTGCTGTGCGACAAAGCCGCCATGGAAAGAAGCGGCGCGGTAGCCCAGGGGCTTTCTGCGATCAACACTTACATCGGCGAAAACTCCCCGGATGACTATGTCCGCATGGTCCGCAACGACCTGATGGGCATCGTCCGTGAAGACCTGATTTTCGATCTGGGCTGCCACGTGGATGACTCCGTGCACCTGTTCGAGGAATGGGGGCTTCCCATCTGGAAAAAAACCGATGACGGCAAAAATCTGGATGGTAAAAAAGGCCAGAAGCTGGGCACCCTGAAATCCGGCGCCTCACCGGTTCGGACCGGTAAGTGGCAAATCATGATCAACGGCGAATCCTACAAAAGGGTTGTTGCCGAAGCTGCCAAGCTGGCGCTGGGTGAAGACAACATTCTGGAGCGTTGCTTCATCGTCGAACTGTTGCTGGATGCCAACAAGGAGAATCAGATTGCCGGTGCAGTCGGTTTCTCCGTCCGTGAAAATAAAGTCTACATCATCAAATGTAAAACTATGCTGGTTGCTTGCGGCGGTGCGGTCAACATCTACCAGCCGCGGTCGGTCGGTGAAGGTAAAGGCCGGGCCTGGTACCCGGTGTGGAACTCCGGCTCCACCTACACGATGCTCATGCGTGTCGGCGCCGAGCTTTCGATGATGGAAAACCGTTTCACCCCGGCCCGTTTCAAAGACGGTTACGGACCGGTCGGTGCCTGGTTCCTGCTTTTTAAAGCCAAGACTCTCAACGGTCTGGGCGAAAACTTTGCCGCCAGCGATGCCGCCAAAGTTGAGCTGGAAAAATATGCACCCTACGGAACGGCCGCCATCACCCCGACCTGTCTGCGAAACCATCTGATGCTCTTTGAGATGAAAGAAGGCCGCGGGCCGATCATCATGGACACGGTGTCCGCTCTGGCCGAGCTCGGCAAAACCATGGACAAGAGAGAGCTCAAGCACCTCGAATCCGAAGCCTGGGAAGACTTTTTGGATATGACCTGTGGTCAGGCCAACCTGTGGTGTGCCCAGAACTGCGAGCCGGAAAAGAAAAATTCCGAGGTTATGCCGACCGAACCGTATCTGCTCGGATCCCACTCGGGCTGCTGCGGCCTGTGGACCTCGGGTCCGGACTATGACTGGGTGCCGGATGATTACAAGATCAAGGCCGACAACGGCAAGGTTTACAACCGCATGACCACGGTCAACGGTCTGTTTACCGCCGGTGACGGTGTCGGCTGCTCCGGCCACAAGTTCTCCTCCGGCTCACACGCCGAGGGACGAATGGCGGCCAAGCAGATGGTCCGCTACGCCAAAGACCATGCCGATTATTCGCCAGCCCTGGCTCAGTCCAAAGAGGAACTGGTAGACTTGATTTACAAGCCGGTGCACACCTTCCTGGAGCATTGCGCATACACGACCGCCATCGACATCAACCCCAACTACATCAAACCCGAGGGCATGATGTACCGGTTGATGAAAGCCACCCACGAGTACGGCGGCGGAACGGCCACCTTCTACATGACCACCAGCAAGAACCTGGAGATCGTCATGGATCTGCTGGCCACCATGCGTGAAGACTGCGAAAAACTGGCGGCCGGTGACCTGCACGAGCTGATGCGCGCCTGGGAAATCACCCATCGTATCTGGACAGTGGAATCCCATCTGCGTCACATCCAGTTCCGCAAGGAAACCCGTTACCCGGGCTTTTACTATCAATCCGATCATCCGGGCCAGGATGACGAGAACTGGTTCTGCTTCGTCAACTCCAAGTACGATCCCAAAAGCGGCGAATGGGATATATTCAAAAGAGACTACATCAAGATTATCCCGGACTAATCGGAGTGCGAAGGTGAGTTAGTCGAATAAATAATACCTCCAGGTGTCTGCCGACGCCTGGAGGTTTTTATTAATTTCAGGCAGCGATATATGCCCGAGTGTTGGCTTCGGGCGATATCCAAACGTAATTTGAAACTGGAATCTGGTAACTTGAAAATGGCAGCTGTAATCATTATGGCTGGGGTCTATCCGGCTTCAAGTTTCGAGTTTCGAGTTTCAAGTCACGACCTGAAGGATATCGCCTGAAAGCAATAAACCAAACAGAGCGATCTGCAATTCTATAAATTTCTATCGCACGGAGGAATGGCATGACAGAAAACACAGCCCCTGCTAGTGGAAGCATTATGGTCGTTGGCGGTGGGATCAGCGGACTGACCACGGCCCTCGAAGCTGCCGAGGTGGGTTACGAGGTGTTCCTGGTGGAGAAAAATCCGTATCTGGGCGGAAGAGTCGCACAGCTGAATCAATATTTTCCCAAGCTGTGTCCTCCGACCTGCGGCCTTGAGATCAACTTCAGAAGAATCAAAGACAATCCGCGGCTAAAAGTTTTTACTTTGGCGGAAGTCGAAAAGGTCGATGGCGGCCCTGGCGCCTATACCGTTTCTATTAAACTGAATCCCAGGTACGTGAACGAAAACTGTACCTGCTGCGGCGACTGCACAAATGCCTGCGAAACAGAAATTGACAGCTATATTGATTTTGGTATGCAAAAAATCAAAGGCGCACATCTGCCGTTTCCGATGGCTTTTCCGTCGCGGTTTATCATTCATCCATCCGTAAAAGACTCTGCCGAGGATGCCCAGCGGGTCAAAGACGCCTGTAAGTACGATGCCGTCGATTTTGACATGGCAGCCAAAACCATCGACCTTCAGGTGGGTGCTGTCGTTTGGGCCACCGGTTGGCAGCCGTATGACGCCAAAAAGATCGACAATCTCGGTTTCGATCAGTATCCGAATATTCTCACCAACATGATGATGGAGCGCCTGGCATCACCCAACGGTCCGACCGGCGGAAAAATTGTTCGCCCGTCTGATGAAAAGCAGCCGGAAAGTGTGGCGTTTGTTCAATGTGCCGGCTCCCGGGATGAAAACCATCTGCCTTACTGCTCCTATATCTGCTGCATGGCCTCATTGAAGCAGGCCACATATGTGCGGGAGCGCTATCCGGATGCCAAGATTTATATTTTCTATATCGATCTTAGATCACCCGGCTTACGGTACGAAAAATTCTATAAAAAGATGAAAGAGGATGAAAATATCTTCTTTATCAAGGGCAAGGTGGCCGAAGTCAGTGAAGAACCGGGCACCGGGAACATCACCGTGGTTGCCGAAAATGCCGTGACCGGGGAAAAGATCCATCAAAAAGTAGAAATGGTGATACTGGCCACCGGCATGCAGCCGACAGCTGCCGAAGCCAAACTTCCTGCGGATTTGCAGTACACGGAAGATGGTTTCATCATCAATGACTTTGAAAAAGGCGGTATGTTTGCAGCCGGATGCGCCAACAAGCCCCTTGATGTGGTGACATCCAACCAGAATGCGACCGGTATGGCCTTAAAGGCGATTCAAACCCTGGTGAATAAGTAGGAGGTATCCATGGATAAAAAATATGGTGTATATATCTGCACCGGATGCGGAATCGGAGACGCCCTTGATATCGACGCCCTGGGGGATGTTGCCAAAGAAGAGGCGCTTCCGGTTCAAACCCATCCGATGTTCTGCGGCAAAGAAGGCGTCGAGCTGATAAAAAAAGACATTGAAGAAAATGGGATCAACACAATGGTTATCGCCGCCTGTTCGCGGCGGGTCAACTTTGATGTTTTCCGATTTGACGGCTGTATCGTCGATCGCGTCAATTTGAGGGAACAGGTGGTCTGGTCCCATCCCCGGTCCGAGTTTCCAGCGCTGGAGGAAGATCAGATCGATGACGGCGTGCACTTTGACCGGCTGAAGATGCTGGCCGAAGATTACCTGAAAATGGGTATGGCCCGGGTGGAAAAGGTCGAGCTGCCTGAACCGTATCAGGTGGAGTCGTTTTCACGCAAGATCTTGGTGATCGGCGGCGGTATCACCGGCCTGTCGGCAGCGCTGGACGCCGCCAGTGCCGGGTTTGAGGTCACCATCATCGAAAAGACAGCCGCACTTGGCGGACAGGCCAATAACTGGCGCAAGCAGCTGCCGCTGGGAATGCCCTATGAAGAGCTGAGCGCACCGATTGTTGCTGAAAAAATCCAGGCAGTTGAGGAACATCCCCAGATAACGGTTAAAACCGAAACGGTTGTTGCGCGTCTGGCCGGCGAACCAGGGGATTTTACCGTGACCCTGAAAAACCCCGGGGATAAAATAGAGTTTGACGTGCCCTATCCGCTGCCGGAGGAAATGACGGTCGATGAAAACGGCAAGGAGCTCAACGCAGAACAGCTCCATGAAAAGTTTATGGAGTACAATAAAGGCAAGGAAGATATCTTGACCTTTGATCCCGACGGGGAAAAATTCGGAGCCGTTATTCTGGCCGCCGGTTGGCATCCGGCTGAACTTGACGGGGAGGCGTACAGCCACCTCGGTGTTGACCTGCCGGATGTCGTGACCAATGCAGAGTTTGAAGCGATTGCCAAAAAGGGCAGGATTGCCCGACCTTCGGACGGCAAAGAAGCCAAATCGGTGGTCTTTATCCAGAGCCCCGAAAAGGAGGACGATGGAGACTTTGCTTACACCGGGGCGGTCACCAGTCTGGTATCGTTGAAACAGGCCAAGTATGTGCGTGAAGACTATCCTGATGAAGGCAAAGCATTTGTCTTTTACCAGCACATGCGCACGGTCGGGCTGACGGAGAATTTCTATAAGAGCATTCAGCAGGATGAAGGCATCTTCCTGACCAAGGGAACCGTTGTCAATGTGTCCAAAAACGGTGATGGTCTCATCGTCGAGGCGGATGACACCCTGCTGGGTGAAAAGGTTCAGGTCAAGGCCGACATGGCGGTACTGGCGGCCGGCATGGTACCGGCGACTGCCGATAATCCGGTGGTCAATATGGCTTACCGTCAGGGACCGGCGTTCCGTGATATCGACCTTTTCGACGGTTACGTGGATTCGAATTACATCTGTTTTCCTTATGAAACCCAGAGAACCGGTATTTATGCCGCCGGTGCGATTCGGCGCAGTATGACCGTGGAAGAATCGATCGAAGATGCTTCCGGCGCGACCTTAAAAGCGATTCAATGTCTTGAATCGGTCAACCGCGGTATTGCCGTCCATCCACGCTCGGGCGACATGTCCTTTCCGGACTTTTTCTTTCAGCGCTGCACCCAGTGTAAACGCTGCACCCAGGAATGTCCCTTTGGCGCCATCGATGATGATGAAAAGGGAACCCCGAAACCGAATCCGGCCCGCTGCCGGCGTTGCGGTACCTGTATGGGATGCTGTCCGGAACGAATCATAAACTTTTCCGATTACAGCATCGACAGCATCGGCTCCATGTTAAAAGCCGTGGGGGTGCCTTCGGAGGACGATTACGAGGAACCGCCCATGAGAATCCTGGGACTGGTCTGTGAAAATGATGCCTATCCGGCGCTCGATATTGCCGGTCTCAACCGGCTTTCGTACTCGGCGGATGTGCGCTTTATCCCCATCCGCTGCCTGGGTTCGATGAACGTCATCTGGATCAAGGACGCGCTTTCCCAGGGTATGGACGGTGTCTTCCTGCTGGGTTGCAAGCACGGTGACGATTACCAGTGCCATTTCGTCAAAGGCAGTGAACTGGCCGACATCCGGATTAAAAAGATCGGTGATGCCTTGTCCAGTCTGGCCCTGGAGGAGGAGCGTGTAGCCCAGTTCGAGCTGGCTATAGACGAATACGATAAAATTCCGCAGATCGTGAACGATTTTGTGGCATTGATCGAAGACCTCGGACCGAACCCGTTCAAGGGCTTCTAAAGATACACCCAATGGATTGGCGGTTGCCGTGCCCCGGGTATCGGCAATCGCCGGTCTCGATGCAGGAGGTATAATATGGCCGAAACAATGATGCTGGAACCGGATGTAGGTTTTATTAAAGATGTCGGCAAACTGGGCGGCGGGGATTTAAAAAAGTGCTATCAGTGCGCCACCTGCTCGGTAGCCTGCCCGATTTCTCCGGACAACAAACCTTTCCCTCGTAAGGAAATGATTGCCGCTTCCTGGGGGTTGAAGGACAAACTGATTGCCGATTACGATGTCTGGCTGTGCCACAACTGCGGTGACTGCACCACCCTGTGCCCGCGGGGCGCCAAACCCGGTGAAGTGCTGGGCGCAATCCGAGCCTACGCGGTCAGAGAATATGCCACGCCCAAGGCGCTGAGCAAGGCGATTGCCAATCCCAAGATGCTGCCGCTACTGCTGGCCATCCCGGCGGTAATTTTCATTGCGCTGGGTATGATCCTAAAACTATTTGGCGTCAACTGGCTGAATTTTTCGCCGCATAGCGGTGAAATCTGGCAAGCCAATTTCATTTCAAACTACCTGGTCGATGTCATCATGATTCCCACTTTTTTCGGATCTGTTGGCGTTTTTGCCCTCGGTCTCAAGCGGTTTTTGTCCGACATCCATGCCAGCGCAGTGGCCGAAGGTAAAACCAGTACGGAAAAAATAGATATCGGCGGGGTTGTAAGAGCCCTGGTGAATACCGTTCTGACCATTATTCGGCACAGTAAGTTCAGTGAATGCGGTGAAAACAAAGAGCGATCAACAGCTCATATGCTGGTGCTTTTCAGCTTTATCGGGCTGTTTATCGTTACGAACTGTTTTTTCGTTGCCGAATGGGTGCTCCATATCGAGGGCCCGTACAGTCAGTTTAATCCGGTCAAATGGCTCGGTAACGTTGCCGGTGTGGCACTTATAGTCGGTTCGTTGTTACTGTGGAAAAACCGCTTGGCCAAAAAAGATCAGGGCTCCAGTTATTGGGACTGGTATCTTGTCGGCCTGGTATTTGCGCTGGGCTTGACCGGTATGCTGACTCAAATAACACGGTTAGGAGGCATGGCCGGCCTTTCGTATACTATTTATTTTCTGCACCTGATTTTCGTCTGGAGCCTGTTTGCGTACACGCCCTTTTCAAAGCTGGCCCACATTGTTTATCGGACGGCAGCTATGGTATATGCGGAATATACGAATAGAGCCTAAGCCGGACGAGCCGGCGCTGGCATTGAAGATTGCAGATTGAAGATTTGCGGATGTCGTTTCGCTCCGCCCTTTCTAAAAAGGATCGTTCGACTCAGAGGCTCTCGACGGGAAGAATTCCTTAAATATTCGATCGTTACGAGATAGGGAAAATAGCCCAATAAAATTCTTTTGCCAATAAATACAAAAAATTACAATTAAGCATCTTAGTTAGATAGAAAAGACAGAGCGAAGCGATACCATAAATCGTCAATCTTCAATTCCGGTTTATCCGGGTTGGGTATTTAAGCAATCAAAAAAAGGGAGACGCAAGTTGATACGCGTCTCCCTTTTTGGTTTGTTAGATTAAGCGAATCTTAATCGCCGGTTGCCGCTTTGTGGGTCTTGATCTTGACCTTATCGGTGAGATTCTCGTAGTAATCACGCAGAATTTCGACAACCTCATCCCGGCCGAAATGATCCGGCAGCTCACCGCCTTCGGAGAGCAGCTTGCGCAGCATGGTTCCGGACAACAGCACGCGATCTTCTTTTGCATGCGGGCAGGTTCGCAGCGAAGCCATACCGTCGCACTTGTAGCAGTAAAAAGTCCAGTCGATCTTCAGTGGTGCACAGGCCAGCGCTTTACCGGGCTCATCCGGGTACGGAATTTTGTCGAAAATGGTCTGGGCTTCGAACATGCCGTAAAAGTCGCCCACACCGGCGTGGTCGCGGCCGATAATCATGCGCGAACATCCGTAGTTCTGACGAAATACGGCATGCAGCAGGCCTTCCCGCGGACCGGCATAGCGCATATCCAGCGGATAGCCGCCCTGCACTACATTCTTTTCGACAAAGTAGTTTTTCACCAGAGAGTCGATACATTTGACGCGCACATCAGCGGGAATGTCACCCGGTTTGAGGTTTCCCACCAGAGAGTGGATGTAAACGCCATCACATACTTCCACCGCAATCTTGCAAAGATACTCATGGGAGCGGTGCATGGGATTTCTCAGCTGCAGGGCAGCCACTTCGCTCCAGCCGTTATCCTCAAAAATTTTGCGGGATGCTTCCGGACGATGATAAATGCCGGCATACTTGGTAGGGTATTCGCCTTCACTGAGGACCTTCACCGGTCCGGCCAGGTTAATGTCTTTTTGACCCATCACCATCTGAACACCGGGGTGATCCTCTTCGGCAATTTTCCAGAATTCATCTGCAGTCGGCGTGCCTTCACCCATGAAGACTTTTTCGCACTCATATTTTTTCTCAGCTTCAGACAGGTCCCATTTTTCGGTGACTATCATGGTTGCCATGATTTCGTCGCCTTCGGGATCATACAGGGCGATTTCGTCCCCTTCATTGATTCCGGCCGCATCATCGGAACTGACATCCAGGGTTACCGGTACGGGCCAGAAAGTGCTGTCAGCCAGCTGGAAATTGTCGCAAACCCCTTTCCAATCCGCTTTAGTCATAAAACCGGTCAGGGGGCTGAAACCGCCGATACCGATCATGATCAGGTCCCCTTTGACGCGCGGTGAAATCGGAATTTGCTTTAAACCCGCCGCTTTTTGTTTTTCCTCATCCAGCGCTGCGCCTTCAAGCAGGCATTTGGTGAGGCCTTTTCCGCCATGAGGAGGAATTAATTTTGACATGTGCTCTGGTCTCCTTTCATTCTTCTTTTCTTGGTTAACGGAATCTAAACCATCCTCCGTGTATATTCAGGCATTAAAAACGGTACAATTAGTAAGGAAAAACGTATTTGTCAAGCGTAATTCAGCGGATTTCGAGCAATATCATCTGAAAAAGATTGCGTCTGTCAGCTGTCGTGCCAAAAACCGTAAGGTTTGAAGGCCAATTATGCAACAGGCCGCATGATTGTTAACCGATGCAGCCAATTTTGAAGGTATCTGTTTGAAATAACGGTATTTTATTATATTTCCCGAGATGCTGTTTGCTCTTGATTTTGACATGGACTCATATTATAATGATTCTCATCTGATAGGGGGCGATAAGCGCACAACATTATCTTTTTGAGGGTAGCGTTATATCGATTTTCTTTACGTCGAATTCGAAGCCGATCTTCAAACTGTGAACTGGAGCATACTAAATGAGTGACCGACGCGTAAAACCTGAGCGAAGAAGGATTCTAAGGCCCAATGCAAGAGAAAGAAGACTGCTGGCCGATAGGAGAAGAAAAAAACGGTATAAAGTCAAAGAAGGTGCCTATGCGGCCTTGATCAACCATAACAACCAGCTGGGCCAGATCAAGGATATCAGCCTGGTCGGATTGTCCTTTCGTTACATTGACAACAATGAACAAATTAAACCGGGTAGTGAGCTGAAAATTATTCTTGCAGGATCCGGACTCGTCATGGATAACTTGCCGTACCGGCCTGTTTCGGATTTCGAGATTGATAGCAACTCCACGTTCAGTTCCGTGAAAATGAGACAGGTGCGCCTGGCTTTCGGGGATCTGACGCCGCAACAACTGTCGCAACTGGATTTTTTCATCTTGAATTATACAATGGGCGAAGCATAACGCAAAATTCAAGACGAATTTAGCGTGAAAAAAATGGCTGCCTTTTCCACAAAGGCAGCCATTCTTTTTCAGGTTGGCGGAGAGAGAGGGATTCGAACCCTCGAAGGAAGTTTCCCCCCTTACTCGCTTAGCAGGCGAATATAGGAACTCATAGAGATAGTAACGAATAGTGATTTATACATAATATCAGCAAGCTGGATCTTTACCGAGTATCTCCGAATCTGTAAAATGGATAAATACGGTATTAGGTAGTACGATGGACGGTACGATTAACATGGGTGGGGGTGTGGTGTCCGGATCGGGATTTTATCTGTTAGGGTTAAAGGATTTTTGCTCTCGACACACAAGGGCTTTTTTAAGAAAAGGTTAACAACACTATGAAAGTTTTAATGTTCAGTCTTAGGCAGCTTGATGAAATGTTTGGCATTAGTGTTAGGACATGGAGGGAATACATTAAGCGGAAGGAAATTAATGCTTATAAGATTGGACGCGCATATTTTATCACTGAACCAGCTCTTACAAAGTTTCTTAAAGATAGAGAGGTATATTCGTGGCGGAAAAAAGGCGATTATCAATAATGCCTATGCAGAGATTGTGGAATATTCCCGTAGCAGTACCGTAACAGATCAGTTAACATTCTTTATTTTAGGGTAATTAGGGAAAAAAGGGGTTTTTGTGGCTCACACACAAGCAAATTTTTTTATGGTTTCATAATAATTTAGTTGCTCTGATCTACATTTGATTTGACAGAATGGGAAAGCGAGTTGAAACTTCGATTGACAATTTTATATCACAACTTTTCGGGAGGCTCCAAAAGTTTGGCTATGTTGGAGATACATCAGGTTTTAAAGCAGATCAAAAACCTGTGGTACATAACAGGTATCTGTAACGAAAAATTAAGCCGCTGGTTTTTCGGCCGGCTTGAATGCTGGGTTAGAGTGTTCATCAATTATTTAAATGATGATGCTCGAAACGAGTTGTCTTTCAGATACCTTGCAGCTATAGGAATTTGTTCTTGCTGGTAAACGCGAAATCTTACAGGGAAAGACTCCCCCCAACCTTGCTGTTGATTTCCGGAATAAATTAACAATAAAATTCTGATTATTTTTATCAGTAGGAGCCATTTTCAGATTTGATTAACCGAGCCCGATTGAGGTAACCGGACCCGGCGTTTTTTAGAAG
>Ga0126332_10000126_pt1 | contig 30446 bp, 28 predicted proteins | sample InaspJWI42metaG_FD_94482 | JGI IMG/M metagenome (GOLD analysis project Ga0126332, IMG submission 94482) | Marine gutless worms symbiont microbial communities from Oahu, Hawaii - Inanidrilus sp. 2 OAHU.JWI-42 metaG | ecosystem: Host-associated > Annelida > Digestive system > Unclassified...
GTTAAACATCGCCGGCTCACCGGTGCACCTGTCGAAGACCGTGATGAATTTGGCGGCCAATGCATCTGAAGCCATAACCAACGGTGGTCTGGTTCGGGTGGTAACCCAAAATCGTTATATCGACCGGCCTGTCAAGGGATATGATGATGTCCAGGAAGGCGATTATGTAGTGCTGACCATCACAGATACCGGTGTCGGTATCCCGCCCAAAGACATTGAAAGAATTTTCGAACCCTTCTACACCAAAAAAGTAATGGGCCTGAGCGGTAGCGGGCTCGGTATGGCCGTTGTCTGGGGGGCGGTAAAAGACCACCAGGGCTATATCGATGTTGAGAGCACGGAAGGCAAGGGGTCCACGTTTAGACTATATTTTCCGGTGAACAGAGAAAAGACAATTCCGGAAAAACCCGCTCTGACTCTCGATGCGTTGAAGGGCAGCGGCCAATCGCTTCTGGTTGTCGATGATATTGCCCAGCAGCGAGAAATTGCCTCGGTAATTCTTATGAAGCTGGGATACACTGTGAATGCGGTCGCCAGCGGTGAAGAGGCGGTGGCATACCTGAAACAAAACCCGGCCGACTTGCTGGTTCTGGATATGATTATGGAGCCCGGGATAGACGGCCTGGAGACTTACCGGAAAGTTGTTCAATTCAGACCGGGGCAAAAAGCAATCATTGCCAGCGGTTTTTCCGAGACCGACAGGGTCAAAGAAGCGCAGCGGCTGGGTGCGGGCGCCTATGTAAAAAAGCCCTATACACTGGAAAAGATCGGGATTGCGGTAAAGGTGGAGTTGGGGAGGGAATAACCGAATTTTCCAATTACACAGACACCAATGAATGTGCGCTGGAGATTGCGAAATCTGCCGGGTTTCATTCCCCGTCCCGCTTCAGTTTAGCGGGACTGCGTTAGGATAGAATGTATCATTCATGGATACCCCGTGGCTGGCCGCGGAAGGTTCATTTTAAAAAATACGTCATTGAAAATACGAAATAGACCATTTAGACGCGTGTCCAAGGCTCGATCTGTTCTTCACTTTTACGATTCATTTTGCGCGCGGCCATAACCCCATTGACAGCTTTCTGCAAATCGTATACAATCCCCTGTATTAACAACACAATCCTTTATCCATCGACTATTAGAGGAAGAAGACGCCCTTATGGAGAGCGTAAAGCGTAAAGCTCATACACGGTTTTCCCTGTGTGTGGGCTTTTTGTTTGATTTCAACAAGTTCTTTTAATGACACCCAAACTCACTTACCGGCAATTAAAAGAACGCGCCAGTGAACTGGAAAAGATTTTTAAACCGCTTTACAGCACCAAAAGTTTCGGCGTGGGTCTTGGTTTGACCAATACCAGACAGTTGATGGAGCAGCATGGTGGAGGGATTCGTGTCGAAAGTCGACCGGGAATCGGAACAGAAGTTATTTTGTGGTAGCCGATTAACAGTTAAGGATTTGCGAAGAAATCACTTTACATTTTGGGGAAGGCGCACGCGTGACAGGGCGGCGGGCGACAAGCTATTTATCCGACGCCCAATGCAACCAGGCGGGATGCATCAGCGTATAAAATGCCCAGAGGAGATGCATCAGCGTATAAAATGCCCAGAGGAGATGCATCAGCGTATAAAATGCCCAGAGGAGATGCATCGGCTCTCTTAACCGTGAAGGTATTATCGCAAACAAGAAAGGCAATACTGTATGATAATGGGCGAGCAGAACAACTCTTCAGGTGAAATGCCTGAGCGTCGAATCCTGATCCTTGACGATGACCGTGATTTTGCTGAAAGTCTTGCGGACGTTCTGCAACAGCGCGGCTATAAGCCTGCAGTGACATCCAATGAACAGGAGGCGTTGGCGCGCATAAAGGAATTCCAAGCCCAGGTGGCGCTGCTTGACATCCGTCTGGGGCAAGGCAGCGGTATCGAGCTTATTCATAAAATGCGCGGTGCGCGCCCCGCTACACTTTGCATCATGATGACGGCCTATGTGGAGATCGATACCGCCATTAAGGCGATTCACCAGGGTGCGTACGATTACCTGCGAAAACCGATAAACGTAGACGATCTTACGACCACCCTGGCCAGATGTTTTGATAAAATAAGGCTGGAGGAAGAAAAGGCCGAAGCCCAAAGAGCATTGAAGGCTGCCAACCGCGAGCTCAATGAGATCAATTCCCGGCTGCGCGATATGATTGAATCAACCAGAGGGCTGGCGGCCTATTCGTATATCAACGATCTTGGGCCGCTGCTGCTCGAAGAATTTGCACAGAATATGGCCGCCAATGGCGGCAGCATGTACCTGCGTGATGCAGACAACCTGAAGCGTGTGCATGCCCTGGATCCTGGTCATTCGCCGGATATCATCCCATTTCCGCCAAAAAAGGTTCCATACTCGAAATGGCTATGGACAGGGGCCAGCCGGTCCTGATTCAAGATATCCGGAGTGAAGACGGTATCGCGTGCAGCGGCTGGTCCGGTTACGAAGACGACTCGCTCCTCGTCTTTCTGCTGCTGGATGAAAAAGAAGATATTGTGGGCTTTATAACCCTTCACAACAAACAGCCCCCGCCCTTCACCTATCAGGACCTCGAACTGGGCACATTATTGACCTCATACAGTAGCGAAAAACTGCGTGCCACGCAGGCGATTGAAGCCGTACGAGAAAGGGAGGCTGAATACCGTAAACTTTTCAACAACCTGCCGGATGTGTTTTACCGAACAGACTTGGACGGCAAGATCGTGATGGCTTCCCCGGCTATAGGCAACTTGCTCGGTTCTAAAATGGAAGAAATTATCGGTACGAACGCCCGTGATTACTACCTTTACCCGCAAAAGTGGGATGAACTTCTGGAGCTATTGAGTGATAAGGAGTCTGTCGACGGTTTCGAGTTTCAATTAAAAAGAAAAGACGCATCGATCATATGGACATCGGTTAATGCCCATTATTTCCGGGACGAGGCGCATAACATCATCGGCGTTGAAGGAATCATCCGCGATGTCACCGAACGCAAAAAGTCGGAAGAAGCCCATATGCGGCTGGCGACCGCCGTTGAGCAGGCTACCGAACTGATTTTAATTACCGACACGGACGGCACGATCCAATATGTGAATCCTTCATATGAGAGGGTTACGGGGTATACCCGCGAAGAGTTGATCGGAAAAAATTCGCGAATGTTAAAGAGCGGCAAGCATGATCAGGCTTTTTACAAAGATCTGTGGGATACAATCCGCAGCGGCGATGTTTGGCGCGGACGCATTATCAACAAGACAAAAAGCGGTCACCTTTATCAGGAAGAGGCGACCATAACTCCCATCCGTGACAGCGCCGGCAATATTATCAATTTTGTCGGCGTGAAACGTGACGTGACTCGAGAATCCATGCTGGAAAAACAGCTGCAACAAGCTCAGAAAATGGAAGCCATCGGGACTCTGGCCGGTGGGATTGCCCACGATTTTAACAATATTCTGGCTGCTATTTCAGGTTACTCGGAACTTGCCAGACTGGACATGAAGAATAGCCCGCGAGCGATGAAAAATCTGGATAAAGTGCTCAAAGCGTCATACCGGGCCAAGGAACTGGTTACTCAAATCCTGACTTTCAGCCGGCAGGCAGAATATGAAAACAAACCGGTCCATATCAGCTCCATCGTCAAAGAAGCGTTAAAGCTCATGCGTGCTTCCTTGCCGACCACGATCGAGATTCAACAGGATATCGATCAGGATATCGGAAATGTACTGGCCGATCCCACCCAGATTCATCAGGTGTTGATGAACATTTGTACCAATGCCGGTCATGCCATGCGCGACAAGGGCGGTATCCTGCAGGTCAGCTTGAACCGTCCCAAAGGCGATCCTGAGTTTGCGATGCAATTTCCGGGACAGGATCATGAAGGCCACCTGCGATTGAAGATCAGTGACACCGGCCACGGCATGCCGCCCGAAGTGCTGGAGCGTATATTCGATCCCTATTTCACCACCAAAGAAAAAGGGGAAGGAACCGGACTCGGACTGGCAGTGGTGCATGGCATCGTGAAAAACCACAACGGTCATATAGCGGTATCCAGTGAAGTCGGGAAAGGGTCGACGTTTTGTGTTTATCTGCCGCGGATTGCACGGCATGCAAAGCGCTGGCAGAAAGATGCGGCCAAAACCATCCCTCGGGGTAACGAACACATTTTGCTGGTGGATGATGAAAAGGATATCGTCCAGATGGAGCAGCAGATGCTCGAACATCTCGGTTATCTGGTAACCATCCGGACGGACAGTGTAAAAGCCCTGCAGGATTTTCAGTCGCAGCCGAATAAGTTCGATCTGGTTATCACCGATATGACCATGCCCAAAATGACCGGTGATCTGTTGGCACAGGAGATACGCAAGATCGATCCGGCGGTCCCGATTATTTTGTGTACCGGTTTCAGCGCGAAAATGAGCGATGAAACCGCACGCAGTATCGGCATCAACGAATATTTATTAAAGCCCCTGGCGCTGGGTAAGCTGGCCAAGACGGTGCGCGATTTACTGGATGGCAGGATCGAAGAAGAAAAAACCCGCCGGGCATAATTCGATACAGCTCCGAATCATCTCATCCTCCAATGACAAAGCCCTTCGCACACGTTTTCATAAATACGATGACGCAGTGTTGTGCGTGACGGCATGAAGAACTTCGTCAACACGCTCATCGTTTAGCAAGGCGTCCGGATATTGCCGTTTTTTGTTTTGCCACCATGGATGGCTTTCATGTATAATGCATAACCAAAGACAAACGCAATAAGGTGTTCAGCACAAAGGTCAGTGAGCCAACCTGTCGGGTCGTAGCTTTAGCGAAGCCTCATGCCAGCAAAAGAAATATGAGTTTGAGTCGCCATGAACCGAATAGCCGAAATATCCGTAAGTTTACCGTTTACATCGGGTGCATCCGTGACCTTTGACGATAAGATCGAAGTCTCACTCGATTGCCACGTATGTCGCCGATATCACCGTACGGTTATATTCTCCAAAGGCGAGTCCAAGGGTAAATGCCTTCCAAAGAAACACCCCTTCCCTGGTCGGATCACTGCAAAGGAAGTGTCGCAAGATAAGCGTTTAACGACTGTCAAATACCGGTTGTTTTTCGACTATGAACCATTCACCGTCGAGAAATCCCCAGAAACGCTCAAGACGTCTGGTAAGTTAACTTGGGCTCGCGTGAGTTACATGATCACCTGCCCGGCATGCGGGGAATTTACAGAGGGCAGCACCCAGAATAACCTGGTACGCCCATTGAATTATTACTGCGATTGTGGACAATTGCTATATTCTGAAGTAAAAGAAATGCCTGTCTTATCGTGGATCGATAAGGATGCCTCGCCGATGGAATTTCCCGAGACTTCATCCTGTGAAAAGAAGCGGACCCTTTCTTGCGATCGCCCTCAAAATAACGATCCAAACACAACGCTTGAGTTCATTCGAATGCTCACCGTCCTCATATTATTCGGCATCCTCTTATTAATATGCACACAGATTCCGATTTTATTGGTTGCTAAAACGAATCCCTTGATAGGTCTCCTCGCCGCTGTTGCCGCGATCCCTCTATGGCTCTCCATAGTGAGGCCAATGCCCGGTCTACTACAAGGCATAATTTGTGTGGCGGGCGTCTTTGCCATTTTGATAGTGAACATTATCTGCCTTGTGAAAGTTGTATCTTGGTTGATCTCATAACCAATGCGAGGATAAAAATGGCATACGAACGCATGCTGTGCAAAGACAAACAACCTACCGATAGAGAGATATTAAAGACAATCGGTAGTGCGGCACCTTGGCTTGAGTTGAGACAATACCTTGAATCTTCTTACGATTTCACTCCTGAATTAGTTGACTATGGAAAGCATGGCTGGACAATACGGTATCGAAAAAGCGGCAAGACATTAGTATCTCTTTTTCCTGAAAAGGGGGCATTTACGGCATTGGTTGTCCTTGGTAAGAAGGATGCGGAGAAAGCATTGTCTATGATGGATCAGTTCAACTCAAGTGTCCGCAAATTGATTTATGAGGCTGAGCAGCACCGTGATGGTCGGTGGTTGTGGATAAGGGTGCACGGGCAAGGGGAGGTAAATAGCATCAAAGAGTTGCTCACAATCAAAAGGAAACCGAAGAAATCTTAACTGAAAGGCAATCTGGATAAGCCCAACAAGTGAATACTGGGGCTCATTCTTACCTCGCGAACCTATACCCGCGGCGTTAAGTGTCCAAAACAGGTATTATGAAATCATTTTGAAAATCCAATCACATTTGAACAAAAGCGCTTAACAAGCGTTTTTAATCAGACGCGCATTAAGCTGCGCGTCGCTGAAGCGCAGCGTTATATTTTAATACAGAGAGAAATGACTGATGTTGAAACTACGTATATTGCTATTTCTACCAGTGTTAGTAACAATCACTGGGTGCTCCTTGATACCGAATAAGCATATATACACTGAAATAGATATTTCGGCAGAGCCAGAAACGATATGGGCCATATTGCTCGATAATGAAAACTACCCTGAATGGAACCCTTATCATGTGAAGGTTAATGGAACTCTTGAAGTTGGTGCAAAATTATATGTTGAAATTCATAAACCTAATGGAGAAAGGGTAGAAATTGAGCCCTATGTCATGAAGATCGTTCCACTCAAAGAACTAGCATGGGGCGGTGGTATCAAAGGGATATTTTTCGGTGAGCACGTATTTTTGCTTGACCGACTAAATGAAAATTCTACGAAATTGATTCATAAGGAAAATTTCTCAGGATTAGCAATTCCTTTTGCTTCACTCGACGCTATTGAGGAAGGATACAACCTGATGAATAAAACCCTAAAAAAAAGAGCAGAAACAATTGAATAAATCAATTGCTTATCCTTTGATCGGGGCTGGCTTGGAAATAGAGGTCAAAATGTCTGCGGAGAAAAATAAGACGATCGTTCGTCGTTACTATGAGGAAGTCGTCAACACGGGAAAGGTAGAAGGAATAATGTTTTGTTGAATGCCATTACGCGTGAAGTTAGCCCCAGTATCCAGCACTGCCAACTCACCCACTTGACACGAAAGTCAATCGACGTCGAAGCTGCCAGGTTACAGCATAGCCAGTACCAGAGATGCCTGGCGAAACTTGGTTGTGATGTCCATTGCCTGCCCGTCGAGCCCGATTTGCCTGACTCGGTGTTTGTTGAGGATACTGCAGTCGTGCTTGATGAGTTGGCGGTCATCACGCGGCCAGGGCCTGAATCGCGAAGGCCGGAAACAGCATCCGTAGCGAAGGCGCTTAAACCGCATCGAGAGTTGCGCCCCATCGAATCACCCGGCACCATCGAGGGTGGTGACGTAATGCAAATCGGCAAGAAGTTGTTCGTCGGCTTGTCCGGCAGGACCAACGCAGTCGGCATCGAGCAGCTTCGTGCGCATGTATTACCCCTTGGCTACACTGTAGAGGGCGTCGAATTAAAAGGCTGCCTGCACTTGAAAACGGCTGTGTGCCCGGTGGCAAGCAACACTTTACTAATCAACCGCGCCTGGATCGACACAGGTGCATTTGCGGATATGGAGCTAATCGATATGGACCCTTCGGAGCCCTTTGGCGCCAATGCACTCTGGGTGGGTCAGGCTGTTATCTATCCCTTAGCATATTCGGCTACTCAAAAGCGCATGGAAGATCGCGGTATTATCGTCGCAACGGTCGACGCCTCGGAATTGGCAAAAGCCGAAGGTGGTGTCACGTGCTGTAGCCTGATTTTCAATGGTTAGAAGTCCTGCCATGCTATTTATACAGTTTGTGAAGATAAGCTTTCTTATTCATGCTTTCCAACCGGGTCATTTCGAATAAGATCCTGGCGGCACGACGATGCATGTAGCTTGATGGCCGATCAAGGCGCATCCGTTTCGGGTTGGGCAGTACTGCTGCCAGAAGGGCGCATTCACCACGGCGCAGCCTCTGGGGCGTTTTTCGAAAATATTTTCGACTGGCCGCCCCGACGCCATAAACACCATTGCCGAATTCGGCGACGTTCAGGTAGACCTCGAGAATCCGCCGCTTGGACCAGAACAATTCGATGAGGATCGTAAAATAGGCTTCCACCCCCTTGCGGATGAAACTGCCACCCGGCCACAGAAACAGGTTTTTGGCAACCTGCTGGGTGATCGTACTGGCACCACGGTATCGTATGCCTTTGCGGCGCTCCTCCCAGGCTTGGGTGATGGACTCGTGATCAAAGCCCCAGTGAAGCGGAAATTTCTGGTCCTCGGCAGCCACAACCGCCAGCGGCGCATAGCGTGATATGTCTTTCCAATCCTCCCATCGGTGCGAGACCCTTTTATGGTCATGACTGCTCCATCGCGCTTTAAGGCTATGCTGCAACATGAAGGAAGTTGTCGGCGGGTCAATCCAGCGTAAAATGAGGATCGGAAGAACTGTAACGATTAATATAACGATCAGTGTTCGTCTTATATATTTCATACTATTTCAAATCCAAATTTTTCATAAATTCCCTGGGCCGAACCGGACCGGATAAAATCATAAAACTTATCTGCATTCTCCGGATGAGGGGCCCGTTTCAGCCGGCAGACAAAATAATTGATTTTATCCCGCTGATCAAGATCTTTCCCCGGTTCAACCACGTCAAATTCGAGGTCAGTCGATTGGGCGTGAATGACCTCCGTCGCCCAGACCGGTCCGACGTCCACAGTCTTTTTTAAGATCCGCAACGGCGTCTCGCGGTGATGGACAATGGTATACAGGGTCGTGCCCTCGGCCCTTTTTTCCTCCATGATGCGATGCACCAGTTCGTCCCCACCGGCCTGTCGGTACATATCCATGATGTGAGAGGCAATATCTTCATTGGCGGGATCCGGTTGGGATATGCGCACCTGATCACGGCCCAAATCCGCTATTACTGCTATCCCGGCCGGATTATCCACCGGAACCATCAGTGAAAGCCGGTTGTGCAGATAGAGCCGGTAACTTTCCGCATCGATGTGGCCGGTTTCCACCAGGGCCTGCATTCCTTTTTCGTTTACCGATGTGTAGATGTCGGGATAGACGTCGATAACCCTGTCTCTAAAGACCGCACCGCCGGCCATGATTTGTTTGAGCTCCAGTCCGGGGGGAAGCGTTTCGTAGAAAATCTTTTGAACCTCCGGATGGGCTGCCTGGAATGCGCGAATAAGTTCACCCATGGCCATGAACTGGTTGCCGGCCATAAACAATACCAGGTCTGCATCATCGGCAACTTCCAGGTTGTGCAGGTCGTCAACACGACCCGACGGAATAACGGGTAGGACTTTGTTTTCCATAATTACACCTCGATGTTATCCGTATGTAATCCGCCGGCGGACAAGGGTTTAATTCCCTGCCCCTTGGGGTGATTCAAAATATTTCTATTGACACACCGTTGCTTGCATCGGAGTCGTTAATCCCCAGAGGCAGATTACCAAATAGCGGTCGATTGTTCCCACTAAACGGCAAATTCAGGTTTCAGCATGTCGTTGATTTCTTCCGGAAAGGCCATACACATGGTTTCGTTAAAAAGGTTTCGCAGGGCGCCGACGTCCGGTGTTCCCAGGGCCTGGTTGAAGAAAGTGCGCGGAGAAAAAAGCAGGTGAAACCTAGAAAAATCGTCCCCTTTTTTACCGGTAAAAAAATTCATATTAAAGCTGAAGATGCCCATTTTATCATAAGCAGCCATCAAACGGGTCAGCCCGGTGGCGATGTCGAACAAATCCGCATCGGCCAATTCCAGGGTGCACCGGACTCCGTCAACGACCGCCAGAACATCCCCGGCCACGCCTAGGGGGGCATAATTCGAAAGCCAGGTCGTGCGGCCGATTCGGCCCAGGTATCTGGCACCGGTGGCGATCTCGCTGGATACGAGATCATCCCAGTAGTTGGTTTTGTTCGCATCCAGATAAGCTCTGGCGGCATCGAGTTCTTCGCGCAGCAGATTTGGCGCCGACGAAGTCGAAAATACCTGCAGATGGGCGTGAATCAGTGAACTGCCGGCAGGGGGCATATAGTTCCAGTTGATGATATGATATACCGCTTCGGAGTGACCCATTTTCTCGATCCTGTGGAAAAAATCCATGGCGAGACCAAATGCGGCGGTTATCCGCTCGGCAGTAAATTCCAGCATGGGGATAAAGTGCCGCGATCCCATGGTTGCAACTGCTCCGAGACTGTCGTAGGGCGCAAGGTTGGGAAACAGTACCATGTCGTCTGCGGTCATGCGGCCTTCGGGAATAATCTCTTGCGGGAATTGCGGAGTGATCTGCATAACCTTGTCCGGACAAAATGGGCAGGTTTTTTCGGTTCCGGCAACCAGGGCGTCAAAATCGGGTTTTTGCCACTGCAGTTGCATGAAATGACAGATGCGGGCACTGCGACCGGTCAGCGGGTCTTTGCGTATTTCACTGGGGATGGACCGCCGGGACATGTTCTTGGTGGGATTCAGGATGATGGATTCCTTTGTTTGCGCCTCAAATTTCATAGTGCATTCTCCGGACCTTGATTCGAATGATAAATTTTATTTAGAGATGGGAATCGTGCCACAGATGAAGGATTTGAAACAACATTTTGGTAACAATCTACGAGTGCTGATCGTAATTGTCGTTCAACGGGCAAAAGGCCCTAAGGTTTTCCCTATAGGCTCGGCGCCTGGCGCGACAGGTGTAGCTCAAATTTCTGCTCTTTAATCGTCTGCCCCCACTGACGGATTTCCGCTTCCAACGCGAGGCGGAATCCATGTCTTTCGTACAGCGCACGTGCCGCATGAAGTCCTTCAAATGTCCACAAAAAGAGCGTTCGGAAGCCTTTTGATTTGCAGAAAGCAACTGCCCGGGAAATCAACGCGTTGCCGATTCCGGTTCCCTGCATGGCCGGATCGACGATAAACCACCGCAGCCGGGCGCCCTCAGATTCTGCCAGATGCCCGTCAATTGCAATTGCCCCGGCAAACCGGCCGTCAACTATGGCCACCCACAGGCCGTCGCACTCTTTCTGAAAATTATACACAAATTCAGACAACTCTCGGCCGACCTGGGTTTCGAAGGTCACGTCAAAACCCCAGTTTTCGTAATAGTATGTCGCATGCAGTTCGGTGATTTTGCCCACCGCACCCGGGTAGTATCCCCGATACTCAATCTTATTGGATGCAAGGTCCATGGATGAATCCTTGAGCATTCGGCTTGTTACTGCAGCCGCCACGGAACAGGTTACACGTCCAGCCTTATAATGAAATGTCGCGGAATTTTTACTTTCAGCTGAAAATATAAAATTTCTTCGAATATAGGAAAAAGGGTGAATGCGTGTCAAGCGCGGAACCGAATTGTCTGTTATTGTGCGGGGCGTCAGGGTTTCCACGGAGTATCCTGTATTCCCATGCTTTTGTTACAGTAGCGTGCCAGAACAAACAGGTAATCGGACAGCCGGTTCAAGTAAGTGAGCAAAAGCTGGAGGAATTCCGGCAAGGGGTTGCCGGAAAATGTCTCGAACAACTTGACCACATGCCTTTCGGTTCTTCGACAGACCGCCCTGGCGACATGGGCCCGGGCGGCTGTCATATGACCGCCGGGGAGGATAAAGCCGCTCAGTGCGGGCAGCTCTTTATCCATACGATCGATGGCTGATTCCAGAAATTTAATGTGATTTTCGTTGATGGCCTGCAGCATCGCGATATTGGCGGCACCGGGCGTTGTTGCCAGCCAAGAGCCGATATGAAAAAGATCCGATTGGATCCGGTGAATCTCCTCGATCGATCGTGACTGCTGCGCAGGCAGGCCGGCTACCAGCGCCCCCAGGGTGGAGTTTAGTTCATCCACATCACCATAGGCTTCGATGCGGTCGTCGCTTTTGGTGATCCGTTCACCGCTGAACAGGCTGGACTTGCCCCGGTCGCCGCCGCCCGTGTATATTTTCAATTTTGTTTATCTTTAGGGGTTGCCAGGGTTTTCACCCCCAGCGTGTTGATCAACTGATTCATGTCGGTTGTTTTTAAATTCATGCCGCCTTCGGATACCGGCAACAGAATGATTTTTTTACCCTGGAGCGCTTCGGCAATCTTTAATTTGACAAGCGCTTCGCCACCGGCCAGAGCCATCGCCTTATTCATTTCCTGAATTCCTTGCGCCTCGGCGATTCCCTCGGCTTTAATGGCTTCAGCCAAAAGTTTCTGCTTTTCGTAATAGGCGTCGGCCTCAATCGTGGCCTGTAAATATTGCCCATCCGCAGTTGCGATCACCTTGTTGACCTCGCCCCGGGCATCTTCGAGTTTGCGCTTGTATTCTTCGCTGGCCGCACGCCGGGCCGACTTGTTTTTCTCGGCTTGCTGATCCGCAATTTTGCGATCCTCGATGGCCTTCTGGTATTCTTTATTGAAGCGGTAGTCTTTGGTCAGTACATTTTTAACAATGATGCCGTAAGGCTCGAGGATGCCCTGAAGTGCTTTTTTTGCCCTTTCTGACTGTTTCTCGCGGGTGTCGGCCACGTAGAACTCTTCCGTGATCAGTTCGCCGAATATATCTCTGGGTTTGCTGCGGGCGACGGTGCGAACAATTTTGTCCCTGAGGACCGCGTTATTGGGCGCCACATACTGGAGTATATACGGTGCCCTGGCAGGATCGATTTGATAGGATATAATCACGTCGAGGCTGATATCGTTGCCGTCAATGGTCTTAAACAGCAGGTCATCCCGCAATTTACGGTCGCCTTTCTCGGGTGAAATGGTCATTTCCAGGTTCTGGCGTTTGATGTCATAGGTATGCCAGTCGTTGATATACGGCAGAATAAAATAGGTCGACCCCGGGGCATATACTTTGTCTTCGACCCCCTGTTTGCCCCAAAGGCCTAATTTGCGCGTTCGAACACCGACTTCGGTTTTGTCGGTGGTATATAATACACAGGCCTGTAAAAAAAGAAGCGTACCGGCCAGAAAAATCATGCTTGATCGAAGCTTCATTTTGCACCCCCTTTGCGTACATCAAATAGTTTCAGGGCATTGTCCAGATCCAGAGGATTTACCCCGGCCGGTCCGTCGCTGGGCAGAACAATGACATCCAGTCCTTTGAAGGCATCAGCCATTTTCAGTCCCACCAACCGTTCGGCGCCTGTTCCGCTGAGCGCTTCATTTTTTAGCCGTATTTTTTCGGCTTCGGCTAATTTTACTTCAAGATCGGCTTCGGCTTTTTTCTTTCTGGCATACAAGTCTTTTTCAGCATTGCGCCGGGTGGCATACGCGCGGCCTTTTTCAAGCTGCACATCCACCGCGGCTTTTCCTTCCTGAACGATCTTTTTCAGTGCGGCTTCTTCAACCGCAGCACGGGCTTCAGCCTGGTTCTTAAACACCAGCTGATCCTTGAGTTTCTTTTCTTCAATGTTGCGCTGGATCTCTTCGCTGTAAGTAAAGTAACGAACCAGGACGTGCTCTACGTGTATGCCCATCGGATTCAAATTTTCATTCAGCATCTTTTTGGCCGCTTCGGTTTTTTCAACTCGCAGCGGACTGTTATAAAACTCTTCGGTTGTCAGCTCGCCCAATGCATCTTTTAACCTCGGTTCGGCGTGCGGCACAATACCATTGGATTCATAGAGCTCTCCCGGACCGATAATGGTAAACACTTTATAGGGATCCACGATGCGGTAGAGAATCGATACGTCCACGTCGACATAGAAACCGTCGGAGGTCTGAATATGAGCCGCTTTTTCAGTTCGTGCCCCTTTCGTCGCCTGCTCGGGGTGATTGGTCAATTCCAGGATCTGAATATCTTTCGGCAGCTTTTCCATTTCTTCCATGCTAAAGGGCAGGACGATGTGTAGCCCGGGCGGGTAAATTTTTTCGTGAACGCCACGCTTGAAGCCGATTTTGACCACCTTGATACCGAATTCGTTGGGTTTAACGTATTTTAGCAGGAAAACTGCGGGGATCAGAAGAACAAGTACCAGGATAATGAATACAAAAAACTTGCCTTTCCATGACGATTTCCGTTTTGGCGCTGGTGCTTTTTTTTCGGTAGGCTGCGCCTTATCCCGGTCTGCAGGTTGCTGCTCTGCCATTGTAAACTCCTTCCTCGGTGAAGGTTCAGGTTGCGGATGGTGTATACCGCTTCATACAGTTTCCATGCCTTATTTATTCTAAAATCGAAAGCCGGGTCCTCTGGCCCCGGATTCTTAACATTGTTTTGAAAGCTCTTTGTCGAATATAAAATATTTACGATGTATTGCGCAACAGATTTTCTTGATATGCAGCGCTCACATCGGCCCGGCAGGCAGTCGTCTGACGGCCAGCATAGTGATGTCATCAAATTGTTCGGCGCCGCCGATATGGTTTTTAACTTCGGTGGAGATTTTGTCCAGCAAGTGCGAGGCGGAGACGGCGCCGGCCTTTAGCTGGGTCAACAGCTTTTTTTCATTGAAAAATGTCCCGTCTTTTGCAGTGGCCTCGGTGACGCCGTCGGTATATCCGAAAAGAATTTCACCGGGATTGATGCGAGCCCGCTTTATTTTCAGCTTCGCATCGGGTCGGATGCCCACCGCGGGTCCGGTCGGTCCGAGTTTTTTGCGCACACCGCCGGAAGGATTGAGGATATAAAGTGGATCATGGCCGCCGTTGATATAGGTCAGGATTCCGGTTTTAGGATCAAGAACCCCGAAAAATACGGTGGCGAACATGGCAAGTTCCTCATGGTTTTGAACGATGTAATCGTTGGTGAGTTGAATGGCTTTGAGGGCATTTGTTTCGGAAAGGGCAGCTCCGGTTTCAACCGCTTTCGGGTTTGAGTCTCCGACGGCGGATGCCTCATTGGCGCACTCCAGTCCGGTCAGGGTTGTCTGATCGGAAAATATCCGGATCAGACTGCGGAAAAGCGCCATAAACAGTGCGGCACCGACCCCTTTATCGCACACATCGGCGATAACCAGACCGACTGAACCGCCCGGCAGATCGAATGCATCATAAAAATCACCCGCAACCTGTCTGGCCGGCATGAAAAAGGCCGAAAATTCCCAGCCGGCGTGCCGGGGCAGTTCTGAAGGTAGAAAATTGGCCTGCATTTTGCGGCCGGTCTCCAATTCCTTATTCAGCGCCAGAGAATAGGCTTCAACCTGCCGGAAACTTTTTTGGAGCGCCTCTTCGGCTTTTTTGCGCTCGCTGATTGCATCCGAGATTTGATGATACATCTGTTTGAAGGCCGATATAACTTCGCCCAGTTCGTCCTGGCGTTTAATGGACGCCGCGTAAAACTCAGGCGTTTTCCGATCCTTGCTGATGGCGTCACCGGCCTGGATAAGATCGCCTCTTAACCTCAGAATCGGGGTGACGACGATCGGGTCCAGGGCAATCCAGGCACCGGCTGTAACAAAGATAGAAATGATAACGACCAGACCGGCGATACGCAGAATGTAGGCAATTAATTCGCGGTGTACCGAGATTGTATCCTGGCGCAAAACAAGCATGTAATTCCGGTTCAGATCTGTTTTCAGCCATGCCGAATCGTATCGATGGCCGCCGGGGCCTCTGAAATTGAGGGCGCCGCGCGCAATCACTTCGGCATAGGTGAGCTCGGGCGGCTCGCCGAACATTCCGATTTTTTGGCCGTCATCTCGATACAGGGCACCGCCGACGATGTTCGGACAGCCGTGCAGGTGCTGCACCTGTTGATAGAACCCTTGATCGGTCATGTCCTCGCCGGTAATGTTCATGATTACTTCGATCTGGGCTGAAGCGATTGTCCGTACCTGGTCAAGAAGATCCTGTTCGCGCTTCAAATATGAGGGGATAAGGATAATTGTTTCGATCGCGATAACACTGACAAAGACGTAAAATACAATTCTTCGGGAAAGCCGCGATCTGAAAGTCATGAACAGTTTATTAAAGATGACCCGCATATTCAATGCCGTAATATTAAAGATAACATTGAGGGAAACTAAACCCCCGGATATCCGAAAGAGTTATAATTACAATAAATTGCACCCGCTTACCGCCGGATCGGTAATATCGTTGTTGAATGGTACAGTTTTGTCGATCAAAGTTAAATTTCATTACGATGATATGCACTATTACTCTATTGCTTTGGCCTTTCCCTGCCGACTCTATGCCGCGCCTTGACTTGAAACCACAAACCCTCTACAGTGCCGTTTTTATCCGGCTAGCAACCTTGTATTGTCTCTGAATATAAGCAGCGGCATCTGAAATGCGAGCCGGATGTTAATTAATTCCTTCGGATTTGGCCCCGCTCACCTCATAGACCGAGGTATATTTGAAAAGAGTCTTAAAAATAGCCGTGCGCGAGTTGGTTGAATACGTGTGCCGTTCCGGTGACCTGGAGATTGCCTTTGCGGGTTCACGCCGATCGGTCGAGGCCATCCGGGCGCATCAAAATATTCAGAGATCGCGGCCGGAGGATTACCTTGCGGAAATCCCGGTGGACTATCAGCATGAAACCGATGTATTGATTATCAGCGTTGGCGGACGGATTGACGGTGTTTACACCGGCGGGGGATCGGAGTCAGATCGGGTCGTAATCGATGAAATCAAGACCACCGACAAAAGTCGCGCGCAAATCGAACAGTCGGCCAACTTGATGCATTGGGGCCAGGCCAAGGTATATGCCTTCATGTACGCTGCCCGGCACGGACTGGAGACGATCGATGTTCAGTTGACCTATTTTCAATTTGATTCGGGTGACACCTGGCAGCTCAAGCAAACATTTATCTTCGCTGAACTGGCGCAATTTTTCCAGGAGCTAATCGATAACTATCTGAGCTGGGCGCTGGCGGTTACCGAGTGGTGCCGGCTGCGTGACGCAACCATCCGGATGCTTGAATTTCCGTTTGCGTCCTATCGACCGGGGCAGCGTAAAATGGCGGTTGATGTTTACCGGGCGATCGGCACGGGTGAGCAGCTTCTTGTCCAGGCGGCCACCGGCATCGGAAAGACAATGGCGGTTGTTTTTGCAGCCGTCAAGGCAATGGCCGAAGCAATAACATCCAAGATATTTTATTTGACCGCCCGAACGACGGGACGCACCGTGGCGGAGCAGGCGTTAGCAGAATTGAGAGGTCGCGGGCTGCGTCTAAAATCCCTTACCCTGACGGCCAAAGACAAGATATGCTTTAATCCTGATAAGAACTGCAACGGACAAGAGTGTGAATATGCCCGGGGATATTACGATCGCCTCAATCCCGCCCTAACGCACATATTTGAACAGGATGCCCTGACGCGTGAATATCTAGAGGCTGTCGCCATACAATACCGTTTGTGCCCGTTTGAATTATCGCTGGAACTGTCGTTATACGCCGACTGTATCATCGGCGATTACAATTATGCCTTTGATCCGCGGGTCTACCTGAGACGCTTTTTTATTGAAACCGGCAACGACTATACTTTTTTGATAGACGAAGCCCACAACCTGGTCGACCGGTCCAGAGAAATGTTTTCAGCCGAGATCCGCAAGCAATCCTTTCTGGATGTGCGCCGGAGTGTTAGAGGTAATCTTGCCCATGTTTACAAAAGTTTGGGGAAAATTAACACGTGGATGCTCAAGGCGCGCAAGGGCGGTGATGCTTCCGAAGACAGGTGGGCCGACAGACAGCAACCGGAGGGCGTATACCCTTTGCTCAGGCGATTTACAAAACAGGCGGAGAACTGGCTCACGCGCAATGAGAAAACATCATTCAGAGAGAATCTGCTTGACCTGTATTTCACCGTTACCGGGTTTGTTCGGGTCGCGGAACAGTATGATGAAAACTACGTGACCTGCTATGAGCGGCTGAAAAAAGATTTGAGGGTCAAACTCTTTTGTATCGATCCTTCCGGTCAGCTGGCCGAAGCATTAAATCGCTGCAAAGCGGCGGTCTTCTTCTCGGCCACAATGACGCCGGTGGATTACTTTAAAAATATTTTCGGCTGCCGGCCGTCGGCGACCCACCTCATACTGCCGTCACCTTTTCCGACCGAAAAGCTGGGTTTGTTTATTGCCGACAGAATATCGACCCTTTATCGGCAGCGCGATATGACAGCCCCGGAAGTCACCCGGATAATTGCGACACTGGTGAAACAAAAGAAAGGCAATTATCTTCTCTATTTTCCTTCCTATGCGTACATGCTGAAGATTCATGAAGCCTTTGAAGTCGAGAGCCCTGAAACCGATATCATTATCCAGACTCAGGATATGAGCGAGTCGGCCAGGGGCGAATTCCTGGCACGTTTTTCCAAGGATAATCCCCAAACCCTGGTCGGTTTTGCAGTCATGGGCGGAATATTCGGTGAAGGCATTGATCTGGTCGGCGAACGACTGTGCGGGGCGGTGATCGTGGGCGTCGGGCTCCCCGGTATTTCACTGGAAAAGGAACTGATCCGGGAATATTTCGCCAAGCGGCTGAACGCCGGCTTTGAATTCGCTTACATGTACCCCGGCATCAATCGTGTCCTGCAGGCTGCCGGACGGGTCATCCGATCGGATAAGGACCGCGGGGTCGTGCTGTTGATCGATCAACGCTTCGGCACCCGGCGTTATAAAGCATTGCTGCCCAGGGAATGGAAACCGGTCAGGGTACACAGCCCAACACAGCTCTGTGATCATCTTATCAGGTTCTGGTATAACAAGTAAACGGTTCTGTTTGCATTTATCGATATAAATGCCTAGCTTCATACTATGACCGAAACCCTGATTTCTGGGCCAGGTCACAAACAGACGGCTCTGCCTTGAAAAATCCAGGGAGTGGTGGAGTGATGGAGTAATGGTCTAAGGCTCTTGGCTCCAAAGGAAGAGAATACCGTCAATCTCGGGTTTGATTCCTGGTAATTGTTTGTCATGTGTTCGTTTTTCCAATACTCCAACACTCCAACGCTCCAGTTGAAGTTTGAAATCAGCTCGGTCACAAAGCGCCCCCCTTCCAGGGGTTGAACCAAAGCCGGCCTGCCGCGGCGTAGCCTAGCGAAGCCGGGTCCTCTGGGCACGGATTCTTTACAATCCTGATCTTCCGGGGTAAAAAAATGATGCACAAGCAAATAATCATGATGGTCATCATCTTTTTGTTTTCGGCAACTTCGGCGGCGGATATTTATGTCTGGACGGACGACAACGGTATTAAACACTTCAGCAATGTTCCGCCACCCGACGATGCCGCCGCTGTAAAAATATTTAAAGAAGAAAAACATGGTGAAACAGCCGATCGACAAAGTGAAACTGTTCAGCAGCAGGCGTCGAAAGTAGAATCAATCCGCGTTGCAGAACAGCCCCGAACTTTCAAACAGGCCGACAAGCCCGCAGCCGACCAAAATAAAGCGGAAGCATTGATTCAAAAAGAAAGAAAACTTTTGGAGAACAAACTCGCTCAATTAAACAGTGAACTCGAAGCAGCCGAGACTGCCAGGGGCAGAGGATCCAGCTATGATTATGAAGATTGGACAAAAAAAATAGAGGGATTAAAGACTGCAGTAAAAACAGAAACCGAGCGATCTGAAATCAGAATTCAGCAGATTCGTAAAAAATACGGTGTTCAGTGATCCGGTCGATGAAGCCGGCGTCTAAAAGATTTGATGCAAAACACATACAGCAGTGCATATCCCTTTAGGAAAGACACCTTCCAGAGAACTTCAAACCGCCTGATTTAACATCCGGATGCCCAAAGCCCACCGCGAACATTACGTCACTTCAAATATAGCACCTTCATTGATAACCCGGCGTCTGCCGTTGAATTACTTTAACCGGCGATCTCTTTCCACCTGTGGTAATTTAGCCAGTTGACGGCACGCTGTGTAAAATTGCCTGAGATCGTTATTATTTGTTTGCAACAGACGGAGAAACTCCGGAACAAGATCATTATAGGCGGCAACCGACATCAGCTTGGCATTGTTCAGGGATGTATTGAACCAGGCCTCATAGGCTGAGTTAGCATCCCAGTTCAATTTTATGTGTTCATATTCGGTTCTCAAGCGCCGAAAAATAGATTCTTTCTGATGCCTTTTTTCCATTTGCGGGATATCCTCGCGGTACAAAGAATCCAGCTCGAAACGGTATCGCTTCACCAGATCAACGAATTGCCGGTGACGCTTACGGTGTGCCAGATATTTTTGCAAGCCTTTGGGATTGTTGGAATAAATCATCCAGCGCTGCAACCCGACCTGCTCAACTGTGGATGCAAAACTTTCATTAAACGTGGTATCGCCACGCACATATAAGACCTGATGGGCCAATTCGTGAAAAATAAGGGCCGCCACTTGGGATGCGTCATGCTGAATAAAAGTGCTAAATACCGAATCTTCAAACCAGCCCAGTGTCGAATAGGCGGTGGCGCCGCCGACATAGACGTCATATCCATTTTTCTTCAGTCTTTCTGCATAGGAAAGCGCGGGCGACCTGACGTAATAGCCGCGGTATGCGGCACGGCCAATTACAGGATAAGACCAGGTTTTGGCAGTCAGTGAGAATTCAGGGGCAGCATAAACGTTCCAGGTCACGTATGGGCGATTCAGTTCGGTGTAAGTCCGGTAGTGATGGTTGACCGGAAGAAAAAGCTCGTTTTCAGCAAATTCTCGGATTTCAAGGATGAGCTTGAGTTTACCTTTCAACTCGGTGGCGGTTTGCGGGTCTGCGATAAGTTGTTTTATTGATTGTCGGCTGTTGAGGATTTTCGCATGGCCGTTGATGATATGGCCGTAGTATTGCATGGATTCACACCCTGTCAGTATGATCGACACCAGAATGCAAAAAACCAGTCGGCGTACAGAAAATGCGGTTTGCATCGATCTTCTCAGTAACGGGTTGTACATATTTTCAAACCGTATGAAAATTGTGTTATTATCAGCGTGATGTTGCTGATAGTGCACCCGGCATATAATTATGGATTGACATTGGGCTCTTGACCCTGTATCGGGTGGGTGTTAAAGTATACTATCATATTCGACGGATCATTCAAATATTTGCCGCGATGCAGGTCAGGTCTGAGGAGTTTTTCTTATAACCGCGGGGTGATCGTTTCGGCGGGTTCACAGCCGCCGAAGGATATCCGGCAGCGCACAAAGATGGAGGAAGACATGGCAGTTAAAATTCTCATTAAACGCAAGGTTAAAGCCGATAGTGCCAGGGAAATGATACCGCTCTTCAGGCAGATGCGAGCACTTGCAACCAATCAACCCGGATACATTTCAGGTGAGACGTTAAAACGGCTTGATTCGCCCGACGAATTTCTTGTTATCAGTACCTGGCATTCATCGGACGACTGGAAAAACTGGCTCGAAAGTTCGGCAAGAAATGAAATCCAGCAAAAGATCGATGAACTGCTCGGGGGGCAGACCACATACGAAATCTATCATTACGGTTTCACGGAATAACGTCAAGACACCACCGGGGAAAACAGATAATTTATAGCGGGCACGATCGGCCGCCTTCCGTTTCAGATGGATAGTGGATTGAATCTTGCGGTACCCAGGGGAAAGAAAAGATTCGCTCGCCGCCTGCGGGCATAGTTGCATTCGGCAGGCAATTTTATCGTGGCTGCTATTTCTCCGAAAGGCACGCTAAAAAATACGTCACAGTTTAATGACCCGATCCATCCCGCAAACGTTGCTCGTCAGCTAGATAGGTTGTTATTCGTCCACCGCCTTGCTGTGCGGGCGCTCTCAGTGAAAATGTAAAATTCACTCATCACGAACCCTAAGATTACGATCAAAATCTCCTCTCAACAATTTCGAGTAAATCAACTATTGATATTGTCAGAATACATTCCGCGTTGAATTTTCTAACTACAGTGTAGGTGCGGATTTCAATCCCGCCCCGACAACAGTGGTAGAAACCGCTGCATCAAGAAATTGGAGAATATTTTTGAGAATTGTCATATTTAACGGCCGATTTGATAACTAGTTTTAACGGCCAACCTGTAAGCTGTGGCAACATCAGACGCCGGCAACGCAGAAACACCGGAGCGTATTTGCTTCTGATGCCTGCTTGGATTTGAATTTGTTGGCTGAATAGGATATAATTATGTGTAGATTTGCGACGTTGAATATGTATTCGATATTCCATCGGGTTGCAGAAGCGGGAATATCAGGAGCGCCTATGCGGTTGTGTTTATCTGTCATTGGAGCGGTTCTTATTGTGACCTGCGTTTTTGTCGATTTGGCCCGGGCCCAGGCCCTGAGTGGGGATCAATTGCTTTTTATGCTGAAAGGTGAGTCGTCCACCAAGTATCAGACGAATGTAAATCGATACAGGGCGATGGGATACATTCAGGGCTTGCTGGATTCTTACACTGTATTCAGTACCAGAGATCCAAGCTTGAATATATACTGCCTGCCGTTGAAGGGGGTGTCGAGCTCCCAAGCCCGAAAGGTTATCGTTAAATGGCTTGAGGAGCATCCGAAAAGACTAAAGGAGCAAGCAAGAATCCTTGTATTTCATGCCCTGCTTGAAGCGTATCCGTGTATCACCCATAAATCATCTCCCAAATTTGACCAGCCGCGGATGTTCACCATTCCACAGCAGAATTAAGGGCTTGATCAAAAACAACTTTACAGTTTAGTGAGCCGATGCATCTCCTTTGGGCATTTTTTACGCTGATGCATCCCGTCCGGCTGTGTTGCTCGTCGATTAAATAGCTTGCCATTCGCTCTCTGCCTTGCCACGCGGGCGCCTTGACTCCCGAAAATGTAAAGTTATTTCTTCACGAACCCTAGGCCGAACACATCGTTTCTTATCTTTTGTCGCCGTTTGTGGTTTACAATCGGCACCGGCATCTTCCGCCCGGCTGTCAAAAATTATTTGATAAGTTATTAAATTTATATTAAAATTCTAGTCCTGTCCTTTCAAATACCATCGGCGGGAAACCAGGATGATCAAAATGGCTGCCGGTAAGTGGGCACCTGCAAATCACGGTTAAGATGTTTCCGTTCCGAAGGAGCAAAACGATGTGCAAGTGTAAGCGAGTTTTCAGCCTGGGGCTGGTCTTTGCGATAATTTTTTTCATCGGATCCTGTGGGGGTAATAAACTAAAGGTTGCCCCCGTCTATAAAACCCAAAATCCCGGTGAAACCATTCAAAGATTGGAAAAAGATATTGCCAATGCCGGCAGGGATCAGGTAAACGTGTTGGCACCGGTCTGGTTTGCAAAATCCGAGTCATCTTTGAAGGCTGCGCGCGACGGCTTGAACCGGGGTGACGAAACGGCCAAACTGCTAGAACATATCGCCAGGGCGCGCGCTCAACTCCTTACCGCCAGAGAGAAGTCGCAAATTTCACGCGCGATGCTGTCTTCTGTTATTGAAAACCGCGAACTGGCCCGTACCGCAGGTGCAAACACGCTTGTTGATGATTACACGCGAGTCGAGGAGCGGTTTCTGGATTTGACAAGAGCAGTTGAGAAAGACAATTTGCTGTATGTAAAAAAAAATCGCGATCGGATTGCGGAAGAATATCGCCAGCTTGAAATACGGGCCATCAAGATCCGGACGATCGGCGAAATCCGCAAACGGTTGAATCGAGCAAAGCGTCAAAAAACAGATAAAATCGCACCGCAATCCTATGCCAAAGCACACAAGCTTCTGCAGGAAGCCGATGATTTTATAACCCACAACCCGCATAAGAAAGAAGAAATGCAGCGCAAGGCGAACCTGGCTCTTTTTCATGCGCAGAGACACCTGGAAATTGCCGAGCAGGCAAAAAATATCGAAGAAATGGCACCTGAGCCGGTCGTGTTGTTGATCGAAAGCAAACTCTACGAAATATCCGCAAAACTCTCGGCACCGGACATGCGCGATCATTCCTTCGATACCCAGGTGGAAAATATCCTCGGTATGATCACTGCTTTGCAATTTGAACGTTCGGCAATGATTGAAAAAGCCAATGAACAACAGACGCTGACGGAATTACTACAAGAGCAAGTTGTCGCTTTAGGGGGAGATACACAGGCAGAAGAGGCAGTCCGGCAACGGCTGATTGCGGAAAAACGCTTCAACGAGTTATTTGAAAAAGTGCAAGCATACTTTGAGCCTGATGAAGCCGAAATTTATAAAAGACAAGGTCGGGTGGTCATCCGATTGAAGGCCATTGAATTTGCGGTGGGCAAGAGTGTGATTCGTCCCCAAAACTATCCCCTGCTGAGCAAAGTCCAGCGGGTGATCCGAACATTTGACGACGTGGATGTTATTATCGCGGGACATACCGACAACACAGGCTCCGAAGAGGTGAACGAACACCTATCCGAGCAGCGGGCTGATGCGCTAAGGAATTATCTGGTGGCGAAAGAGACGCTGGCATATGACAAGATCATTGCCGTCGGTTACGGCTCCACCCGACCGCTGGCATCCAATAAAACTAAAAAAGGTCGCTCCATCAATCGCAGGATCGACCTGATCATCACGCCCTATTTCGAATCGGTTTCCGGAGGTAAGGGCTCGCTTAAAAATAACTTCACTAATTAATCAAACAGAGAAATCCTGGTCCTTTGGGCCAGTCGAAGATCCCGCCGTCGGGGGTCACAGACAAACGGCTCTGCCTTGAAAAATCTGGGGAGTGGTGGAGTATTGGAGTAATGGGGCAAAGTAACGGTCTGAGGCTCTTGGGCTCCAAGGGAATAAAATCCCGTCTATCTCGGGTTTGATTCCTGGCAGATGTTTGTCATGTGTTCGGTTTTCAGTACGCCAACACTCCAACACTCCAGTAGAAGATTGAAATCAGCTCGGTCACAGATCGCCCCCTTCCAGGGGTTGAACCAAAGCCGGGTCCTCTCGGCCCGGATCTTTACTGACCCGATCCATCCCGCCTAGCTGCGTTGCACGTCGGTTAAATAACTTGCTATTGGCCCTTCTCGCGCCTTGCCAGGCGGGCGCCTCGACTCACTAAACTGTAAAGTTATTTATCCGCAAACCCTAAGCGTCTGTAAAGGAGGCAGATATGTGCGGCCGATTTGTCAGACACAGTTCTTTGAGCCTGATAGAAAAAACGTTTAACATTGACAGCGTGGAAGCCGAGGCGGCATCCAGCTACAACATTGCACCAACCCAAAATGTGTTGGCCGTGATCCATAGCGGTAAGCGACGCCTGACGAATCTCCACTGGGGGCTGGTCCCTTTCTGGGCCAAGGATCGCTCAATCGGCAGCCGACTCATTAATGCGCGGGCCGAAACGGTTGCGGAAAAACCAAGCTTTCGCAATGCCTTCAGAAAACGGCGCTGCCTGATCGTGGCAGACGGATTCTACGAGTGGAAAGGCGAAAAGGGCAACAAGCAACCTCATTATCTGACGCTGCCGTCCGGCGGACCCTTTGCCTTTGCCGGTTTGTGGGAGATCTGGCAAGGCGATGATGATGCCTATCATTCATGTTCGATTATAACCACAGCAGCCACTGAAAGTGTTCGCAGCCTCCATCATCGCATGCCGGTAATTTTGCGTCCACAATCCCACGATGCCTGGTTGGATGCAACCAACCAGGATGCCGAACAGTTAAAGCAGATTCTCCGGCAAGGATTTTACCGCAAGCTTGACCATTATGCGGTGGCCAAAAGAGTCAATGCCGTTAAAAACAATGATCCGGCCTGTATCGAACAGCTCGATTCCCACCCGTATAAGACTAAGGATTCGCTTGTTTGATTTGCCAACCGGCACAATGATATTTATGTTCTGACCATGGCGGATACGGTCCGCATAATTCATACGGAAAGGCAGCTCCTTCAAATGATAGCTGATGATCAAGTTGCATTGAATTGGATCAACCACGTTGAAAATGAGAACAATACCCATTCACCCGTCGCACGCAAACCGGAGCGCAGCTCGGATGAAGAGCTGCTCGACGCTTACTCGCGGGCTGTGATTCATGTTGTCGAAGCCGTCGGTCCGGCGGTCGTGAGTATCCGTCCACACAAAACGGCCAACAGGCGTGAACCGGAAGAAACCGGCAGCGGATCCGGTGTTGTTATTGCCCCGGACGGTTATATCCTAACCAACGATCATGTCGTTCGAACCGGATCACGCTATAGCGTGACCCTCACAGATGGAACCAGCCTGAATGCTTTCCGGGTGGGAAATGATCCGGCGACCGACCTGGCGGTGATTCGAGCGGATGCATCCTACCTGCAGTGCTCCAGCCTGGGAGACGCCTCCCGCCTGCGTGTCGGCCAGTTGGCGATTGCCATGGGCAACCCCCTCGGTTTTCAATCCACCGTGTCAACCGGTGTGGTCAGCAGCCTCGGCCGGGCTTTGCGAAATCGCGAAGGCAGGTTGATAGAGAACGTCATTCAGCATACCGCACCGCTTAATCCGGGTAGTTCCGGGGGACCTCTGGTTGACTCCACCGGTAAAGTGATCGGTATCAACACGGCCATCATTGCCATGGCCCAGGGTATCGGTTTTGCCGTACCGGCCAACACCGCCCAGTGGGTCGTATCGCAGTTGCTGACTTACGGCAGGGTGCGGCGGGCCTACATAGGGATCGCGGGGCAGCAGCGACCCCTGCATCGTCGCTGGATCCGCTACCACAACCTGTCACGGGAGCAGGTGGTCGAAGTGCTATCGGTCGAACCCAGCGGCCCGGCCGGAATCGCCGGTATAAGGGTTGGCGATCTTATCGTTGCGGTGAGCGGTCAAGACGTTTCCAGCGTGGATGACCTGCACCGTTTTCTGGCAGAGTGGCCGATCGGCAAAGCAATCACGCTCACCGTAATTCGTGGTAAAAGTCGCAAGACTCTGGATGTCGTGCCGGCTGAAGCTGCCGCACACTAGTTCCCCTCTTGAAATAGCTTTTTTCTGAATCCTCGCAGAAAAAATTGTTTGCCGGGCCGTCGAAGCTTCGAGGATTCATTTCTTCAAAAAGGACCCGCCAATGAAAATACAGACTCATTTCAGCCCACAAGGCATACATACATCTGTATCTTTTGAAATAATTGCTACGATCCGGGTTATGGCCTACTTTACCAGGTTTAAATGCCTGGCCTGCTCGTAGAGTATTTTGGCCAGGCGCATGGTCGCGGCGTCGATCATCCGACCGTCAACCGACGCTACCCCTCGGCCCTGGGCTTCTGCTTCGTCATAAGCCGCCAGCACCTTGCGTGCCCGTTCGATATCTTCAGCGGATGGTGAAAACACTTCGTTGATTGTATCGATCTGATCCGGGTGGATAGCCCATTTACCGTCACATCCCAGGGCGCAGGCCATGACCGCTGAACGGCGGAGTCCGTCCGGGTCCCTGAAATTGCCGTAAGGGGCGTCAATGGCCATCAGACCATGGGCTTTGGCCGCCATGACGATCCGGCTCAAGGTGAAATGCCAACGGTGACCTGGATAAAGCGCCTCTTCCTTTTCGCCGTGACCGGATATGGAGACCAGTCGCGCGCCGATGGAAGCCGAGAAGTCCGCCACGCCGAAAACCAGCGCCTTGAGACGCCGGCCGGCCCCGGCAATTTCGGATATGCGCTCGAGGCCTACGGCCGATTCGATGATCGCCTCGATACCGATACGATTGGCAAAACGCTTGTTCAATTCAATCCCGCTCAACAGGCGGTCGGCAAAATGGACATCGCCGCTGTGATCGACTTTCGGGATCACGATCGCATCCAGCTGCCGGCCGGCTTCCTCGGCCACCGACAAAAGATCCCGGTAGCCGAAGGGCGTTTCCAGCCCGTTGATGCGGGTTGTAACGGATTTTCCCTGCCAATCAATGGAGAGCAGAGAGCGGACGGCCAGTTTGCGGGCGTTTTCCTTTTCGTTCAGCGGTACGCTGTCTTCCAGGTCAAGCATGACAACGTCCGCTTGGCTCCGGGCGGCTTTGTGATGCATTTTTTCGACATGACCGGGAACAGAGAGCACGGTTCTTCTGGGTCTCATGGTTTACCTTCCTTTGAGCATTTTAGATCACTTTAATCGCTATGCGATAAATTTCGTATTTTTCCGAGAGTTTATTCACCACAAAGACACAAAGGTCACAAAGAAATACGAAAAATAAAGGCAAAATCTTTGTGCCCTTTGTGTCTTTGTGGTTGAAAACCAGTTTCTGATTTCGTTTCATCCGGAAATAATCATCACCACATACATATAATAGACCGACGCAAGGGATAGCGATTTATAGAAAAATGGTATAAGGTTGTCAATTCAAGTTAGCGGGCAGCGTCCATTTGACAACAGGGACGCATTATCATATTAACGATTGTTTTCCAATCCGCATAATTCGCAGAGTTTTTTTCGAAAGCAGTTAAGTATCTTGAAATGGAGCAGAGTACGCCTGAGATCAAAAAGGAACTGCCGGCGGATTGCTGCGCCGCTCCGTTTGAGCGTATTCACGAACATATATTGAACATCTATCTTCGCAACCTACTCTATCAGCTTTTGAAAGTCGCATCATCTGCCGAATTCATCGCGGAGACGATTGACGGAAATCCTTGACAAAGGTGAGGTACAATTGATCGTTCGATTCGGCTTTATTTGTCTCATCCCTTTGATCATTTCCGGATGCGCTCCGGATAAGGGCTCACTCGATGATAGTGTGCAAATTCGGAAAAGCACCTGGAAAGAACATCGCGCCAGTCCCATTATTGTCCAGGGCCCGCCCGGCGCTTGGAATGATTCCCGGGCAGATACGGGCAGCAGCTTACTCTATTTCCAAAGACGGTGGCATCTGTACCACAGCGGTGAAGATGTCGCGGGCGTCAACCGCATCGGGGTCCACCTGTCTTCCGGGGAACATCTGGCCGGACCCTGGCTGGCCGCAAAAGAGAATCCTCTTCTGGGTCCGGGATCGCCGCAGACATGGGATGACATGCAGGTTGCCCACCCGTCGGTGTTTATATACAGAGGAGAGCTGTGGATGTATTACGGCGGTTTCGACGGACTCACCTGGAGAATCGGTTTGGCTAAATCCCGCGACGGTGTCTACTGGCAAAAGGCCGCCGGCAATCCGGTATTCGAACCTGGCAAAAACGGTACCTGGGATGCAGCCGGCGTTGGCCATCCATCGGTGATTCATGACGGCAGCCGCTTTGTTCTTGCCTTTCGCGGATGGGCAGAAGGTGACGTAGATATCCACAGCCGTATCGGTATCGCCACCAGCGCCGACGGCCTTAAATGGACCCGGCTGCCCGGCAATCCGGTTCTGGATTACGGCAGGACTGGAAAATGGGACGCGTATGGTCTGCTGGCTCCGAGATTGTGGGTTGAGGCCGGAAAGTATTATCTGAATTATTCGGGAAAAGACGCCCGAACGCTAATGAGCAGTATCGGACATGCCTATGCCGCTGACCTGGGAACCTGGACCAAGAGTCCCAACAATCCGATGATCGACCACACTAAGATCCGTTATCATGAAGTTGAGTGGGCAACCCCGATGAAGCTTGAGCAGATCTGGTTTTTATTCGCCACAGCTTATTTCGACGGCGGTGTGACCACCCTCTGGGAAGAGAGTCATCAATAGGCGGGATTATTAAAGGCAGGATAGACGCTGGCAATACTTTTTAAAGTCTGCTGGCCATCATCTTCGGGCGGTCAGTGATAATTTCTTCCAGGGGTAACGGTCTTCGGTCACCGGTGACCAGAACAGATTGCCGGAGTACCGCCAGGGATCGAGCACCATGCCCTGCTCGAATGCGTTGCCGCTGGATGTGATGACGACACTGTTGTGTTCGCGCAGTTCACTGCCGTGGTGGGCCACAGCCCAGTGAAGTCGATAGTTTTTCAATTTCAATGCTTCGAGCCGTTGCAGTAGATCTTCGGTCCAGTGATAACAAAGGCCGCGATCCTTCAGGTTTAACCGAACCAGCACATTGTGCAGAATCGGCGGGCGGACCAGGTGATATTCCTGTGCCAGAAAGGTTGAATATCCAATCGCAGTTTCCGCCACCCGCCTGGCTTCGTTGCTGTCTGAACCCGGCCCCAAACTGGCCAGGGCTTTAGATAGATCTTCCACACGCTGCCAATAGGTATTTTCGGCCTTTGGTTCGGCCGGGTTGCGACTGTCGGCCGATGGCGTGTGCACACCGGCGCAGCCACCGGTGGTGCAGATGATTGCCAGCAAAATTAAACTAATGGTTGCGGCATGCACGCTGCCTCTGATGCCGCTGTGCTTTTGGGGCGCGCAGGACATGGCGTTGGTAAAACGACTGAATGTAGCGGTTATTTTTTTATTGTTTCTTGGCACAATTTTTTCCGGCAAAAAATGTTCACGCTGTCATCCTGCTTACAATCGAATACCGCGCGCGAACCGGATTGTCAATTCCTGCTTTATAATACGTGACACATTTCAGCCGCACTCGCTTTAATCAAACATAGAAATCCTGGTCCTCTGGGCCCGGATTCTTTATTTTCTATCTTGACACAGGGTCAGAAGTTCTTTATAATTTTTAGTAAAAAAATCGGATTCTTATCACTAATCGGTAAAAAATGACCCCATCTGAAAATCCCGAGCTTCAGGAGGTGGCCGAGCTTCTGAAGCTCGGGATTTTCAGATGGGGTCATTTTTTACCGATTAGTGATAA
>Ga0126332_10000128_pt1 | contig 30319 bp, 23 predicted proteins | sample InaspJWI42metaG_FD_94482 | JGI IMG/M metagenome (GOLD analysis project Ga0126332, IMG submission 94482) | Marine gutless worms symbiont microbial communities from Oahu, Hawaii - Inanidrilus sp. 2 OAHU.JWI-42 metaG | ecosystem: Host-associated > Annelida > Digestive system > Unclassified...
CAAAGGCAAGAAAAAAGGATTAAGAATTAAAATTAAATCAGCTGGTTATCGAAAACAACTCCCCATTTTTACCTAAATATTCTTTATTGGAGGTTAGTATGAAAACATCCCTTCCGCGATATTGTCCATTACAGATCCCACAGCTCGCCATATCTGATCTTTCAGGCTATAATCTCTTCTAAACGTATCAAGGCTAAGCAACTGATAGACCTTTTGACAAAGTTCTCTCGCTCTTTGCCAGCAAGGCAGCTCTTCGAACTTCTTATAATTCAAATTCCCTCAATCTTTAAATCCCTCAATTCCTCAATCCCTGAATCCCCCAATTCCTCAATCCCTGAATCCCCCAATTCCTCAATCCCTAAATCACCCTCCCATCAACGCACACATATCATCCACAATCACCCGGGCCGCTTCCGGCTTTCCGAAAGTTCCGGCCTTGCGGGCCATCTGCGTCAGGGCCTGCCGATCGGTTTGGTAGCGATTGATCCTGTCCGCCAGAATTTCGGGTGTGAGATCTTTTTGCTCGATCATTTCGGCGGCACCGGCCGCTTGGAGGGCGCGGGCATTCAACACCTGGTGATTGTCGGCTGCAAATGGAAACGGGACAAAAATGACCCCCTTGCCGATGGCGGTCACTTCGGCCACTGTCGTTGCGCCGGCTCGGCAGATGATCAGGTCGGCCTGCTGGTAGCGCTGATCCATATCATCGAAAAACGCCCGGACCGTGCCCCGGATGCCGTGGTCCAGATAGGCTTTTTTTACAGCCGCTTCGTCGTCGTCGCCGGTCTGATGCACGATGTCAAGTTGCTCTTTTTCTTTCAGGTGCTGTAGCGCCTCGACCATAGTCATGTTTATAGAATGAGCGCCCTGGCTTCCACCGGTAATCAGTACATTCAGCGGCTGGTGATCTGCGGTTTGTTCGATACGGCCTGTCTCGGACGCCGCCGATTGGTTGATAATCTCATGTCGGACCGGATTGCCCGTAATGCGAACCTTACAGGACTCAAAATTGCCGGCCGTATTCTCGAACGACACATAGATCCGATTTGCGAAGCGAGCCAGGACACGGTTGGTGATACCCGGCAGAATATTCTGCTCGTGCAAAACGATCCTTTTGTGCATCAGCCAGGCCGCCAGAACGACCGGTCCGGCCGCGTAACTGCCGACCCCCACCACCAGTGCCGGTTTAAAGGTCATCAAAATCCAGACGGCCTGCATCACTGCGACGGGTATCAGCAGCAAAGATTTCAATTTTTGCCACCGTGAAAGACCCTTGATGCCGGCCACCTTGATCTTGCGCAGGGGAAACCCGGCCCGCGCGAGGGCCGAACGTTCAAAGGGATTGGCCGTGCTGACGAACAGCACACTGTTTTTCATGTTACGGGCCATAAATTCCCGGGCAATCGTGATCCCGGGAAACAGGTGCCCCCCGGTACCGCCGCCGGCAATGACGATACGCCGTGCGACGGTATTTGCATCGCCATTGTGCGCGCAAAGCATACAGGTCAGCAATGTGTGTAAATTAAATCCGTGCATACTGCGCCTTGTGTCCTGCGCCGGCTTTCGTTGCGGGCGCTGCGATATTCATCAAGATCCCTATAGAAGCCATGTTTATTATCAGGGAAGTGCCGCCGTAACTCAAAAAAGGCAGGGTCAGGCCTTTGGTGGGCAGCAGACCCAGGGTAACCCCCATATTGATACAAACCTGCAGGGTGATCGCGATGGTCAACCCCATGGCCATATAGGCACCGAATGTGTCATCGGCGTTGCGGGCAATACTGACTCCCCGCCACAATATCCATCCGTAAAGGCCGAGGATAACCAGCACACCGATCAAACCCAGTTCTTCACCGATCACCGAAAAAATGAAGTCCGTGTGGGGCTCCGGCAGATAAAACAGTTTTTGGTAGCCTTGGCCGATGCCCGTGCCCCACAAGCCGCCGGTGCCGAACGCCATCATGGAATGAATAACCTGATAACCTTCATCTGCCGGATATTGCCAGGGATTTAAAAAACTGAGCAGCCGTTTCAGGCGATATTCGGCATTGATCATGACATAATATGCCACCGGCAAAATGAGAATCAGGGTTGACAGTAGATGTCGCAGCCGGACACCACCGACAAAAAGCATGATCCAGGTCATTGCCCCAAAAATGACGACCGCGCCGAAATCCGGCTGAAGGAATATCAGAACCGTAAATACGGACAGCACCAGCATGTGGGGCAAAAATCCGATGGAAAATTGCTTCAACAGCTCCTTTTTTTTGTCCATGGAATAAGCCAGGTAAATGATCAGGGCCAGTCGCGCGAACTCCGAGGGTTGAAACGCGAAGCTGCCGATCCGCAGCCATCGGGTCGAGCCACCGGCCGCATACCCCAGCCCGGAGATATGGATGACTGTCAAAAAAACCATAGACAGGAGCAGGAGCGGATATGTCAAAGAACGATACAGGTTGTATGGCAAATGCCGGCAGACAACCAGGGCCACGGTGCCCATAAGGGCAAACAGCGCCTGTCTTTTTAAAAAGTAGTAGCCGGAACCGAACATATTAAGCGCTACCGCCGAGCTGGCGCTGTAGACCATGACAATTCCGATGCCCACCAAAAACAGGACTGGAAACAGGAGCTTTACGTCATAGGCTGCGGTATATTTTTGGGTCTCCGAATCCATTACCGCAAACCCGTTTTTAATTTTTGCACCACATGCCGGAAATCGTCTCCACGTGCGGCATAATTGGTGTACATGTCAAAGCTGGCACAGGCCGGAGACAACAGAACCACCTCGCCCGGGTTTGCGGCGCCTTTGCCCTTGCTCACGGCGTCTTCCATCGTTGTGACGGTTGTTACAGGGACAAGCCGGCCGAGCGTTTCGTTGATTTCCCGCCCGGCTTCACCGATGGCGATGATATGTTTTACGTGACGGCGAATTTTCTGCGTCAGGGCCCGGAAATTACCCCCCTTGTTGCGGCCGCCCAGAATCAGAACGATCGGCTCGCTGAAACATTCCAACGCCCGGTTAACCGCATCCACGTTGGTTGCCTTCGAATCATTGTAATAGCGGACATCACCGATGGTGGCGACAAATTCCAGCCGATGGACCAAACCCCGAAAGGCGTGCAGCGCTGCCTTGACGCCGTTAAGCGTGCCGCCTCCGGCCAGAGCCGCCAATGCCCCGGCCGCCGCATTCTCCAGGTTGTGCCGACCTAAAATGCTGATTTCCGAGTGGTTGATGGATATAACCGAATCAGCGTCGCTCATGGCGGCTGGCGGGTGCCCCGTACCCATTTTCAAAAGGCTTTTCATCTGCAGCGAAATACCTTCATCGGTGATGCTTGCGCCATCCGTGTCGGCATGATGCAACTCATCGGTTGACTGAAAAAAAAAGAACTTGCGACTACCGATGGTCTCGGTCAATTCGCCGATCAGCGGATCGGATCCATTCAGGATGGCGATATCCGTCGGTTGCTGGTTTTCAAAGAGCCGCGCCTTGGACCGGGCGTAGGAATAAAAGTCCGGATAACGGTCCAGATGATCTTCGGCGATGTTTAACAAAACCGCGATTCTGGGCCGGAAGGTTGCGATAGTGTCGAGCTGAAAGCTGCTGATTTCAGCCACGACCGCCTGCACCCTTTTCCCTTCGGCAACATGGGCGATGAGCGGGGCGCCGATATTGCCCCCCACAAAAACCTCCAGGCCGGATTCTTTCAGCATTTCACCCACCAGGCTGGTGGTTGTCGTTTTGCCGTTGGTTCCGGTTATGGCGATGATCGGCTCCTGTATGAAACGCGAAGCCAGTTCAATCTCTCCCAGTATTGGGACACCGGATTCTCGGGCCGCGGCAACCGGTGCAATGGTATGGGGGACACCGGGGCTGATGACCACCATGTCGGCGGTTTCAAAGCTTTTCCGGTGATGTTCACCCAATTCCAGCCTGATGTTGCTTGCGCGCATCTTCTGCACGTCGGACCCCAGGTCCTGCTCGCGCGCCGTGTCGGTCACCGTCACATCGGCTCCTCTGGCTTTTAAAAAACCGGCGGTGGCAACACCGGTTGCGCCGAGACCGACCACGAGGACCTTTTTATTTTTAAGATCCATGGATGGATTCGTTAAATTCGTTTAATTGGTTCAATTGGTTTAATTAGTTTCATTAGTTAAAGTGGCTCAATCCTTACTAACCAATAAAACAAATTGAACCAATGAAACCAATCAAACAATTTCTTATCTCAATTTCAACGTACTCATGGCGATCAACGCCATGGCGATGGCGATGATCCAGAACCGGACGATAACTTTGGGCTCGGCCCAACCCTTTAATTCGAAATGGTGATGCAGCGGTGCCATCCGAAATATCCGCCGGCCTTTGGTGACTTTAAAAAACCCGACCTGGAAGATCACCGACAAGGCCTCGATAACAAACAGGCCCCCCACGATGACCAGCAGGATTTCCTGCTTGGTGATCACCGCGATGGTACCCAGTGCGCCACCCAGCGGCAGCGAACCGACGTCCCCCATGAAAATCTGAGCCGGGTAAGTGTTAAACCACAGAAACCCGAGTCCGGCACCGGCCAGAGCCCCGCAGAATATTGCCGTTTCACCGCTGGCGGCCACATAGTTGATCTGCAGGTAGCCGGCGAATTTCACATGCCCGACCACATAAGCAAAAATCATATAGGTCACCGCTGCGATGACCACCGGGCCGATGGCCAGACCGTCCAGACCATCCGTCAGGTTAACCGCATTGGACGTGCCCACGATCACAAAGGTTGCAAAAATGACGTAACCCCAGCCCAGATCCGGTGATATTTTTTTGAAAAACGGAATGGTGACCTGGGTGTTGAAGTCGGGCTGCGAATAAACCAGGAAACCGGCGATAAGCGCACAGAGCACCTGCAGCATCAGCTTTCGGCGGGCTGTAAGACCCTTGCTGCGTTTTTTTACCTGCATAAGGTAGTCGTCGACAAACCCGATGGCGGCATAGCAAACCGTTATCAGAAGCAAAATCCAGACATAGAAATTGGTCAAATTGGCCCATAGCAGGGTGGCGATGACGACGGCCGCGATAATCAATGTACCGCCCATTGTGGGCGTACCTGCTTTTTTGTGGTGAGCCTGGGGACCATCTTCGCGGATATACTGGCCGATCTGCATCTCGCTGAGTTTGCGAATAAACCAGGGCCCGAGAATAAAACAGATTAAAAAAGCCGTCAGACTGGCGTAGATCGCCCGGAACGTGATGTAGCGAAATACGTTCAATGCCGATATGGCCGTATGCAGCGGATATAATAGATGGTACAGCATGAGATCACTTTGATATTTGAAATTCGAAACTTGAAACTCGGGGGAAAATGTTAGCCGCCTTGATCAATTTTCTAGTATCTAGTTTCCAGTTTCGATATGGTCCGCCCACTCTTTGAGTTTCCGGACGACATCTTCCATGGCCATCGCCCGGGAGCCTTTTACCAGAATCCAGTCATCCGGCTCGACACGGCTGATCAGTGCGTTCAGAATTTGCTTCTTGTCGCCGGTAATTATATTTTCCGTTTCCATTCCGGCTTCGGCTGCACCGGCTGCGACCTTTTGGGCAAACTCACCGGTGGCATAAAGTGCGGCAATTCCCGCACGGACAGCCAGCGCACCGACTTCTTTGTGAAGCCTGGCCGCGTGTTGGCCCAGTTCTTTCATATCGCCGGTGACGAAGATACCGCGCCGGTCTTTACGCAGCGTCTGCAACGTGTTCAGCGCGACTTCCATCGAACCGGGGTTCGCATTATAGGTGTCATCGATGATATGTACACCATGGCGAGTATCGAGCACGTGCATTCTGCCATGGGGCGGCTGAAAATTTTCCAGACCGATTTTGATCCGGTCGGGCGACAGACCGATTTCAACGCCGACGGCTGCCGCTGCCAGGGCATTGAAGATCATAAATCGTCCCGGGATTTTCAAATCGATGAGGACATCTTCACCCGGCAGGGTCATTGAAAACGTGTGGCCCCGGTCGGTCGGTGTGACATCGAAAGCCCGGATCGCGGCTTTTTCCGAAAATCCGTACAGCAAGACCTTCTGTTCGGTTTGTGCAGCCAGCTGCATCACTCTAGGGTCATCGGTGTTTAAGATCGCCGTGCCGTCCGATTTTAATTTTCCCAACAGTTCGCCCTTGGCCTTCATGACACCATTGAGGGAGCCGACCCCCTCCAGATGGGCCGGACCGACATTGGTGATCACACCGATGTCCGGTTGGCAAATTTCGGCCAGGCTTGCGATTTCGCCCGGGGCGTTCATTCCCAGTTCGACCACCGCCCACTGATGATCCGCAACCAGATCAAAAAGGGTCAATGGAAGACCGATGTTGTTGTTGAAATTTTTGCGCGACGACAAGGTCTTGAAAGCCTGTGAGACGACCGCCGCCGTCATCTGACGCGTGGTGGTTTTGCCGTTAGAGCCGGTTATGGCCACCACCGATGCACTGCTTCGCAGGCGGTGAAAGCGGGCGAGATCACCGAGAGCTTGAATAGTGTCCGCCACCGTAACACAGATAACGCCCGCTTTCAGCCATTCCTGCCAGGGAAGATCCGGGATTCGCTCTCGGTCGAGAACCAGCCCCCGGACACCGTTTTGTACGACATCGTCAGCGAAGCCGTGCCCGTCATGCACGTCCCCTTTGATGGCCACGAACAGATCCGCCCCGGTCGCCTGACGCGAGTCGATGGATATACCGGAGAACACGCGGCCGGTATCTTCTCCGATAAACTCCCCGCCGGTTGCTTTGAGGCAATCGGCAATCGTCCATGAGACAGGATCGTGCGATCTATCTGCCGGGTCGTGATTTGCGATATTCGTCACCATGGGCCTTTCTTAATCAGACATACAAATCCTGGTCCTCTAGGCCAGTCGAAGATCCCGCCGTCGGGGGTTAGAGGCAATCCGCCTGCGGCGGACCGTAGACAATTGTCTTGGGGTGATGGAATACTGGAATGTTGGAATAGTGGGTTCATAAGGATGAGATCTTTTTTAGATCAATTTTCTAAATAAGAGGTTAATCCGCCTGCGGCGGACCGTTTTTATACCCAATATTCCCTGGCCCAGACCGATTATACGAAGTGTTCGTTTCACTAATGGATGTCAAATATTACACCCGAATCATAAAGTTATAGGTTAGTCGCGCCAGGGCGGGCCATTATTCCACTCCTCCAAGGCGGATCTTCGACATTCCATCATTCCATTCGACGTCTAAAATTAAACTCCACCCCTCTGGAGTGAAATCAAAGCCGGATCCTTTGGACCCGGATTCTTTACCCTGAAAAATTTTAACGGTTTTCGGCCAGGGCCGCCGTGGCCTGCTGCCGGTCGTCAAATGCGATCGTTTTATCACCCAGAATTTGATACGTCTCGTGTCCTTTACCGGCAATAAGCACCGTATCTTCGGCCCGGGATGCGGCAATCGCCAACCGGATTGCCTGTTCACGATCCGGTTCAACAACAAAACCTTTCCGTTCGAATCCATTCAGGATTTCAGATGGTTGATACTGCGTTTTGCAGACGGTTCTGACACCGGTCACGATCTGGTCGATAATCACCCGCGGCGGCTCGGACCGGGGATTGTCGGACGTCACAATGGCAAGGTCACAGAGTCTGCCCGCAATTTCTCCCATCTGGGGGCGTTTGGCCCTGTCCCGGTCTCCACCGCATCCGAAGACGCAAATCATTTTTTTAGGTGCAATCGCCGCCAGGGCGGAAATAGCGTTTTTCAGCGCATCCGGTGTGTGGGCATAATCAACATACACAAAGCGCCGGCGGGCATTGGCAACCGCTTCCAGCCGGCCGGGAATGCGCGCAACGCTTTCGATGCCGGTTTTGATGTGCTGCCGCGAAAGGTTCAATGCGATGCCGACACCGGCAGCGCAGAGGATATTTTCCCGGTTAAAAGCCCCCACCAGCTCCGATCGAAATTCAAAACTTCCCCGGGGACTTGCAATACGTCCGCTGATGCCGTTTGCATCGTGGACAATGCGCTCCGGCCAGAGCGTATTATCGGCAGAGGGGCCGATGGTGATCTTGTGCAAAGCGTCCAGTCGAGTTAACTCTTCACTTTTCGGATCGTGGCAATTGATGACCGCCTGCGTGTGTCCTTTTTTGGGACCGGAACGCAATATTTCGCTGAACAGTTTTTTTTTGCAGGCCCAGTATGCCGCCATATCCTTGTGGTAATCCAAATGATCCTGAGTAAGATTGGTAAAGACACCCACATCCATCCAGCATGCATCCACCCGGTAGAGGTCCAGGGCATGGGATGATACTTCCATGACCACATGCGTAATTCCCTCGGCTTTCATCCGTGCCAGTATCCGCTGAAGGTCAACAGATTCGGGTGTCGTCACCGGGTTGTCGTAGAGCCTGTCGTTAAAACGGTAATTGATCGTACCGATGACGCCCACCGCCAGACCGGCTGCCTGCAGTATTTGTTCAACCAGATAGGATATCGTCGTTTTTCCGTTGGTACCGGTAATGCCGATAACGGTTAATTTTTCTGAAGGATGACCGTAAAACTGCGCCGCAAGAGCCGCCAGGGCGGCGCGCGAATTTTTGACACTTACGATGGCGGCATCCGTTTTTATTGCTGTCGATTTTTCGAAGACGATGGCCGCTGCGCCGCGATCCAGAGCCGTGTCGATAAATTCATGGCCGTCGGCTGAAAGGCCGGATATGGCAACAAAAAGCCCGCCCGGTTGAACATCCTGAGCGCGACAATGGATCGATCGTATGTTCGGATCCGATCCGCAACGGCCGGCATCATCACCGAGCCGATCGGCCGGTTGAGCCTGTAAGGGGTCCATCCTCAGCGGATGGATGGCTTTGAGCAGTGTGGATAACTTCAACCGCTGTCCTCATTTGGATTCAAAACCGCCAGTTGACCGTTGTTGCCGTCCGGGGGTATGTTCAGGTAGTTGAGGGTTTCCTGGGCGATCCTGCGAAATGCCGGCGCGGCCACGATACCTCCATAGTACTTTTCCTGCGGTTCATCGACAATTACCAGAACGGCAATCTCGGGCCTGTCCGCAGGTGTATATGCCACAAAGGAAGCGAGATATTTTCCTTCAGTGTAGTTGCCTTCGGCATCTATTTTTTTGGCGGTGCCCGTTTTGCCGCAGACCGAATACCCGTCGAGGGCGGCGCGAGTGCCGGTGCCGCCTTCGGTGATGACGGTTTTCATAATATTTGACACCGTTTTGGCCGTATCTTCGGAAATCACACGCCGAATCTTGCGAGGCTCAAACGAATAGACGACAGAGCCGCTTTGATCGGTTATGGCATCCACCAGATACGGTTTCATCAGCATGCCCCGGTTGGCAATGGCTGACAGCGCCGTGATGAGCTGAATCGGAGAAGCCGAAATGCCGTGGCCGAATGAAATAACACCGGCATCCAGTCGTGACCAGCGCTTGTAGTCGGACAAGCTGCCGGTCGTCTCGCCGGGGCAGTCGATGCCGGTCTTGGTACCGAAACCGAAATTATTCAGCGTATAATGCAGCCGCTCGGGTCCGACCATTTCACTTATTTTGATAGCACCGATGTTGCTCGAAAACTTGATGATTTGTTGCAGGGACAGCCAGCCGTAAGAACTAAGGTCGTGGACGACCTTTTTGCCGATTCGGTAGGCACCGTTTTCGCAATAAAAGATCGTGTTCGGGGAAGAGCCGCCGGAGTCAATCGCTGCGGTGGCGCTGAAAACTTTCATCGTTGAACCCGGTTCAATCGGATCCGTAATGGCGCGGTTGCGCCGGTGCTCACTGCTGAAGCTGCCAAAATTGTTCGGATTGAACAGCGGATAGTGTGCCATGGCCAGAATCGCGCCGGTGCGGGGGATCATAACGATCGCAATGGCGGACTTGGCGCTGAATTTTGTGACCGTTTCTTCCAGCACCATTTCGGTTATGTACTGGACGTTGCGGTCAATGGTGAGCACGATATTGTTGCCGCTGTTATCCGTGATTTTTGCCCTGGCCGAGACAATCCGCTGACCGAGGGCGTCGCGCAGAAATGTAAATTTTGTTTCCACCCCTTTTAAATAGCTGTCGTAGTAGTATTCGACGCCTTCCAGGCCGTTACCATCGACACCCGTAAACCCGATTACCTGGGCGGCAAGGGTTTTGTTCGGATAAAAGCGGTTGTATTCGGGCACAAAGCCGATACCGTCAAGTTTAAGGCGCTTAACCCGTTCTACCTCACGCGGGGTGGCCTGACGCTTAATCCACACGAACGATTTTTTCGATGAAAGTCTGCGCAAAAGTGCCGTTCGACTGGTCTTAAGGGCTTTCGCCAGAGCCGCGGCTGTTTGCCGTCGATCTAAAACGTTTGCGGGATAGGCGGCAATCGATGTTACCTGGATGCTGACGGCCATTTCCGTGTGGTTTCGGTCAAGTATGCTGCCGCGTTTTCCGGAAGTTATCAAGCGTCTTTCATACTGGTCCGCCGCCAGCCCTGAGAGCCACGACCCCTGGTAAATTTGAAGATAAGCGGCCTTTAAGGCGATAACCGCAAAGAATAGACTAAATACGATAGCCACCAGCGGTGCCTTGAATCGGAGATGTTTTTTTGGAGCCGTAATCATGGCATCACGATCGTCTGTTCGGGTTTTGGAACGACTAAACCCAGATGGTCGCGCGCTATTTTTGTGATCCGTTCGGGTGATTTGAGCCGCGCCAGTTCAATTTTCAAATTATTCTGCAAGGTCATCCGCTGCTTCTGAATTTCAGCGGCCCGGGTAACCTCATAACCGACCTGAGTACTTTGCACCCGGCACCAGGTATAGAGCAGGAGCACGGTAATAAAAATTGCCATCAAGGCGCTCCACAGACCTATCGATTTTAGGCTGCGCATCTGGTGTCGTTTGCGTTGCATATGTTGATCAACATCGGTAAATAATTTTCAATACGATGTGCCATTGTATCTATTCAGATTTTTTCCAGCGCCCGCAGCCTGGTGCTGCGGGCCATCGGGTTGCTTTCTATTTCTTTTGACATCGGACGCACCACTTTGCGGGTTAATATCCGCGCCATCGGCTTGGCCATACAAACACATTGGGGAAAATTCGGCGGACAGGTGCATCCTTTGGCCAGTGTCTGGAATCGATGTTTAACGATTCGATCTTCAAGCGAATGAAAGGCCAGCACGCACAGGCGCCCGCCCGGATTCAGATAATCGGCGACAAAACCCAGGAATGTCTCCAGGTGTTCAAGCTCCCGGTTCACCGCGATGCGCAGTGCCATAAAAACCCGGGTCGCCGGATGGATTTTTTGCCGCCGCCAGGCGTCTCGCGGCAGTGCCGACATAACGATACCGGCCAGCCGTCCGCTGGTTCGGATTCGGTTTTTTCCTCTCTCAACGATGATTTTTCGGGCAATTTTGCGGGCCCAGCGCTCCTCCCCGTAATCTTTAAAAATTTTTGTTAAGGATTTTTCACTCTCGCGGTTGACGATGTCTGCAGCTGTCAGTTTTGAACTTCTGTTCATCCGCATGTCGAGAGTTTCATCGTTTCTGAAGCTGAATCCGCGTCCGCTGGCCTCGATTTGATGCAATGAGATTCCCAGATCGAGAAGGATACCGTCAACAGCTGCAATCTCTAATTGGGAAAGAATATCAGGAAGTTGCACAAAATTTGCGTGTACGATGTGAACTGTCGCCTGCCGGGTTCTTAATATCCTCTGCGCATGGTTTATCGCATCAAGGTCCTGATCGATCCCGATCAGAATGCCGTTTGGCTGAATTTTCTCACAAATTCGCAAAGCATGGCCCGATCCGCCGAGGGTGCAGTCCACGTAGGTCTTCCCCGGTCTGCAATTCAGATAATCGACCGTTTCGGTCGGCATTGCAGGGACATGGTGGAATTGCATAACGCTATAATCCTAAGCTGGCGATTTCGTTTCTCACATCCTCCTTTTGCAGATCTTTTTCCATTTCGGCATTTTCCATTTCCCATTTTTCCCTTGACCAGATTTCAAAATGATCCAAGACGCCGACCAAGACAATCTCCTTTTCAAAACCCGCATAATTTCTTAGTATCGGCGGTATCAGAATCCGATCCTGTCTGTCACAGAAACACTCGGAAGCACCGCCGATAAATACACGCCTGAAGCGGCGCATGGATTCGCTTTTTTCCGCCCGGGAAAGGATCTTGTTTTCTATTTTAACCCATTCCTTAACCGGGTAGGCGACCAAACTCTTATCCAGTTTGGAAATCATCACCCCGGGCCGCTCGCCGTCTCTGATAAGCTCGCGGAACCTGGCCGGTACGATGATTCTCCCCTTTCCATCGATTGTATGAAATGAGCTTCCCCGGAACATTTGACTCCCAATATTATCTACTTTAATCCACTTTGTGGCTATTAAAATCGATTTTTCAATAAGTGTCAAGGAAAAATAAACAGATTAATGTTATTTTTTATAATAATTCATTAATGTTAAAACTATAAATGTATTACAAACCATTGTGGAGCATTGTGGAGTGATAGGAAAATGATACTGAAAACCGTGCTGCGGGACGGCGGATCGTAATCGAAAACCGTTCCGTTTGTCGGGTATGAATATTTAACTAACTGATGTGATAAATATTAATATTTTCAGATTATCGCTTCAATGCTGAGTCGGATGAACTGATTCTTAAATTTGAATCGGTTGAAAATCTGCAACGAAATTCTCATTGGAAATCTTAAATAGACAATCCAGCCTCCCCTTGACGTTTTTCGAACCGAGAAAATGCTGGATTCCCATCAATTTTAAGGAAATATAGAATTACAGAGAGCTTATGAATATCGAAAGATGGCTGAGGGCCAATTCTTTATGCCTTTTTTGCGTTACAGATATCGATGCCCTGCCATTTTCTGGCTGCGATATGTCGCTTCTAAACCGATTGTTATTGCAGACGGTTGCAAGAATAAAATAATAGGATTCAGACGGATCGCTATAATGATTCTGAAGGCAGTTGGCAGTTCGCCCAATAACACGCGGTAATCGACAGCGAACTGACTCATGTTCCAAAATTCCCGGCTCCATGTGAAAGCGCCCGTTTCTAGTATCGATCGGTTTCCGTATGAAGGCGGCAGTGCCGGACTTCGCTTTAATCGCCTTAAGAGCCATTTCGTAATCAACATGTTCACTCAAACTCAAACCATTACTTCCACCTTAATTCACCTATTTCCGTCAGTGTCAATTATTCCCTCCTACCTGTCAATCCCTTGGCGTTATTATTTCTGTCGCCCGTCAATTTCGAATCACCTTCAATTCTCGAATATGCCTTCTTGAAATCATACTTGAGATAGAACTCGGTAGCCATCTAATTCCTTTGACTCGGTGATTTACAGGGATAAATACCCGGATTTCGGGAAATTGAGTGTTCGTCTCAGGTGGATCCATCATCATTTGGCACGCCTGTTGCTATTAGGATGGTTACGATCTGAAATGATTGCCAATTGATTTCAAAAAGAACAAATTGGCCACCAACCCGCTGCTCGACATTTTCTGCTGCGGAAAGGTGGCAATAGTCGCTATCCTGTAAAGCCGGGGAGCTAATTATGTTGGAATTCGAAAGACTAGGCAGCCGAAACCTGCCGCTTGGCAACAGGGGATTCACCTTGATTGAAATGGCCATCGTGCTGATCATCATCGGCATCATTATCGGAGCGGTCGTCAAGGGCAAGGACCTGATTCGTGGCAGTGAACAAAAGAGGATCTACTCGCAGTTTCTTAGCGAGTGGCGCACGGCTTATATGCTATTTTACGATCGCACCGGTCGAGTACTCGGGGATACAAACAACGATGGCCGGGCAGACTCCAATCCGACCCAGAGGGGCAATCCACCGACGGATCAAGGAAGGGATGCTCTCGTCAGCGGCGATACCGCACACAAACCGCCGAAATATTACGGCTTGGCCCAGGTCGGTCTCGAATTCCCCAAGACAAACACCGACAAGTCCTGGAAATACCGGTACTCGGACAGCAAAGGACGCGCACACGAGCTGATACTATCCTTCGATTTTGATGAGAAGGAAAAATATAATTTCATGAAAGTTGACAGCATTCCCAACGAGTTGTGCATCGCCATCGATGCGCTGGTGGACGGCAAGGCCGACGGCAGCGACGGCGATTTTATCGGCAATACTGCCAATGGGAATCACTGGGGTGCGACGCCGACAGACATTTCCGTCGCACGCTGGAAGATGGAGTTTTGATATTCCACTGCCGCCGTGTGGCGGCGAATACGCATTGAAATGGAAAGCATGCTAAGATCACCGGTCACAACTTTGCTGTCGGCGATCATTTTTTTGGTTGCCGCTTTCACCTTTTGGGGGTCTTATCGCACCTATCGCGGCGATTTCCAGAAGATGGAAACTCTTCAGGTTCGCAGCAACATTATGGCGCAGCACCAGCAAAAGTTCGAGCAGCAGCAGCAGGTCATCGACAACCTGGCTGGTTTCGTCACCGAGGCAGCCAGGCTGGGCCTGGATCCTCAAAACTGGGAAACTTACGATGTCCACATCCAGGAAATGGTGTCGTTTTCTGAAATGAAACGCATTATCAACCAGTGCGTCAACACCTCGTCTTACTATTTCAAGCCCGTGTCTCTGGAGGCAAAAAAAAAGATCAGAAACCAGAAGAAAATCTTAGACCATCAGGCTGATACCGCACTCGAAGAAAAATTACCCGAAACGGATGAGGGAGATATCCTTTTGAATCTACAGGGCACATTTGTGGTGAAGCAGAAATGATGATCAGATATCCCAGACATATTGCCATCGAACTTGACGGTGTCATGTACCGCTATGACGGGCAAAGGCTTGAGACGATTTCCAACCTCAAGGATCTGTCCGGTGACCTCTGGCTGCTGACCGATTTGCAGGACGCCATATCCCGACACATGACCGTCGAAGCTGCCCCTAATTACGTGGACGTCATATTGCGTAAGAAAATCCAGGAATCCGGAGAGTTCGATGATTCGGTCAGCATCATTCCCCATTGTAAGAAAAAGAAAAGCCGGCATACGACTGAGGTTTTTTTCACGGCCCTTTCAGCGCGCAAGTACCGCTATTACACCGACCTGACTGAAGGACACGGCGACGCCGTGTTCGTGTTTCCACTATACGCCGTTCTATTCCGTGCGCTTAAATCCATCCGTTCAAAAAAGCCGGTGGCTGTCGTTTTTCAACACAATCGATTTGCCGACATTATTGTCGGAACGAAAAAACAGGTGTTTTACGTTAACCGCTGTGTTGCGTTTGATACCAGCGAGGAGCAATTGATCCGACTATGGGACACGGTAAAGGCCGAGCTGCTTTCCGTTCGCCAGGAACACCGCCTGGAGCTTACCAATGTTTTCGTGCTCGACTGGATCGACAGCCTTGACCTACCAAGCCGTACGGATGATTCGGGGCTGAAATGGAGCCAACTGCAAGGAGCACCGGTCATCTTCAACGGAAAGCGCCTGCAGGTGTCCTTTCTTCAAATATTGAAAGGTCTGTCGGTAGTTGACAGCGCTTCGACACCGGTGGAAAAGGCCTGCTTCTTCACCCGGCAAATGGCACCGATTTTCAACGCGTTGCTTTTGACCGCCGCGCTTGTTTTGGCCTGTGGCTATCTGTATTTTCAACATCGTACCGATCTGCTCGGCAACCGGATCACAGCGCTGAGAGGTCAGCTGGTTCGCATGCAAGCCCTGCAATCGGCAGACTTCAACCGTGAAGCGTTCGACCGCACCTTCGAATTTGTCCGAAATCTTGCATCCTATCGAAGTGTGCCGTCCTACCGCGATATCATCGCCGATATTTCTTCCGGGGTGCCCGAGCAGATGAAACTGGAAATCCTGAAGATCAAATACACGTCCGTTGAAATCCAGGTGGAAGTGTTCGGCCACATTCAGGCACCGTTCAAGACGGCCCACACCGATTATCAGGGCCTAATCCGGATCCTGAAGCAAAAACAGTACGTAATCCAGAGTAATCGCTTTGATACGGATATCAGAGATTCACAGTTTCTGCTGAAGTTCAAAAGGAAAGTAGGATGAAAAGGAAATACGCGGGATTTTTTTCCGCGGGGATCTTCGTGTTGACGGCCCTTATCACGGTTGTATACGGCTTTCAGGATTTGGAGCCGCAACGACCGAGGGTGCGAATTAAATCCTCTGGTGCGGTCCCACAAACCAATTTACCGGACGAGTCGGAACTGAAAGAGGTCAATGCACTTCGGCAGGGGCTGGTGGAGCTCGTCGCGCTGCCAGCGCCCGAAGAAGACATTGTCGATCTGATTGCCTTGGGACAGCCACCGAAACCGGCTACTGCGGATTTCGATCCGACAGTACAAAACGGCCGGGAGTCTCAGATGGATTATCTGCTGACGCTGGTGTTTTATTCGCAGAATAAGAATTTCTGCATTATCGACGGCCGCTTCACTACAGAAGGCGACCAGTTGCCAGATGGTGCAACGATTGTAAGAATTGAGCCCCATCGCGTCTTATTGAAAAAGGGCGGTGGGTCCTTATGGGTATACCCAGACAGAACTAAACTGTTTTCCGGCAAATACGCCGGGGAGATGCATGACAGCACGCATATGGAGGTGCGATGAGAAGCAAGCATCTAATATGGGGGTTGCTGCTGATTTGGCTGCTTTTCAGTTGCTCCCATCAGCAGCAATTGCGCGATGCACGCCAGCGTAAGGATTCCTCGGTGGCCATTCCCGAAAAAATCGTAGCCGAAGTTCAGGAATTGGCCGACATCCAACGTTATCTCGCCGACGCCCTGGAGAGCCGCAAAACCCGCGAAATCGAGGTAGAGCCGGTGATGCCGGCTTACGATCCGCTGGCGGACCGGATGGTCTCGTTTTCCATGGTGGATGAGGACTTTAAAATGATTCTCTACTCCCTTTCCCAATCAGTCGGTATGAACCTGATCGTCGATCCGGCTGTGAAAACGGAGGAAAAGCGGTTGACCATCAATTTTGAGAACGTGTCGGCCGCAATGGTGCTGCGGGAGATTCTTGACACCTTCAATCTTTATTATGAAACCGACGGTAACGTTCTGCGGGTCAAACCCTTTCAGGAGAAGATTTTCCGGCTCAACTTCTTGGACACTTCCATCGACACCAATTTTCTTGTTGGCGGAGATGTCCTGGGAGAGACCGAGGGTCTTGAGGGTTTGACCGGCAGTTTCAAGCTCAGCGGCAGGGGATCCGAGAAAGAGCAGGGCAATGCGTACGATGTGATCGAAAAAGTGGTCCAAAAGGTCATTTCATCGGAAGGCAAGTATGTTTTAAACCGAATGGCCGGTACTCTCTATGTGAAAGATCGACCCGAGTCGATCCGCTCCATATCCCGTCTCATTAACAACGCCCGTGAAATCCTGTCGCGGCAGATTCTGATCATCGCCCGTATCATCGAAGTGGTACTGCGGGATGAATTCGATTACGGAATCGACTGGGATATCCTCTGGCAGGAAGCGAAAATAACCGATTCGGCAGAAGCCCGCCTGGCGTGGAATATCGAGGAGGGACTGCGACTGGAGGGTGTGGCCGGCCATCTTGACATCTCGGCGGCAGTAAAGGCCTTGGAAACCTTCGGAGACATCAACATCGTATCTAACCCCAGCATTCGGGTCAAGCATGCCAAACCGGCTATTATCAGCGTGGGCTCTTCCATCAGCTACATCAAGAGCACATCGACCACCATCCTGGACGGCATTTCACGGGACCTGGTTTCAGCTGTGGAGGTTTCCAAAGTATTTGACGGACTCGTTCTGGGGGTGGTTCCCTTTATCCAGGACTCCGGCAAGATATCCTTGCTGATCAATCCTATTAAAAGTGACGTGGACAAAGAAAGCCTTGAACTGATCGATGTAGGTACCCAGCAGGTGACCCTGCCGGTGGTAAACATCAAGGAGGTCAACAGCACCATCACCTTAAACAGCGGTGATGCGATCATCCTGGGCGGCCTGATCGACAACCAGGAGGTGGTAATCGACCGTGGGGTGCCCGGTCTGTCGGCCATACCGGGGCTGGGCTACCTGTTCAAGGATCAATTCATTCGCAATGAGAACCGCGAGCTGGTTATTATTTTGAGTGTGACGGAGATATGAGCGTTATCTACCAATCCCTGACGAAACTGCGGTCATCTGCTCATGCTCAACAAGGGCTGAGACAAATCGCATTGGATAGCCGCGGGAAATTAGTCCGCAGAAGCCGGGTATTTACACCGGGAATGTTGCTGCTGGCCGCATTGGTATTCCTCTGCGGTATCGGTGCATCTTTTGGCATTTACCGGATCCAGTACGAATCGGTAGATAGCCAAGCGGTAAATGGAACACCGCGAGTGACGCCACCCTCCTTTTCATCGACTGAAAAAGTTTCGGCTACGAATGCCGACAATGCAGGTGGTCGTTCTTTTGCTCCGCACACTGATGAGCCCCACAAAAAAGATAATCGATTCCGGAACGCATCTGCTGGAAAAGCCAGGTCAAGCCGCCAGCCGGCCGTTGCTGAAAATGTTATGGCAGAAACCACCACAACCGACCCACCGGCCGCTACTGCATCTTCTGCCTCGGGCACAGTGATGGCCGACATCGGACAGGAGATGAACCGCCGGCCTGTTGAACGACCAAGGCGCAGCAGGGACTCAACCCAATCGGCGGCTGCCGATATCGAACACATACGTCGTACCAATATGCGTCGCAGTCTTGACATCAGTCGTTTGATCTCCGAAATTCAGCAGTCAATGCGCGCGTCGGATGAACGTCGCACCGAACGGCTTCTCGAACAGCTCACTACCCGCAAAGGCCGACACGATCCGTATGTGATGAAGCTCAAATCTTACTGGTACACCCAAAGGGGAGATCTGAACCGGGCGGCTGCGCTTTTGCACGAGGTCCTGCAGCGCAAGCCGAACGATCTGGAGGCCGGTATTAACATGGCAATTCTCGAGATAAAGACCGGCCGAATCCGGCAGGCGGACGAGCGGTTGTGCCGACTTAGAGAGACCTATCCGGAAGACACCCGTATTCCGGAGATGATAGACAAATTGAGACCGTAATGGCAGAGATGACTTCCCATAACGTTTTCGAAGAGCTGCGCCATCTCCGGTTTTTGGGGCTCAGCTCCAATCCGTTTCCGGTGGCACCGGACAACGAGAACTTTTTCGTATCCGAGGGCATCGACCGCGTGATTGTCAACCTCGTGCACGGTATTTTGTCTCGGAAAGGATTCCTGGTGCTCACCGGCGACATCGGACTGGGAAAGACAACCGTCAGCCGATGCATTATCGATATCCTGGAGAACAAAGACGTTGCCACATCGCTGGTTTTCCATTCTACCTACCAGGATGTCGAGTTGCTGCGGGAAATCAACCATGATTTCGGGTTGCAGGTGTCCAGTCTGCATTGCAGTGATCAGATGCGGGCCCTTAACCAATTTCTACTGGAGTGCAGCTGCAGGGGTAAAAATTCCGCTATCATCATCGATGATGCGCAGAACCTCAACCGGCGAAGCCTGGAACTTGTGCGCATGATATCGAACCTGGAAGCCGACCGGCAGAAGCTGGTGCAGATACTGTTGGTGGGCCAACCTGAACTACTGGATAAGCTCAACTCCAGCGCCCTGAGGCAGCTGAAAAGTCGGATCATGATCAACGAGACCGTTCGTCCTCTCAACCGCGACGAGCTGAAATATTATCTGCTGTTCAAACTCAATGCCGTGGGAAGCAGCGGACAGATCAAGCTCACCCAATGGGCACTTCGCAAGATTCATCGCATCACGGGCGGCAACTTGCGCAAAGTCAATATTCTAATGGACCGCTGCCTCTATGCCGTGTTCCTGATCAACGCAGATGAGATCAACCGGCGGGTGGTGACCATCGCCCACAAGGACCTTACCACCGCTCATCGTTCTCCCCGGTCGCTGTGTTCGATGCAGGCTGGTGCTGCCGGGCTTGCCATGATTCTGCTTTTCGGTGCAGGAGCGCTGTATCACACCCTGGAAAGTCAAACCGGCGCAAAGCCCGGCGTGGTTTATCCCAAGATCACGGAACCGCTATCCACCATGGATATCCCGCTGCAACAACCGGACGTGTCGACGAATCACAACCGCTTTCGGTTTGCCGGCAAGTCGCATTCGATCTTTTCGGTGAAATTCGTATCCCGATTTCTGGCAGCCCATAATCTGACCGCATACACTCGTGACCTGATCGATGCCCTGCGAAGCGGCCGTCTTCAGGAAGTCGCCGCGAAGATTGTCGATCAGACAGGATACGAGCTGGTTAGCCTCCGGCAATTACCAAATACCGTGGAAGGCCGATATAACACTTTCCGCTATACGGAAACCCCGGGCGGATTCCAACGGTATCTTCTGATCTGGCGACCGCCTTTGAAGCTGACCAAGTTTTTCGATGCATACAAGGGCATCGAAATCGCGAGACTGCAGGAGATGCTGGACCGGCAGCAGTTGTACAGTGCCGGGATTGACGGCATTGTGGGTCCTGGATTGAAGTTGGCGTTATCGCGATTTCAGAAGCTAATGAAGCTGCCGGACACGGGCTATCCGGATGGACCGACCCTATTTTTACTTTGCCACCAGGACGGAATCGATCAGGGATGAATACGCAAAAACCAAAAAAAAGACTGGGTGAACTGTTAAAAGATAAAGGGATTATCACCGAAGCGCACATCCGGTACGCCCTCCAGGTGCAAAAAATCACCGGCGATCGGATGGGAGAAATCTTTGAAAAACTCGGCTTTGTAACCGACAATGACACCGTCATGGCCCTTTCAGATCAGTCCGGCGTCGCTTACATTGACGTGGACGAAGTCCTGCCTGAAACCGAGGTATTAAAAATCTTCAACAAAAACCTTTGCCTCAACAACATCTTTCTGCCGGTCCGCCGCAAAGAGGATTACATTGATGTGGCCGCCGACAACGCGGACGATGAGAAGATCCCTCAGCTCGTCTCCCGGCAGACCGGTCTGCAGCCGCGCGTATACATTTCCGAGCGAAAAAAGATTATCAACGCCGTCAACAAGCATTACTACTTTCTCGAAAATCCGGTGGAAAAACTGATCGAAAACGAGATTAGCATTCTCTCCCAGGATGAAGAGATGGCGCGGGGTATGGACATTCTAATCAAACAGATCTTCCACCTCGCAGTCAAGATGCGGGCTACCGACGTGCACATCCAGAGCATGGCGGCATCCATCGACGTATCTTTTCGGGTGGACGGAGTGATGCGCTCCGTGCTGTCACTGCCTACATCGCTCAGCCGGATCATTACCAGCCTCAAAATGCGGGCCGACATGGATATCGCCGAGCAGAGACTGCCCCAGGGCGGTCGATTTTCGGCATCTTTTCTGAACAACGCGTATGACTTTCGGGTTTCTACTATCGTCTCTCCCCAGGGAGAAAACATGGTCCTGCGCATCTTGCCTGTGGAAAGCGCCGTGATGGGAATGGAGCAGCTCGGATTTTTCAAGGAACACATCCAGATCGTGGAAAACATGTTTAAGGAACCCTTCGGGATCATCCTGCTCACCGGACCCACCGGGTCCGGCAAGACCACTACGCTGTATGCCGGTATCCGGCGTTTGAACCTGTTGGAGAAAAACGTGATTACGGTGGAAGAACCGATTGAATACGACATACCGCTGCTGCGTCAGACCCAGGTGAATGAGAAGGCCGGCTACACCTTCGCCAATGCCGTCCCCCATTTCTTGCGACACGATCCGGACGTCATCCTGGTGGGGGAAGTCCGGGATGCACAAACGGCCGCCACAGCGGTTTCTGCGTCCACCACCGGCCATCTTGTGCTTTCCACGCTTCACACCAACAGTGCCATCGGCGCCGTTCCTCGCTTGCGGGATTTAGGAGTGCGGCCGTTTCTGATTGCCGATTCGCTGATCGGAGTGCTGAGTCAGCGACTGGTGCGCAAAATCTGCAGCAATTGCCGGGTGGCGTACCAGCCAGGGGAACGCGAAAAGATCTATCTGGGTGACCCATCCCTGGAAAAACTATATCGGGGGAAGGGATGCGATGTGTGCAATGGATCAGGGTACTTCGGTCGCACACTGGTGTATGAGTTGCTCACGATCAACGAGCAGGTGGCCCTGCTGATTGAACAGGAGGCCGACCTGGGAATCATTGCTCGTAAAGCCCGGGAGAGCCACTACATCGACATGTTCGAGGTGATGAGAAGGAAGGTCAAACAGGGAATCACCACTACTGCTGAAGCAGTTCGTATCCTCGGTCTCATCCGTCGCAGCACCGCTTTGGCAACAAAGCCGGACACGGCTGAAAATGAACGACCGGTGCCCCAGGCCGCTGCCAGCTGATGACAATTAACCATCTAGAACAAAGAAAACATGATTATTGCGCCTCAACTGACTTCGGGGCTCAGTGGCTCACACGTTTTTTTAAAGCGGATCGATGCACTACTACAAATACAAGTTGATCTCTCCTGCCGGGCAAGTCCTCAATGGCAGAAGCAAATTGCCTTACAGCGACCTGATGTCGGCCGTTTACCATTTGGAGCGAGATGGCAGCACAACGCTTTATGTGCGAAAACTGGGTCCCATCCGATCAGGGATGGAGAGGCTCAGTAACCTGCGGTTGCATAGGCGTTTGCCGAAATCGGCCCAGAGCGAGTTGCTCGGTAATATCGCCCTGATGTTGCGCTCTGGCGTGACACTGACCTCAGCCCTTGAGGAGGTGACCGGCAGCCTGGACCGGCCGGCAGTTGCCGAAGATATTCGGAACATGATCACCGCCATCAAAGGTGGTAGTGCCTTTTCCAATGCCGCTGAACGGTATCCGCATATATTTCCCAAGTTGGTTATCCATCTGATTCGGATCGGTGAGGAGACCGGAAGGCTGGATGAGATGCTCAAAAATGCATCCCATCACCTGAAAAATCTGCAAGCTATCATCAGCGACACCAAGCAGGCCCTTCTGTATCCGGCGCTGGTGCTCACCGTTATGGCGTCCGGATTTTTTTTTTGGGTGTATTTCGTCGCACCGAAAATCCTGTCCTTATTTGAGGACATGGGCATCACCCTGCCGACATTGACCGTGGCGGTCATGAAGACCTCGTATTTCCTGCGGGATTATTCTCTGTATGTTTGCTTGGCGGCTGCCGTCACCCTTATTTCTATATTGACGGTGCGGGAGGTAAATCTGGCGTTTAGAAAAGTAACCGATGCGATTCTGCTGCGTTTGCCGGTAGCCGGAACCATTACAACGGCATCGGTGTTGGCATTCATCTCAGAATACTTTTCCCTGCTGCTCAACGCCGGTGTGGATCTGCTACATTCGATCAGAATACTCAGTGAGGCAGTCGGCAACCAAATCTATCGCGAAAAACTGCAGCAGATCCGTGAAAGTCTCAACCGGGGGGAGGGGATCGCCGATTCTTTTCAAGACAGCGGGATTTTTTCCAATTATGTGATCCGTATGCTCAATGTCGGAGAGATGAGTGGGACCCTTTCCGAGCAGTTCGATCACATCGCCGAAGAATATCGCGACCGACTCTCGTACCTGGTGGCCGCGTTGGGCAAGATAATAGAGCCGGTCATCCTCATAATTGCTGGGGTGCTGTTCGCCGTCATTATCGCCGGCTTACTGCTGCCGGTCTACGATCTAGCCTCTCAGGTCAACGGCTGAAATCTGAGTTTTACTTGAAAGTTGATGAGAGGCTGGTTTAATCGAGACCGTCAGCAAACCGAGCAAAATGAGGAAGAAGGCCTTTCTACCTAGCAAGAATAAGGATAATTACCGTTTTTATCTCATCCATTATCACCCCGCAGAGGCAATCCTGAGCCTTTCAGGTCTTTCGTTAGGAAGGACTTGCAATAACCAACCATGGCTGCGCCGTTCAACGCCTTGCTCATTATTGCCTCCGACTCGTGCCAAATACAAGTAATACATATCCGCTTCATTTACTTTTGCTATCAGCTTCTACAGAATCGATGAATAGAACGTTAAATCAGGATTCGTCTTTTGGTTGAAACCGTTTCGAATCATCTGGCAATTCTGAGGAAGATTTAGCACGAAATGAGTAATCTTTGTTGTCCTTATACGAATCAATCAGGTTTGGCACCAAGGAGGTTTCGAAGTAACAACGGCTGTCATTTCAGGATTTCGTGCTTTTCTCTTGGCCGAAAGGGGTGAATGAAAGTGGAAATTTTTGACAACGAAAGGGGAAAGATAGCCAATCGGCGCGAATTGCAGCATGCCTTGAAAGCACAGGTTATTCCCAGAAACAGGTCAGGGATTGATGCCGATGGTCTTTAGCCAGCCATCGTTGTTGGGCCCCCGGTAGACCACCGCAAAGATATCTCCAGAGACATTGACCATGCGGGGGTGGAAACCGTAGACCGTGTCGAATTCGAGACTCTCGATCACCGGTGTGACGATCTGACCGCTGTCGGAGATTTCGATAGTAACCAACCACCCGTCGGTACCCGGGCCGGAGTAGGCGATAGCAAAAAAGTTGCCCGATAGATTAATGATATACGGATCCAGACCGTTGCTTGGATCGAACTCAAAACTGCTGATCGCCGAACCGGTGATCTGGCCATCCGACTGAATTTCTGCAGTTTTTAGCCAGCCGTCGTTGCCAGGTCCGCGGTAGGCGATAGCGTAAAAGTCGCCTGATACCGGAATCACTGATGGTCGGTAACTGTAGGCGGTATCGTACTCCAGCGTATCGATCTGAGGATTAACGATGGTGCCGACATTGCTGATCTGCACGGTTTTGAGCCAGCCATCGTTACCTGGCCCCGAGTAGGCAATGGCAAACACTTCACCGCCGATGTGGATGATATCCGGATCGAGGCCGTTGCTGGCATCGAACTCCAGACTATCGATTATGGTGTTGGTAATCTGCCCATCATTGGCGATTTCCACGATTTTGAGCCACCCGTCGTTGCCCGGTCCGCGGTAGGCAATGGCGTAGTAGTTGCCCGCGACCCGCACGATGTCTGGGGCGTATGCGTAGTTGGTGTCGAATTCCAGCGCGTCGATCACCGTGTTGCCGATCTGACCGTCACTGCCAATCTGTACGGTTTTGAGCCAGCCGTCGTTACCCGGTCCCCGGTAGGCAATGGCGTAGACGTCCCCGGCAATCGGAATGATCGGAGCGATCAAAGCATAGGCATTGTCGAATTCTAGTGTGTCGATCTGCGGGTCGGTAATCGATCCGTCGGCAGCAATGCGCACGGTTTTAAGCCAGCCGTCATTGCCCGGGCCGGAGTAGGTGATGGCGAACACCTCACCGGAGATTGGGATAATGAAAGGTTCGCGACCGTTGTTGGTGTCGAACTCGAGGCTATCGATGATGCCGGTGATATCTCCGGGCGAGCCGCCCCCGGAAGCGGTCACCGTCACGATGAGTACGATCTGAGCCGTGTTGCCCGGACAAGCCGAATCTGTCGCTGTAAGAGTAAAGGTGTAAGTGCCGGGAGTGGAAGTACCGGTCTTTCGAATAGCGGCGGTGTCACTGCCAGTGGAAACCACCGTAAAACCAGTGGCGCCACCGGGCTGCAGCTGCCAATTTATCGATCCGACATAACCGCCGTTGGATCGAAAGGTTTCTTCCTGGCCGGCCAGGCTCCAGGTGATGCTCGTACCCGAGCCGCTTGTGCGGGAGATCGACAGGGCCGAAGTCACCTGGATGCTGAAGGATTTGGATGCAGTTTTTGGTCCACCGTCGGAGGGCAGGGTGGCATCTTCCACCTGGAGGCTGATGTTGTAGCTACCGCTGCACTGGGTCAGGGAGCCGGTCAGCTGGCCGGTGTAGGTATGCAGATAAAAGTCGGTGAATCCGCCATTGTCGGTCAAGGTCCACTCATACGGGGTAAGGCCACCAGAAGCCTGAAATGTCACACCATATACGCTGCCCACTGTACCTGATGGTATGGCGCCGGTTGTGATCACCAAATTACTGCCGCCAGCCGGACAGCCTGCGACGCCGAAACAGTCCTGGTCATCACAATCGAAGAGACTGTCACCGTCATCGTCAATTCCGTTGGTGCAGCCATTCGGATAAGCATTCTCCCCGGTGATGTTGCCGATATTGTCGACGGTGTCGTTTGCCATGACGGCGCAACCGGCGATACCATTGAGATAGGTCAGGGATGCTGTCTGCATCAGATCGTCATAGCGGCTGCTCAAGGGATCCCCGTGAAACGCGATGCGGTCTGTCGAATCAAAGCGCAAATCGGACCCTTCGTTGAATCCGTCAAAAAAACCGTCACTCCCGTCTTGGTCCAGGTCCTTCATACCGCCGCTGACCAGCACGTAGGCGATGTTGCGGGTGTTGCTGCCGGCGGCATCATTGATGTGCAGCTTGCTGGTATCGGTCGGGTTGCCCTGGTGCTGGAGATCGTAGTATTGGATGATCGTGTCGATGCTGCTGCAAAGGGGATTGCTGCCGGTGGACACTGTGGTTTTTATCAGGTCCTCATAGACGCCATATTTGATCATATATCCCCAGACGTCGGTACCCGATGACAGTCCGAGGGTTAAGAAAGGCAGGTCACCGACATAGGCCGCACACGTGTCATCAACCGGGTTGCCGGCAGTACCGCCATCGTTGCGATCTTCCTTTCCGTCACCGCTGATGTCCGGACACGGAAGCCGACCGGTTGCGGAAACGAATCCCTGGGTGGCATAATTTATTTTCTCAAGAATGGCTCGGGACTTCTTGATCTTTCCAGCCTGCAGAAGCGAGGGCAACACCGTGGCCATGATCGAAATGATCACACCGGCGATGACCATTACCACCGCCATCTCAATCAGGGTGAAACCCGAGCAACCCATAGACCTGTTGAGGATGGTGATATGCGATTTTTTCATCATTTGCGCTCCCGGATGCGGCGATAGAGTCGTTATAATTATGGTATCGGCAGTAGCAGCGAAAAACTTGAGGAAAATCATTATAATTAGTGCCCATCCACGAATAGTGGATGGCACCGTTGCGTGTCCAATTCATAAATGAGAATTTTTTTCGTTGGGCAAGGCCGCACAAGGGTTTGCGGTGAGGCGTACTGGACGTACCCGCAGCCGGAAACCCGCGGAGAACGCAGTCCAGCGAAAAAAGGTCATTTATGGATGGACACTAGTTAACATCGGACGGTAATGAAGCATATTCAAATAGAATAGGAATAGTGGGACGAATTGAGCACTAATTCGGTATCCTGCCATTTTTTTCTCCCTGCCCAGGCAGGCACCGTGTCCGTATTGCAGATATGATATTAATCCATTTAAATCCTTTACGATTTTGGCTCGCAAAGAATTTAAACGAATTTAGCGTGCCGGTTCCTTGAGATACACATCTTCCTCACATAAAACGATTTGAAACTATTCTAAAATAACTGATCATGTTTTGGGACAACCCAACACAGGCCTGGAATTTGACTTTCATCCGCGCTTTAGTCAGCGCGAATATTGCGACAAACAGCCGGGCAGCCTCGAATCGGTGAAGGGCTTTATAGAATTTTTCCAGCTCATCCTTGTAGGAGCCGTGAACAAAGTTGATCAAGGATGCGATCAAAATGTTGAATGGACAAAAGCTAATCGGCAGGTGAGTTCTCCAGAACATCTCGAATTAGCTGCCCCAGGACACTTAATTCCACCGGTTTTTGGATATAAGATTTAATTCCAAGGGCCTTTGCTTTTTCTTCCGATACCATTTCATTGAACCCGGAACAGAGAATAATGGGGATGTTCGGCCGTATGTTCATGAGCTTTAGTGCTAGCTCAATGCCAGTCATCGTGGGCATTGTCATATCGGTGATCACCAGATCGAATTGTTCAGGCTGGCTGCAAAAAATATTTAGGGCTTCGGTGCTGCTAATCTGAGCTGTAACGCGGTAACCGAGTCGCTCTAACACGAGCTTTTCCATTTTTACGATGTCTTCCTCGTCGTCGACCAGTAAAATGCGTTCAGTTCCCCGGAGTTCAGTGGTAATGGTCTCGGTTTCTTCTTCACTTTCGACGTTCTGTATAAGCGGTAGATAAAGCTGGAAGGTTGATCCCTTGCCCGGTTCACTGAATACTCGGATTTCACCGCCATGGCTTTTTACTATTCCATGCACAACTGACAAACCGAGTCCAGTTCCCTTGCTCTGTTCTTTTGTTGTAAAATACGGCTCAAAAATTCTTCCCAGAACGGTTGGATGCATCCCCTGACCTGTGTCTTTGACTTCCAATTGTAGATATTTTCCCGATACCATTCCCATATTTTCTATAATATCGCCGGGTTCAATTTCAATCTGGTTCAGATTGATAGTGAGATCGCCGCCGGTTGCCTGCAGGGCGTGATAGGCGTTGGTGCAAAGATTCATGATGACCTGGTGAATTTGAGTGGGATCACCCATGGTAGGGCCGCAGTCGTCTTCGATATGTGGAACAATTTTTATGTTGGCAGGGATGGTTGCGCGCAGCAGTTTAAGCGCTTCCTTGATGATGGGTTGCAGTTTCAGCGGCTTGTACTCCTGAATGTTCTGGCGGCTGAAAGCCAGAATCTGCATGACAAGATCCTTGGCTCGATTAGTCGCATTCAACACCTCTTGCAAGTTTCGACGAATCGGAGAGTTTTCAGGCGCATCCATTAACGTCAACTCGGTATAACCGACGATGGGAAACAAAATATTATTGAAATCATGGGCAATCCCGCCCGCCAATGTTCCGATGGCCTGGATTTTATCGATTTGTCGAAGCTGTCTTTCGGTCTGTGCAAGCTCCCGGGTTCTTTCTTCAACTTTTTCCCGAAGAATTTTGTTCTGGTTGTGCATGAAACGGTAAAACTCATAGCTTTCTAGCGAACTGGCAGTGTTCAGCAGAAGGATCGAAAGCAGTGTGATGGCACCGTCCGATATTTCTTGTCCATCCGGAGAGAGGATTCCCACAAACATGCCCCTGATGCGAGAGCTGGTCGCTATAACATGAAGCACGAGGCGTCTGAGGCCGTCCTTGGAAGGTATGAATAGACCTCTTTGTTCCCGTACTGCCCAAGCAAAAAACCCCTGGTCTACCATGTATTCGACATCATCTTTCACCAGTTCTTCTAATCGGGAAGGTTGGCAAATTGAAAGTTGAAAATCCGATTTGTCTTCATCGATCCGGTATAAGGCAGTGGCTTCAAACGGAATCAACTGTCGAATCCGTTTTTCAGATTCGGCCAGGATTTGGTCCGGTCCACTACCATCGTCTATTTTTTGTCGAAAGTCGCCCAGTGACAGCGCCATCTCCAGAGCATTCTGAATGAACCGCCTATTTTCTTCTAAATAGGCGATCCGTTCATGAAGCACTTTCGAATCATTATGATTTTGGGTACTCATGTTGTATTAAAATTCTGTATAAATATGTCCAGAGCAAAGAGTTGATGAGTTGCCAACTGAATAACAGTTTCAAAGCAGTTCGGTGAAAGCCCCAAGCGATTCCATGCCTCGGTGTCAAGCGGCGGGACAAAACGTTCACCACTGGTTCCAATACCCAGGCCATTAACTATGATGTCCGATAAATGCACTATAGCTGCTTGATCCGGATTTCGAGCATTTGACGGATTGTGGTGATAAGAAACGTTGTTTTCTATAGTACTGGGTATCTTCCATTTTTTTAACAAATACTTTGCGATATCGGTATGTTGGCATCCCAGATGGGTTGTTTCTTCTTGGTACAGGATTTTATTGGAATTGATTGCCTGGGCTAGCAGATTCCGCGCCTGATCTCGAAAATATGCATACATAATCAAGCGTCCAATATCATGCAGCTGACCGGAAACAAACATTTGTTCGGTTTGGGACCAATTTTTTTGGGCTGCGAATATTCGGGCAATGATTCCGCACGCGAAGCTATGCTTCAGAAATAATTTCATGTCGATTATGTCTTCCGGAAGATCTTTGAATACACTCAGGATCATAATTCCAAGCGCCAAACTGGATAATTCCCGTGTACCGATCAAAGTAACGGCTCGTGAAACCCGATCGATTTTTTGGGAGAAGCCATAAAGCGGTGAATTGACGATTTTCAACAGAAGGGCAGTCAAACTCGGACTTTTGTATACCACCTCTGCAATATTCTTAGCCGAAGTATAGGGATTTGTGATGACTTCATTCAGCTCCATCACGATAGTCGGTATTTCAGGAAGCTTGATTTCATTTTGTTGGATTCTCTTATATATCTTGAGAGTCCAAAGTTCTATAGTGATCTATAGACGTAATTCTTAAAGAGTTTACCGCAATTACGTACATAGTTATCGATGGTAGACTCTCAAGATATAATACTTTATTAAAATATTAAC
>Ga0126332_10000129_pt1 | contig 30299 bp, 24 predicted proteins | sample InaspJWI42metaG_FD_94482 | JGI IMG/M metagenome (GOLD analysis project Ga0126332, IMG submission 94482) | Marine gutless worms symbiont microbial communities from Oahu, Hawaii - Inanidrilus sp. 2 OAHU.JWI-42 metaG | ecosystem: Host-associated > Annelida > Digestive system > Unclassified...
AATTTTCGCTTTTTCAACAATAGCGCGATTTATCGAATAATTATGTCAAAGAGCAGAAAACGCCCCGAAAATGCCGCCCTTTTGGCGGCATGACGGGATAAAACTATAGACTGTAGAGTTATAATGAAAATAAGCAAAAATATCTTCCGAACAAATTTTTACGTTTTTAATGTTACGGCATGCGCCACCAAATACGCGATTGGGAAATTTATTTTCCGGTCGGTAATAGCACATGACAAAATCCATATGAGTCGAATACAAACGGTGGGAATTTGTATTGAAATTTCCGATTTGATTTAGCACCATCAAACCGGCTTTGTTATAATCAGAATTTCTGGCCGCATGGTGATGAATCAGCCAGGCATTATCATAAAAGCGTACCATGGCCATGTGCCCCAAAATTCGTCCATTTTCCTGGTATATAAAGTGACGGGCTATATTAGGATTTTGGGTATAAAGTTTTTCGTAGGTCTCCTTTATTAGCTGTTTATTTTTTTGAATGAATTCATACTTGTGGGGATAAATAAAGCCGGTTTCAAAAAAGAAATCCCACAAATCATCCATATCAACTTTATTGCATACATAAGTATGTCTATTTTCTGCTTGCTGCAACAGTGCGATATACTGAACATGCTTTTCAATGTCCATGTCCAGAAGTGCAAGACCGCACTTGACCTGCGAATCTTTTTTTTCAAGATTTATGTCCTGGCGGTGAACCACCTGGGCTTTGCACTTCAATCGCAGACTGTTGGTGAAACTCAATTCCAGCTCGGGAATCATTAAGCCTGGCATGAGTACAGAATTGTGGGCATCCTCTTCCACGGCAAATCCCGAACCGGAAAGATCAAGGGCTTTGAGACTCACAAGTTTATGTGTAAATGGATGCTTGAAAATGATATCCGGAGATGGTGTTATTATTTGGCGAGCGCTTCTGAACTCATTATGTTTAAATCGCTGGATTTCACTTTTGCAGGGTTCAAGAACATATTCTCTGGTTTTCTGGCCGTGTGTCTCATTGAGGATTCTGCAGTCGCCTGTGAAAAAAGTTTCATGTTCGTTGGTTAAAAGGACGGTGACCGGTGATTCGGTATTTAACCATTGAAATGTCTGAGGTGGTGTCGCGTGCACGCGGGCGCGGAAAGATACTGCATTGAAATCTAGCAGCGTGCCTTTAAAAATCGTGCTGTTTTGAACAAACTGAGCTTGAATATCTTTGCAGGGATACCGATTGACACGACGAGAGCAGATTTCTTGACAAACCTCCGGCAGTTTGAAACAGATGCTATCATAATCAAATTGCGTTAATTTAGGATACACCTGGAGAAGATTTTGACCATCCGGTACAAGCAAACATTGGAAGGTATAGTATTTTGAAAGCATTTCAAGGTCGCTGGTATCGAGCCAGCGGCACTTGAAATTTTCGTCCTGGCAGGGTTGCGGTTTGGCTTCAATCGATGTGGTGCGGTCATATTTGGTGTGCTTAAAAATTATTTGGATGGTTCTATCCTGGAAATTAATGTAATTGAGTTTGTTGATTAACCGCCTCTGTTTGACTTGCTTTTGCTCTGTTTCTTGTTTTATATCATCGGCGGAGTGGGAAACCCGGCTGATTTCCGCTTTTTCTTCTAGGCTTACTTCCAGACTTTGATCCAATACTTGCAGCTTGTATTTTACTCCCTCCATTGCCAGACCTTTAGCCCCCTTTTATTAAGCCGTTTTAGCGCGCCAGTTACCGCAAATTTACAAGAACAAGGTGTCTGCTTAACAGTATGAAATTAAAGAGATTTTTATGATGAGACGATAAATATAAGACCCTTAGGAAAAAATATTTTTTGACTCTATCACACATATCGGGCTGATACAACTGAGTTAATAAACTAAATAGCAATTATTTTTTATTGTTCTGGTTTGAAAACAATTCTGTCTCTTTATCTTCAAAGTTTTTTGAAAAATTTTTTTGGTCATTATTTTCTTCAACCTACAATATGTTGATTTATTTTCAGATTGATACACTATATACCGTACATGAATTGAACTTTTACCGAACGGTCGAAAATAATAAAAATGCTCGGACAAGTCTTGATACACTTCGAAAATCTAATATCAGACCGTGTTGCGTAGTTGCAAGAGCTAAATTATGCTATAGATAATAGTTAATCGCTCTATAATGCCTCGATGGTTGCATCTTCACGATATGGTTTTATGTTTCAGATAATTAGTCTTAAGTGTTCGGATCGGAATAGAAAGGAATGCATTATCAATGGGAAACCAGATTAAAACCACCATCCTACTGGCAATCATGACCGCATTTATCCTGTGGATTGGACAGCTTCTGGGTGGCAGGCAGGGGATGTTGATCGCCCTGGTCCTGGCTGCGGGGATTAATTTTTTCAGCTACTGGTATTCGGACAAACTGGTACTAAAGATGTACCGTGCCCGGGAAGCCACTCCGCAGCAAGCCCCGGAGTTATATGAAATGGTCGGTCGACTGACACAAACCGCCGGGCTTCCCATGCCGAAAGTGTATATTATCCCGGAAGATGCACCGAATGCTTTTGCAACCGGAAGAAATCCGAACCATGCCGTTGTTGCCGTCACCCAGGGGCTTCTTAAAATCATGACCCGTGAAGAGGTCATGGGGGTGCTGGCCCATGAACTGGCCCATGTAAAAAACCGCGACATTCTGATCGGCTCGATCGCCGCCACAATGGCCGGTGCCATCATGATGCTGGCCACTATGGCCCGGTGGTCGGCCTTTCTCGGTGGGGGCGGTGGCAATGACGATGACAGCGGCGGTCTGGGCATCATTGGATTGATCGTCATGTCGGTGTTGGCACCGCTGGCAGCCATGATCATTCAAATGGCCATATCACGGTCCCGGGAATACCTGGCGGATGCCACCGGCGCTTCCATCTGCGGACAACCGGAATGGCTGGCTGGCGCCCTGGAAAAACTTGGCGCCTATTCGGGCCGGTTGCCCATGAATGCCAATCCATCAACAGCGCACATGCTCATCGTCAATCCCCTGACCGGAAAAAGTATGATGAGCCTTTTTTCAACGCACCCGCCCCTTGAAGAGCGAATCGCACGGTTGCGTGGACGACCGCAATCGGGAACTCCCGCGCACAAACACGGCCGTCGCTCGCGGGATGAGGCCAGGGCAATGTGGGACCGGCTTTCACGCTAACCACATTTTTCCTGAGACCCTTGCTTGGCACCCCAAAAAAGGAATGCCGCTAGGCGTTTAATAATGAAAAGCTCGAAGCCATATCGTCCGGGATTCTTTACTCCTTAATGTGGAGATTAACCGCTGGTTTGATTAAATCGACGTCAACGGCCGGTCGCAGAGTTTGATATGAATGCGTTGCCGGTCTTTTTTGCGACAGGTTTTCTGGCTGAGACATAGATTGCAGCGATCATCACTGCAAAGCTGGCACGAAAAACAGTCCTTGCACGGATGTTTTTTCAGACTTCCGGCTCTTACTTCAGGAGCATATACCTTTCCCTTAACACCGGGAATGGAAACAAAGGCCATGGGGATTCTCCTAAACCATTCGTTCTTTTTTCGGATCACAAAAGTTCAGCAACGAGGACACGAAGGCACATAAAGAAAGTTGTGAAACTTCAATTTTAACATCGACCGCAATGTGTGAATTTCGTTGGTCAGCTCAGGTATTGTAAGGTGGTGGAATTAACAGGTTAATCATAGGCCTGCGACCAAGAAGGTCTGAGCTGCTCCAGCATTGCGCCGATGACGATACACTCCAACCCGAAGGGCAAATAACCCGCATATCCCAGAATCGGCATTTCGAACAACTGAAATCGATGGACAAAAGGTATGCTGTAGACCCATCTGGCCAGGCTGTGGATGTTCCACATTTCCCAGAACCAGCCGCAGATTAAGGCCGCTGTTGCACCGGCCATCACCGGGCGCCAATCCCCAAGGGCGATATCTGTCAGTATGTGCCGCTCTTGCATTAATGCCTGCAGTGATACGATTATTAGCAGCGGAGAAATCCATAGCAGCGGAAATAGAAAATCAGGCCAGATACCGATGGCGGACAAGCCCACTGAAGCCAGCAGCAGAATGATCCAGGCCGCCAGATGCGGATAGCGCCAATTCAACTTCACAAAACGCTTAAAGCCGAATTGCACCCAACCGGCACGCAGAATCAAATCGCGGGTGCCCAGAACGGCCGGAAGCACCGTTGAAAATGAAAGGGTCGCATACCAGAAATACTCCCGGGCACTGAACCGGACTCCTTCATAGTACCAGTTTTGAACAAAACGGTTCAGATATTCAAAAAACCACCAGAAAAGCGCACTGACCGGAAACAGTAAAAAGAAATATCCGGGCGTAGCCGTCATCATACAGCTGCCGCTGCGCCGAAAGTTCAACGCGTTGACCACCAGAATGTATGAAAGCCACAAAGGTGTAAAACTATGGGGTTGAATCGCTTCAAACCACTCAAAACGCGTCCAGGCCAGCAGCCATGATAATAAAGCGCAAGCCACACCCAGCCAGCCCCACCACGCAAAGGGTCTCACCGCTGAAGCCACCGCATCTGCCCGCTGCATCGCCCGAATCGCGGTCATGATCAGCGGCAACGTTGCCACGAGGATGAATATGCTATAGGCTGCAAAGGCCGCCCCTGCAAACGGGGCGTGCGAAACATAACGCGATTCGGGTGGAAATTCAATATACCGGAGCATCGGATAGCCGGCAAGCCAGACGCCTGCAAGTGGCAACCCTACCAGCATAGCCGTCAGGATAACAAACTTGAAAATAAAACGATTCACGAAGGATCTCACGCAAAGAGTACAAGCGCCGGCGTGCCCGATGAAATATCTATTACCGGAAGGCAACCAAGCGGTTAATCAAGAAACATCTCTTAGAAGTTCCGCCGGGACTTCACACACTTCGGCTGAACCCTTTTTGGTTTCCACATAGTGGGCCGCGGCCAGGGCGGCCGTCGCGCCGTCGGCAGCCGCGATAACGATCTGCCGGGCATATTTTTCCCTGAGATCGCCGATAACGTATATACCGGCCGTGTTGGTTTCACACTTGTCATCGGTGATGACGTACCCATTTGCATTCATTTTGGTACCGGCGGGAACAAGTTGATTGTTGGGCTTGAACCCGACAAAAATAAACACGCCGTCAGTGTCCAGTTCGTTTTTTTCAACCGTTTTTACATTTTTTAAATCAACCGCATATACCCCTTGATCGTTGGCCTTGATGGCGGTCACCACGGTATCCCAGAGGATTTCGATTTTGCACTCCGCTTTTACCCGCTGCTGGAGTATCGCCCCGGCCCGCAATGCATCGCGTCGATGAACAAGGTAAACCTTTTCAGCCAGTTTGGACAAATAAAGGGCTTCTTCTGCCGCCGTGTCGCCGCCGCCGACCACAACAACAGTTTTGTTCCTGAAAAAAAATCCATCACATACGGCACAGTAGGATACGCCTTTGCCATACAAAGTGCTTTCACCCGGAACGTTCAACCTGCGGGGTCTTCCGCCCGTGGCCAGAATAACCGCATGCGCCAGGAGTATATCACCGCCGGCAAGATGGACGCGGTGGTATTCAAGCCCCGGCTCAAGCGCTGAAACCTCCTGGGATACAATTTCCAGGCCGTAGGACTGCACATGCTGGGAAAATTTCATGGACAGTTCCGCACCTTCGATGCGCTCAAAACCAAGATAGTTTTCGACCTCAGCGGACATGGCTACCTGTCCGCCCGGCACGGCTTTTTCGATCAGCACCGTCTTTAGTGCCGCCCGCATCGCATAAATTCCGGCCGACAGACCGCCGGGTCCGCCGCCGATAACGATCAAATCGTAAATATCATTATTCGCCATTTTTCCTCCTTCATGAAATTTCCTGCTGGCGGGAGATACACACCGTGGAAACCATAGCATGCAGCCGAAAATCAAAATAGCAGGAAATTTAAATAATACAACCGAAAACATCGTTTATTTAAAATTGATCTTACCGTTAATATTTGACATATTCAATGACATTTGAAATGGTCTGGCAGGTAGTTCCACTTAGATCCTTTAAAATTATTTTGGTGCTATTTAAGCAAAGAAAATGAATTGGGATATTTTTACAATTTTTTAACGATTGAATATTTAAGGTCTTCTTCCCGTCGAGAGCCTCTGGGTCGGACGATCGATTCTAAAAAAGACGGAGCAAAACGACATCCACAAATCTTCAATTTGCATTCTTCAATCTTCAATTCTTCGCTCTGAGGAAATCGAATTAAGCGCTATTAAATACGGAAGGAGAAAATGATGGGTCAAACTAAATACCCCCATTTGCTGGCACCGCTTGATCTGGGATTTACACAGCTGAAAAACAGAGTGCTGATGGGTTCGATGCATACCGGTCTGGAGGAAGCGCCGGACGGCTTTCAACGGATGGCGGCTTATTATGCCGAGCGGGCAAAAGGCGGTGCGGCCCTTATTGTTACCGGAGGAGTATCTCCCAACCTTGCCGGGTGCGTGGCTGATACCGCCGCCAAACTGACCACCGAGGAGGAGGCCAAGCAACACCGCCGCGTGACCCGAGCGGTTCATGAAGCAGACGGCAAAATTGCCATGCAGATTCTGCATACCGGCAGATATGCTTTCCATGAAAATCTGGTCGGGCCATCGGCGATAAAAGCACCGATAAATTTTTTTAAGCCCCATCCGCTTGCCGAAGAAGAAATTGAAGTGCAGATTCAGGACTTTATCAACTGCGCCCAGTTGGCAAAATCGGCCGGGTACGACGGTGTGGAAGTTATGGGATCGGAAGGGTACCTGATCAATCAGTTCATCGTTGCCAAGACCAACACCCGTACGGATGGCTGGGGAGGCAGTTTTGATAACCGCGTCCGCTTTCCGGTCGAAATCGTCGGGCGGGTGCGAGAAGCAGTCGGAACCGATTTTATCATTATCTACCGCTTGTCGATGCTCGACCTGGTGAAAAAGGGAAGCTCCTGGAATGAAGTCGTCGCCCTGGCAAAAAAAATAGAAGCGGCCGGCGCAACGATGATCAATACCGGCATCGGCTGGCATGAAGCGCGTATTCCAACGATTGCAACGATGGTTCCCCGGGCGGCTTTTACATGGGTCACGGAAAAAATGAAGCAGGAGGTCAGTGTACCGCTGATCACCAGCAACCGGATCAACACGCCGGAACTGGCTGAAACGGTGCTGGCCAGAGGAGATGCGGATATGATTTCCATGGCACGGCCGTTTCTGGCCGATCCGGAATTCGTCGTCAAAGCGGCCGATAACCGGTCGGACGAAATCAATACCTGCATCGCCTGCAACCAAGCCTGTCTGGATCATATCTTTTTGGGAAAAATGGCTTCCTGCCTGGTGAACCCGCGGGCATGCCATGAAACACAGCTTGCATATCACTCGGCTGCAAAGAAAAAAAGAATTGCCGTGGCCGGATCCGGTCCGGCAGGTTTATCATTTGCCATTGTGGCCGCCCAGCGGGGGCATGCGGTGACCTTATTCGAACAGGCCGCTAAAATCGGCGGCCAGTTAAATATGGCCGTTCGAATTCCCGGAAAAGAAGAGTTTAAAGAGACCCTGCGTTACTTCCGTCGCCAGCTGGAACTGCAGGGCGTGGATGTGCGCTTGAATACCCTGGCGACAGCCCGCAGCCTGATCGATGAGGGTTATGATGACATCGTGATTGCAACGGGCGTTTATCCCAGACGACCGACCATCAAGGGGATCGAACATTCCAAGGTCCTGTCTTATGTCCAGGTGCTGGCCGACAACGAAGAAGTCGGCCCGCGGGCAGCTGTTGTGGGAGCCGGCGGAATCGGTTTTGATGTGGCCGAATTTATCAGCCATCCGGGGTTTTCCACCAGCCTTGATCGGGAGGCATTTCTAAAAGAATGGGGTATCGATAAAGAATACCGCTTTCCGGGGGGATTGGCCGATGCCGCACCCCGTGCGCATCCCTCTACAAGGCAGGTATATTTGCTGCAACGCAAAGATACGAAGATCGGCAAGGATTTAGGAAAGACCACCGGCTGGATTCATCGCTCGACGTTGAAAAGGCGGGGCATTTCGATGTTGAACGCGGTCGGCTATGAACAAATAGATGACCGCGGGTTGCATATCGTTCGTAAAGGCAAAAGGCAGATACTGGAAGTCGACAACGTGATTACCTGCGCCGGCCAGGAACCGCGCAGGGATCTATATCAGGCGCTGGTCAGCTGCGATGTTCCGGTTCACCTGATCGGCGGCGCCGACCGGGCCGTAGAGCTTGACGCCAAACGGGCTATAGATCAAGGCTGCCGGCTGGCGGTCGCCCTCTAGGTCATCGATTGTATTTGAAGAGATCCGACCAAAGCGCTTGAATCTCAGGATTTACCGAGAAATAGCGTGTGGCGGGTTCTGTTCAGCAATCAACCCGTAATTCGCAACCGGCGACATTTATTTCAAATCCGATGGACGACGAACAATTTCGTCAACTGCTTGATTTTTTTGAGCTTTCCTGGTCCGGCTACCGCAAGGTCCGCAAGGGCGTAAAAAAGCGTGTCAACCGCCACATGCAGTCGCTGGGTTGCCGACGGATGTCTAATTATCTGCATCTTCTGCACGGAAATCCCAAGTGCCGGCGGGATTGTGAACAGTTGATGACCGTCTCCATCAGTCGCTTCTTTCGGGACCGTCGACTCTGGGCATTTCTTGAAAGCAACTTTCTGCCGGAAATCGCCGCCGGGCCGACCGAACGTATGGCGGTATGGTCTGCGGGTTGTGCATGCGGTGAAGAAGTCTACAGTTTCAAAATCATCTGGGAAACTGCCAAAGAGCGCCGGAACCGCCTGCCGGCGCTTGAGGTGCTGGCCACCGATCGCAATCCGGAATATATTCAACGGGCACGTGCGGGAATTTTCAATGCCAGCAGCCTGCGGGATGTTCCGGATCCGTATTTGGCGGCTTTTTTCGATTCACTCAAGAGCGGTAAACGCTATCGAATAAAACCGGCTTTGCAAACAGATATCATCTGGAAGACACACGACTTTTTTATTGATTCACCCCGACGTTTTTTTGAAATCATCTTCTTGCGCAACAACCTGCTGACCTACTACCGGTATCACTTGACAAGACCGGCACTGCAAAAAATTTTAAGCCGTCTTGCCCCGGCCGGACTGCTAATTATCGGCACCCGTGAGCGGCTGCCGGTTGAGACAACCGAACTGGTGCCAGTTGCACCGTTTGCCTGGATTTTTCAAAAGCGGTAGGCGGATGGCGGTTGATGATGATTCATCGGTCTTGAAGGCCTTATTGACACGTTTTAAAATTTTCGCCATAGTCAACCCACAAAGTGATCGGAAAATTTGATGGATGCATCAATTTTTCACGTTTTTTTCATCCCATTTTCGCAAAGGGAGGTGGACATTTGAGATCAGGAATTTGCCCCAAATGTGAATCTGACAAAATCTATTCGGGTGCATCCCTGCCCCTTAAAAAAGGCCCGTTTGGCAGCAACTCCATCCCGGTCAGCCTGACCTCCATTGCAGCACTCGATAATTATGTCTGTGTCGCGTGCGGCTATGTTGAGAGCTATTTGAGCGAAACCGAGAAGCTGGCTGAAATAGCTAAAAAGTGGGCCAGGATGTATGAACCGAATGCATCGAATGGCGAAACGTCTAAGTAGTTAAACGCAAAGGAATCATCCGCATCGGTCTAAACTGTTGATCGTTGGCGGCTGAAAAGCTTGCGGCAAAGAGAACAAAAAGATGAAACTATCACGGAGTGCCAACCGGGTGAAAGGTATCAGACGGTTCAGCGTTATTACCCGAGTGCTGGTCAAACACGGTCTGGGCGATATTCTGGATCGCATTTTCTTTCGCGACCGCGCCGGTGATACTGGCCAAGAGGGCAAAGTGCTCATCTCCAAAACGGTTTATCCTTCCGCCGGGCGCATACGCCGCGTCCTGGAAGAGCTGGGGCCCAGTTTTATCAAGCTCGGGCAACTGATGAGCACGCGGGCAGATATTTTCCCGCCGGAGTACATCCAGGAATTTAAAAAACTTCAAGACCGGGTGCCGCCGATCCCTTATGGTCAAATAAAAACCGTCATTGAAGACGACCTAACGCGCCCGCTGGATGAGATCTTTGAATCCTTTGCAAAAGAATCTCTAGCCGCCGCCTCTGTCGCGCAAGTTCATCTGGCCGAACTGAAACACGGCAGAAAAGTAGCGGTTAAGGTTATCCGGCCCGGTATCCACAAAAAGATTCGCGAAGATATCCGCCTGATGTATTATTTCGCCGAAAAAATAGAAAATTCCTTTGAAATCGGTCGCGTCATCGGTGCGGAAAATCTGGTGAAGGAATTTGAGCGCAATATTTTCCGGGAACTGGACATGTTCACAGAGGCCGGCAATATCGAAAGATTCGCCGAAAATTTCAGCAACACGGATGAACTGTACATTCCCCGGGTTCACTGGAATTTAACCTCAAGGTCCGTGCTGGTGATGGAGCATATTGAGGGAATAAAAATGGATCAGGTCGCAGAAATCGAGGCGCAAGGCATCGATCCCAAGGAAATCGCCATGATCGGCCTGCGTTCGTTTTCGCGCCAGCTGATGGAATTTGGTCTGTTTCATGCCGATCCGCATCCCGGCAACGTGATCGTCATGTTTGACGGTCGGGTCTCCCTGGTCGATTTCGGCATCACGGGCTATCTGGATGAAGAAACAATGATGCAGATCGCCAACATCTTTCTAGGCTATGCCGAGCACGACTATGACATGATAATGGAAGCGCTCGAAGAGGCCGGCCTCATTGACTCGGAAGCCGTGGATCTCGATGATTTCCGCATCGATTTGAAAGACATCAGTGAGCCTTTTTACGGTCGGACCCTGCAAACGATTTCGGTTAAAGACGTCAACGATCAGATCATGCAACTGGTGTTGAAATATCATATACGGCTACCGCGCAACCTGCTGCTCCTGTTAAAAACTTTCATCCAGACCGAAGCTTTGGGCAAGATTCTCGGCAGTGATGCCAGCCTGCTGGAAGTCACCCGACCGTACGCCAAGAAATTGCTCCAGCGCGGCTATGATGCCCAGAAAATGATACGCAATATCGGCAAAGAAGCCCGCACTCTGGGAGGTTACATGAAAATGATGCCGAAAGTGATATACGATGTATTAAAAACGACTGCCAGCGGCCGGCATCGCCTGGAGGTAACGCACAGCGGATTTGAGCAGATCGATACCAAAATCGAAAAGGGAATCAACCGCTTGACGGTGGGAATTGTTATCGCCGCCTCGCTTATCGCGGCATCCCTGATACTGAATTCATCCCAAACGGTTATCGAGTTCAGCGTGAACCTTTTGGGTGTCCATAAAATTTCTATTACCGCACTGCTGGGATTAACCGGTTATACGCTGGCAACCTTTCTGGGGTTCTGGCTTATCATTTCGATATTTCGTTCAGGCAGGATGTAGCCTCAATTCTTTTATTTTACTGGACGATTCCTTGATTAATGGTGATGTCTTTGTTTTCACTGGAAACATTCCATCAAGATTACGACACAGAAACGCGGCACATTGTCATCGACGGCCATAAATTTCAATTCTTTGTTCCCGAATCCATCGATCGGTTTGTCGATCCTGAAGATCCGCTGCAGAATTTTCCGCTGTGGGCCAAAATCTGGCAGGCCAGTGTTGTACTGGCACAATATCTGATCCGCTTGCCGGTCGAACCGGAAAAGCGAATGCTTGAAATCGGCTCCGGGCTCGGTCTGGTCGGTATTGCTGCTGCCCGCGCCGGACATGTGGTAACGATGACCGACTACAATACCGATGCGCTGAATTTTGCCCGGGCCAATGCCCGGATGAATCATTGTTCGCATCTGCAAATCAGCATACTGGACTGGGTCAGACCGAATCTGCAAGACGCTTTTGATTATATCGTTGGATCGGAAATCATATATAAGGACCAGGACATCCAGCATCTGCTCGAGTTGTTTAAAAAATACCTCAAGCCGGGTGGCAAGGTTCTTCTGGTGGAAGAAATGCGCAAAACGCTGAATGAATTCTATCAACAGATGGATGAATTCTATCAAATTACAGTCCGAAAAAAAATACTGCGCGCCCAAGATGAAGAAAGCCGGGTGCTGTTGATTCAGATGGTGTCGAAACAAAAGCCTTAACCGCATAACCAGGTTTTAGAATCGGCGGCCATGGTGCGATGGCGTTTGCGTTGCTCAACCAGCTGCTCCACCATCTTACTGTCTGTTCGGTGCGGACAGTGCTTGGCAACACGGCTATGCTCTTTCAGACCCTCAAAGCCGTGCTGGGCAAATCGATTAAGCCATTTATAGCCGGTCTTACGGCTAATACCATAACGCTTACAAATATCAGTGATTGTACAACGCCCCAATTGGGCTTCCAATACAAATCGAAGTCGTTCGTCCATAGCAGACACATTTTTCCAGGCCATAGAGTTCACCTCCATAGCCTTAAATATAATGTGTTACCTATGGTCTCGGTTTAAATATTAGCTATGTACCCGGTTTTTACCCTGCATCCTGTATCCTGTATCCTGCATCTTCCCGCCCGATTATTGACAAAAAAGCCAAACTATTGTAAATTTATATGAATTTACAGGTATTAGAGGGCAAATCCGCCGAAAGGCGGTGACGCAAAACCACGGGTCTAAAGCACAACCGCCAGGATCGCCGGGTTGCAGAAGGCTGACGATTTAACCGCCTCTGGAGGAATGGCCAAAGGCGGTGATTTTTTTTATGGCCTGCCATTCCATCAATTTTTATAAAATATGACGCAAAGCTGCTTGGCGGAAATCGTATATAATCTCCTGCCCGCGGGATACCATAGATGAATACTTCCAATAACAAACAATACTCAGGTTCGGATAGCTTCTGGACTATTTCAAAGGGGAAATATACGAAATCTGATTTAAGCCGTATCGCCGACGGGTTGCGCGCCACAAAAGTGAAGGAATACCTAATTTCCGACTTTGGTCGCTATCTTCTCAGCCCCCAGCCAATTGAAATCCCGAAAAGACTCGTGGGTTGTGAAGTATATTATCGCCAGCGCAAATCGCGTAAAACCAGGGTTAAGATCTGGCAGATTCTGCCGAAAAAATTTAGTCCGACGCGTAGACTCAAAGAAGCACCTTCTGAAATTTTTATGCCGATGTCCGATTCGCGTTTTCCATCCGTAAGAAACGACGACCTTGAATCGCATCTGAACAAGATTTACGGGCTTTTAAAATCCTATGACCCCATCTACCAGGGCCTTGCCAAGCTGGATCGGAGCAACATTGCGGACGTCATTGGCATCTGTGAAGACGTGGGCGGACACCGCACATGGTTGCATCTGGCCGGCAGCATTGAAGAGAAAATCGACTACGTTGGTAATCACATTTTCCAGAATATCAATGTGATAGTGGACAAGGCCTGTATTGCCGATGGGCTGTTCGAGTTGCGCGGGTACGCTTTTGAATCGTTTGATCCCAGTCGAAGTTATCGTCTGCTTAAATTTTTTCAGAACAAAGTTGCCAGGATTTGTGTTCTCAGGCCGGACGACCGGTTGGATTATTGGCTGGAGGATTCGCGCCATATCACCTATCTGCATCTGTTGGCTCAATCCCTGAATATCAACCGTCAACTGCGAGAAAGCTTCTATCAATGCGTCAGCGGCCGCGCTAAACCGCTAAAGCTGATGTTTCAAAGTGAAAGGGCCATTGACTATTCCAAGGCCCAACTGCCCGGCTTGGTTCAAGCAGCCATCAGCACACACCCGGTGGACGGCCAAGGCAAGCGAAAAGTCGTTGAAGCCTTAAACCGCAGACAGAAGGCCGTCCTATTCAGCTATCTCTCGCGATCCGATAGCCGACCGGAAATATTGTGCACCAATCTGTCGGTAATGCACGATCTCAGAGCTCTCGATCCGATAAAAAACAGCCTGCCGCAACTGTATTCGGATCTTCACAAAAATGCTTCCATCTCGGAAGCGGGCAAATTCTACTTGCTGGATTCTATCGAGGACCACCAGGATGCCTAAAGAATACAGTCCAAAAGATTACCAGTGGATACGCGAGTTGATGAAATACCCTCAGATACTGGCCGAACGCCTGAATTTTTTTGAGGATACCTCCCAGATTGCTGTGCCCGAGGATCCGATCGATCAGGTAATATTCCAGGAAAAGGCCAAAAAAGCCATTCGGAAAATTGCTCAGAACAAAGGACATTTCTTGATGGTTGGAAAGCTCGGGACCGGCAAATCGATGCTTGCCAATATGTTCGAGAAGGTGCTGGACAAATCTTTCGGAGACTATATGCGACCCAACGAGGCCATTGTTGCCTACCCGGGTAAAGACAAACATCATATTCGGATTGCCTATGAAAATCCCGAAAAAATCGACCGCCTGCTGGCCGGTATGCATGCAGAAATTGAAGCTGCCCGGAATAGGGTGGACGATTTCAGCCTCACCGAGCACATCCGATCGGTTAAACGGGTTAAAATCGGACTTGTCGGCGTGGCCATTATCAGTGCAGCCGCCGGATATTTCTTTCCGCCGGCTTTTATCCTGACGGGGATCGCCGGTATCGGTTCAATTTTTATGTATATCCAGGAAAATAACCACAAGGTTCAGGAAAAAATTCAGGTCGAGGCCCAGGCCGGTCGAAAGAACGAAGTCAAGCATTTGCTGGATATGGTTCCGGAAATTTTGTATGATCCGCGTAAAGATAAGGAACTGATGGCCCGGGTATCCGAACCGGATGCCAGAAATATGAAAGGCGGATTCCGCCACGATCCCTATCAATCAGGAGACCTCTACACGCCGACCCACAAGCGGGCATACCTGGGTGCGCATGCCACTGCACCGATCATTTATATCGATGAACTCAAGACATTGATCAAGACTGGCTACATGTCGGATTTGCTGGAAATCATGCAAAACAAGTCCTACATGCTTGAAGGCGGAAGAAATACCGGCAGCGGGGCTGCCGATCGTTCGGAAACGCCGCTGAAAGCCGACAATATTATCGTAGCCTGCTGCAACTACGACACCTTGCAGTATCTTCGCCGCGAAGGCGATGGCGCATTTCTCAGCCGGATTGAAGATAAAGGCGAAATCATCCACATGCAAAGTGCCGTTCCCGATAACCCGGAGAATATTCGGCAGGCCGCCCAGTATGTAAAACAGGAAATCATCAACATCGGCCTTGACCTCCGGGAAATCTGGGGGGAAATTATCGAAAATGAGGGCCAAGAAGGCGTGCGAAATCGAAGTGAGAAAATTTTCGGTCGACGCCTGCCGGCGGGTTTTTCGTTAAAAGAGCGTGAGTTTTCCAGAAACGCCGTTCTGGAAATCATAAAAGAAATGCGGTGCCGGTCATCGGATAAAAAACTCAGCGGCATATTAAGGCCCATCAACGGCATTATTAAAACAGCAGAGATAGAGGCGATCCTGGACAATTATAGCCGGGTTGAAGCTTTGCACGTCCGCCGGGCGCTTCAGGAGCATACCAGCCTGGAAGGCGCGCTGTCGATTGAAGCCGGTAAGCATAAGGAAGATCTAAAAAAATATATCGGCTCCCTGACCGATTCCATCGGCTATGTGGTCGGACTGGCGGTTATCCATTCAAAATCCAGCGGTCAGATGTACGGCCAACCCCTTCCGATCCATTGTCAGATTAACGCCGGTGGTTCGGATACTGTCATTGCCCCGGGAAAAATCGGGGAAATTGCCAAGGGGGCCGTACAGAATGTACGGGCATCCATAAAAAAGGTACTCAATCAAATTGGTGCCCGCTATGTAGGCTATGAAATGCATGTAGAATACATCCAGGCTCATGGCGGCGTGGAAGGCGACAGCGCATCTGTGGCGATTGATATCGCTCTTATTTCCGATTATATCAGTCAGCCGGTGAATCAAAAAATCGGCGTGACCGGCTCGCTGACCGGTGATATCATTTTAGCTGTCGGCGGTGTGACCGAGAAACTCAGATCCATTATGGATCCGGCCCTTGGAATGCAAGGTGCCTGCATTCCCTGGCTGAACAAAAACGACATCGAACCGCATCTGATTAACGTCGAAAGCGAGTATATCCAGCTGGACCAGATTCCCGGAATCCGCATATTCAGAAGCGAAAATAAAAAAAATCCCTTTGACGTCTATTTCTGTAAGACCAAATTCAACGCTTATAAAATTCTGATGGGACTCGATAAAGAGGCGCTTGAAATGCGCATGACCGCTAGAAGTCGAAAAGATCTGGAGTTTGTGCGAAACTTGAAAAAAACCAAGAAAGCATCATCCGGCGGTTAATCCGGCCAAAAATACAGGCCGATTGGGTACTGTCGCCGTGTATCCGACGTGCACGTTTCATATAGATGAATTTCCTGATGTCAAAATTTGTGACGCTGCTGCAGATTCAAATATCAAACTGCACGAGGGGTGTTTGACACACGTTTAATCCTATAGCAATATGGTTTTTCGATTCCCTTAATCGAAAATCCCAAACCTGGGATTAGCATATTATGAATCTATGCCGAATTTGTCTTTTGGTTTTGCTTACCGGGATGCTGGCGGCAGTTGCTTATGCCGGAAAAATTTATACCTGGACCGATGAATACGGTGTCACCCACATCACGGAAAAGCCTCCGCCGCCCGGCGCCCAAGGCCAAGATGTCATCAAATATACCCCCAAAACAGACGAGCAAATCGAAGAAATTCGCCGAGGGCAGCAGACGGTGCGGGAACAGCAGGAAATGGAGCGCGCTCAGCAAGAGGCTAAAGATGCCAGAAGGCGCGCCGAACAAGCAAAAGCAAGGGCGGCGGAATTAAGCGCGGTTGCAGATCAGGCGTTTCAGCGCTCAGAAGAATTCAAAAAGACCACCAGCTACACCGTTCGCAGGTGGCAGAAAAATAAAGGCACAAGGCTAAGGCTTGAAGCTGAAGCCAACCAAGCCCGAGAAATAGCATCGGCGGCGGCCCAAGAGGCGGCCGAATTGGAAAAACGCGCCAGGGCCGCTGAAAAAAGGGCCGCAGAAGCCTTGGCTCAGGAAAAACCGGCGCAATAGAAATCGTCGGAGATCAAGCCCTAGTCGCGATAGCATCGCTGATGCCCGTCCCGTTGAATTTTCGGCTGTTTAAACAGAGTGCTTTCGTAATCAATTCATCCTTTTCGATTCACTGAACAAACACACCGCATTCTCCGAATTTGCTTGACCCACAAAAAACTTCACCTTAATAATTTGTAAGCCATCAAGATTCTCCGGCAGCATTACCGTACATGCCATGCCGGACAAAGAATGGTTGTGTCTCACCTTCGAAGGGGGCGGCCATGCCGTTTTACGAATTTAAGGAATTTCTCAAGCTTTCTTCCGTGCTCAATTACAACTTAAGTGCGGCATCTTTAAACCGGTATAACATCCTGCTGTTTATACTTGGTGAAAAAAGACTGGATCGGGATGATCTAATCGACCGTGAGCAGAAGAGCATCGTGATGGAGTCTCTCAACTATCTTTTTAGCGTTTACAGTCAAAAAAGACGACGCCTGGGTCCTTTGGCCGTTTTGCACCCGCTGCGAGCGGCGGCGTTGTTTGCACGGACGCGGGATGAGCTCGACCTCACCTCACTGCTTGCTGCGCTATTCCATGATATTCTGGAAGATATCAATCCGAATGACTTTGCCCCGCAGATGTGGAAAAAAATGGAGCAGCAGCTGTACAGCCTCATGAATCGTCTGAGTGCGGATGATGAGGCCGAATTGATACAGCGGCTGCAATATCTGACACGGCTGCAAAGAGAAACTTACTATCAATACATCGGCCGGTTGCTGGAAAATTCAGAAAACGCACCGGAACTGGTGCAAATAAAATTAGCCGACCGCCTGGATAATACGCTGGATATGCGCATCGCCCTGCAGGACCCGTTGGGTGAAATCGACTTTTTCCAAGCTATATTTCAGGTGTTGTTCGTCAATAATTACCGCGGTTACCATCCCAAAGCCGAACATCCGCCGACCGCAGTAATGAACGGCGCAAAGCGCCTGTACCAGCTGTTTAAAAATGCCGTCCTGCTGTCTTTGATCCGCCAGATGTTCGATATTTCCGGCGAGCCGGTATCCCAGGTCCTATTTGAGGCCCTGTCCGAGGCCAGCCTTCTGGAGGCGCAGCGAACATTGATCCATTTGCAGGGATATCATTTCAAAGATCTTACCGATCAACGCGCCCTGCTGCTCGAAGCCATGAACTATTGCTACAGCGGCAGAACAGATCTGGTAACCGAACCAAACGATAAACGGATGTTGGATGGTTTGTTTTCTTCATATTTTGGACAACCATCTAAAAAAATCCGTGATCAACAACTGGACCGTTTGTATCAGAACAAACCGCTGATGATTGAAGCATCCCTGGCATTTATTGTCATATTTTTAAGCTTTTTAAATGATGACGGCTACTATGTCAAAGGCGTCAGTGCCGCCGGTATCTATCCGGAATAAAGCGCAATTTCATTTGACCCCCAAGTTTTACTGTAAATCTCCTGATTCAATAAGGCAATCATCTGAACGTCAATTTTTCTTTGACAGTCTGGATTAATAGATATATTCTATTCGTTGTATTGTAATTAGATATGCCTTTTTAATACAACCCATCACCAGGTTCGCAATGAAGCTATCGAAATTATTTGAAAAGCCGACCCTTTTGAGCTTATCGAAAACCTGCGGCTGAGCGGCAAAAGTCAGCCCGGTCGGGCTGGGAGAACTTTTGGACAAACTGCCGAAAAACCGGGACCCGAATCTGCTGGTGGGCTATGAGACCCAGGATGACGCGGGAATCTATCGCCTGAATGACGACATCGCGATCATTACCACCGCTGATTATATCACGCCGCCGGTAAACGACCCGTTTCTTTTCGGTCAAATCGCGGCGGCAAATGCGCTCAGTGACGTGTATGCCATGGGCGGGCGTCCGGTCACTTGTCTGAATCTGGCCGGATTTCCTTCAAAAAAACTGGATCAGGATACTCTGAATCAAATCATTGCCGGCGGTCTGTCGAAAATTACGGAAGCCGGGGCGGTTCTCGCCGGCGGCCACACCATCGACGATGACGAACCCAAATATGGTTTGGCCGTCACCGGCATCGTTCATCCTGACAAATACTGGACCAATACCGGGGCCCGGCCCGGAGATATCCTAATTTTAACCAAACCGATCGGCAGCGGCGTCCTGTTCAATGCGAACCTGAAAAACTGGGTTTCAAGCCAGGCATTGAACCAATGCCTGGCTGTTATCAAATCTCTCAACAAAACAGCTGCGGAAATCATGCAGGAATTCGAAATTCACGCGGCCACGGATATTACCGGCTTCGGTTTATCCGGCCATGCCTTCGAAATGGCCAACGGATCAGGAGTGCGGCTGGAATTTACCCTTGATGACATTCCTGTCATGCAAGAGGCCCTTGAAATGTATGCAAAAGGTGTAAGCACCGGTGTCAATCGAGACAATCGGCAGCTGGTTGAAAATCATCTCAGATTCGAAAAGAACGTCCCGGAATGGCACCGGGAAATTGTTTACGATCCGCAAACAAGCGGCGGATTGATGGTCGCAGTTCCCCAAAGTCAGGGTTCCGAGTTGATCACCGCATTAAAGGCGGCGGGCGTCGAACAGTCCAGCATCATCGGCAGCGTTCAAAAAATGCACGGCACCATTAGCCTGGTATTTAATTAAATCTGCTGCTGGGCTTTTCCGGCCCTCGAATCAATGGGTCTCCGTTGTGAGATTGAAAAGTTGAGTGATTTATTTCACCAACTCCGCTCGTCGAATGACATCTTTCAGCAGCCGGGCATCGGCCATGAAACTGACTATTCTCGAAAGTTTTAGACAGGCATACCATCTCATCTTATCTATCATTCCAATGTGATTTACACCTCAAACAAACATGGCTTATTAAAATTCAGGCAGAGCACCAAATATTTTTCAGGGCCTGCAAAAACTTCGGCGCCCCAAGTCCGGCAATAATCGTTTGGTATATAAAGGTATATCCTTCTTTTGCTTGCAATATTAGGCTGTTTTAAAGTAAAATATAGACTGTTTTCGCGTGCTTTAATTTCGACTTCGGCGTGCTTGCGGATGTGGGTTCAACGGTTAATAATCCTAAAGAACAATAACTGACACGAATATGCAACACCAGGAACTTGTCACTTATCTGGAAAATTCCGGAAAAGATCCTTCCCGTCTGATCTTTGAAGACGAACTCACCGGCCTTTACAATCGAAGATACCTCTATCATGTTTTCAATACCAAGATTAGTTGGGACAATCTGCAGCAAAGCCAGATTTCCTTGCTGATGCTGGACCTCGACCACTTCAAAAGTATCAATGACAATTACGGTCATCACGCCGGCGATAATGCCTTAATCTGGCTTTCCCGTCATCTGAAAAGCGTTGAGGGATCCAACGGAATGCCGATCCGCTATGCCGGTGACGAGTTCATGATCTTGCTGCGCGACACCCCTAAACATGACGCTATGCGGCTGGGTCTGCAGTTGATAGAAAATATTCACAATTTTCCCTTCATACCAGAAAATCAGAAAGATCGAATAAATCTCACTATCAGTCTCGGGGTTGCTTCAGCTCCGGATGATGCCAATTCCGGCAAAGCTTTAATTCAGCAGGCAGATACGGCGCTTTATTCGGCGAAAAAAAATGGCCGCGATCAGATGGTCAACGCCAGTGAGGTCATCCCGAAGGACGTGTTTGCCAAGACTGCCATGTATCAACTGAAGGAAGTCCAGATTGTCGGCAGGGGACGTCAACTCTCACAGGTGGCAGATGCTCTCAAAAAATTCAGTCTCCGACAGAGCCAATTTCTGATTGCGGAAGGGCCGGCCGGAATGGGTAAAAGTGAGTTTCTGGAAACAATCCGTCGCAACCTGGCCCGGAGTAAAACATGGCAGACAAAGGTATGTGGTACCCCCCAGGAAATGTTCCGGCCGTATTACTTGACGGAAAAAATACTGGTCGACATACTGAACCGGCGGCCGGATAAAGGGGCTGAAATATTTGAGCACATGACGCCTGTGGAGCAGGTCTATATTTCCCAAGTATTGCCCTTGGTGGGCGTTGATAGTAAAATCATCGCGGACAGGGATGAACACACCCAGCGGGAGGAGCTTTTTAATACCCTGCTGCAATTTATTCAAAAATTGGTCGATAACCTGCCACTGATTGTGTTTATCGACGACCTTCACTTCGCCGATCAGGCAACCCTTCTGCTCATCCGAGGTCTGATGATGCGTGGCGACTTTCCCCTGTTCGTTTGCTCTACAGCCACGAAAACTCAGGAAGTCGGAACGGAAAACAGGGCAGATTCACTGGATAATTTCTGTGAAGCATACCTGCAGAATTTGGGCATTCGCAAAATCCGTCTGACGCCGCTCGCGGCAACCGATATCAAAAAACACATTCAGCTGCTATTCCCCAATATTTTCATACCTGCGGGGATCAACGAGGAGCTTGCCAGGGTCACGCAGGGCAATCCACTGTTCATCATCGAAATTTTGCGCAAGCTGGTTGCGGATCACAAGATTACATTTAACGGCAAGCATTGGAGCATCCAGCCGCTGGAGGAAGGTTATCTGCCCAAATCCCTGGAAGAAATCGTCACCGAGAAAATTTCTTCCTTGGATGAAGATAGCCGCAGGATACTCGACCAGGTGTCGGTTCTCGGTGAAGATGTCCCCTTGAGCACACTCATCGGCAGTTCTGATAAGGTGGAAGCCAACGTGTTGGAATTTATAGATAAAGCCGCCGCCCAGGGGTTGCTCAATACAGATTTTCAGCTAAACGATGAAGTCATCAGCTTTTTGGGAAAACGAATTTTAGAAATTACTTATGGCGCCATTGAACCGGAGCGAAAGGAGCAGATTCACGAACGGATCGGCAACTACCAAGAAACCCTCTATCAGCAAAAACTACTGCCCTCGGCCGCGACACTGGCCTACCATTTTAAACGATCGACCGATCGGGAAAAGACCGAAATCTATGAACAGATACTGACCACGGCCAACAACCGAGCCTTTAGCGCCGAAGAAACTCCCTCTTACAGCGATGAAAGCCGGGAAAACGGACCGGGTACTGGTGTGACCTTAAACCCGGAAGACGCTGCCCTGGTCCCTAAAGTCCTCCGTGATTTCTTGGTCGCCGTACGCAATATCAAACTCTATCCGCCCGGCAGTAAATCTATTCTCGGTGTCATCAGTAAGGCCAAGGCGTCTCTGGATCAGTTCCTGGCAAACAATAAAAAATTCAACCTCATGCGGGTGAAGCAAGGGTTGGTGATCAACGGCCAGAAAATAGAGGCCTCCGAATTCAAGCTGGGTGCCAAAAAGTTTCTCCAGTTCCTGGCACGCTATGAACTGAAAGGCATCACGTTTCACAGCGGCCTGACGGATAATGAACTGGAGGTTCTAATCGTGGCCCTCGGACGGACCCAGGAAAAAATTTTCGATGAACGATACTGGGAGCGCTTCTGCAAAGAAAAACGCCTCAAGCATATTGATTTGAAGCCGGTCCGCTATAAAAGGGCAGGAAAACCGCCTTCAGCCGCCGGAAAACCTATACCTCAAGAGAAGACCGCCGGTATTCCTGCCGGAGAACCGCCACGGCTGCTGACCGGGATGGATCAGCAGGATCTGGCGCTGATTCCGGCGATTTTAAAAAACCTGCTCGCTGCCGCAAAGATTGTCAAGCTCTATCCGCTTCAAAGCAAAGCCGTATCCGGGGCCATCAGAAATCTGATGTATCGTTTGAACACCATTCTCAAAAAGCACAATCCGTTCACGATTTCACATACCGGCAACACCCTGCTGATCAACGGCGACCGGGTGGACGTTTCGGAGTTCAAAACCTTCGCTGACGGCTTCGTCAAGTTTTTAGACACCATCGGGCTTAAAAGCCTTGCATTCGTTCAGGGCTTTAGCCGCCGGGAGCTGGAAAAAGTTATGGGTGCGTTTGTCGAGCTGCCTCCTGAAGGGGCGGAAAAAAATTTCTGGTCGGATTTTGCGCGCATTCACGGTCTATCTCGAATTTTTTTTGACAAACATATATATGAAATCAACATTTCCCAAACAGCACCGATAGTTGCCGGTGGGCAGGACATGCTAAGCACGACTTCCGAACCGGTCGACGTGAACGCTGCCTTTGGGCAGGGCATACAAACCACGACTTTCGAACCGGACGAAGCGAACGCTGCCGGCAGGCAGGATCCGGTGAATCCCGCACCGGCCGCGGTGGAAGAATTTGCCGGTAAATCGATACCGAATGAAAAATTTGAAGCTTATTTATTAGGATTTCAAGACTGGATCGTGAGACTGCTTGAAAGAGGCGCGCAAAATCAGGTTAATCAGGCAACCATGCAGCTCTTGCTGGGTCTGAGCAATCGCGAACTGCCCGTGCGTGAAAAAGTCATCACCGCGTGTCGCAATTTGTTGGAGACTCTGCAGCGGGCATTTCAGCATGATTTTGCAAAATCTTTAACAGATCCGCTCTTGTTAGAATTCGACCAGGAAGCGGACCCGAAAATAACAGTTGAAATGGAGGCGCTGCTGAACCGTCTTTTCGTATGCCTCATTGAATTTACCGATTATCCACCGGCAGCGAGAATTGTCACCCAGCTCCAGCGTCGTTTGGCCCAGCTCAAAAAGCACAATGATACCCATGCGCAGCGGTTGAGCAAGAATCTTGAAATTCGGTTAAACTCGACGACCCAGAGCCTTCTGGTTGCCGACCTTAAATCCGGGGAACCCACCCGCCAGCGTAATGCCGCCCAGCTTCTGGAGAGCCTGGATCATACAGCCGTACCGCTGCTGATCAACATCCTCAAGCAGGAAGATGATTACCGTGCCCGCCAGATGGCGGCGAGCATAATGACCAAACAGGGCCCGCAGGCAACCAAACGCCTTAAAAATCTTCTGGTGCTCGAAATAACGCCCGAGGAACGGGTCCGGGTCCTTGACATTATCGACACGGTCACGAGCGACTTGCTTACAGAACTGCTGCTGGCAATGGGCGATGAAAATAAAGCGGTTCGCATGGCTGCTTTTCGGCTCTCAGAACGTCTGAAGACCCATCGCATCATCGACATACTTCTTGACAACGCTAAATCGGCCAAAGGTGAACTTGCAGTTGCGGCGGTCAGCTCCCTGGGAAAGCTCAAGCCGCCCGAAGCTCTTGATACCCTTGTTGATATACTAAAATCGACAAAAGAAGAAGAATTGCGAATGGCTTGCTGTCGAGCGCTGGGCAGGATAGCCAAGCCGGAGTGCATCGCACCGCTAGCAGCCATCTTGGGCAAGAAAAGCACAATACTTCGCCGCTACGATTACAGCCCCCGGGCTCGGGCGACAGCTGCTTTTGCATTGGGACAAATTCCTCAAGCCCGCGCAATAAAAGCACTGGCTAATTTTGTACATGATCCTGATCAACGAATATCCGAGATTTCTCGCAGCGTATTGCAGAAAGTAAGGCTGGCGACACCCCCTAAAAAAGCTGCGGCATCTGTAGCCAAATAGTTGTCGGCTTACGACAGACGAATGGGACCGGCTGAATAATGGGATAGGAACTAACAAGTCTAACTGAGAGGAAAAATATGGGACACAATGAGCAAACTGAAAAAAAAGATGACAATTATAAAAAAATTACATTGAAAACTTCGGATGGTGAAACCATTCAGGGTCATGTATTTCTAAGTTCCAGCGCACGGGTCTCCGGTCTTTTTACTCAAAGTGAAGCACCTTTTATCGTGATTGTTGACGCTTTACTGCGGGCCGGCCAGGACAAAACCCTGATTATAAACAAAGATCATATTATATGGGTTGAACCGGAAGACTAGCTTCTCCTCACGGTGCAAAGTTGAATCGGATCTCTATGGTATAAAAATCCTGCCATTGATCCTCACTGCTTGACCGGGCTTGATTTCAAGTTCGTTTAAAAATTTGAAACAACTCCATTTTTTGCATACCTTTTGGGAAATTTTTTTACCCTTCGCAGGAACGCTTCTAATGGTTGATAATTCTATTAATGCGAACATCATATTTTCATTTGAGGCAAATTTTGCTATTGAATCTTTCTTTACACTGTGGATATTTTATCATTTTTCATTCTGCTTCGGTTATCGGATAATGATACAAAATGGATCACTTTGACTCGGCCAAAACACCGTTGAAAAAAGACAACCAGCTGCTGGCACCGTTATTTCGGGCCTACAAACGATTCCTCAAGATCCGGGGGCGTCCGCGCGAAATCGCCAAGGGGTTTGCCCTAGGCCTTTTTGTCGGTATGACCCCTTTAATGGGATTGCATACAGCCATCGCTGTTCCACTGGCTGCGCTTTTCAAGTGGAACAAAATATCCGCAGCCATTGCCGTCTGGATCACAAACGCGGTAACGGCGCCGATTATCTACAGCATAACGTATTTTGTCGGAGCCAGAATTGCCGGAATTGAACGGGCCTTTGGACTGACCAACACCAATGGCTTTTCAGGTCTGTATAAGCTGATCCTCAAAACTCCTGAAATATTCTGGACCATGACCATTGGGGGCATTGTCCTCGGAATACCCCTGGCCGTCATTGGATATTATTTTACCTATTCCGTTATCCGCAAATATCAGGAGGGTATTCGTATCAAAATTGCCAAATCAAAAGAAAAACTAGTGCACAAAAAGGAGGTCCGGCAAAAGAAAAGACACGAACGTCACAGCGCAGCGGCAAGCCCGCATCCCCACCTTGTCGAGCAACAACAAAACCCCAACTATCCCTGCCCGCCGGATAATTAAAGAATTGAATATTGAACAAAAATTGAACGCTCTGGATCGCATTTATGAAATATATGACGCGTTTGTCGCCGATTTGGATGTAGCCTGTCAGAAGCACTGCGCCCGATGTTGCACGCGCAATGTGACCTTGACGACTGTCGAAGCGTATAAAATACTAGATTCACTGGCATCCGTTGAAAAGGCCCAGTTTGTGCAATGGATCAAGCAGGAATCACATCGCAAGAGATTTCAGCCGCAGGTTACAACCAATAGAATTGCCGAGTTGTGCCTGCAGGGCAAGCCGCTGCCGCAAGAGGCTAGCGATGAAAACTGGGGGGAGTGCCCGGCGTTGGAAGATGAAACCTGTCCTTTGTACCCGTGTCGCCCATTTGGATGTCGCTGTTTTGTATCAAAAGTCGATTGCCGCAGGACCGGTTGCGCCGATGTGGACGACTATACCTTGACCGTGAACAACATTTTTCTACAAATCATCGAACACCTCGATGCAGGCGGCCGTACAGGTAATTTCAGCGATGTGCTGCTGTGGTTGGCCTCTGACGAAAACCGGCGGGTCTATCAATCCGGTCAGCCGGCAGACAACGGATCCGGGCTTATTGCCAACTATCCCCTGAAAGTTCTGATGATCCCGCCAGAGCACCGCCTCCGGGCGGAGCCTTTGATTCACGAAATTCGCAGCATATCGATCTAACGCCATGCCGGGCTGCAACCGCTCTGTGAACAGCTCTATTCCCAATCAGCTCTATGGCACCGCCCCAAAGGGGGTGTGACATCATTTAATGTTTAAAAGTCTTTTGGCGTTTAATCCACAGATGCTTTCAATTTCCGTAGACGACAGTCCGGCCGCTTTCAGTTCATCAATGTACCTTGAGGGCTTGATCAGCGGGAAATCGCTGCCCAGCAAAATTCTCTCCAAACCCGCCAGCCGGATGGCGATAGGATATATTTCACTGTGGTATAGAAAGGGGGATGCAGCCGTGTCATAGTAGACATTTTCCAGTGTCGCTTTCACCTCTTTTTTTAAAAGTTGGAAAAAGAAAATGCCGCCGCCCCAGTGAGCCAGGATGATTTTATTGTTGGAAAATCGGCAGACAAGTTCGTAAATTTGGCGCAGAGTGTTCGGACTCTTGCCCGGATACTTATGCCCCACGGGCTCATTGGTGTGGATCAACACCGGTCGGTCTTTGCTGCGACAAAGGTCCATTATCGGGGTTAACCTTTCGAGCACATCTTCATCGATGCCGGATTGATAAAAGGCCAATTCGCCGATACCGGACAGTCCGCTTTCCAAACAGCGCTGCGCCTCGCGGCTTGCATCCGGATGGAAAGGATCGCAACAGCCGAATCCGATCAGGCGATCCTGAAAGCGACTCACCGCTTCAATCACATAATCATTGTGCCGTTTGCATGTATCCGCATTTATCCAGGGAAAGCCGAACACCACCGATTTTGCCACCCCCTGTTCATCCATGGCGGCCACGATATCCTGAGCTCCGATCATTTTTGATTTGGGTGAGCGGTAAAGCAACTCAAACGCCGGATCGAGGCTAAAATATTTTTGCCGGTCAGCCCGCATTTCGGACGGAAATATATGAGTGTGGATATCAATAATCATAATACGCAACGGGACCTGTGGTTTATGGATTGTGCCGGGCGGGCCCAAGTAACAGGATAATTACGCCGGTATTATCTCATAAATTGATTCGAGTTTATATAATTTCACCGCAAATAAGACGTTATCCTCCAAATTTTGTTGACTCATATACCGGTATTTACGAATATACGGCTGCATATTGTTGCCTATTTGCGATTTGCTTTGTATGGTGTTCCGCCTAAAAAAGTCAATATATCAAATTACATGTTAATCAATCGCTGTCACTGAAGTTATGTTTTTCATCGCCGGCATATCACCAAAAATCAAACAGCTCGATAACAACCCCCGGCGATGTCCGGCATGCGGCCTTTCCCGGGCTTACCTCAGACGCGTCGATCATTATCTGAGCCTGTTTTTTATACCGGTTTTTAGAGTTAAAAAAGGCGAACCGTTTATCATCTGCGACAGGTGCGAACAGACGGCATCCGGATTTGGTGGCGATTATATCAGCGGCAGCGACCCGCCGCAGATACGCTGCCCAACATGCGGCAGCAGTTTACAATCGAGCTTTAAGTATTGTCCTTACTGCGGCAAATCAATTTAAGGCCGAGGGAACTGAGACGAAACGTGTTTTTCGGGATTCAAGGCAAAGATGAACTTTGAACGCCACATTGTCCTTGTGCATCCACAAATTCATTGGAATACCGGCAATATCGGCCGCACTTGCCTGGCGGCCGGTGCTGAACTGCACCTGGTTAAACCGTTGGGATTTTCCCTGGAAAGCCGCCATGTTAAACGGGCGGGCCTGGATTATTGGCCCAGAGTCCGGCTGCACCTTTGGGACAATTTCAAGCATTTTGAAAAAAAACTTGGGCCCCAAAACGGCGAAATTGTGCTGCTCACAAAACTGGGAGAAAAACCTTTCTGGGCCATGCCCGCCGCCCGCAGGCTATTTTTGATTTTCGGTTCGGAGACCGGTGGACTTCCGCAATCGATCCTTTCAAAATACGGCCATCATACCTATCATATTCCCATCACCGGAGACATCCGCAGCCTGAACCTATCCACCGCGGCCGGCATCGCATTGTATGAAAGCCTGCGCCATACCGATATGACCCATTTCTGGAAACGTTCCTGTCGTTCGATCACCGATGAGGATCACGAGGATATGGCCTGAAGCGCGTCACCCAGGATAAATGCAATTCGCTCTTGACTTTGCTTCTCAGATTCATTAGAAAAAGTTACTGATACTACAACTGCCGATAAACGTCAATTGCGTCTGACACCTGCAAATGCACGGCGCGCGAGTTCCGAAATCTCGCAATTTCTATCACAACCGGATAAGTTGATTGGATTCGACAACGACCTAACCTGCGGGTGATAAGCCGGCTACGCCCCGCTGGCATCCAATACGGCCGGTTGCCGGTTCCCTTTTCATTTCTGTCCAACTTACCGCCTGGGGATAAGTCTTTTTTTAAGGCGGTTATAATACCCAAACCATCACCACCAACACAGAAAGGAGGGAGAGATATGGACGTTACCCGCAGGCAGTTTATTCAGATCAGTGGCGCCACAGCCGCCGGTCTTGCCGTCAGCGGGCTGGGTTTCGATTTAATGCCGATCAAAGCCCACGCTCAGATGCTCAAGACCAAGTATGCCAAAGAAAGCATCTCCATTTGCCCCTATTGCGCCGTCGGTTGCGGTGTCGTGGTTCACACCAGCAAAAAAGGCGACGGCCGGGTCATCAACATCGAAGGTGATCCGGACCATGTCATCAGCCGCGATGCACTTTGTTCCAAGGGCGCAGCGCTGACTCAGCTCACCGAAAACGAACTCCGCATCACCGAACCGATGTACCGGGCACCCTATTCCAGTGAATGGAAAACGGTTTCATGGGATTGGGCCCTGACTGAAATCGCCAAACGCGTAAAAGCGACCCGGGATGCCTCTTTTGAGTTTAAAAATGCAAAGGCTCAGGTGGTCAATCGGACAACCGCCATTGCCTCGGTGGGCAGTGCGGCCATGGACAACGAAGAATGCTGGATTTATCAGGCCCTGATGCGGGCGCTGGGGCTGGTATACATTGAACACCAGGCTCGTATCTGACACAGCGCGACTGTTGCGGCTCTGGCAGAGTCGTTCGGACGCGGTGCGATGACCAATCACTGGATCGATATTAAGAACAGCGACTGCATTCTGATCATGGGGAGCAACGCTGCTGAAAACCATCCCATCTCGTTTAAGTATGTTATAGAGGCCCAGCAAAAAGGCGCTCAGCTGATCAGTGTCGATCCTCGCTTCACCCGGACTTCCTCAAAAGCCGATATTTACGCACCGATACGCTCCGGTACGGATATCGCTTTTCTTGGGGGAATGATCAAATACATCATCGACAACAAACTCTATCACGAAGAATATGTAGCCAACTACACCAATGCGCCGTTTTTGGTCAACGAGTCCTATGAATTCGAAGACGGCCTCTTTCCCGGCTATGATCCGCAAGGCAGAAAATACGACAAAAGCCAATGGGCGTTTCAGATGGATGCTAATAGTGTGCCCAAGATGGACCGGTCGTTGGAAAACGAATATAGTGTTTTCCAGCAGCTAAAAAAGCATTACAGCCGGTACACCCCCCAGTTGGTCTCACAGATAACCGGTACGCCGGAGAAAGACCTGCAGAAAATCTACGCAAGGTATGCCGCCACGGGTGGAGTCGGCAAGGCCGGAACCATCATGTACGCCATGGGCTGGACGCAGCACACCACCGGGACCCAGAATATCCGCACCATGGCTATTATTCAACTGCTGCTGGGTAACATGGGGGTGGCCGGCGGCGGCGTGAACGCGCTGCGCGGAGAATCCAATGTC